>Ga0137323_1000205_pt1 | contig 16926 bp, 13 predicted proteins | sample EasRivERMZT423_2_FD_102285 | JGI IMG/M metagenome (GOLD analysis project Ga0137323, IMG submission 102285) | Soil microbial communities from meander-bound floodplain in the East River, Colorado, USA - East River MetaG ERMZT423_2 | ecosystem: Environmental > Terrestrial > Soil > Floodplain ... | reverse complement strand
GTTCTCGCCTCGAGGGGGTCTCCCGCCTGGACCGCGACCCCGGCCAGGAGGGCCCCCATGAGCAGGGTTTTCACGCGACCAAAATACGAAGAATGCCGCTCTTGCGGACCCCGGCCCCGAGGTTCAGTATTGGAAAGAACCTCGCGTTGTCCCGCGCCGACGTTCGCCCAAGCCGTTGGGTGTCGGCACGATGATTGCATAAAGAGGATTTCGATTGCGTCGGCACGAGCCTCGGTCGTCGAGGTGTCGCTGCCGCGTTCGAATTTCTCATCGCGAGGGAGGGGGGCCGTTTGATGCGAACGCCTTGTCTGCTGCAGTACTCGGTGCGTCCTGTCCGTGTCATTCCGCATAACCATTCCCCACCGTCCTAGCCCTCGCATCGGCGCCATGTCAACAGCGGCGCCGCGAAGGTGGGTTTTGGGGATAGCGATAGTCACCAGCAATTCTACCTGAGCAAGGGGTCTGCGTATGAGCCGTCGTCAGTCAGTGCCCCAACTATTCGGTTGGGCGGTATTCGCAGCGGCGCTCGCGCTGTTTCCGACGCGCGTGACCGCGCAGGAACCGGTGACGATTACCGGGAAAGTCACGAGCGCAACGGGTGAAGCGCTGCGCGATGTCAATGTTACGATTTTCGAGCTGGGGATCGGCGTGTGGACGAGCGCGGACGGCGCGTTCCGGTTGAACGTGCCCGGCGCGCGCGCGTCGGGGCAGCAGGTTCGGGTCACGGCGCGCCTCATCGGTTTCCGCGCGCAGTCGAACACGATCACGCTGGCGCCGGGCGCTACGATCGAACAGAGCTTCCAGCTCCAGGCCGATCCGCTGCGGTTGGACGAGATCGTCGTGACCGGCGCAGGGATGGAGACGCGGCGTGAGCGGCTGGGCACGGGCGCGGCGACCGTCGACAGCACCACGCTGCAGCGGGCCGGTGAAAGCAACGTGATTCAGGCGCTCGCCGGCAAGGTGCCGAACGTCCTGACGGCCCAGGGCAGCGGCGACGCCGGCGCCTCCACCGCGATTCAGATCCGCGGCGCGAAGACGTTCGGCACGAGCCAGCCCGTGATCATCATGGACGGCGTGCCGATCAGCAACAATACGCGCGGCCAGGCGGTGCTGTCGGGCACGCCCGCGACCAACCGGGCCGCCGACATCAACGCCGACGACATCGAAGCGGTCGAAGTGCTGAAGGGCGCGGCGGCGACGTCGATTTATGGCGCGAGCGCCGGCTCGGCGGGCGCGCTCGAGTTCCGCTCGAAGCGCGGCCACAACGGGCCGACCACCTACCAGTGGCGCTCGACCTTCCAGTTCGACGATCCGGTGAAGACCCTGCCCGTGCAGCGCCACTATGGCGTGGGCGCCAACGGCGTCTCGAGCGCCTGCTTTACGGTCAACTGCTCGATTAGCGCGAACTTCTTCTCGTGGGGTCCGCGGATCGCCGACAGCGTGGCGACCTTCGATCACGGCGCCGAGATGTACGAGAGCGGCAAGACGCTGGAGAACTCGCTGTCGATTTCGGGCGGCAACGAGCGCACCACGTTCTACCTCTCGATGAGCACGCACAATCAAGACGGCTTCATCGTGGCGAACACGGACAAGTACGAGCGCTACACAGCGCGGTTCAGCGGCTCGCACACGCTGTTCGAGAACTTTGTCGTCAGCGCGGGCGTGTCGGTCATACAGACCAAGACAAGCGGGTCGGACCGCGGCAATTCGATCAACGGCATCGGCATCAGCGCGCTGCGCCAGCCGCCTGATTTCAACGCGCAGATATGGCAATACGGCCCGGCGAGCCTGCACCGCTCGTGGCGGTTCCCGAACCCGGGCGCCACCGCGTTCACGACCAACCGCGGCTTCGACAACCCGTTCTACGCCCTGTATACCGATCAGCTCCAGGGCCAGACCGGCCGCTATCTGGGCACCATCGGCGTGAACTGGAAACCGATGCTGTGGCTCGCGGTGAACTGGACGCTGGGCGGCGACTACAACAGCGACGATCGCACCTACGCCTACGGCCAGGCCAGTTCGGGTCAGAGCGGCGGCTCGATGGAGCGCTGGCAGTTCTACGATCGCAGCTTCGATCACACCCTGACCGCGACCGGGACGCACAGTTTCAATCCCAATTTCAACGGGTCGCTCACGCTGGGGCAGAACCTGAACGAGACGTACTTCCGGCAGATCGACGTGTCGGGCCAGACCTGGCTCGCACCGACGCCGTACAAGCTGTCGAATACGACGACGCGCACGCTGCCGAATGATGCCGAGCAGCGCCGGCGGGTCGAGGGATACTTCGCGCAGGCGAACGTGGATCTGTACGATCAGCTGTTCGTGCAGGCCCGCATCCGGAACGACGCGAACTCGGCCTTCGGTATCGGCAATCAGCGCGCTTGGTACCCCGGTGCCAGCGTGGCCTGGAGCTTTGTGAAGGCCGTGCGGATCCCCGAGCAGTACATCACGTTCGGGAAGGTCCGGATGGCGTACGGTGAGAGTGGCCAGCAGCCGCCGCTCTACGCCACGCAGAGCGTCTATACCACCGCGGCGTTCGCGGACTTCAACCCCGGCTCGCTCCAGGGCACCACGATCAACGGCATCGGCGGGCTGTACTCGTCGGCCACGCGTGGCAACCCGGACATCTCTCCGGAGCGCGTCAAAGAGCTCGAAGCCGGCGTCGACCTGAGCCTGCTGCGCGGCCGCGCCGACCTGTCGATCACGCACTATACCTCCAAGTCGTCGGACGTCATCTTCGGCGTGTCGCTCGCGCCGTCGACCGGCTTTACCAGCCAGCAAATCAACTCGGGCGCGCTGGAGAACCAAGGATGGGAGCTCACCAGCGAGATGCGCGTCGTGCAGCAGGCCGACTTCAGCTTCGACCTGGGACTCAACTGGGCGAAGAACAGAAACACGGTGACGAGCCTCGGCGCGTCCCAGGACCAGTTGGACGGCCTGGTGCCGATGCCGACCCCGGAAAACTGCGGGCCGGAAGCGAAAGTGGCACGCTGTGAGATCGGGATCGGGTCGTCATTTGCGGGTCAGACGACGCATGCCCAGATCGGCTATCCGCTCGGCGTGTGGCGCGCGCAGGACTTCGCGCGCTGCGGCCGCGGCCTCACCACCGTGTCGTTCGCCGGGACGACGTACGACGTCGGCGCCGCCTGTGCGGGCGCCCCGGACGGTGCGCTCTATCTCGCGCCTAACGGCTTCCCGATCACGGACCCCACGGTCCGCGCCATCGGGAATCCCTGGCCCGACTGGACGGCCGGTATCTCCGGGACCGTCACCTATAAGGGCTTCCAGCTGACGGCGTTCCTCGACCACCGTCATGGCGGCGACGTGCTCAACATGACGCGGGCGTCGATGTATCAGTACGGGACCCACCTCGACACCGATATGCGTGGCGACACGGTCGTCTTCGGTCAGAACATGCTGTGCCATAACCAGACCTGCGATGTGCTCAACGGGGACGTGGTCGGCCCTGGCGTCAACGTACCCGTCGTGCTGGGTGAGGGCTGGTTCAGCAACGCCGCCATCGCCGCCGGTCGTGGGCAGGGCGCGACCGGTGGTCCGATCAGCACGCGGCTCGAGGACGCGACGTTCACGCGGCTGCGTGAAGTGTCGCTCAGCTACTCCTTCCGGAGTCGCTGGGTCAGCCGCGTCGCCGGGCTGCGGCAGATCGATGTGAAGGTGTCGGGCCGGAACCTCGGGCTGTGGACCAAGTACTCGGGCTACGATCCCGAAGTGAACCTGGGTGGCGCGCAGAACGCGAACCGGGGCATCGACTGGTTCAACGCGCCGCTGGCCCATGCCTGGATCATGCAGTTCAACCTCTACCACTAACGGACGCGAGGAGCGGAAGATGAATACGTACAGAAAAGCCGTAACCGTCCTCGCGCTGACAATGATCGGTGCGGGGTGCAGTGAGTTTCTCAGCGGCCCCGGGTTGACGGAGAATCCCAACAACCCGACGGTAGGCACGCCGCTGCAGCAGTTCGTGGCGATGCAGTCGAACATGGCGGTACGCCTGGAAGGCCAGCTCGCCCGGTGCGCCGGCGTCTTCACGCAGCAGATCATCGGGAGCAACAACCAGCAGCTGCAGTGGTGCACCGGCTACGGCATCGCGGAAAACGACATTTCGGGACAGATGGCCGGGTTCTATACGGGCGGCGGTCTACGCGGGATGCGCAACATTCAAGCTGCCGCGCAGGACGCAGGCGACAATTTCCTGCTCGGCATTGCAAAAACCTGGGAAGGGCTCGCCATTGGCACCGCGACGTCGGTCTGGGGCGACCTGCCCTACCGTGAGGCGGTGACCGAAGGTATCGAGTCGCCGGCGCTCGATCCGCAGCAGCAGATCTACGCCGACGTGCAGACCCGTCTGGACGAAGGGATCGCGGCGCTGACTGCCCTGGGCAGCCCCACGGGCAACTGCGTTCCCGCGGAGGGCGACCTGATCTACTGTGCGGCCGCCGTCGCTCGCGCGACCCAAATCGCGCGGTGGATCCGGGCGGCGCACACGCTCAAGGCGCGGTTCTATCTCCACGTCGTGGAGCGCCAGGGTGTGACCGCCTATCAGAGCGCGCTGGCGGAAGCCAACCTCGGTATCAACGAGGCTGCGGCGAACGCCACCCAGGCGATTCATGGCCAGGCGCCTGGGGACTTCCGCTTCTTCCACGGCTCGGTGCAGGATTTCGACGCGAACATCTGGGCCGAATTCCTGCTCGCGCGTCAGGACATCGTGGCGGGAGACCGGTTGGTCGGCATCCTCAAGGCCCGCAACGACACCGTGCGCATGCGCGGCTATTTCGATGCCAACCCGCAGGGCCAGTTCGTCGGGGCCGATCAGAACAACGCGACCGTGCGGCCGCCCGGATGCCCGGCGCCGCCGGGGGCATGCGCGTCCTCGGTGATCAATACGACGGTGCGCCGTGTCTTCACGTTCCGCCAGCCGATCGTCACCTGGGCGGAGAACCAGCTGATTCTGGCGGAGGCGAAGTTCGCGACTGGCGACTCGGTCGGTGGCGCGGCAAACGTGAACGCGGTGCGTGCGGCGGTCGGTCTGCCTGCGCTCGCGGCACCCACGTTCGTCGATGTCATGACCGAGAAATACATCGCGATGTTCCAGAACATCGATGTCTGGTCGGATTACAAGCGGACCTGTATTCCGACGCTGATTCCGAACGGCGCTCCTCCTGCGACGGAAGTGCTGGGCCGCATGCCATACGGCTCGGCGGAACGGACGGCCAACGCCAACATTCCGTTGCCGTCAGCCTATCCGACGGGCACCACGGGATCGTCGGCGGTGCGGAACTGGAACGACCCGAACCGCTGCTGATCGGGGGCAGGTAGCAAATAAGCACCTCGGGGGCAATCGGTCGTTCTGGCCGGTTGCCCTTGTGTTTCCTCGCGGGTGTCATGCAAAATGGAGATATGCGTGTGACCGTCGCACGGCTCGGTGCCCTGGGACTGCTGTTCATGCTGGCCGCCTGCTATACACAGCTGCCGCTCGCAACACCGTTGCCGGTTCCCGAGCAGCGGATCGTCGCACAGGTGACGGACACGGGCGTGCTCGCGATGAGCAATGCGCTGGGTCCGGGTGCCCAGGAAGTCGAGGGCATCGTCGCCACGGCCGACGCCACGGCGTGGGATCTGCGCATGCTGCGGGTCGACTATCGCGGCGGCAGCTCGGTGACGTGGAATCAGGAGGTGGTGCGCTTTCCCCGCTCGGCCCTGAGCCAGGCGAACGAGCGCCGCTTCAGCAAGGGCCGGAGCTGGCTGATGGCAGCGATCGTCACATCCACCGCGCTCCTCGCCGGCAAGTTCCTCGGAATCATCGGTGGCGGAGACGACAACACGCCGCCGCCACCACCACCGAACTAAAGCTGTTGTGGAGGTGGTGGTGGTGGAGGTGGTGGTTTCGGCGCCGGGCGATAGTCCTCTTCGCTTCCCAGCCGCGTCCAGATCACGATCACGCCGCAGCGCGAATTCAACAGGTTCGAGAGAAACTCGGGCGGGATCTGCGACGTGCCGCTGTACACTTCGATCGCGACGACATCCTCCGGCGTGACGTACTGATTGATCGACATGTCGCCCGCCACCTGGAACGGCATACCGTTCAGATAGAACAGCACCGGGCAGGGACGCAGGCCCGTCACGCCGATCGTGCGCGTCATGCGCACCATCTCGTTTCCGCCAAACGCGCCGGTACTGGCCGCGATCTGCACGCCGGGGACGCGCCGTAGCACGTCGGTGAACAGGCGGGGCTGCATGCGCGCGATCTCGGTCCGATCGAAGAAGTGCCCGTTCACGCGCGCCCGTCGCTCCTCAAATCCTTCCATGGCGGGCCACAGCGCGGCTTCGCCCTTGACCTCCACCGGTTTGAGCGCGACCGGCACCAGCTCCATCCTGATTTGCAGATCGAGCGTTTCACCGGCCACGATCTTGATCCATTGGACGCGCTCGACATAGCCGAGGCGGCGCACTTCGAGGACCTGATTGCCGGGGGGAACGGCGCGTAAGCTAAAGCGGCCATCGCTGCCGGAGACGACGGCGTTCGTCGCTCCGATGATGCGGACGCGCGCTTGCGCGAGCGGCGTCGCACTGTCGGCGATGATCTGCCCGGTGAGCGCGCCCGTGGATTGCGCGTCGAGTCGTGACGGCAGGAGTAGCGCCCCCGCCAGCAGCAGACCGTGAGTGCTACGGAACGCTGTCACAAATCACGAGCGGTTCACCGTGGATCTCGAGCACCTCCACGTCGAACACCACGGTGGAATTCGGCGGCACGATCACCTGGCCGGAATCGTTGACAACGGCCTCCGATCCGTACCCCAGGTCCGGGGGAATGATGAGCCGGCGGGTGGCGCAGCTCGGCATGCCGATCACGCCCTGCTCGAAGCCGTCGATCAAGGCGCCGATCCCGGGCGTGAAGATGAGCGCCCGGGCGAGATCCCTGGAGCTGTCGAACTTCGTGCCGTTGTAATAGCCCGTGTAATGCACGGCGACGGCGTTGCACCACGTGGTGCTGTTGCCGCTGCCGGTGTCGCCGGGGATGTACTTGAGCCCGCGCGTGGTCACGATCGTGTCGGCATTGGTCGACGCGATGCCCCACGACATCGGCGTGCAGCTCGGCGCCGAGATCTGTTCGACACAGGCGGCCGCCGCAAATGCCGCCGTAAACCCGGCGAGGAGCGCCGCGGCCAGTCGTCCGGATCTTACCATACCGCCACACTCGAGCGCTCGAGCCCGGTTTCGAGCGTCCATTCCACCCGCTGCCCGCCTTGAATGGACAGTCGCTCGGTCCGGACGCCGCGCGGGGCGCCGATCGGGTCCGCCTCCAGCATGACCAGGCGGCCGGTACTGATCATCCGGGCGGGCATCTCGAAGCTCTCGGTGCGGGTGGCGGCCACCAGGGCGACATGCGACCGCTGCCCGTCTGACACAACGTAAACCGAGACATCCAGCCAGTGATGATTGACCACGGTCAGGGTCCAGCCTTGGTCCGGAGTGGTCTCCGCGCCGTCTGGGTGCTGGTGCGAGCAGCCCCCCAGGGTTGCCACCGCCACCACAAAGCCGATCCAGAGCAACTGTCGCGCCATGATGGAGGCTACGCCCCGCCGCGGCGGAATGTCAAGCAGGGGTGGGTTCTCTTGCGGGTCTCCGCATCGACCCCCACTATATGAGGGATAGGGTCGGACCAGTTTCCGTTTCGCCGTTAGCCGTCGGCGGCCCTCATCCCCGTCAAGGAGGCGCCATGAATCAGATTTCCGTTCGCTGCGTTACTCACCTCCAGCGCAACATCATCATTCCGGGTCGATGTAATCGCTAGGCCGCACAGCCGAGTGGTTGTCAGGCCAACCGGTCCGTGTCGATGACCGGTCGATGGGATTTCCGTAATCTCCGCATGTGCCGTAACCCTTAAGCGCGAGGAAGCGGAATCATGAGACTCAACACTATCAGGACTGGATTCGGCGCCATGCTGGCGCTGGCCACGTTCCTCCTGGTCGCCCCGAGATGTCTCGCGGCCCAGGGAGCCAACGTGGAAGGCACTATTACCGATGGCGCATCGCGGGCGCCCATTGCCGACGCCCAGGTCACGGTCGAGGGCACTCGACTGCAGGGCGTGACGAATGCCCGCGGATATTACCGGATTGCCAACATCCCCGCCGGCACGGTCACGTTGCAGGTGCGCCGGATCGGCTACAAGACGCTGTCCACCGCGGTGACCCTGGCCGAGGGCCAGAACTTCACCGGTGATTACGCCATCACGGCCTCGGTCGTCATGCTCGAGGAAGTGGTGGTAACGGGGACGGCAGGCAAGCAGGAGCGCCGGGCGCAAGGGGCGCTGGTGGAGGACCTCAGCATCTCGGATCTCGCGGCCAAGATGCCGCTCAACAACGCGACCGATGCGCTGCAATCCCGCGTCCCGGGCGTCTCGGTGACGAGCGCGTCGGGTTCGTCGGGAACCTCGAACCAGATCCGCATCCGCGGTGCCGCATCGATCTCGCTCAGCAACGAGCCGCTGCTCTATGTCGACGGCGTGCGGGTCGTGTCAGCGGGAGCGCCGCAATGGTTTACCGGTGGGCAGGCGTACGAGCGCCTCAACGACCTCGAGCCCGGAGACATCGAGTCGATGGAGATCGTGAAGGGACCGGCCGCGGCGACGCTGTACGGCGCCGACGCCACCGCGGGCGTGATTCAGGTCATCACGAAGCGGGGCCGTCCCGGCTCGGGCCGTTTCACGCAAAGCGTGGTCATGGATTACAACACGCTGGACCGGAATTTTGAGCCCCGGGTGAACTACGGTCGCTGCAGCGCCGCCAACATCGCGAACGCGAACAACCTGCTGTGTTTCGGCCAACCCCTAAACACCCTGGTGAGCGACAATCCGCTGATGCGGCAGAACGCGTTCCGGACTGGTCACGCCGTCGGCGTCAACTGGAGCGGCCGCGGCGGTGGCAGCAACTACGGCTACTACACCTCGTTGAACAAGGAAGTCGAAGACGGCGTCCTGCCCAACAACGGGTTTGACCGGAATGCAGGCCGGGTCAATTTCAACTGGGTGCCCTCCCAGAAGCTCACGCTCGACGCCGGCGTGGGCGTTACGGTGTCGTTGGCCGATCTGCCAGATAACGACAACAATATTTTCGGGTGGTTGGGCAACGCGCAGTTGGGCACGCCGCTGACTCGTACCGTCGACGGCACCGGGCAGGACGGCTGGTTCGGCACGCAGCGCGACGTCGCCGCGATGACGCTCATCGAAAACCAGCGGCAGACGCACCGGACGATCGGGACGCTGACGGCCAACTGGGTGCCGATGGCCAACTTCACCCATCGCTTCACGGCCGGGATGGACTGGTTGCGCGAAGAGGATCGGCGCTTCCTGCCCAAGAACACCCGTGGGTCCTACGCCATCAACAACGGCCAGATTCAGGAAGCGCGCCGCGGCATCGAGCGCTATACGCTCGACTACCTCGGTAACCTGCAGAACAACCTGTCGTCGTCCGTTGTTTCGAACGTCTCCTTCGGGTTCCAGCTCATCGATACGCGAGACGAGCTGGTGTTCGCGACGGGCGAGGGCCTGACGGTGAACTCGAACAACATGGTCACGGCGGCATCGTTGCGGTCCGGCGGCCAGGAGTGGTTCCTCACCCGCGCGATCGGCGTGATCGGTCAGTGGCAGGTGGGTCTCAACAACCGGCTGTACGGCCAGGTCGGGGTGCGTTTTGACAAAGCCTCATCGTTCGGTACCGAGGCGGAGTGGGTGGCGCTGCCCAAGCTGAGCGTGTCGTGGGTGCCGACTGAGGAGCCGTTCTGGAAGTTCGGGATCTTCAACACGCTCCGGCTCCGCGCGGCGTGGGGGACGACCGGTCGCATCCCGCAGGCGGGCGCGTCGCTGACGACGCTCGCGCCGGCACCGTATTACGACGGCTCGCTCGTGGCGGCGGGGGCAGTGCCGCAGAACCCCGGCAACCCGGCGTTGCGGTTCGAGCGCGGAGAGGAAATCGAAGGCGGATTCGACGCGACCTTCCTGAACGATCGCCTCGGCGTCGACCTGACCTACTTCAACAAGAAAAGCCGCGATCTCTTGCTGCAGCAGCCGCTGCCGCCGTCGCAAGGCTTCACGCAGAACCCCTGGGTCAACATCGGCGAGCTGGTGAACAGCGGAGTCGAAATCTCCATCCGCGGTGTGCCGGTGAATACGCCCAGCGTGTCGTGGGACATCCGGGTGGGGATGAATACCCTGCACAACGAAGTCACCGACATGGGTGGCGTGCCCGCCTTCGGTGCGCTGAATCGCGTTGAGGCAGGCTGGCAGCTGGGTGCGTGGCGGACCCGGAAGATCGTGAACGTCGATACGGTCACGGGGATCGTCACCGTGACGGACAACAACGTATTCGCCGGCAACGTGCTGCCGACGTTCGAAGGAAACTTCACCACGAATCTCACCCTGAAGCGCAATCTGCGCTTCTATGCGCTCATCGACACCAAGCAGGGCCACAAGGTCCGGAATTTCACCGACTTCTTCCGCGAGACGCAGCTGGTGCGGAGCGACAACCGGCTCGATACGCTGAAACTGAGCCGCACCGAACGCCTGCGCCGCTACGGCAATCCGGCCGGGCCGGCCTTCGTGACCGAGACGTTGGGTACGCCTTTGACTGTGAACGACGTGCAGGACGCCTATATCCAGGATGCGTCGTTCGTCCGGCTGCGGGAGTTGTCGCTGTCCTACACGCTGCCGGAGCGGTGGGCGCGCGTGCTACGCGCGACCACGGCCTCCTTCACCATCGCGGGGCAGAATCTCGCGATGTGGACAGACTATGAAGGATTTGATCCCGAGGTCGTGTCCAATGCAGTCGCGTTGTACAACCGGGATGATTTCTTTACGCAGCCGCCCGTCCGGCGTGCCGTGTTCCGCATGAACCTCACTTTCTGAACGGAGCCCAACGATGCGCACATCTCAGAGATTTGCCAGCATCGCCAGCATCGCCGCGGCTCTCCTTGTGGGGGGCTGCACGAACTGGCTCGCGGTGGACAACCCCACCGTAATCGATAAAGATGCGCTGGATCCGGTGGCGGATGCCGATTTGATGTCCAAGTCCGCGATACAGAACTTCAAGTCTGCGTACGGACACCTGATCGTCTACTCCTCCTGGTTCGTCGGGGAGACGGACGTGTCGGAAACGTTCCCGACGCGCAACGAATTCGGACGCCGGGACATCTCGTATCAGACGAACGGGAGCCTCGATACGGATATCTGGTTCCCACTGTCCCAGTCGGTGGCGTCGTCGTATCTCGTCGTGACTACGGACCTGCCGGATCCCACCACCAACATCAACTATGCCCGGGCCCATCTGGTGCTGGGCTATGCCTACATCTTCATGGCGGAACAGTTCTGCCAGGGGACGGTGTTGGCTGGGCCGCCGCTCACGACGCAAAACATGCTCGATTCCGCGCTGGCGCATTTCGCGCTGGCGAGATCGATCGGAACCGGGAACGCGTCGGCCGAAGGAACCTTGCTCGCCAATGCAGCGTCGGTGGGGACGGCGCGAACGGAGCTCCAGGCCGGGAATCTGACCGCGGCCATCACCGCGGCCAATTCCGTACCGGCGGGCTTCGTGTACAACCTGACGTATGTGGATGACCTGGCCCAGCGGCTCCGGCTGGCCAACCGGATGTGGTTCTATGTTCGGGACCGCGGCTCGATCGCGGTTGCGCCCACGTGGCGCATTGGGCCACAGCTGCCGCCCAACCAGGTGCAGAACGCCGACCCGCGCGTACCCTGGACGATTCCGACCGCCTATGCTCCCCAGGACGCGGCCTACTCGACCGATCGCGGCATTGCGTACGCGATCCAGCAGAAGTTTCCGGACTACACGGCGCCGGTGCGGTTGGCGTCGAAGCTGGAGGCGGACTACATCACGGCTGAGGCACAGGGGACCATCGCGCAGAAGGCGCTGATCGATGCACGGCGCGCGGCGAATGGCCAACCGGCGGTCAGCATCACCGACCCCGATTCGACGCTCACGGAGTTCCTCACGCAGCGAGGGTTGGACTTCTTCCTGGAAGGGAAGCGGATGGGGGACTTCCGCCGGCATCCGACCAATATCATCGGCCTGCCGGTGCCGGGCTCGACGTACTGGAAACCCGGGTTCGCGCCGGTCGGTAGCAACGTGTGTTATCCGCTGCCGATCTCGGAGACGGATAACAACCCGAACTTCTGATCCAAAAGATGGGCAGGGCAGTAGGGCGGGGGGAGCGTAAGCTCCCCCCGCTGTCTTACGGGGTGACGACGACCGTGCCTGTCATTCCCGAATGCAGAGAGCAATGGTACGGGTAGGTGCCGGCGCTGTCGAACCGCACCTCGAACCACCAGGTCGGCGCCAGCACGTTACTGGTCCACAGCGTCGAGTCCGATACCACCGTGTGGTTGACGGTACCCTCGTTGGTCCAGCGCACCGGCAGGCTGAGGCCCACATGGATGGTGTCCGGCTGGAAAAAGCTGTCGCGCGCGGCCACGAAGACGGTGCCGGGTTGAATGCCGCCGATCTCCTCCTCCTTGCAGGCGAGCACGGCGACCACGGACAGGATGAATGCGCAGGGGATCAGACGAGTCATGGTTCTCGTGGTCGCTCCGCGGAATGGGTCCAGATCAGAATGACACCGCAATTGGCACCAGCCGAATGGAATTCGAGCGGCACGCGTGATGTACCGCTATAGACCTCGACCGCCGCGACATCCTCGGGCTGCACCAGGTTGTTGACTCCGATGTCGCCGGAGACTGGAAACGGGACGCCGTCGAGATAATACAGCATCGGGCATACCCGGGTCCCACTCCCGCGATCCGACACCGCCTGAAAGCTGTTCCCCGCTGGACCGCGCACCGGCATCAGCCTGACGCCCGGCGCCCGTCGCAACAGATCGGTGAACTGGCGCGGCTGCATCTCATCGATTTCCTGGCGCGTGAGAAAATAGCCGCCGCCGTGCGCCTTGCGCTCCGTGAATCCGCGCAGCAGGGCGGGGACCGCCGGCTCGCCCGTAATATTCACGCCCGGGAGCTCGAGCGCCGCGGGCGTCATCACGACCTGCACCTCGAGCGTCTCGCCTTCCGCGAATTGGAGCTGCGACGCGACCGGCGTATAGCCGATGCGCTGGACCTGGATCAGGTGCAGGCCGCGGCGCACTCGCGCGATCACGAAGCGGCCGCTGGAATCGCTCAGCGCGGCGAGCGTCGTCCCGATCACAGAAACCTGCGCCTGGGCGAGCGGAGTCGAGTCGGGTGTGATCACGATGCCCTTGAGCGTCGCCGGCGCTTGCGCGGGCGGCTGGCTCGGCACGCCGAGCGCGAGCGCCACCGCCGCCATAACTGAACGGGACGACAACCTGATGCTGGTCGTCGTCCCGTCCGAGAGAGCCGTCATCTGTCTCGCCCGATCAATCCACAATGGCGTCCGGCAACACATACTTCATCGGGTTCACCGGTCGCCCGTTCACCCACACCTCGTAGTGTAGATGCGGGCCGGTGGACAAGCCGGTGTTGCCGACCTTTGCAACCTGCTGGCCGCGCTTCACGCGCTGGCCGCGCACCACCAGAATCTTGGAGCAGTGGGCGTAGCGCGTCACCAAGCCGTAGCCGTGATCGATCGTCAGCATGTTGCCGTAACCTTCCACCCACGATACCTGCGTCACCACACCCGCCGCCGGGGCTTCGATATCCATGCCCATCTTCGCCGAGAGATCGATGCCTTCGTGCGGACGCGCCAGGTGAAGAATCGGATGCTCGCGCTCGCGCGCGAACGCGCTCGTCAACCACCCCTTGGTCGGCATGATCGACGGCAGCGCCTGGTAGCGCGCGCGCTGGCTCGACGCGGAATCGTACGCCTCGTTGATCGAGCGGACGAGAATGTTCGCGCGGCGAGTCAGCTGATCCATGTCGATGCGCGCGGCGAGTGCCTGCTGGCCGTTCGGGCCCGCGGCGGAGAGGCTGTCGCGCTCGGACCACTGCCCGCTCGGCCCGCCGATCCCCGCCTGCTGCACGTCCTGATCGACCGGCGTGAGCCCGGCGAGCAGACGCATCGCCTGCTCGCGGTCGCTGAACTTGTTGAGGGTGTCCCGCAGTCCGACGAGCCGCTCGCGCAGCCGCTGGATCTCGCTCGCGAGCACCTGATTCTCGCGCTCGAGCGCGCGACTCTTGGTGACATTCACGCCGCGCGACAGCGCCGTGCCGCCGAGCACGAGAAACAGCAGCGCGACCACGCCGCCGATCCCGACGAGCGCTTTCACGACCGTCTGCGATACCTCCACGGCCCGGGAAGCACCCGAGCCGTGCGGGACCAGCATCACGGTCCAGCGGCGTTCTGCGTGTTTCTTCTTCATGTGGGGTTGCAAACATAAGCCCCGCCGCGTCGGTCCGTCAAATCGCGAGGTGTGCGCTCCGTCACCTTTTTTCGAGGCATGCTCCTAAGCGTCTGGAGGCTTGGGAAATAGCGGGGGGGGCTTTGAGACCTTCCAGCCGGCCACCCCCAAACTGGCGAGATCCGCGCATCGCACGCGCGCCAGCGGCCCCTCGGCGCCAAGGGCGTTCCAGATCTCCTGCGCTTTCGCAGGGATGAACGGCGCCGACAAGACGGCGAGTCGCGCGACGGTGCGAACGAGATGCACGAGCACGCCGTCGAGCTCGGCGTCCTTCTTTGCCTTCGCGAGCTTCCACGGCGCGGTCTCTTCGACGTATCGGTTCGCGCGGGACGCCAGCTCGATCACGAGCGCCGCGCCTTGCTGCAGGTCGTACACGTCCATCGCGCGACGGTACGCCGTGATGGCGTCCTGCGCCGCGCGCTCGAAGTCCTCTCCCCCTGACCCCCTCTCCGTTCCGGAGAGGGGGGACGATGGGACTACTCCGTCGCGATAACGCTGCACCATCGACGCCGTGCGCGAGACGAGATTGCCGAAGGTATCCGCGAGATCCGCGACGTAGCGCGCGTCGAACCGCTCCCAGGTGAAATTCCCGTCGCCTTCGAACCCGACCTCCCGCAGCAGGAAATAGCGCAGCGCATCGGCGCCGAACCGGTCGATCGCCGCGCCGAGGCTCACGGCCGTGCCGGCCGTCTTACTCATCTTCGTGCCTTCCCACTGCACGTACCCGTGCGCCCACACCTGACGCGGCAATTCGAGACCGGCCGCGAGCAGCATCGCCGGCCAGATCACGCAATGAAATCGCGTGATCCCTTTTCCGACGACGTGCAGATCGGCCGGCCACAGGCGCGTGTACGCGGGGTCGGGGAATCCGGTCGCCGAGAGATAGTTGATCAGCGCGTCGAACCACACGTAGATCGTCTGGTCGGGATCGCCGGGGAACGGGATCCCCCAGGGCAGGCGCTGGCGCGAGATCGAGACGTCCTGGAGTCCATCCTGGATCAAGCGCACGACCTCGTTGCGCCGAATCTCGGGCTCGACGCGGAACGCACCGGTGGTGATCAGCTCCAGCAACCGGTCCCCGTAGGCGCTGAGCCGAAAGAAATAATTGCGCTCCTTCGTTCGAATCAGCTCGAGCGTCGGGTGCTCGATGCAGTGGCCGTTCGCGATCTGCGCGGGTTGCTTGAACTCTTCGCACCCGGTGCAGTACAGTCCCTCGTAGTCAGCGACGTACAGATCGCCGGGCCGCTGCTGCTGGATGCGCTCGAGCAGCGCCACGACGCCGCGGACGTGCCGCGGCTCGGTGGTGCGGATCCAGTCGTCATTGCTGCACTCGAGCCGGCGCCAGTAGTCCGCGAACGTGGACGCCATGCGGTCCACCCACTCGCGCGGGGTGACGCCGGCGCGCGCGGCCGCCTGAATGACCGACTGGCTGTGCTCGTCCATGCCCATCAGGAAATGCACCTGATCCCCGCACAGCCGCCGATACCGCGCAATGCAATCGGCGCCGACTTTCTCCAGCGCGTGCCCCAGATGGGGATCGCCGTTGGAGTAATCGATGGCGGTGGTGAGGTAGAACGTGGCAGGCGCCACTACAGCCGCAGTTGCTCGAGCGTGACCACCCGGGTGGCGCCGTCATCGGACCGGAGGGTGACACGCTCGCGGAAGATGTCCACCGACACCACCCGCTCGTCGCCCTCGGCCGTCTTCACGGTCTTGCCTTCCTTCGGAAAGCGCTTGCGTTGCTGTACGTAGAACTCGTGCTCGTAGTGCAGGCAGCAGAGCAGGCGGCCGCACGGCCCGGAGATCTGCACGGGGTTGAGCGACAACCCCTGGGCTTTGGCGAGCGACAGGCTCACCGGGCGGCCTTCGGGCAGCCAGCTCGAAATGCACAGCTGGCGCCCGCAGCGCCCGATGCCGTCGAGCCGCTTCGCTTCATCGCGCGCGCCGATCTGGCGCAGCTCGATGCGCGTCCGAAACAGGCCCGCGAGATCGCGGACCAGCGTGCGGAAATCGACCCGCTGCTCGGCGGTGAAGTAGATCGTGAGCTTGCGCTTGTCCCACTGCCATTCCGCGTCGGAGACCTTCATCGGGAGGTTGTGCTGGCGCACGCGGTCGCGCACGGTGCGGCGGACGTCTTCTTCGTTCGAGCGCAGCTGAGTGGCGATCTTTCGGTCTTCGTTGGTAGCGCTGCGAAGAATTGACTTTAGGGGCTCGGAAGCGCCCGAGTCCCGAGACCCTGGCCCCGAGCCCCCACACGCTCCACACCGCTCACACTTTTTCTCCGCGATGCCACCAACGGCAGACACCACCCCAAAGTCCTGCCCACGTTCGACCTCCACGATAACGGGAGTATCGAGGCGGAGCGGGGAGGAGTCTTGGGACGGCCAGGTGAAATACTCTCGGCGGTTCCCTTTGAACCGGACTTCGATGACAGGCGTCAACTCACTTCTCGGTTAGCGCACCCATGGAAAGGTACTTCTCCTCGCGACGTTTGAGGAGCTTGTCCACCTTGAGCTTGCGCAGCTG
>Ga0137323_1000203_pt1 | contig 17007 bp, 14 predicted proteins | sample EasRivERMZT423_2_FD_102285 | JGI IMG/M metagenome (GOLD analysis project Ga0137323, IMG submission 102285) | Soil microbial communities from meander-bound floodplain in the East River, Colorado, USA - East River MetaG ERMZT423_2 | ecosystem: Environmental > Terrestrial > Soil > Floodplain ... | reverse complement strand
GCCCGCCCCCGGCAGACCGATGTCCGCGGCCACGATGCCCAGATCGGCCATGAGGTGCAGCAGCCGCTTCTTGACGTCGAGCGACGGGTCCGTCACCGAGGGGGACTGGAGCCCGTCGCGCAGGGTCTCGTCATTCAAGTCCACGCGAGCCCGCGTCCAGTCGAACCCGCCGTTCCGGCCGCCGGCGTTGTTCCAATCGTAGATAAGTTGCCGCTCTTCCATGCGGCGTAGTGTCGCCCCACGGCTAGGTCCGGTCAAGTGAAGTTGCCTCGACCGCCCCTAAAGTCATACTTTGGCGGCATGATCGACGCGCTGCTCACCCACGATCGCGTCCGTGCCGCGCGCGTCCACATCGAGCGCTCGGACGAAGCGACGCTCGCGCGCCAGGCGTCGCTGTCGGCGATTCCCGCCCCCACCGGCGCCGAACGGGCTCGTGCCGCTCGCGTTTCCCAGTTGTTTGCCGAGGTCGGCCTCTCGGACATTACCGAGGACGAGGTGGGAAATGTGCGTGGATGGTATCGGCGGGACACTGCGCACGATGATTGTATCGTGCTGGCCGCGCACCTCGACACCGTATTCGGCCCTGAGCTCGACGTGTCGGTGTCACGGCGCGGCGGACGACTCGAGGGACCCGGCATTGCGGACAACGCGCGCGGCCTTGCGGCACTTGTGACCTTGGGTGAAGCACTGGTGCTGGCCCAGGTCCATACGCGACGCGCGGTATTGTTCGCGGCAACGGTGGGCGAAGAGGGCTCTGGAGACTTGCGTGGAGTGAGACACCTGTTCGGTCCGTCTAACCGTCCAACCGTCAAACCGTCTGCCTTTATCGCCCTGGACGGCGCCGGCATCGAGCGCATCGTGCACCGCGCCCTCGGGGCGCGCCGCTATCACGTCACGTTCGATGGCCCTGGCGGTCATTCCTGGGCGGCCTATGGGGTCGCCAATCCCGCCCGTGCCGTTGGCCACGCCATCGACCGTATCGCGCGTATTCCCACGCACGACGCACCACGCACCACGCACTCGGTCGTCAGGCTGGGAGGCGGCACCAGCTTGAATTGCATCCCGCAGACGGCCTGGTTCGATCTCGATTTGCGGAGCGAAGATCCGCGCGCGCTCGACACGCTGGACGCCGCCGTCCAGCGCGTGCTTCAGCACGTGCTCGACGAAGCAAACCGGCAGCGGACTCCGGGCAGCGCGCCCCTCACGATTGACGTGCGGCGCGTCGGCGATCGGCCCTCCGGACTGACGCCGCGGACGCATCCGCTGGTGCAGACCGCGGTCGCGGCCACACGGGCCGTGGGCCATGAGCACCAACTCGCGTGCGCCTCGACCGATGCCAATGTGCCGATTTCCCTCGGCGTGCCGGCGGTCGCGCTGGGCGGGGGTGGTCGAGCGGGTGACGCGCACCTCCCTACCGAATGGTACGAAAACGACAAGGGCGCGCTCGGCATCGTGCGCGCTCTGCTCGTGACCGCGGCCATGGCCGAAGTGTGCTAGTGGGCCCCCCCGGCGGCGCCTCCGCCAGACATTCCTTTATTACGGTGCATCAACAGCAATAGCGGCAGCGATAGCACGAACGCCGTCCCGAACAGCAGGAACAGCTGCTCGAACGACAGCATCATCGCCTGCTTGGTCACGATCCCGTTCAAGAAGCCAACGGCTTTGATCTGCGCGATCGCGGGAGTCTCGCCCCGTGCCATCAGGGCCTCGGTGATCATGGCGATGCGCTCGCGGGTCGCCTGCGCGTACGGCGTCACGTGCGCCGCGAGATCGGCGCGATGAATCGCGGTGAAGCGCTGCAGTAACGTTGCCGACAGCGCGATCCCCACGCTGCCGCCGAGCTGCCGCATCAGATTGAACAGTCCCGTCCCGTTGGGAATCTTGGACATCGGCAGATCGGCGAGCGCGAGATTCGTGAGGGGCACGAAAATCAGGCCGAGGCCGATGCCGCGGAAGATCAGCGGCCAGAAGAAGTCGTGCATGCCGCTTTGGGTGGTGAAATGCGCGTGCTGCCACATCGACAGCGCGAAGATCGCGACCCCGGCGGCGATCGAGAGCCGGCCGTCGAATTTTCCCTGCAGCCGGCCCATGAACGCCATCGTGAAAGCCGACGCGAGCGCGCCCGGCAGAATGACCAGGCCGGTCTGATTCGCCGTGAAGTTCTGGACATTCTGCAGGTAGACGGGCAAGACGAACACCGTGGCATAGAGACAGACGCCAAGTACAAGTCCGTAGACCACACCTACCGCGAGCTGGCGGCTCTTCAGGATGCGGAGATCCACCACCGGATACTCGGTGCGCAGCTCGTGCCAGATGAACGCGATCAACGAAATCGCGCTCGTGATCGCGAGGAGGCGCACCTGGCCGGACGCGAACCAGTCGAGCCGCTCGCCGCGCTCCAGCATCGTCTGCAAGGCGCCGATGCCGACCGCGAGCAGCCCGAGCCCCACGACGTCCACGCGCGTGACCCGCTGCTGGTGCTGTGAGTCGGTGATGAACGTCAGCGTCAACGCGAGCGCGAGCATGCCGAACGGGATGTTGATGTAGAAGATCCACGGCCAGCCGTACATGTCGGTGATCCAGCCGCCGACCGTCGGCCCGAGCGTCGGCCCCACCATCACGCCGACACCGAAGATCGCCATCGCGGTGCCGTACTCCTCGCGCGGGAACTCTTCGTAGAGAATCGCCTGCGACGTGGAGAGCAGCGCGCCGCCGCCCAGGCCCTGGATGATGCGCCAGATCACCAGCGACTCGAGCGAGCCGGCGTTGCCGCACATGAACGAGGCGACCGTGAACAGTGCGATGGAGCCGGCGAAGTAGCTCCGCCTGCCAAAGAACGCCGACAGCCAACCCGAGATGGGCAGGACGATCACGTTCGCGACGATGTACCCGGTGGACACCCACGCGATCTGGTCGAGCGTGGCCCCCAGGTTCCCCATCATGTGCGGGATCGCCACGTTCACGATGCTGGTGTCGAGCAGCTCCAGCACGGACGCCAGCGACACCGTGATCGCGATGAGGTACCTGAACCGGTAACGGTCCGGTGCGGCCGGCAGTGCAACCGCGGTCATTAGTGCGTCTTGATCGTCGCGACGGCGCTCATGCCCGGCCGCAGCGGATGCGCGGAATCAGCGGCCCCCCCCCCTCGCGCGTCGAGGCGGATCCGCACCGGGATCCGCTGGACGACCTTGGTGAAGTTGCCGGTCGCGTTGTCCGGTGGGAGCAGCGAGAACTTCGCGCCCGTGGCGGGCGACAGGCTCTCGACGTAGCCCCGGAAGTGCCGGCCCTCGTAGGCGTCGACCGTGATGTCGGCCGAGTCGCCCGGCGTCACGTCCGCGGTCTCGGTTTCCTTCAAGTTGGCCGTGACCCACACGTCATCGAGCGGGACGACGGTCATGAGCGGTTGGCCCGGCTGCACCAGCTGGCCCAGCTCGACCGATTTCTTCGAGACCACGCCGGCGGCGGGCGCGAGAATGCGCGTGTAGGAGAGCTGCAGTGCGGCCTGATCGCGCACCGCGCGAGCCGCCGCCACGCGCGCGTCGGCACCCACCAGGGCCGCCTGAGCGGCCGCCAGCTGCGCGGCCGCGGCCGCCGCCGCGCCGCGCGCGGCGTCGAGCTGCTGCGGGCTCACGATGCTCTGCGTGGCCAGCGGCTCGAGGCGCGCGAGGTCCGCCTGTGTCTTCACGGCGTTCGCCTGCGCCTGGGCGACGGCCGCTTCCGCCTGCCCCACGCGCGTGCGACTGCTCACGGTCGCGAGCACCGCGGCGAGGTCGGCTTCGGTCTGCGTCAGCCGCGAGCGCAGATCGCGATCATCGAGGACGACGAGCGTGTCGCCCGCGCGCACGGCTTGATTCTCCTCGATGCGCACCTCGTTGACGTAGCCGCCCACCTTCGGCAGCACCGGGATGATGTGCCCGTCCACCTGGGCGTTGTCGGTCGACACGTGTGACCGGCCGAACCACCACCGGCGAATTCCGACGATCAGCAGGGTCAGCAGAATGATGCTCATGATGGAAAAGACGAGCCTCCGCGAGCGTTTTGGTGGAGCAGAAACAGTCGGTTTCGTAACGGACGGGCGGGGCCGCGTCTCGGGTTCCATCGTCGTAGCCATCGTTGTCGTCCTCGATTAATGCAGGGTGTGCGCGCTGCCCACGGAGCGCGCCAGCGCAATCCTCGCGGCCAATCCCGCGAACCGCGCATCGATGTCCGCCTCCCGCGCGCGGACCAATGACTCCTGAGCGTTGATCATTTCGATGTTCCCGGCGACGCCGGCCTGAAACCGCTGACGCGCCTGCGACACCTCTTCCGCCGCGAGCTGTAACCGCTCCCGCGTGATCATCTGCTGCGCGGCCGCCGAGCGCAGGTCGAGCAGCGCGCCGTCCACGTCGGCGGTGACCTGCTGCCGTAAATCCGTCGCCCGCACGTCGGACGCCTGCGCGACGGCTTTTTGCTCGGCCATGCGGCCTTCGCGGCGCAGTCCATCGAGAATGGGCCACGTCACCTGCACGGCCACCTGCCGGGTGTTCACCATGTCCTCGGGCCGAGTTCCGCTGAGACCCATGTCGGCTTGCAGATCGAGGCGTGGCAGGCGCTCTGCCGAGATCGCGGAAGCCGCGGTGCGCGCCGCGGCGCCGCGCGCAATTTCGGCGCTGAGGTCGGGCCGGGTGGCCAGGGCCTGCGCCACCGCCGCCTCACGGCCGGCGGGAACGTCGGCCGCGCCCAGCTCCGTGCTGAGGGTGTCGGTCAGCTCGATCGCCATGTCGGGATCGACGCCCAACGTCCGGCTCAGATCGATTTTCGCGCGCTCGAGCTGACTCGTCGCCAGAATGAGGCGCCCGGCCGACTCGGCCAGCTGGACCTTGGCGCGGGTGACGTCGATCGAGGCGCTCACCCCGGCCTGTTGTTGCGCGACGGCGAGGGTGACGAACTCGGCGGCGAGCGCGGAATCGGCCCGGCGTGCCCCGACCACGGCCTGCGAGCGCGACGCGCGCGCGTACGCGATGGCGACGCTCTGGGCGCTTGTTTCGACCGTGGCCGACCGATCGGCGGTCGAGGCCGTGAACGCGTGCTTGGCCGCGCTCAGGCGGCCGAGATTCGAGAAATCGAACAGCGTCTGCCGGAACTGCACGCGGCCGTCATAGGCGTTGAACGGGCCGATGATGGTCGGCAGTCCGGGGAACGAGAGTCCTTGCGCCTTCGGACTGAAGGTCCGATTCGCCCAAAAGCCGTTGACGGCGAGGTTCGGCAGCAGCCCCGCACGCGCTTGCGTGACGCGTCCGCGGGCTTCATCCGTGCGCAGTCCCGCGAGCTCGACGGACGGCGGCGGCGTCTCCGATGCGACACGATGCACCGCGTCCGCGAACGAGAGCCGAAGCGCGGCCGGCTCCTGTGCCATCAGCGGCGCAGGGGGGGGGGCGGCGAGAACGGCGGCAGCGAGAACGAGGTTACGAGCGCGCAATGCCATGGAGAAAGAGATCAATGTGAGTGTCGAGATACCTGGGGACGTCGAAGCCTTCGGGCATGCAGGCCGCGAACGCGTTGCGCGCGACGACCGCGTGCAGGAGCGGCGCCATCGCGAGCTTGGTCGCGATCGCAAGATCGACCGTCTTGAATTCGCCCGCCTTGATGCCCCGCGCGAGCACGCCTTCCATGAGGCGATGACCGCGCGTGACGACTTCCTGATAGTAGAAGCGGGCCAGCTCCGGGAAGTTGCCGGCTTCGGCGATCATCAGTCTGGGGATGCCGGACAGCGATGTCTCTCCGACGAGCCGCCAGTACTCCCGGACGAGGCGCTCGAACAGATCGCGCGCGCTGCCGGTGAACGCCTCGGCCACCGCTTCCCCCTTGGCGATCACGGGGACGATGGTCTGACGCACCAGCGCCTTGAACAGCGCTTCCTTGTTGTTGAAGTAGAGATAGATCGTGCCTTTGGTGACGCCGGCCCTGTGCGCGACGTCCTCGAGCTTGGTGGCGGCAAAGCCACGTGCGGCGAACACCTCGAGGGCTGCCGTAATGATCTCCTCGGGCCGCGCGTCCTTACGGCGGCGCCAGCGCGGATGGCTCTTCACTCGTTTGACGGCGGTACGTGGCATGGTGGACTCGGGCTCCAAGTTAGTTACTGAACGGTAAGTAACTAACAAGAGTTTCCACGAAGAGGCAAGCGCGGGCGTTATGCCGGCCGGCTATGCCCTCGGTAATAAAGAATGAGGTCTGTGCTCGGCGGTTTGGACCCGAGCTGGCACAGGAAGGTCACGATCTGACCGCGATGATAGGACGAGTGGTTGATGAAATGGCGAAACATCTGCCGGAAGCTGTGCACGTATTCGCCGCCGCTGGAAGGCTTTACGCGCCTGGTCTCGTCCAGACGGGAATCGCTCAGACCGGCGACGAAGCTCCCGCGCTCGGCTTCCACCGCGTCCCAGCGACCGCGCACGTCTGACAGCGTCTTCAGGTCCCTGCCCTGCTCCACCGCGGGATTGGGCCGGCCGAGCCAGCGATGGAGCCATACCTGCTCGACCCAGACGATGTGGCAAAGGGTTCCGTGGACCCCGCCAAAGCTGCTTTTTAGATCCCGGAAGTATTGCTCGTCCGGCAGACGGCGAGCGGCGTCGAAGATGATCCGGTTCGCCCAGGCGTTGTAGTCGAACAGCTCGAGGAACTCGTTCACTAGCGCGCGGCGGCCAGCTCACCGTCGTCCATGACCGAGTCCGTCACTTCCCTGTCTTCGATTTTTTGCTTGTCACCGATTACCGAGCCTCTGACTTTCGCGTTCCTCACCTGGACGCCGCGGCCCAGAATGCTGTTGACGATCGTGCTGCCCTCGATTGCGCTACCCGCCTCGATCGTCACATTGGGCCCGATCGTCGAATTCTTCAGCGTCACGCCAGCCTCGATCCGCACGGGCTCCTGAATCCTAACTCCCAACTCCGCTTTTGCTGGCCTTAGGCCGCGCCCATTCTTCAGCAGATGCTCGTTCGTCTCGAGCAGCGTGTCGACTTTGCCGCAGTCGTACCAGCCGCCGACTTCGCTGACGAGCAGCTTCTTGCCCTGGTCCACCATGTACTGGAACGCGTCGGTGATATAGAACTCCCCGCCCTTCCCCGGCGGGCTCTTCAGCACGTGCGCGATGCCGTCGAACAGCGTGCGCCAGTCCTTTACGTACTGGAGGCCGATGTTGGCACGGCGTGAGATCGGCGTACTCGGCTTCTCGACGATCTTCGTCATGTGGCCGTGCTGGTCCGTGACCACCACGCCGAAGCGCTGATAGTCCTCGACCTCCTTGGTCCAGATGATGCCGTCGTCCTTGCTCGTCTTCACGATCGACAGGTCGGCGTCGAACAGCGTATCGACGAAGATGACGATCACCGGACCGTCGATGTAGGGCCGAGCCAGATTCACGGCCCCGGCGGTGCCATCGAGCACCTTCTGTTCGATGAAGCGCGCGGGCACGTCATAGTTGTCGCGGATGTACTTCTCGACTTTCTCCTTCAAGTGCCCGGTGATGATGATCAGCTCGTCCAGCTGGCCTGCCTGCCGCAGCGCGTCCATGACGTAGTCCATCACGGGCCGGCCGGCGACGTTCACGAGCGGCTTCGGGACCCGCTTGGTGAGGGGCAGGAGCCGGGTGCCCTTGCCGGCCATGGGCATAATGACTTTCATGGGACGCGTCCGTAGCGATCCTTGATCCGCACGACGTCATCGAGCTCGGGCGTGGACGCCTCGAGCAAATCGGTGACGGTGACGGCTTCGAACTGATGGATCAGTTTGGGTGGAATGTGAAACGCCTCGCCCACGCGCACCCGGCGTTCGATTAGTGTCTCCCCCTGCTGGATGCGCAGGATGATTTCGCCGGACAACACGTAGATCGATTCGTCCTTCTTGTTGTGATACTGCAGCGAGAGCACGTGGCCGGGCTCGATATGCAGGATCTTGCCGACGTAGCGCTCGGCCTTGGCCCAGATGATCTCGTGGCCCCACGGCTTCTCGACTCGGTAGGGTATTTCGCTCACGCGAGCCTCAATTTGAGGGACGACGGCAGCGTAACGCACGCGGTGACACAAACTCCGCATCCGACACAGCCTTCAGGTTTCAGCACGGGGTGGCCGCGCGCATCGAGGCCGAGGGCCTGCTCCCCTACCGGGCACGCACGCGCGCACACGCCGCACTCGGCTCCCTGGAACGTGATGCAGCGCTCCGGATCGAGCTCGAGCACCCCCATGTGCACCGATTCCCACGGCACCTTGGTGAGCGCGCCCGTCTCGCACGCCGCCGCACACGGCATGTCCTCGCACACAATGCAGGCCTGCGACCCGGGATCGATATAGGGCGTGCCGGCCGCGAGCCCCCCCCCACCGCTCGCGGGCATCTTGATGATCGCGTGCACGGGGCAGACGTCGATGCAGTCGCCGCAGCGCGTGCAGGCCGCCACGAACGCCATTTCCGGCGCGGCGCCGGGCGGCCGAAACCAGCGCTTGGGCGCGACGCGCTCCTCGGCATGCTCGGCGATCTCATGCAAGAGCTTGCCGAACGTCTCCTGGAAGAACGTGCGCCGATCATTCATTAGAAAGAAGGCTCCAAACTCACCTGCCACCGGAACGCGAGGCGTGCTTCGGTGCTGGACCCGAGGTCGGCGGCATAGTCCCAGCGATTCACCACCAGCGGCAGTTCGAACCGCATCGTCCACGCCAGGTCGTTGATGCGGTGGCGCGTGATCAGCCCCACGCCGCCGTCGTACAACGTCGTGTAGTCCTGCCCGCTCGCCGCGGCCGGCACGGCCTGCGGGTCCACGATGCCGGCGTCCACGAAGCCCTCCAGCGAGACATCGCGGAGGAATCCACTCTGGCGCCGGAAGAATGACCTCGTCCCTTCCATATTCAGGGCGACGGCCCAGCGCCCGCCCAGGTCGGGCCGGAAGCCGCGCAGGTTGGCGTCGCCCGGGGCGTGATAGTGGAAGTCGGGGCGCACGAACAGCGCACCGCGGCTGCGCAGCAGCGGATTGGTGAACGTCGCGTACGGGTCGGCGCCGGAGACCATGATCCGGCGTTGGAGCGGTGGGGCATTCTGGGCAATGTACCCACCCGCGAACAGCCGCGCCCCGAACGTCGTCTTGAAGATGAAGGGCATCCGCACGCTGACTTCTCCCGTGGGGCGGGCGAACAGCTCGACGTCGTACCGGGTGGTGCTTTGGACTCCCGCGCCTGGATTGCGGTACACCAGCCCGCCGCGCAGGCCGAGCCGGCCACGCCAGGTTTGTTGTCCAGAGCGCTTCACGACCGAGGCCCACGGCTCGATTTCGATCGTGCCGGCGTTGTCCCACAGCTCCCGATCGACGTACCCGAGATCGCTCACGGCCATCCAAGTGGCAGAGAATCCGGCGTGCCGGTCGGTCGTGCCGCCGAGGTGCTCGTTGAGCGCGCGATCGGCCGTGAGCGCGATGCCGGAGCGGCCTTCGACCCACCAGCCGGCCGCGCTGGTCTCGGTACGCGGCAGCGGCGTGCTGCTGGGATTGCGAAACTGCGCGTAGATCCCGATCCGGTACTTCGGGTCCGGACCGACGCCACTGGCCGGATCTGGACCAGCCGCGTACGACAGCAAAGTCAGATTGTTGTCGAAGCGACCGAGGTAGTTCGACCGGCTCCGCACGGCTGCGGTGACGCCGCCGTAGTCGTTGTACCAGGCCACCGGCAGCAGTCCGTTCACGATGCCGTCGCGGCGCGACTCGTTGCGCGTCGGATTGTCGAAGCGGGTGACCGTCTTGTGGCGTGATTTGAACAGCCCCCAGCCCCGCGGCTCGTGGTTGTTGAGCGCGTTCCAGTCGTGCGCGCGCATGCGCGGATCGAGCACCAGCCGGCCCGGCTGGTTGCTCGTGACGAATTCGACGCGCTCGCGCTCGGGCTGCCCGCTGGCGCGCGCGTAGATCGAATCCTGGTCGCCGATTTCGACCGGCATGAATCCGTCACCGAGGCGATCGATGGTGACAGCCGTCTGCCATCTGCCGTCAGCCAGCCGGCTCCGTTCGACCTTCTTCAGCTCATAGTCGATGAGCGGAGTCCCGTGCAGCCACTGCGCGAACAGCCACTTCAAGTCCATGTGCGAGACTTCTTCGGCCACTTCGCGGAACGCGGTCTCGTCCACGTGCTTCAGCCGCCAGCGCGCGTAGAACGTGCGCAGAATCCGCTGCATGACTTCATCGCCCACGACGTAGCGCAGCTGCTCGAGGAACAGCTGGCCCTTGCTGTAGATCATCGTGTTGTACGTCGTGAAGTCGCGGTAGCGGTCGCTGATCATCGAGACCGGCTCGCTCCAGCGGTCGATATCCCAGAGCAGGATGTCTTCCTCGAGGCCGGGATAGCCAGAACCGCCGCCATTCGCTTCGAAGAACCAGCCCGACTGAAAGCTCGTGAACCCTTCGTCGAGCCAGCCCTCGCGCCACTCGTTGTTGGCGAGGATGCCCATCGTGTAGTTGTGCCCCAGCTCGTGCACGATCAGACCGATGCTGGCGCTGCCGTCCATGATCACCATGGGGAATTCGGTGCCGCCGCCTTCGATGCGATGCAGGTTGGTGATCTGCGGCCAGGCGAACTTGCCGAACAGCGCGTCGAGCCAGGCGAGCGCGATTTCGGTGCGCTGAACCGCGATTCCCTTTCCCCAAGTGGCGCTGTCGCCGGGCTGGTACAGCACACGGACCACGACATCCTTGTAGCGACCCTGCTCGTAGCGATAGTCGGGACTTAGGGAAAAGGCGAAGTGGTGCACGGAGTCAGCGTAGAATCGGACACACTTGCGACCTTGAGAGGCCGTACAGACGTGCGTCGTGCGTTGTGCGTCGTGCGTGTAATACGTGCGCTGATAATCGATCGGTGCGCCGGGGTTCGCGTTGGCGCGTGCCCAGCCCGGGTCACCTTCGATCGGCACGCCCGTCGCGCCAATCACCTGATCGGCGGCGACGTCGAGCGTGACGTCATACGACGCGAATTCGCCGTAAAACTCGCCAGCCGGGTAAAGCGGATGGTCCTGCCAGCCGTACTTGTCGTACACGACGACCTTCGGATACCACTGGGCAAAATCGAATCGGCGGCCCCGGCGTCCCTGGCGTCGCGGCAGCGTGGACGGGCGCGCCTGCCAGTCGAGCTCGGCGACGAGCGAATCCCCCGGCGCGAGCGGCCTCGGCAAGCGCCAGTGCGCGATCGTCGAGTCTGGCGCGTACGGGTAGTCGGGCTGCAGGCGCTGTCCCATGACGCTCGCCTGCGTGATGCGCTCGAACGCGTAATCGGGGTCCCGCATGTGCTGAAACCGCTCCCGACCCTCGGCGGAATCGGCCGCGGCCCAGCGCGAGCCGGGGCGAAACGCGTTCAGATACTGGTGGACGTAGAAATCGCGCAGCGTGTCCGGTGACTGATTGACGTAGCGAATCCGCGCCTTGCCGGTGAGCACCCCGCTCGGTTCATCGAGGGACGCGGCGATCTCGTACGCGACGCGCTGCTGCCAGTAGGTGGAATCCGGAGCAACGAGCAGGCACAGAAGCATCGCGAGCATGGGCTGGGGAATCTCGCGTGTTTCCGGGCCGTGTCGCAAGGAAAGGACGCCGGTTCCCACGCCGCCGTCGCCACAATGGTCCTCCCCATTTACCAGGAGGACATATGGTGAACCGTAGTTGCGTCGCGGCACTCCTGCTGCTCGCCACGGCGTGCTCTGACCGGGCGGTGACTCCACCGGATCAGAGACAGGACGCCGCACCGGCCGTCGGGCCGTCCGACAGTCCGCCCGTCGAATTGGCCAGGATGGTCGCCAAAGGACTCAAGAATCCCGCGTTCCGCGCCTACCTGAAGGCGCAGCTCGACGCGTCGCCCTATCGCGAGCACAAGCTTCAGTTCGAGACGTTCCTCACGGCGAACGGCGCGCGGGCGCTGCGGCAGATCGCGGGAGAGAACGGCGGCAAACCCGAGCTGGTCGAGCGGCAAGCCAAGCAGGCGATCGCGCTCGAGGCCTACTTCCCCGTGGCCGAGCATGCGAAGACGTGGACCGGCGATGAACGTGTGCTCGTGGCAACGGCGCTGCGGGATGCCGACGTCCCCGTGGCGTTCGATGTCGAGGGTCGGCAAGTGCTGCTCGATCCAAAGGCCCCGCCGGCGACACCGGTCCTGGCGCTGGTGCCGGTGGAAACCGACTTCACGACCCCCCCCCCGAGCCGTCAAACGTGCTTCGACTGCGGCGGCGGCTCGGTGCAGCCCCCGCCGCCGCCACCGCCTGGTCTGTACATGACCAAAGCTCATTTCACGCAAGAGTTTGAAAGCTGGTTGAAGGGGTCACCCGAGTTTGAAGTACAGATTCTTGGCCAGAAGGGTCAGACCGATTCCTTGATCGCCTACCAATGCGCCGGAGAACACGCCGGAGGGCCATACGCCTTCGATCAGAACGGCCGCGATTGGAGCGGCCGGGTCTTGCTGTTTTCAAAACAACAGCTCGACCAGTACAACGCGGCGCATCCGCAGTCCAACATTCGTGTATTCGTGGTCGAGGATGATGACACCGCGTGTCAGATCAAAACCGATCCAGACCGATTTCAGAATGTCGTCAATGAGGTGGACAGCGCCTACAACCGCTACACCTCTGGCAACGACTCGAGCACGGTCGTCAAGAAGTACTACGGGTACGCCAAGTCCGCTTACAACATCTTTCAGGCGATCGCGAGCTGGATCAAGACGAACGATGAGCTCGTGGGGAATGCCGTCGAAGACCGGATCGTGGGTCAGTTCTATCCCGGATTCAACTGGTTTGTCAAAGGCGACAACAATATCACGAACGGCTGGATCAGCCTCGTGATGTACTGAGAGAGACGATGCGCGCGCTCTTGGTCACCCTCGTTCTGCTGCTCGGCACTATGCCGTTGGCGACGGCCCAGTGGCACTTAGGATTGGAGCTCGCGACCATCAGGTATCGTGGCTCGTCGCGCGATACGAGCGGCAGCCATGTGATCACCGGGGGCGGACCTGCAGGAGGTCTCGCCCTCGGAATCAGTATCGGTCACCACTGGCGGCGGCTGGCCGGCACGGTCCGCATTGCGTACGCGAATCCCGGTTTCGCTGTGGCCGGGAACGACATGAGCATTGTAGACAAGACGACCGGCAGGCTGGCAGAGGCAACGCTGCTGGTCGGTACCCGGGTTGGAGGGATCGGGACGAGCGGAGCGGCGAGGTTGGAGTTGGGTCCCTCCCTCCACCTGTGGGATTTCGACGGCGAAGTCCGAGCACGAGGCGGAGCGATCGGTGCAGCGAGCTACGAATGGCCTGTCTCAAGCCGTTTCACCGGAGCGATCCGGCTGGAGGGAATGGCTTCACCCTCATGGTTCAACGCCACGGACGTGCCGCCCGACTTCGAGCGGCGCGTCACGTGGCGTTATGGAGTCGGACTCGGACTACACTACCGGCTTTAGGGCGTCGGAGACGCTTCCCGCGGCGGAATGACCGCCTGCCCGATCGTGTTGGCGTCCGTCCCAAACCAGATCGACTTGCTCGCCGCGTCCCAGTACATGTGGCGCACCGTCCCGCCCCCACTCGGCACCGCGGTCGGCTCCGAGAACTTCATCGTTTTCGTGTCGAACGCGACGAAGCGATTGGGCCGCGATGTCTCGACCACCCAGACGCGACCCTCGTTGTCGATAGCCGACGCATAGGGACGCGACTCGGCACCACCCGGCAGCGGCCACTCGTCGAACTTGCCCGTCACCGGATCGTAGCGGCCCAGGAAACCGGCCGCGTAGTCGCCGTAATAGATCTTGTCGTCCGACGTAATTTCGAGCCGCCGCGCCCGTGCTTCGGCCCGCGGCAGTGCGATCTCCCGGAGCTGCATCGTGGCGGGATCGACGGTGGCCAGCTTGTTCGTGCCGAACAGCACGACCCACGGCCGTCCCTTGGCGTCGATCTTGATGCCGTAGGGCCGCGCGCGCTCGGTAGGCACTTTCACGAGCTGAACCGCGCCGGTGCTCACCGTCAGCTTGCCAATCGCGTTGCCGCCCTGCGCCGTGAACCAGATGTCGCCCTTCTGATCGAACACGAGAGTGTGCGGATCGCGCACCATCGGATCGGGCATCGGATAGCGCTTCCACGTCCCGGTGCGCGGATCGAGGGTGCCGATGTGCCCGGCGAGATTGCCCGCGTACCACACGACGCCCTGCTTGTCCACGATCAGGTTGTGCGGTCCGACATTCTCGCCGTTCGGGAACTCGAAGCGCTTGAACTCGCCCGTCTTGGGATCGAGGTATGCGAGATAGTTGCCCGTCTGACCGCAGAACCAGATGCGCCCCGTCGTCTGATCGACGAACGGATCGCGGGGGCGGGTTTCGCCCCAGGGTACAGGCCATTCTTTGATGACGGGGGGTTTGTCAGCGAGCGAACCAGCTGCGAGAGCCGTAGCGGCGGTGAGAAGGGCGATCAGTTTCACGGTAGTCTCCGCATTCGGGTGACCGGAGAGTCTACCCCTTTCCCCATCATTTTGGCAGCCACCAGGGTGGCGCCCGGAAGCGATTCCCCGGGCGCCCTCTGGTCACAATCCTAGTGGCAGCCTTGAATATTCTCGTCTACGTCGGCCCAGGCGCCCGCAGACGCTTCGTGGCCCTCGGCATCGGTCACCAATACAGATACGGAAGCGGGGGCGCTGGTACTGTAAAATGAACTACCCCAGCTGGTTTCCACCTGGGCTCCGCCCTGCCAACTGTAGGTATAGGGAGCCACCCCATACGCGGCGGTAGCCGTGAACGAGCACACGTCGTATGGGCCCATCATCGATGGCCCGGTGAGCGAGACGGTGAGTGCGTTGGGGTCCGTGATAGTGACCCACCTCGTCGAGCTGGCGTTCGCCCCGAGCGCGTCGGTCCCGTCGATACGCAGACTGAAAGCAGTCGTGCCGACATTCGCCGCGTAGGTGGAACCGGTTGCCACCAGCGTGCCGTCGCGGTACCACCGGAACGTGTAGGGCGTCGTTCCGTATTGGCCTCGGGCCTCCCATGCCCCCTGGGTATTGGGGTCAGCGAGACCGGTACCCTCCCAACTGACCGTGAACGCGCAGATCGGGGATCGCACGCCGTACGTGACGTCGAGCGCAAGGGTTCCCACGATCGCGCCGGTCGGACGCACAATATTGAACGGTGCGGGCCCCGTTTCGGGCCAACACCCGTTTTGGGGACCTGCGAAACTCGCGACGCCAACCAGGTCATCATGGTTAAGCGCGGCGACAAGGTTGTAGAGGGCAGGCAGGCCGAGCAGGACGTTCAGGACTGTGGGCAATGGCCCGGTCGCCAGGATCACTTGGATGACCCTGGCGGCGAAGTTCGCGAGCTCCTGCTTCACATCGCTCGTGGTGCTGGGCGGACGTCCACCACCGCTCGGCGTGCACGCCCCCACGTCGTTTTCCCAAACTTGAAACTCGACTTGGTGTGTGCCGATCCCCGTCTGGAGGATCGTCAGAACCCTTCCGTTAAACTGGCTACCGTTCTGATCGAACCTCAGCATACCGCTCTGCTCCTCACCGCTACAGATTTGGTCGACGAACAGACCATTGTCATTCTGCACATAGGAGTGAATCTCGAACTCGGGGTTCCCCGCGCTCCAACCCTCGTATGATCCCGGGGCGATAATCGTCGACGACGTCATATAGACGCCCGGCTGCTCTACAGTCGGACTGCGGGCCGGCTCGGTGAACGACGCCAGTGCCTTCGGGGAAGCGAAATTCGTTTCGTTGCGCACGACAACCAGCGTCGGGATGTCGGGAGGCTGGTCCTGCCTGAGGAGTACTGGTTCCCCCGCCAGGTTGAACCCCATCGGCACGTCGTGGTCATCGAGCGCGCCGGCGACCAGGAGGCGATTGTCGCCGCTCCACGCGGCCCTGTGCTCGGGCACCGGCATGTAGAACTCGAGATCGATGATGCTGTCCAGCGTAGCGAGCACCGCTGCGCTCACCTGGGCAGCCGTGGGGGTCGGAGCAGGCCCGGCCGGCCCGCGCCGCGCCGCCGCCATCGCGCTCAACAAAGGACTGGCATCGGCTCGGAGATAGCTATTGAAGTCCAGTTTGTGCTCGCGGTAGGGCGAGGTGTTCAGCGCCGCATAGACCTGACCGCGTAGGTGCGCATCCGCCAGCGCGATCGCCACTTCACGCGTGATTTGCCCCAGCAGGGTATTCATGCGAGAGAGCGGCACCGGAATACCGGCGCGACTGAGAATCACGCCATCTTCGCTCGCTGGTTCACGCGGTGCCGTCGGCGTGACCGGGGAGTCCGTGCAGGCTGCCGCGAGAGCCACCAGGGCGACGGCTGTCCACCAACCGTGATAGGCAACGATGCTGCCACGAGACCGCATGGTTCACCTCGCTGAAAAGGAGTGATGGTCCGCAAGCAGAATTGCTACGGTCATACTGAATGGTCGGAACGCGTCAGACGGAGGGCAACGGAAACCGCACGAGGAGTCATAAAAGCGCCCTAAAAGTCACAACTACTCTCCCGTTAGCATCCTCCTTTGCAGCGCCGTCAACCGCCGCCGCACTGAACCGTCATAGATCCGGTCTCCCACGCGTACGATGACGCCTCCCAGAATTCGTGGATCGGAACGAAAAAATGCGCGCACTTCGCGACCGAGCGCCTTCGCCAGCCGCTCCACGAGCTGCTTCTGCATGCGCGCGTCGGGCTCGCTCGCCAGCGTGACGCCGGCGTGCACGCGGTTGAGCTTCTCATCCAACAACCCCTGGTACTCCTGCGCGATCTCGGCCAGAAGGCTCTGGCGCCCGCGCCGCACGACGGCTTGCAGGAATCTGACGAACTCGCGCGGCGCCTCGCCCTTCAGCGCGCGCTCGAGGATCTGACTCTTGGCGGTCTTGGAGACACGCGGCGACTCGAGCGCCGTGGCGATACGCTCGTCGGCCTGGATCGCGCCGGCCACGGCGTCGAGCACCGCGCCGTACTTGTCGCCGGCGGCGAACAACGCCTGCGCGTAATTGCGGGCGACCGTGACGCTCTTCACT
>Ga0137323_1000201_pt1 | contig 17033 bp, 14 predicted proteins | sample EasRivERMZT423_2_FD_102285 | JGI IMG/M metagenome (GOLD analysis project Ga0137323, IMG submission 102285) | Soil microbial communities from meander-bound floodplain in the East River, Colorado, USA - East River MetaG ERMZT423_2 | ecosystem: Environmental > Terrestrial > Soil > Floodplain ... | reverse complement strand
TGCGTCTCGGGCCACGGATCGGATTCGCGTATCCGGTGCTCGCGGTTCGGGGCGCGGTCGGGTCGATGGATGGGCCGATCCCCGATAGTCTCTCGGTGGGCGGCGTCTCGTCGGGCGCCATCGAGCTGGGGTTTGGCCAAACCATCGGGAGGGTGCGCACGTTCCCGGTGCGCGGATATCCGGCGGGGGCGCTGCACGGGCGACGCGCGGCGACGCTGACGGCCGAGTACCGGATGCCGCTGGCGCTCGTCGGGCGGCTGCTGGGGCATCTCCCGATCGGCGCCGATAAGTTCGCGTTCTCCCTCTTCGGCGATCTGGGTGATGCCTGGAATCCCGGCGAGCCGGCGCGCCTGCATCGCCTGCGTTCGGTCGGGGTGGAGCTGGTCGGCGACCTCACCGTGAGCTACGACCTGCCGCTGCGCGTGCGGGTCGGCGTCGCGCAGCCCGCGACCGGTCAGGCCATCGTGTACGGCGCGTTCGGCTCCGACTTCTGACGCAGCCCGCAAATCGCCCTCTGGTGGCAGCCTGTATAATGAAAGCAGCATGGGTCCTGCCGTGCTGCTCCTGCTCGCCACGCTGGCGCAATCGCCCGCGGACCGCGCAGCGCTCGAAGCGCTGCGCGACTCGCTCTCGGGGGTAACCGACAGCGCCGCGCTGGGGCGGCTCGAAGCCACCACGATCCCGGTCGCCCGGCAACATCGCGACGACCCCATGATTCATCTGCGGCTCGGATTCATTGCCTACCGGCTGGGCGAAATCACCAAGGCCAAATCACACTACGACGACGCCGCCGGCGAATTCGAATGGGCCGCGGAGCTGCGGCCGGAGTGGCCGTACCCCTGGTACGGCGTGGGACTCGCGGAGCTGGCCGTCGGTGAACATGCGTCGATCGCGATCGAAAACATTCGCCAGATGCTCGGCAAGGATTATTTGTCGAAGGCGGCGCGGGCGTTCGCGCGCGCGACCGAGGTGGACCCGTCGTTCTCGTCGGCGGTCGTGGATCTCGCGAACACGGCGCTGACGCAACGGATTCGCGCGCGGCTCGAGGTCGCGTTGAACGCGGTGCGGCTGGCGGCCGCGGGGCCCGCGGGGCGGTACGCCGAGGTGCAGCTGGTCCGCGGCCGCGTGGAGCGCGAGGCCGGAGAGGCCGATTCCGCGCTGGCCGCGTTCGCGACCTATCTCCGGATCGGCGGCGACTCCGGCGTCGGCGAGCTGGAGCTCGCGCGCACGGCGTATTTCGCCGGGCGGCCCGCCCAGGGATGGGTGAGCTACTTTGCCGGTGTGGGCGTCGCGACGTCGGCGCCGGCGCTCGCGATGTACCGGCTCGATCTGTCCTGGATCGCCGATTCCGCGGAGCTGGCGGCCTTCGACGCGCAGCCGACTCCGGATGCGCGCCAACACTGGCTCGAGGCGTTCTGGACCCGGCGCGACGTCGTCGAAGCGCGCGACGTGGGCGAGCGGCTGGCGGAGCATTATCGCCGCTGGTTCTACGCGCGCCGCAACTTCCGGCTCGTCAGCCGCCACCGCCATTACGACATCACCGAAGTGTACCGGACCAGGCAGGTCGAGTTCGACGACCGCGGCGTGATCTATTTGCGCCACGGTGAGCCCGACAAGCGCGCGCAGTTCGTCTGCCAGGGACCGCTCGAGGTCGACGGGGAAGGCTGCGCTGCCAACGAGAGCTGGCTCTATCACCGGCGCGGCGAGCCGGACCTGATCTTCCACTTCGCCGCGCGCGACGACGTACAGGATTTCAAGCTCATCGAGAGTCTCGCCGACGTCTTCGGGTTCCACCGCGCGGTGCGCGCGGCGTCATTCGGCGACCCCGAGATTGCCGCGCTGTACCAGACCCGCGATCAATTCGGCTCTCTGTATTCGCGGGTCGCCCACAGCCAGCGCGCGGCGGGGACGGAGCTGGCGCAGGACCGCCAGCAGGGGCGGCGCAACATCGTGATCGGGACGACGAGCGACAGCTATCACCAGCGTTTCGAGCAGCCGCTCGACGTCGTGGCGAGCGAGTTCGTGGTGGGAGCCGGCGCCGGAGGCGCGGACAGCGGCCAGGTCCTCCACGTGGTGTTCGCCATTCCGGCCGACCGGCTCGATCCGCAGCCCGCGGTGGACGGCGGCGGCGGGGGGGTGCGGTATCCGCTCGAGTTCCGGGTCGTGATCTCCGATTCCAGCGATCGCGTGGTGGCGAATCTGGACACCGTGCGGGTCTTCGGCGCGCGGCAGGCGCTGCGCAGGCCCTCGTACCTCACGGGCCGGCTCGCGATCCCCGTGCCGGCCGGCCGCTATCAGTACCGGCTGCTCGTCCGCAGCGTCGATGGCGGCGCCGGCGATCTCCTCGTCGAGCCGCTCACCGTCGAGCGGCTGCAGCCGCAACGGTTCGCCGTGAGCGATCTCGTCGTAGGCCGAGAGGGGTCGGGACTCGTCTGGTTCTCACCGGCGGGGGACACGGTGGCCCTCAATCCGCTGCAGCGATTCCCCGAAGGCAGCGCGGTGAATCTCTACTACGAGGTGTACGGACTCGCGACGGGAACGTCCTATCACACCGTCGTGCGGCTCGAGCGTGAGGGCGGGCGCTCGGTGTTCGGCTCCATCGGGCGTCTGTTCGGCGGCGGGCGCTCGCCCGTGCTGCTCGCGTTCGACGCGCCGTCCACGGGGTCCGTCACGCGCGTGCAACGTGGTATCGAACTGCGTGACGTGTCGAAAGGCACCTACCGGCTTTCCGTCGTCATCTCCGATCCCGCCACCCGGACCAGCGTCACGCGCGAGCAGCGATTCCAAGTCGTGCAGCGTTAGTTGTTGCACGGCATCCACCCAAACCCTAAGTTAGGCCCGGCTCCCTCGGAGACGGGATGTACTGCTCTCGCTGCGGCACCCAGAATAAGGACACCGCCAAATTCTGCGACTCGTGCGGTCTCGATTTGACCGCGACGACGCCGACGGGTGCGCGCGTGGATGCGCCCGAGATCTCCGAAATCGACATGGTGCGCGAGGAGCTGAACGAAGAGTACGAGATCCTGGACGAGCTGGGTCGCGGCGGCATGGCGATCGTGTTCAAGGCGAAGGAGAAGCAGCTCGATCGCGAAGTGGCGATCAAAGTCCTGCCGTTCTCGCTGGCGTTCGACAAGGAATTCGTCGAGCGCTTCCAGCGCGAGGCCCGTACCTCCGCGCGGCTCGAGCATCCCAACATCATTCCGATTTACCGAGTCGGAAAATCCGGCCGGATCATCTACTTCGTCATGAAGTTTCTGCGCGGCAAGCCGCTGTCGACCGTCCTCGGGACGCGCGGCAGCCTGCCGCCCGGCGAAATCAAGAAGATTCTCGCCGAGGTGGGCCGCGCGTTGTCGTATGCGCATAAGAAGGAAATCGTCCACCGCGACATCAAGCCCGACAACATCATGTTCGACGAGCATGGGCACGCGGTCGTCACCGACTTCGGGATCGCCAAAGCGGCGTCCGGCGGCAAGCTCACCGGCACCGGCATGTCGATCGGCACGCCGCATTACATGAGCCCCGAGCAGGCCAAAGCCCAGCCGCTCGACGGCCGCAGCGACCTCTACTCGCTGGGCGTGGTCGCGTATCAGTGCCTGACCGGCACCGTGCCGTTCGACGGCGAGGATTCGTTCTCGATCGGCTACAAGCACATCATGGAAGAAGTGCCGATGCCGCCGCTGGAGAGTCCGGAAAAACGCCAGCTGTTCGAAGTCATCCGCAAGATGATGGCGAAGACGCCGGCGCAGCGGTTCCAGAATGCCGACGAGCTGATCAGCGTGCTCGAGGGCGGCCGCTCGGTGTCGTTCACCACGGACGCGACCCAGGCCATGCCGTCGATGGCGGGCGTGCGCATGTCGTCCGCGCCCACGACCCCGCTGCCGCGCGCGACCGGCACACGGCCCGGCGCGGGCGCGGGGGCCGTGCCCCCTGCGCTCGTGGGCGAGCAGCCGCGCCGCTCGGTGCTGTCCGCGCTGGTGCTGTGGCTGGTGATCGTGGGGACGGTGTTCGGCGGCGGCGGCTTTTATGCCTACAAGAAGGGCCTGATCTTCCCCCAGCCCGACTCGGCCGTCGCGGGCGGTCCGATCACGCCACCCGATCCGGGCACGCGCGTCCCGGGGGGGGACACGACCAAACTCGCCGGCGATTCGACCGGCACGACTGCGCAGCCGCCGCTACCGCCAGCGCCTGCCTCAGCGCCAGGACGTCTTGTGCTCCAGAACGTGCCGCAGGGGGCGAACATCAGCATCGAGGGGCAGCCGGTGCGGGGCACGCAGATCGATCTGGAGCCGGGGGTGCACCAGCTGATCGTTCGGGCGGCCGGCTATCGCACTTTCAACCGGCAGGTGATCATCACCGCCGGTGAGACGTACAACATGCGGCTGAACATGCAGCAGCAGATCGATGAAGGTACGGGACCCTGCGATCAGTTCGGTCCCGCGTACAACCAGGACAACATCTGCTTCGACAGCCGGCCCGTGCCGCTCTCGCCGACCTTGATTCCCGTCTCCCAGGACGCGCCGATCTTCCCGCGCCAGGCGATCCTGCTGGTCCGCGTCTCGCGGAACGGGACGACCATGGAAGCGCGCGTGTACGTGCCGTCCAACGTCGACACGTTCAACAACGAAGCCCTCGATATGGCCAAGAACCTGCGCTGGAATCCGGCTCAAAAGAACGGCGAGCCGACCGAGGCGTGGGTGCAGTGGCCGTTCCAGCCCGTACGCCAGTAATCCCTCCCCCCAAACCCAGCGTCGACCCGACCGCGTTCATTGCGCCTGGGGCGGTCGTGATGGGCGACGTGACGCTGGGGCCACGCGCGAGCGTGTGGTATCAGGCCGTGGTGCGCGGCGACATGGCGCCGATCGTGATCGGCGAGGCCACCAATCTCCAGGATGGCACCATCGTGCATGTGGATGAAGGGAAGCCGGCGCTGATCGGCGCGCGGGTGGGGGTGGGGCACCGCGTGATCCTGCACGCCTGCACCGTCGAAGACGAATGTCTCATCGGGATGGGGTCGATTCTGCTCAACGACGTGCATGTGGGAACCGGCAGCGTGATTGCTGCCGGGGCGGTGGTCCCGGAGGGGATGCGCATCCCGCCCGGCTCGCTCGTCATGGGTGTGCCGGCGCGTGTCGTGCGTCACGTGGACGATGGTCTGCGCGCGCGGATCAGAGGGACGTGGGAGCACTACGTCGAGCAGGCGGCGCGGCACCGCGCTGGAGCGTTTCCGGTCGCGAGAACAACTTTGTGATGTTGATACTCGGAGTGCGAGTCGCACCAACACGCAAGTTCAGTCTTGCCCGGTATCACTCACGCGTCTACCTTGGGCCTCCACGTTCGATTAACTTCCCAAAATCCACCTCGATGCACCGTGAGATCGCATGACCGCATCTAGCCGTCGTCTCGATTTGAGCGCAAACGCCCTGACGGTCCTGGAGCGCCGCTACCTGGTCAAGGACGACCACGGCAAGCCGGTGGAGCGCCCCGAGGACCTGTTCTGGCGGGTGGCGCGCACCATTGCCGCACCCGACCGGACCTACGGCGCTTCCGATCGCGCCGTGGAAACCCTGGCGGAGACGTTCTTCGAGCTGATGGCGACCCGGGTGTGGATGCCGAACTCCCCGACCCTGATGAACGCCGGCCGGCCCCTGGGCCAGCTGTCGGCCTGCTTCGTGCTCCCGGTGGAAGACGCCCTCTCCAACGGCCGCTCGGGCATCTACGACACGTTGCGGGCGATGGCGCTGGTGCATCAGTCGGGCGGCGGGACCGGGTTCTCCTTCTCGCGGCTGCGTCCCAAGAACGACGTCGTCCGGTCTACGATGGGCGTCGCGTCGGGGCCGGTCTCGTTCATGAAGCTGTACGACGCCTCGACCGACGTCGTGAAGCAGGGCGGCACCCGGCGCGGCGCCAACATGGGCATCCTGCGCGTGGATCATCCCGACATCATGGATTTCATCCACTGCAAGGACGACCTCACGCAGGTGACCAATTTCAACATCTCCGTGGCGGTGACCGATGCCTTCATGCTGGCGCTCGAGGCGGGGAACTCGTACGACTTGATCCACCCGCGCACGGGCAAGGTCGTGGGCCAGCTCGAGGCGCGGGAAGTGTTCAAGACGATCGTGCACGGGGCCTGGAAGACGGGTGAGCCGGGCGTGTTCTACATCGACCGCGCCAACCAGTACAACCCGGTGCCGCACCTGGGGAGTTACGAGGCGACGAACCCGTGCGGCGAGCAGCCGCTGCTTCCCTACGACGTGTGCAACCTCGGCTCGATCAATGTCGGCCTCTTCATCAAGAACGGCGACGTGGACTGGGACGGCCTGCGCACGGCCGTGCATCTGTGCACGCATTTCCTCGACAACGTCATCGACGCGAACAAGTATCCGCTGGCCGAGATCGACGATCTCGCCAAGCGCATCCGGCGCATCGGCCTCGGGATCATGGGTTGGGCCGACCTGCTCGTGCGGCTCGGCATCCCCTATGACTCCGAAGCAGGTGTGGCGCTCGGCCGCAAGCTCATGGAGTTCGTCGATGAGGAATCGAAGGTCGCTTCCGAAAAGCTCGGCACGCAGCGCGGCACGTTTGCGGAGTGGGAGCGCTCGATCTGGGGTCCCGACGCCACGTGCGCTCGCAACGCGCGCGGGGAGCGCATCCGGCCGATGCGCCGCCTGCGCAATTGTAACCTGACCACGGTCGCGCCCACCGGCACGATCTCGATCATCGCCGGCTGCTCGTCGGGGATCGAGCCGCTGTTTGCGGTGGCGTTCATGCGGAATCAGGCCGGTGTGTTGATGCCCGACGCGAACGAGGACTTCGTCGGCATCGCGAAGCGGGAGGGGTGGTACTCGGACGAGCTGATGACGCAGATCGCCGCGGCCGGCCACATCCATTTCGATGCCGTGCCCACGCAGTGGCAGCGCGTGTTTGTGACGGCGCACGACGTGACGCCCGAATGGCACATTCAGATGCAGGGCGCGTTCCAGGAGTACACCGACTCGGCGATCTCCAAGACGTGCAACTTCGGGAACGAGGCCACCGAGGAGTACGTCGAGCAGATCTATCGCTACGCCTACCAGCTCGGGTGCAAGGGCGTGACGGTGTACCGCGACGGCGCGCGCGAGAATCAGGTGCTCTCGACCGGCTCGACCGCGAAGAAGGTGCAAGAGAAGGATGCCCTCGTGGAAGCCTTGGGCCGGATCGCGGAGCTCGAGACCGAGCTGCACCTGACCAAGGACCGGCTGCACGATGTGGAGGCGGAAAACCTCCAGCGCCGCGCCAAGCGCTCGCGTCCCGATCTCTTGAAAGGCTCGACCCGTCGCGTCGAGTCGCCGCTCGGCACGATGTACGTGACGATCACCGAGGACGACAAGGGCCAGCCGTTCGAGGTCTTCATGTCGCTCGGCAAGGCCGGTGGCGCCCTCATGGCGGACGTCGAAGCGATCGGCCGACTGATCTCCCTGGCGCTGCGCTCGGGTGTTCCCCTACCGGAGATCTACCGGCAGCTGCGTGGCATCTCGTCCGACCGCGCGGTGGGTCTGGGGCCGAACAAGGTCATGTCGGTCCCCGACGCGATCGGCATCGCGATCGAGAAGTGGATGCAGGAGAAGCAGGGCGTGCAGCAGGATCTGCTGGACAGCACCGCCGGGAAGGCGCCGGCGCCGGCGCCGGCGCAGGCGGAGGTCGTGCGGGGCGCGGCGGGTGATGCCGCGCTGCGTGCGGCGCGTGGACCCGAGCAGGATTTCATCGGCGCATGCCCCGATTGCGGCTCGCAGCTGGCATTTATCGAGGGATGTGCTAAATGTCACGTCTGCGGGTTTTCCGAGTGTGGGTGACCCTGACGCGACCGCAACCGCTGTGACTCCAGTCACGACAGTCCCTTGACGATGAGGGTAGTCTAGTGGTCATGGAAAGCGCCAACCCGAGGGTCACGCCAACGCGATTGCAAGTGAAGGGTTGGGCTCGCGTCGGTCCTGCCGGCGCGCATACGCTGCGGCGTGGCGCCTGGTACCCCGTCGTTCGTATCTCCTCGAGCAACATCGTGGTCCTCGACGTCAACCGGCACAATGTGCCGGTGGACCGTCGCTTCCTCGAGATTCGCTATCATCCGCCGGAGCGGTGGACGATCGTCCGCTGCGAGCCGCGCGTGATCGAGCGACTGGGCCGCATCTTCCCGCTGACGTACGCGGTCTGCCCCGCCTGCCGGCACCGGCAGGGCATCGAAGCGCGGACGAACGAGATGACGTGCGATCGCTGCAAGAAGGCGGCGGCGATGGCATGGGACGAGCTCTCCTAAAAAGCCGGGATAGGCAAAGACTAGACGTCGAGTCGTCCAGCGGTTCGTAGTGAACAGGGGTCAGGAATTTGCTTTCCTGACCCCTGCCGTTTCCTGCTCACCGCTAGACGTCTCGACGTCTAGTCGTTGCCTGTCCTAAACAATCGCAATCGAATCCCCAATCGATACCATCCCCGTCCCCTCACCCACGCAATAAAATCCGCGCATTCCGTTGTCCAGAAACTGCAGATGCTTTTTCAGCTCCTCGGGCTCGACTTGTTTGCCGAGTGCCCATCCCGTAAACGGCCGGCACGGGTGGGCGACCTGGAGCACCTTGAGCCGCACGCGCTCCGTGCCCTCGGGTGACAGAATCGCGACCCCGCCGGCGAGCTCATCGTAAGTGAATCGGCGATCGACGTTCGCGATGATATTCTCGCCCGCGCAGCCGACCGCGAGGCGCTTCCCGAAATGCTCCTGCATCGCCGTGTAGTGCGACGTGAAGCCGATGGAGATACCGTGCAACCCGTCCTCGTTCTTGGTCTCCGGATGCGCCCGGTGATGCACGTCCACGATCCACGCATCGGCCTCGTGCGGGCTCGCGCCCAGCGCGCCGTCCGGCGACACGTTGAGGGCCGGCACCGAGAGCAGCGGCGCCGGATCGTACACGCGCGTGGGTTTTTCGCCACGTTTCAGCGAGCCGCGCTGAATCTGCAGGCGGGTGACGGTACCGATGGTGCGCATAACGAAATCTAGCAGGATGTGCTACATTGGCCCGCTCATGGCACGTCCGCTATCCTCTTCCTCCTCAAATCGCCGCGGTTGGGCGCGGTGCCTCGACAACGTCGCCGACATCCTGCGCCGGGGCGCGTGGTATCCCATCGTCGATGAGGCGGGTGATAAGGTCGTCCTCGAGGTCCGCAAGAAAAAGGTGCGCATCAGCCGCATCGATGTCGCCGTCCGCGACACGCCGCCCGATCGCTGGAGCGTCGTGGTCCGGACCGGCGTCCTCAGACCCACCCTGGGCGGCAGGGAAGGGGAGGAGGTCACGACCACGTACGCCGTCTGCCCGCAGTGTCAGGAGCGGCAGGATTTCACCGGCAAGCCGGCGACGCTGACGTGCACTCGGTGCAAGCGGGAAGCGCAGGTCGACTGGTCGGAAACCTGTTGAACAAGCCGTCTGCCGTCAGCCGTCTGCTTTCAGCCCTCTGAAAACCCCAGTACTTGCGGCCATGAATGTATTTAGTATGTTAACTATCAACATGTTAACAATTACGCACAGCCGACTGATGACTGATGGCTGATGGCTGATCGCTCGGAATTGGCACTCCAACTCACCGACGCCGTGGCTGCCGCCTGCCAGGCCATCGAGCGGGCAGGCAACCGAGCCTACAAGAGCTTCGGGCTATCCCAGCGGGCCCACGCCGTCATGTCCGCGGTCGATTTGGGAGGTCCTGACGGCGCGCGGCCCAGCGATGTGGCGCGCGAGCTGAGGGTGTCCCGCGCGGCCGCTACGACGTTTATCCAGCGACTGGAAGCCAAGGGCCTGGTCGAGACCAACACCGACCCCGACGACGATCGTGGCGTCCGTGTGACGCTCACACGCCATGGTCTCGAGGTCCTGCTCCGCGTGGGGCAGCTCGAACGGCGCCTCGCCGCCCGCACGATCGAAGGCATGCCCGCTTCCGCCATGGCCCGAGCGATCCACGTGCTCCAGGAGCTCAAGGCTCGGCTCGAACAGAAGTCGCTCGAGGTGGTGCGCTGAACACTTATACAGATGTGCGAATCTTTATGCAGCGCCCTGCCGTCAGCAGGCAAACGCCCGTTCCATTCTGCCTACTTTTCCACATCTCAGAGAGCGCGTGCATTTGTGGATAACCGATCCAACGGCGCAAGTGTGATTCGCCGCACGAAGATTGTCGCGACCCTCGGACCCGCGACCGGGAACGAGGCGGCCATCGGCGCCCTGCTCCAGGCCGGCACCAACGTCATCCGGATCAACGCTTCGCACGGCACTCCAGAAACGCGGGCGGAGTGGATCGCCGTCGCCCGGCGGGTTGCCGAACGTGCGGACGTCCCGCTCGCCATCCTGCTCGACCTCCAGGGGCCGCGGATCCGGGTCGGAGATCTCTCTGCCCCGCGCGAGCTGACGGCCGGCCAGCAGGTCGTCTTCGCGCCCGAGGACGTCGCGCGGGGGGACGAGCTGCCGACCACCTATGACCGCCTCGCCGCTGATGCGCGCGTGGGCTCCCGGATCCTGCTGAACGACGGATTGCTCTCGGTCGAAGTGACGGGCGTCGATGCGCCGCGCGTGCGTGGGCGCGTGGTCGATGGCGGGATTCTGACGGCTCACAAGGGGATGAATCTTCCGGGCGTGCAGGTCTCGGCGCCCGCGCTGACCGAGAAGGACCACGAGGACGTCCAGGACGCCATCAAGGCGGGGGTGGATTACCTCGCGCTGTCGTTCGTGCGCCGCGCCGAGGATGTCGAGGCGCTGCGCAGGCTGGTCCCGAACACGATCAAGCTGGTGGCCAAGATCGAGAAGGCGACTGCCCTTGATACGCTCGATCGGATCGTCGCCGCGTCGGACGCCGTGATGGTCGCCCGTGGCGACCTGGGCGTGGAGCTCCCGTTCGAGCAGGTCCCGCACGTGCAGAAGCGGTTGATCAGCGAGGCCAACCACCAGGGCAAGCCGGTGATCACGGCGACGCAGATGCTCGAATCGATGGTGCACAATCCCCGCCCCACGCGGGCCGAGGCCTCGGACGTCGCCAACGCAATCCTCGACGGGACGGATGCGGTGATGCTGTCGGCGGAGACGGCGGTGGGGCAGTACCCCGTGGAAGCCGTGGGCGCCATGGACCGGATCATCCGCGAAATGGAGCGACACCCCCAGCGCCATCGCGAGGAGCGCCGCGCCACGACCGATGCGGTCGCCACCGAGGATGCGATCGCTTGGGGCACGCACGCCGTGGCGCGGATGCTGAAAACGCCGCTCATCGTGACCCTGACCAAGGGCGGCTTCACGGCGCGCAAGGTCGCCGCGCTCCGCCCGCCCGTTCCCATCCTGGCGGTCACCACCGAGCCCACGACCTACCATCAGCTCGCGCTGGTCTGGGGCGTCGTGCCGGTGCTCGTGGATCACGTGCCGGGCTACGACGCGATGCTCGAGGTCGTGCGCGGCCTCATCCTCAAACGCCAGCTGGCGAAGGCCGACGACTGCATCGTGATGACCGCCGGCCTGCCGTGGAACGTTTCCGGCAGCACCAACCTCATCAAGGTCGAGCGGGTGTGAAGTGCGGCTGACGTTGCTCGGCACCGGCACATCGTTCGGCGTGCCGCAGATCGGCTGTCGCTGTCCCACCTGTACGTCCACTGACCCGCGCGACCGGCGCACGCGCACCAGCGCCCTCATCGAGACCCGCGGCAAGCGCTTGTTGATCGACACGCCCCCCGAGCTGCGGTTGCAGCTCGTGGCGGCGGGCGTCGATCACGTCGACGCCGTGCTGTTCACCCACGGCCATGCGGATCACGTGCACGGCATCGACGACCTGCGCGCCCTGTCGGTGCGCCTGGGGGGAGGGGCGATGCTGCCCGCCTATGGGTCGCGCGACACCATGGCCGAGCTCGCCACCAAGTTCCCGTACATCTTCGATGCATCGATCGTGGTGCCGATCGGCACCAGCAAGCCCGAGCTGGCGGCGCACGTCCTCGAGGCAGCTACCACGACGGCGATCGCGGACATTCCGGTCCTGCCGCTCGCGCTCCCGCACGGCGCGCAGGCCGTCTACGGGTATCGGGTGGGTGCCGTCGCGTACCTGACGGACGTGAAGAGCGTGCCGGACGACGCGGTCCGAGCGCTGGCCGGGCTCGAGGTACTGGTGCTCAGCGCGCTGTTGTCGCGTCCGCACCCGCTGCATCTTTCGATCTCCGAAGCCGTCGAAACGGCGCAGCGCATCGGTGCGCGGCGCACCTACTTCACCCATCTCACGCACGAATTCACGCATCAGGCACTCGCCGCGATGCTGCCGGCCGGCATCGAGCCTGCGTACGACGGACTGGTCATAGACGTAGCGGGGGGCGGGGGGGGGGCATAAATTCCGCCGCGAGGAGGACTTCGAGAGCTCATGCTCAAAGAATTCGATAATCCAGCGGTACGCCAAAGCGCCAGCATGGACGACTTGGTGCACCAGGCGGTGTTCGGGACGGAAGACGAGAAAGCGCAGGCGCGCTGGTTGATCTGGGAAATCGGGCAGCGCGCTGGGGTGCGGCCCGCTTCGATTCACGAGCTGTACTTGGCGCGCGGCCGGGGGGAGGTCCCCCCGTTCACGACGCCGGCGATGAACGTGCGGATCATGTCCTACGACACGGGTCGCGCGATCTTCCGGGCGGCGAAGCGCCTCGACGCGGGCGCGATCATCTGCGAGATCGCGCGCAGCGAAATCGCCTACACCGATCAGCGACCCGCCGAGTACGTGGCGGTGATGACGGCCGCGGCGCTGCGCGAGGGCTTCGTGGGGCCGCTGTTCATTCAGGGCGACCACGTCCAGGTCAACGCCAAGAAATACGCCGCCGACGCCGAGGCGGAGTTGAAGGCGCTGCGGGCGCTGATCGAGGAAGAGCTGCACGCGGGGTTCTACAACATCGACATCGACACCTCCACGCTCGTCGATCTCGCCAAGCCTAATCTCGACGAGCAGCAGCGCACGAACTACGAGCGCGCCGCCGAGCTGACCAAGTTCATTCGTGACCGTGAGCCGGACGATGTGACGACCTCGGTCGGCGCGGAGATCGGCGAAGTGGGGGGCAAGAACAGCGACGTGCACGAGCTGGACGCGTTCATGCAGGGGTACAACCGTACGCTGAAGAAGCTGGGAACGGCCGCCGGGATTTCGAAGATTTCGGTGCAGACCGGCACCAGTCACGGGGGCGTGGTGTTGCCCGACGGCTCGATCGCCAAGGTCCAGCTCGATCTCGCGGCGCTGAAGGCGCTGTCGCTGGCGGCGCGCACCAAGTACGGCCTCGGCGGCGCGGTCCAGCACGGTGCGTCGACGCTGCCGCCGGACGCGTTCTCGCAGTTCCCGCAGTGCGAGGCGATCGAGATTCACCTCGCGACGAATTTCCAGACCCTCGTCATGGATCACCCGGCGCTCCCGAAGGATCTGCGCCGCGAAGTGAACGACTGGGTGAAGACCGAAGCGAAGGACGAGTGGAAGAAGGGCGATACCGAGGAGCAGTTCATCTACAAGAGCCGCAAGAAGGCCATCGGACCATTCAAGCGCCGCTTCTGGGACCTCCCCGCTGACGTGCGCGCGGCCATCGGTGCGGATCTCGAAAAGACGTTCGCATTCCTGTTCGAGCAGCTGCGGGTCAAGGGCACGCGCGCGGTGACCGACAAGTACGTCAAACCGAAGCTCGTGTCCCATGCGGCGCCTCGCGCCGCGCTGGTATCGGCGCCGGACGACGCGGAGGCAGGCGAATGAGCGAGCGTGGTGGAGGTTTTGGCGCCTTCCTGTTCGGGATCGTGCTCGGCGCGGTGGCCGGGTTCGTGTTCGCGCCCACGGCAGGCGGAGAGAGCACGCGACGTAAGGTGACGAAGGGGCTGCGCAACCTGAAGGAACTCGCCGAAGAGAAGGTGGATGACGTGCGCGGCCTGCTGCAGGAAGCCGAGGAGCGAGCGGCGGAGGAGGACGAGGACGCGGGCGAAGAGGAGGAGGCCGAGCTCTCCACGCGCGAGCAGCTCCGCCGCCGGCTCGACGCGGCGCGCCGTCGTCGCGCGCGCGCGGCGCGGCCCGTGCCGCCCGCGAGTGAGGAGGAGGACGAACCGCTCGCGTGAACGGTGAGGGCGGCTGGCACCGGACGGTCACCGGCGTTGTCCGGCGGACCTTCGAGGCCGCCTACGAAGACAACATTCCCTTTCTCGCCGGCGCGCTCGCGTTCGACATTCTGCTGACCGCGATTCCCTTCGTCGTGCTCGTGCTCGCCGTCGTCAGTCACCTCGTCGACTACCAATTGGCGGTCCAACAGCTCAACGTGCACGAGCTGCTGCAGCGATTCCTCCCCGACGACGCAAACTTCGGCTTCATCGAGCGCGCGCTCGGCGACGTGGTGGCGCGGCGCGGACGCCTCACGATTCTGGCCGCGCCCCTGTTCCTGTGGTTCTCGACTCGTATGTTCGGAGGACTGCGCGCGGCGCTGAATGAGGTCTTCGACACGGAGGAGAACCGCCCCTGGCCCGTCGCCAAGCTCACCGATCTCGCCATGGTGTTCGTCGCGGGCGCGCTGTTCCTGGTGAGTGCCTTCGCCTCGACGAGTGGGAGCTTTTTCTCCTATCCGCTTTCGCTCCTGTTCAGCACGCTGCTGTTTTTCGTGATCTTCAAATTCGCACCCAGCCGCCGGATCTACTGGCGCACGAGTCTGGTCGCGTCGCTGTTTTGCGCGGTGTCGTTCGAAATCGCCAAACGTCTCTACGCCCTGTACGTGTCGAACTTCGTGACGTTCGACCGCGTGGCGTCGGACGCGAATCTGATCGGCATCCTGCTGTTCTTTCTCTGGATCTATTACACGGCGTACGTGTTCCTGCTGGGCGGCGAAGTGGCGGAGACCTACGACCTGATGCGCATGCGGCGCCAACAACGCGTGCGCCTCGGATGACCACATCCCAGCCGATCGACCTGCGCTCCGACACCGTCACCAAGCCGTCACCGGGCATGCGCCGCGCCATGGCCGAGGCCGAGGTCGGCGACGACGTGCTCGACGGCGATCCCACGACGCGCAAGCTCGAAGAACGCATCGCGGCGCTGCTGGGCACCGAGGACGCCTTGTTCTTTCCTTCCGGGAGCCAGGCGAACCAGGCGGGTATCTGGCTGGTCACCGAGCCGGGAACCGAGCTGCTGATCGACGCGAACGCACACCTCATCCATTACGAGATGGCCGGCATCGCCGCGCTGTCCGGGGTGCAGATCCGTCCCATCGCGACGCCCGACGGAGGGGGCCTCCTAACGCCTGAGCTCGTGCGCGAAGCACTGCGGGCGTCGTCCCCCCACGTTCCCCGCGTCACGGCGCTGGCGATCGAGAACACGCACAACCTGGGGGGCGGGCGCGTGCTCGACGCCGCGGCGGTCGACGGCCTGATCCGGGCGGCCCGCGACGCCGGCCTCGCGGTGCATCTCGACGGGGCACGGCTCTGGAACGCCGCTGCCGCGGCCCGCGTGACACCCGCGCGGCTGGCGCAGGGCGCCGACACCGTCATGGTGAGTATCTCCAAGGCCCTCGGTTGCCCCGTCGGATCGTGTCTGGGATTCCGCAAGGACAGGCGCGCCCGCGCGTGGGAGATTCGTAAACGCTTGGGGGGCGGGATGAGGCAGTCGGGGATTCTCGCCGCGGCCGGCCTCTATGCCCTCGACCACAATCTTGATCGGATCGCTGAGGATCACGCCAACGCGAAGCGATTCGCTGAAATACTGTCCGACAGTCCGACTGTCCGACCGTCCGACCCGCAAACGAACATCGTGATGGTCGACCTGCAGCGCGACGGTGCCACGGCCGAAGCGGCCTCCGCTCGGCTCGCGCAGGCGGGCGTGCGGATGTCGGCATACGGACCGAAGCGGCTGCGCGCGGTCATGCACCTCGACGTGAGCCGCGGCGACGTCGAGCGCGCCGCACACATCATCCTCGCAACACTGCGATGAGCCCAAGGCCCGACCCCCAGCCCCAAACCATGCCGCTGGATCGATCGATCCTGTGGAATCCCTCGATGCCCGGCGTGGAAAAGAGCGAGGGGGCGAGCCGCGCGCCCTATCCCATCTTCTTTCAGCAGGAAGCCGTCATCGCGCTGCAGGAACACGTCAAGAGCTCGCCCACGCAGGCGATCTTCGGTTTCCTGGTCGGAGAGTTGTACCGCGATCCCGAAACCGGCGCGCTGTACTCGATCATCGACAAGACACTCAAGCTCAGTCAGACGATTTACGGCGACAAGACCGAAGTCGTCGTGGGACGCCTGTGGGATCGCATGCAGGAGCAGCTCGCGAAGGCACACGGCACGCTGCTGGGCTGGTACCACAGTCATCCGGGGCAGGGCGGTCTGCTCACCGCGCACGACATCGAAACGCACCAGAAGTTTTTCACCGACCCTTGGCACGTGACGATTCTCGTTGCGGCCGAAGCGGGCGGTGTGACGGGGAAGTTCTTCCGGTTGTCGCAGAGCGAAGACTGGCACAAGACGCCCTTAGCGTTTTACGAGCTGCTGCAACCGGAGTCGATCAAGCCAGACGGGAAAAAGCGCTCGTTCATCACTTGGAGGAACTACAAGGCGTTCGGGCCTTCGCTCAAGGGCCCAAAGCCGAAGCCGCCCGAGCCCGAGCCGGAGCCAGAACCGGAACCGCCGCCGCCGCCGCCGCCGAAAGCGAAAGAGAAAGAGAAGGCGAAGGAGGACAGGGGCTTTCGGATCATGCGCTCGAGTGCCGACGACATCCCGGTCATCAAGACCAGCGCGGATGACGAACCGGCGCCCCCGCCGCGCGCGGAACCACCACCACCACCGGCCCCGGCACCGCCGCCACCGCCCCCCGTTGCAAAGAAGCGGCCGTCGGCACCGGTGTTCGTGCCGAAGGAACCGCCCGAGCCCAAGCCCCCCCCCCCCCCCGCACCCCCCCCCCCCCCCCCCCCCCCCCCCCCCCCCCCCCCCCACCCCCCCCCCCCCGAGCTCGCGCGCGCGGGGCCGGCGGCGGTCCGGCGGCGCCGTGTCCGCCGCCTCCCCTCCCCC
>Ga0137323_1000196_pt1 | contig 17165 bp, 16 predicted proteins | sample EasRivERMZT423_2_FD_102285 | JGI IMG/M metagenome (GOLD analysis project Ga0137323, IMG submission 102285) | Soil microbial communities from meander-bound floodplain in the East River, Colorado, USA - East River MetaG ERMZT423_2 | ecosystem: Environmental > Terrestrial > Soil > Floodplain ... | reverse complement strand
GCGCGAACCGCCGTGGGCGCGGAGGTCAGGATGTAGCCGAGGGTGGCACCCTTCTGCACGAAGGCGCCGGGCAGGTCTTCGCTGCGCGGCAGGATCAGCCGGCCCGCCGTCTTGCTGCGTACGGTCAGGTGACCGACGCGTTCCTCGATGCGATCGAGCTCGGTCTGCGCGCGGCCCAGCTCCTCGATCGCGTTTTTCGCCTGCGCCGGGTCGCTCAGCAGCACGCGGTATTGCTGCGCCTGCAGTCCCTGCACGCGCCAGCGCAGCGCTTCGTGCTCGGCGCGAAGCGCGGGCTCGGAAAGCTCGACCAGCGGCGTCCCAGGCTGGACGAACTGCCCGTCGCGCGCGAGAACCTCCAGGACGAAGCCCTCGTTTTCCGCTCTGACCTGCGCCTGCTCGGGTGGCCACACCACGCCCTGCACGACCAGCGTGCTCGGAAGCGGAACGGCGAGAAGCAGCACGGCCGCGCCGCCACCCGCCGCCGCGGAGATCAGTGCCGCTCGCCGCCGCGGGCGTCCCAGCGGGAGCGCGGCGAGCAGCGAGCGAAGCGCGGTCGTGGCCGGGCGGACGACCATGAACGCGGCCACCAGCACCGCCGCCAGCCAGCCCAGCCATTCGGACTTGGCTCCGAGCCAGAGCGCCAGGCCGAACGCCAGCGCAAGGCGATAAGCGCACGAAGCCGGCATGTAGAGCGCGAGCCAGACGCGTTCGCCGCACGTGGTCACGGGCGCCTGCCCGGCGCCGCCAAGCAGCCGCAGCGCGAGATGCATCCAGTAAGCCTGGCTGCGGATCGCGAGGTTGGGCAGCTCGATCAGATCGCAAAGCAGGTGATAGCCGTCGAAGCGCAGCAGCGGGTTGGCATTGAAAAGGAACGTCGAGGCGCAGCCCAGGAATAGCGTGACGAACGCGAGATCGCGCAGCAGTCCCGGCTCGACCTCGAGCCAGATGAAGGCCGCAACCGCGGCGAGGCCGAGCTCCACCATGATTCCCGCGGCACTTACGGCCGCGCGGTGCCAGCGGTCGCGAAACGCGTTCGCCGCCGAGGCGTCGACATAAGGCGCCGGCATGAAGAAGAGCAGTGTCACGCCCATCTCGTGGACCTCGCCGCCCCATCGCCGCACGGCGAGCGCATGTGCAAGCTCGTGCAGGCTCTTGATGAGGGGGTAGCAAATCCAGGCAAGGGTGAGGTAGTACGGGGTCGTCATGTACTTCGCGGCGTGGTCCTGCAGGGCGTTCCAGTGCGCACCCGCGGCGAGCGCTGCGGCAAACACCGCGAGCGCCCACAGCGCGAGCGTCACGGGATGCAGCAGCCAGCGCGACACCGGCTCCAGGCGCTCCAGCAGGCGCGACGGGTCGAGGAGCGGAAGCGAGACCGCGAGCGGGTTCACCCACGGGCGGCGGCGGCGCGAACGCTCCGCGCGTTTCTGGAAGAGCCCTGCGATATCCGGCGTCGTTTCGAGCTGCACCAGCTCGCTTTCGCTCAGCCGCGCGACGATGCGCACCACCTCTTCCTGCGTCGGTGCGTGGTCGCCGAGCTTCTCGAGCAGCAACGTCCACGCCTGGTTGACCGAGGTGCGGCCGTCGAAGCGGCCGATGAGCTCGTAGGCCGAGCGGTTGAGGCGCTGCTGCCGCCCGCTCGCGCCGTCGATCAGCAGATACCAGACTTCGCCGCGGTAGAGCTGCCGCTGCATCCTCACGCCGGCACGCAGCTGCGGATGCAGGTCGCTCACGCGGTACCAGTACGGGCTGAAGAGCGATTCGGCCATCTAGGCGCCCAGTGACCAGATCGCGAGGTGCAGCCACTCGACCACGCGATGCGTGGCGATCCACAGCAAGGAGTGTTCGCCCGCGGCGATCTTGGCGACCCCGCGCAATCCGGGCCGCAGGGCGTGGTTCGCGCTGTCGAACACCGCTTCCACCTCGAAGAAATTGCGGCCGTCGCTCGCCACCGCCACGGGCAGGATGCGGCTGACGCGGAACCCGAGCGTCTCGCCCGGCGTCGCCGCGAGCGCAAGCCGGCCCGGCCGCCCGGGCTGCACCTGCGCGATATCGCGCTCGTCGACTTCGATGATGACGCGGAAGCGCTCGTCCGGCGCGAGCGTCATGAGCACTTCGCCGCGCTGCACCGGGGCGCCCATCGACTGCGACAGGTCGCCCTTGATCACCACGCCGTCGAACGGCGCCCGGATGCGCGCGCGCTGCATCTGGTGCTCGACCAGGGTGAGATGCGCCTGCGCCTCGGCCGCCTTCGCGTAGTGGATGACGAGCTGCGTGCGGTCGGCGCGGGCAAGCGCGGCCCCGTAGAGGTTCTCGTGCTGCGTGAGCTCGCTCTGGCGCTTGGCGTGCTCCGCCTGCAGGTCGCGCAGGGACAGCTCGGCGATGATCTCGTTCGCGCGCACCCGGTCCCCGGGACGCACGTTGACCTGCTCGAGGAAGCCGTCGATCGGCGCCGCCACGATGCGCTGGACGGAGCCTTCGAGGCGGGCCGGCGCGCCGACGTGGTAGGAGACGGGAGCGAACGCTATGCCGGCTGCGGCGGCGGCGATCGCCAGGGCCACCCATTTGCGGGCCGGGTGAGCCGGTGCGGCGAGCCGGGATGCCTGCTCGCGCAAGGCATCGAGCGTGACCCGTGCCGGGGAACGCTCGCTCTTGCACTTCAGCTCGAGGAGCGGCCCGACAAGGCAAGCCACGTCCTCGCAAAACGCCGTGTCCATCGGGCCAAACCCGGTGCCGGCGCGCTCCAGCGTGATGGCGCCGACCGGACGTCCGGCATCGACCATGGGAACCGTGCACACGCTGCCGCCGAGCAGGGCGAGTACCTCGCCATGGGCGAGCGTCACGGACGGGCCGGAAGCCTCCGTGGCCGGCAGCACGATCGTGGTTGCCTGCTCGACCGACTCGTCCATCGCGGCGCCGATCTTCTCGAACAGCGCCTGGCGCGCGTCGAAATCAACGCTGTGCGAGGTCGCGATGACGCGGCTGCAGCCGCGCTCGAGCCAGCCCACCGTAACCCGGTCGCAGCGCAGCGCCTTCGCCAGCTCGATTGCGAGGGCGGCGGCGGACTGCGCCAGCCCTCCCTGAGAGAGCACGGCCGCCTGGATCTCCAGGACGACCCCGGCCGCCCTGACCGACCTCGGCCCGGCCGGCTGCTGGTCGCTTGGCTTGACGGCCAACTCCCTACTCATTACTTCCCCCCGCGGTTCCCCGGCCCGTAACTCTCGTTTGCGAGTTGGCTACATTAGCAGAATCATTGAAGAGTCGCAGGTAAACGTCTGTAAGACAAGCAAGAATCTCACGACAGGCGGCTTCGAAAAGCGGGCTCGTTGCGCCAGGAACAGGTGCGTGCCGGGTTCAATCCCCGGGTACCCGGCCCGGCTTGGCCGCCACCAGGGTGCACATTCCGCGCACCCGGCACAAGCTTCATTTCTTAATCAGCCACTCGTGCTCGGCGGCGTTGTGGAATTTCCACGTGCGCCGCGGGCCGGCCATCACGTTGAGATAGTAGAGGTCGTAACCGTGGATGGCGGCGACCGGGTGGTAACCCTTCGGCACCATCACCACGCTGCCGTCCTCGACCACGACCGCTTCGTCGAGGGAGCGATCGTCGGTATAGACGCGCTGGAAGGCGAACCCCTGCGGCGGGTTCAGGCGGTGGTAGTAGGTCTCTTCCAGCAGCGACTCGGCGGGCAGGTTGTCCTGGTCGTGCTTGTGCGGCGGATAGCTCGAGGTATGCCCGCCGGGGGTCAGCACCTCGACCACGAGGAGCGAATCCGCGGGCGTGTCCTCCGGCAGGATGTTGGTGACGTAGCGCACGTTCGTGCCCTTGCCGCGCGTCTCCTGGCCCATGTCCTTCGGCGCGATGTGGCGCGCGGGCAGCTTGCCGCCGGAGGCTGGCGCCGAGCAGATCGCCAGGGTGAGCTCGGTGCTCGCCTCGATCCGCCAGTCGCTGCCGCCCGGGACATAGACCGCGTGGGGCTTTCCTTCGAACGGCGTCATGCGCTCGCCGATGAGGCCGAAATCCTTGCCGCCGGCCTTCGCTCTGGCCTTGCCCGAAACCACAACCAGGCAAACCTCGCGGTTCCCGGTAGCCGCCGCCGCGCCTTCGCCCGGGGCGAGTTTCTGCACCTCGAAGCCGACATGGCGCCAGCCGGCGCTCTGCGGCGTGATGCTGATCACCTTGCCGTGATCGCCGCTGGGCTTGACCAGAAGCCTAGACATGCTGAACCTCCTTGCGCGCGCTCTGCCACGCCGAAACCAGGCGCTCGAACTTCGCCGCCATGTCGGCGACCGCCGCCTCGTCGCTCATCTTGCCCGCCAGCCATTTCTCCGCGGCCTCGGCGAAGATCGTGCGGCCCACCGCGAAGCCCTTGACGAGCTTCGCGCTGGAAGCGACCCGAAAGGCTGCGGCGAGCTCCGCCTCCGGCGCCTCCAGGCCGAGCACCACGATGCCGCGGCAGTACGGATCATTCATTTGCAATACGTCTTCTATGGCGCTCCAGGCGGCGGGGCTTTTCTGCGGCTCGAGCTTCCACCAGTCCGGCTTAATCCCGAGCGCGTAGAGCCGCGCGAGCACCGCGGCCACGGTCGTCTCGCCCAGGGGCCCGTGCTTGCCGGCGATGATCTCGAGCAGCAGCTCGCGGCCCGCGGTACGCGCGGCGTCGTGGACGCGGGCGAGTTCGCGTTCCTGCCGCGCCTTCAGTTCCTCGGTGTCGTCCGGGTGGTAGAAGCAGAGGCATTTCACCGTGTGGGTAACCGGCCATTCTGCGAGATGCATTTGCTCCAGGTCCAGCGGTCGAGAGCCGGGTTTCTCCACCGGACGCGCGAGCCACAGGCCCGCCTTGGCGGCGCGATAGAGCGCTTTCCAGCCGTAGGTCGTGTCGAGCAGCATGCCGAAGCCGGGACGGCCGCGCGCCACGCGCGCGGCGGCATCCACCGCGAGCACTTTGAGCGCGTCGATGCGGCTGCGCGGCGCGCCCTGCCGATCCGCGATCGCCTCGAGCTGCGAGCGGTGGTCGATCGCGAAAGCCATGAGCGCCTCGGACTGGCCGCGGCGCGTGCTCGCCCAGTGAATGTGGTTGAGCGCCGCATCCTTGCGCAGCGCCCGATGCGCGCTGCCCTTCTCGAGAAAGTGGCTGAGCTCGGCCCAGGTCGGATACTCCGGCGAGCACAGCAGCCGCGACACCGCGAACGCGCCGCACGCGTTCGCCCAGGTGGCGGCGGTCGCGAGCGGCTCGTCCTTCAGCCAGCCGCGCAGGAAGCCGGCGATGAATGCGTCGCCCGCGCCGAGCACGTTGTACACCTCGATCGGGAAGCCCTTGCCGACGATGCCCGCCTCGAGATCTTCGCTGATCGGACCGTCGTAGACGATGCAGCCCATCGGGCCGCGCTTGAGCACGATGGTGGCGGCGGACAGCGCGCGGATCGCCTTGAGCGCGCCGAGCACGCTGTCGGCGCCGGAGGCGATCATGATCTCCTCTTCGGTGCCGACGATGAGGTCGCAATCCGGCAGCACTGTCTTCAGCTGGTCGGACACGCGCTGGGATTTCACGTAGCGCTCGAAGCCGGCGGCATGGCCGGTGAGGCCCCACAGCGTCGGCCGGTAGTCGATGTCGAACACCACCTTGCGGCCGTTTGCCTTGGCGATGCGGATCGCCTTCCTTTGCGCGGCGTCGCTCCCCGGGCGCGAGAAATGCGTGCCGGTCACCACGACCGCGCGCGCGGAAGCCACGAAGGCCTCGTCGATGTCTTCTTCGCCGAGCGCCATGTCGGCGCAGTCGCTGCGGTAGAAGATCATCGGCGAGACGCCCTCGTCCTCCACGGCGAGCAGGACGAGCGCGGTGAGGCGCTGCGGGTCGGTCTTGATGCCCTCCACTGCGACGCTTTCGCGCCGCATCTGCTCGATGACGAAGCGCCCCATCTGCTCGTCGCCGACCCGGGTGATCAGGCCCGACTTGAGCCCCAGCCGGGCGGTGCCGATCGCGATATTGGCCGGGCAGCCGCCGACCGACTTCGCGAAGGTGGCGATGTCCTCGAGGCGCGAGCCGATCTGCTGGCCGTAGAGATCGACCGAGCAGCGCCCGATCGCGATGACGTCCATGCCGCTACTTTTTCTGCGCTTCCCTTGCGATTTCCACCACGGCCCGCAGCCCCATCGCATAGGAGCGCCAGCCGAGGCCCTGCACGGTGCCTTTGACGGCGGAGGAGATGATGGAGTGGTGGCGCCATTCCTCGCGCACGGCGAGGTTCGACATGTGCACTTCGACCACCGGGAACGGCATCGCCTTGATGCAGTCGTGCAACGACACGCCGTGCTGCGTCAGGCCCGCGGGGTTGAGGATCGCGCCGGCGGCGCTGTCCATGTGCTTGTGGAGGAAGTCGACCAGGTCGCCCTCGTGGTTGGATTGAACCACAGCGAGCTGCACCTTCAGCTCCTTTGCCAGGCTCTGCAGCTTCTTGTTGATCTCCGCCAGCGTCATCGTGCCGTAGATGTGCGGCTCGCGCCTGCCGAAGAGGTTGAGGTTCGGGCCGTGCAGCACCAGGATCTTCATTTTTGCTTCCAGTTTTTCTCGAGGTTGGCAACCAGCGCGGGGCTCAGGTGGCAATCCGCCTGCTCACGCGCATAGACTGCCATGTAGCGCCGGAAGGTGTCGAGCGGCTCCTCGCCGGCGCGGAACGCCTTGCGGTTGCCTGCCGCGCTGACCACTCCCGATGAAGTCAGCTTTTCCACGATTTCACCCAGCCTCGTGTCGACGTCGGCGACGACGTCGTCGCAGATCATCCGGCCTTGCGGGCTGTCGCACTCGATGCGCAGCTCGGCGAGGATCGCCTGGCGCGCGATGCGGTCGCCGACGAAGCGCGGCAGCCGCAGGTTGGCCGCGCCCGGGATGATGCCTTCCTTGCGCGCCGGCAGCGTGAAGTACGCGTCGTTCGCGGCGATGGTGTAGTCCATCGTCAGCAGGATCTGGCAGTGGCCGCCGATGGCGAAGCCGTCGACCGCGGCGATCCAGAGCTTTTCTGTTGACGCGACCTCAGGGGATTGGTTTTCCTGCGCCAAACCTCGGTACAGCTTGTTGACGAAGCCGAGATCCCGGATGAGATACCAGAGGTAGCGGATTTTCCCCTCGTAGAGATGCGTGAGGTTGATGCCGGCGCCGAAGAGCCTGCGACCCGCGTGCTTGGTGTGCGTCACCACGCCGCCGCGCAGCACGCACACCTCGGTCTTCGGGTCGAGCAGCGCCACGTCGGCCGCGATCTCGGTTCCGGGCAGCGTGGTTTCGTCCTCGGCGTTCAGGTAGCGCGGGTTGGTGAGCGTCAGAATGGAGGCCTTGCCGTGCCGCTCGAGCGTCGCGCCGTCGAGCCGGAGCTCGCCGCGCTTTTCGTAGTCCCTCAGTTTCTCCCTTGAGTCCTCCCGCGGCAGGAGCATGGCGTGGCAAAGGTGCGTGCCCGCGACGGGGTTGGCGAGGATCTCGGCGAGGAAGCGGCCCTGCTGCCGCTCCAGGCCCTTCTTTTCCTTCAGCGGCAGCCTTGCCTCGGCCGCCAGTTCGGCCGCCGAGGGCAGGGCGCCCTTTTCCCCGGCGAGGCGGCACAGCTCGTCCACGCGCAGAAAACGCGTGCGCGCGGCGGTCAGCTCGTCGTAGATCCGCAGCGCATCCCGGGCGGCGTTCACTCCCGTACTGTACTCGCCCCGCGCAGCGGCAGGCTGCGCCTGGACACCTGGTTCGTCAGCCATTTCACCGACCGGCGGGCGCGCTCGGCCACCACGCCGACCGGCAGCTGCGTGTAGTCGTCGTTGAACACTTCGAAGCTGTAGTCGCCGCGGTAGCCTAGGCGGTCGAGCGTGCGCACGAGCTGCGCGACCTCGGCGCTGTGCACGCCTTCGCCCGGAAAGACGCGGAAGTGGCGCGCGGTGTCGATGCGCTCCTCGCGCGAGCGGATCTCGCGCCACATGAAGTCCGCGAGCTGCACCAGGAAGATCTTCTCCGCCACGGTCTCCTCGAGCTGCTCGGCCCCGGTGCGCATCGCGAGGATGTGGAACGAGTCGACCGCGAGGCCGAGGTTCGAGCGGTCGGCCTCGGCGATGAGGTTCCACGATTGCGGGTACTCGTTCACGTGCCGGCCCCAGGAGAGCGCCTCGTAGGCGATGCGGATGCCGTAGGGAACCGCCAGCATCGCGAGCTTCTGCAGATCGCGCTTCAGCGCGTCGAAGTCGCCCGTCGCGTGCGACGAGGTGGACGAGCAGGCGAGGAGCACGCGCGCGCCGAGCGCGTGGCACATCTCCAGCATCGCCTTGGCGACGTCGACCTTGTAGGCGTGCAGGTGACCGGAGAGGCCCTCGAAGTCGCGCAGCACCTGGAAGCCGGTGACGCGAAGGGAGCTCTTGCGTACCGCCTCGATCGCGGCGTCGGGACCGCCGGGATGGCCGGCAAGGTCGTTCGCGTTCAGCATCACCTGGCTGAAGCCGGCGGCGCGAATCGCGGCGAGCTTCGCCTCGAGCGGCCCGGCGAAGGTGATCGTGTCCATCCCGAAATGGTCGAGGTTCATGGCTTCAGGTGGCTCACGACCAGCTCGAAGGTAACGCCACCCAGATAGACCTGCGTAAGCGCGCCTTTCTCGCTCGGCTGCACTGGCCCGCGGTCAACGAACACCACGCCGCGCTCCTTGAGCGCCCGCGTCGCGGCGGGAACGTCGGGGGCGCCCAGGCCGATGCGCACCAGCGCCTCTTCCCAGTGGATGTCGTCCGAGCCGGGCGGCGGCTCGATCAGCTGGAGGTAGAACTTGTGGCATGGGCTTTCGAGCAGGGTGCCCTTTGGCAGCACGCCGAAATACTGTCCTTCGGGCAGCACCGAGAAGCCGAACAGGTTGTGGTAGAAGTCCACCCAGTCGCGCGTGCGGTCGCCGTAGATGCTCTGCACGATGCCGAAATAGTGCAGCCCGGCGATCGCCGGCGGGTTCTTCGGCGCGTCGGGCAGCGGCACGAAGTCCACGTCGTAGATGGAGAAGTCGCGGTAGCGGTCGACGAAGTAGAGCAGGCTGTCGCCGACGCCGTGGATGCCGGGGATGTTGAGCTCCATCGCGGAGGCGCGGGTCGGCATCTCCCACGCGCCCAGCGTAAGCGCGTGCGCCCACGCCTGGCCTGCGTCGCGCACGCGCAGCGCGATCGCGGCGAGCTCAGGCGTCGCCTCGGGGGCGGACATGCCCGGCAGCGCGTCGGGATGCGCGTTGACGATCAGGTTCATCGGGCCCTGGCGGTAGAGCATCACCTCGCGCGAGCGGTGCCGCGCCACGGGCACGAACCCGATGCGCTGCAGCACCACCCCGAGCGCCTGCGGCTGCGAGGTGGCGAACTCGATGAACTCGATGCCGTCGATGCCGAGCGGGTTCGAGGGCTCGGGGAGCTGTTCCTGCACCGTCATGGCGTATTGCCCCGAATTGGCGAGACTGTTAAATTTACCTTGCAATGTCGTTAATTCCAAGAGCCGAGCAGGCGCGCGGCAGCGCGGCGATGCGCAAGCCGAAGGACCCGGAGGCCAATCGCGCGCGCATCGTCGAGGCGGCGATCGACGAGTTCGCGGCGCGCGGCTTCAAGGGCGCGAGCATGGACGCGATCGCCGCGCGCACCGATACCACCCGGGCGCTGATCAACTATTACTTTGGCAGCAAGGAGAAGCTGTACATCGCGGTGCTCGAGCAGGTCTACGCGGAGATCCGCGAGGCCGAGGCGCGGCTCGACCTCGACCACCTGCCGCCGGCCGAGGCGGTGCGCCGCATCGTGGAGTCCACCTACAACTATTACCTGGAGCACGAAGGGTTCGTGCGCCTGGTGGTGGCCGAGAACCAGGCGCGCGGCCGCCACCTGCGCAAGTCGAAGGCCATGCGGACCCTCAACCGGCCGATCATCGAGCGCCTCGCGCGCGTCATCGCGCGCGGCCAGGCCGAGGGGCTGTTCCGCGACGACGTCGACCCGGTGGAGATGCACAAGGCGATCGCCGCGCTCGGCATGTTCAACGTCACCAACCAGTACACGTTCGGCAGCATTTTTCAGCGCGACATGGGGGCGAAAGGCGATGTCGGCCGGCGCCGCGCCATGGTCGCGGATTTGATTCTCAGCTACCTAACAAGAGGAGGAAGACCATGAAATTGTTCAACCGTCGTACCGTGCTCAAGGCGGGCGCCGCGCTCGCGGCCTCGCAGGCATTGCCCGTCTGGGGCCAGGCGAAGCCCACGCTGCGCTTCGCCGCGGTGTTCTCGGACAAGGACATCCGCGCCGACATGATCCGCAGGCTGGCGAAGGAGATCGAGGGCGAGTTCAAGCTCGAGCCGTTCTTCGGCGGGACGCTGTTCAAGCAGGGCACCGAGCTCGTCGCGCTGCAGCGCGACAACCTCGAGCTGGGCAATATCGCGCCGCAGGACATCTCCAAGCAGATACCCGCGTGGTCGATTCTCACCTCCGCGTATCTGTTCCGCGACGCGAACCACCTGACCCGCTTCTGGGCGAGCGACCTGGGCGCGCAGTTCAAGAAGCAGGCCGAAGCCGAGACCAAGGTGAAGATCCTCGGGCCGACGTTCTTCGGCACGCGCCAGGTGGGCCTCAAGCCCAAGAAGAAGGTCAGCACGCCCGCCGACCTCGCCGGCATCAAGCTGAGGATGCCCCCGGGCGACGCCTGGCAGCTTCTCGGCCGCTCGCTCGGCGCCAACCCGACGCCGATGGCCTATGCCGAGACCTACACCGGCCTGCAGACCGGGGCGATCGACGGCCAGGACAACCCCCTGCCGAACGTGCAGAACATGAAGTTCTACGAGGTGATGTCGCAGATCGTGCTGACCTCGCACCTCGTCGGCTACGACTTGCTGACGATCAACCTGAAGACCTGGAACGGCATGGGGGCTGCGAAGCAGAAGGCTTTCCAGGCCGCGGCCGACAAGGCGATCAGCTGGAGCGCGGCCGAGCACCTGAAGCGCGAAGCCGAGCTCGCCGACGGTTTCCGCAAGCAGGGGCTCGAGGTCTATGCGCCCAACGTCGCCGCCTTCCGGGCGCACGCGCAGAAGGTCTATCTTGCCTCCGATGAGGCGAAGACCTGGCCGAAGGGCATGCTCGAAAAGATCAACGCCCTGAAGTAGTGTTGCGCGCATGATGCGCAAAGCCGCGGCCTGGCTGCGGCGGCGCGCGGAGAACGTCGCCGCGGCCATGGTCGCGGTGATGTTCTTCGCGTTCGTCGTCCAGATCGTCTTCCGCTACGTCTTCAACTTCCCGGTCGGCTGGACCTCGGAGCTCTCCGTGGTGATGTGGCTGTGGCTCGTGCTCTGGGGCGCGGCGTTCGTGGTGAAGGAGCACGAGGAGATCCGCTTCGACCTGCTTTCGGAATCGGCCGGCCGGCGCACGCGCATCGCCATGGGGATCCTCGCCGCGGTCGCGCTCGTCGTCCTCTACGGCGCGTCGCTAGCCGCGACCTACAAGTACGTGACGTTCATGAAGGTGGAGTCGAGCTCGTACCTCAAGATCCGCATGGATGTGCTCTTCTCGATCTACCTCGTTTTCCTGGTCGCGATCCTCGCGCGCTACCTCTGGATCCTGTGGCGCCTGCTGCGCGGCGGGGAGCCGGATCAGGCCGACGCCACGCAGGCAAGCTCGGCGCTGTGAACCTGGCGAGCCCGTTCTCGCTCGCCCTCGGGACGATCGTGGCCTTGAGCCTGCTCGGGCTGCCGGTCGGGCACGCCATGATCGCCGGGTCGGTCCTGTACCTCTGGCTCGCCGGCCTCGACATGGGCACGGCGGCGGAGCAGTTGCTGAACGGCATGTACACGAGCTACCTGCTGCTCGCGATACCGCTCTTCATCCTCGCTGCCGAGTTCATGAACAGCGGCCCCATCATGGACCGGCTGCTGCGCTTCTGTAACGCGCTGGTCGGGCGCTGGCGGGGAGGCCTGGCGCAGGTAAACGTCGTGCAGAGCATCATCTTCGCCAGCATGTCGGGCTCCGCGCTCGCCGACGCGGCTGCGAGCGGCAAGCTCATGCAGACGCTGATGACGAAGGACGGCCGCTACCCCGCGAGCTTTGCGGCCGCGCTCACCGCGGTGTCGTCGGTCATCGGCCCGATCATTCCGCCTTCCATTCCCCTGGTCCTGTACTCGCTCGTTTCCGACACCTCGATCGGCTACCTGTTCCTCGCGGGCATGGTTCCCGGGCTGCTCATCGGGGCGGTGCAGATGAGCTTGATCGCCTTCTTGGCGAGGCGGCGCAACTTTCCGGTCGAGCCCGCTGTGCCGCTGCGCGAGCTGCCCGGAATCACATGGCAAGCCGTCCCGGCGCTGATGATGCCGGTGATCCTGCTCGGTTGCCTCTACAGCGGCATCACTACGCCGACCGAGGCCGCCGCGGCGGCTGCGGCCTATGCGCTGCTCGTATCCGCCTTGCTGTACCGCTCGGTGACGTGGACAGGCCTGTACGGCTCGCTGCTCACGAGCGCGCGCACCACCATCTCGATCGGCATGCTGATCGCCGGCGCGCTCGTCTTCAACTACGTGATCACGATCGAGAACATCCCGAAAGCGCTTGCCGCGATGATGAAGGCATACGAGCTCTCGCCGCTCGCCTTTCTGCTGTTCGCGAACCTGGTCCTGCTGGTGCTCGGCTGCTTCCTGGAGGGAACGACCATCCTGCTGGTGATCGTTCCGGTCCTCGTGCCCGCGGCGCAGGCGCTCGGCATCGACCCGGTGCACTTCGGCGTCGTCGCGGTGGTGAACATCATGATCGGCCTGGTCACGCCGCCCTACGGCCTGCTGCTTTTCATGATGACCAAGATTGCCGGCGTGCCGCTCAAGGACCTCGTGCGCGAGGTCATGCCGTTCCTCGGCGTCATGATCGGCGCGCTCGCCCTCATTACGTTCGTCCCGGATCTGGTGCTGTTCCTGCCGCGACTCCTGGGCTACAAGGGCTGACATGCTGGGGAGAGCGGCCGTCGCCATGTGGTGGGACATCGCGCCGGAGATGAAGGCGGAATTCGAGGACTGGCATACGCACGAGCACATGCCCGAGCGCCTTGCGATTCCCGGATTCCTGCGCGGCACCCGCTGGATCGCGGCTTCCGGCGCGCCGTCGTATTTCGTGCTGTACGAGCTGGCCGGTCCCGGGACGCTCACGGGCGGGCCCTATCTCGAGCGCCTGAATGATCCGACGCCCTGGTCGCGCAAGATGATGCCCCAGCATCGCAACATGGTGAGGAGCCTGTGCGAGGTGCGGGCGAGCTTCGGGCGCGGGGTCTCCCACGCCCTGGCAACGCTGCGACTGGAGATCCCGGCCGATGCGCTCTCGGGGCTGCCCGGTCGCAAGGGGCTTACTGCGGCGCATCTCCTCGAGTCCGGTCCGACGGCCGGCGCGGCGCAGACCGTCGAGCAGAAGATCCGGGGCGGCGACGCCGAGGCGAAATGGGTCGCGCTCATCGGCGGCTACGATGCCGACGCAGTCGCGGCGGCGTCCCGGGAAGTCGCGCCTCGCACCGCAGCCGGGCTCTACCGGCTTTCCTTTTGCCTGACATGAAGAAGATCCTGCTCGGCTTGATCGGCGCGGGAATCCAGCGCTCGCTGTCGCCCGCGCTGCACGAGGAGGAGGGCCGGCATCACGGCCTGCGCGTGCATTACCAGCTCATCGACGTGGATGCTCCCGACATCCTGCCCGATCTCATGCGCGCGATTCGGGTCATCGGCTTCGCCGGAGTGAACGTCACCTATCCCTTCAAGCAGGCCGTCATCCCGTTGCTGGATTCCCTGTCGGAGGAGGTAAGGGCGATCGGCGCGGTCAATACCGTCGTGCGCGAGGGGAACCGGCTGGTCGGCCACAACACCGACGGATCCGGCTGGAGCTGGGGCTTCCGGCGCGCGCTGCCGAAGGCGGATCTCGCGCGAGTCGTGCTCCTTGGGGCCGGCGGCGCAGGCTCGGCGTGCGCCGACGCCGTGCTTCGGCTGGGCGCCACGCGGCTCCTCATCGTCGACCAGGACGCGTCGCGCGCCTCGGCGCTCGCGGTCCGGTTGAACAGGCACCTGCCGGGGCCTCGGGCGAGCGCGAGCACCGACCTGGGCGAGGCGCTCGCCGGCGCGAGCGGCCTGATCCACGCGACGCCTACCGGCATGGCGACGATGCCGGGCATGCCGGTTCCGCAGGCGCTGCTCCGCCCCTCGATGTGGGTCTCCGAGATTGTCTATGTGCCGCTCGAGACCGAGCTGCTCAAGGCGGCGCGGCGCGCCGGCTGCGCCACGGCCGATGGCGGCCATATGAACGTCGGCCAGGCGATCCGCGGCTTCGAGCTCTTTACGGGCCTCGAGGCGGATGCGGCGCGCATGGATGCGCATTTCCGGAAGCTGGTGGCGTAATGGCCAGAGCCGTCAGGCGGATCGTTACCGGCCATCGTGCCGACGGCCGCTCCACAGTGCTGATCGACGCGCCAGCGCTGAACGTGAAGCAGCGCGAAGCGGGAAACGCTTCCACGCTGCTCTGGGTCACGGAAGAATCACCCGCCGACATCTCGGGGTCGGTCGACCGGGCCGCGCGCGAGATCGCGGTGCCGCCGCCCGCGCGCGGCAGCATCTTCCGCATCGCGGAGTTTCCGCTCGGCGTCGGCGGCGACGTGCGCGACAACGAGGCCGTCCTGCGCGACTTCGGCATCGGCCCCGAGGTCGCGCGCGGCCATCCGCCGCGGCATCCCGCGATCCACCGCACGCGCAGCATCGACTACGTCGTGGTGCAGCAGGGAACCAACCACGCCTGGATCAACCGCGGTAGCGCCACTTGCCGCCTCGCGATGGTGTTCATCGACGCCGAGGAGCCGCCGCAGCTCAAGCGCCGCTGAAGCTACTTCTGCCGGGGATTGGACAGGCTCTGGTCCGGCGCGCGGTATGCGCCCGAGCGGATCGCGCGCACCATGCTGGCGAGCGACTTTGCTGCGTTGTCCACCAGGACGAAGGTGTCGGGCTGGGCGTCGAGCTTGTCGTGGCTCGTCGCATACGGCTCCCAGTAGCCGATCAGCGTATCCACCGCGGCCGAGGCGCCGGCCTGGACCATGCCGATGCTGGTGAGCCATTCGGTCAGCACCTCGCGCAGGCCCTCGTGGCCTTGCGAGTCGCCGTGCGCGAGCACCGCGAAGGCCCGCCCGGCGAGATGGCGCGGATAAGGCCAGCCGGCGAGCTCGAGCGCCTTGGCCGCAGCCGGGTCCTTGCCGCGCGTAGTCGTTGGATCGGGATTGCCGCCGTCTGCGCAGACCAGGCGGTCCATCATGAGCTTCAGGCTGGCGGGCGCCTGGTACCAGTGCACCGGGCAGACGATGAGCACGCCGTGCGCTGCCACCCAGCGCGGGTAGAGCTCCGCCATCCAGTCGTTGGTCTGGCCCATGGCGTGGTTCGGATAGCAGCTGCAGGGCCAGTGGCACAGCGCCATGGAGGTCGAGACGCAGGCCTTGCAGGGATGGATCACCTTCCAGGGCTCGTCGGCGAGCTTGGACATCTCCAGGAAGTCGACCTCGAAGCCGGGCTGCGCCTCGATCGTGCGCCGCGCGTGGTCCGCCAGCCGGCGAGTCTTGGAAACCTCGCCCGGGCAGCTGTGCTCGCTGCGCGTCGCGCCGCTCACCACGAGGATGCGCGAGGGGGAGGAGGGGTTCGTCTGCTGCTTTTCGGCGTCCACGATCGCACGGCGAGTCCTGAGCCACTCCACGGGAAGCGCGAACGCCGGATCGGAAAACTCAGCCCCCGCGGGCTGCGTGCGCGGCGACTTGCGGTACTGGATGTAGCCGTCCCACGCGCGCTCGCATATTTTCTCGAGCTCGGCCTGCAGGTCGTTGAACGCGGGGTCGTAGAACCTCTCGAAGAAGCGGCTGCGGAACTCTTCGCGCGTCAGCGGAACGTACTGTGTCATCTTACGTACGGCCGTCATAGCGGGTCCTGTCTGTAGAAAAGACTCAATTGCTGGTACACGTCCGGGTAGCGCCGTTTCGTCTCTGCGGGCTGCTCGAAGAAGGCCTCGCTGATCACGGCGAAGAATTCCGACGGGTGCTCGGCCGCATAGGGATCGAGCCAGGTGTCCTTGCCGCGCTCGACCGCGTCGCAGAAGCCCGCGTAAGCCTCTTCGAAGGCGGCGGCCCACGCGGCGCGGTCCATCCCGGGATGCAGCGGCGGCAGGCCGTCGGCGGCGCCGTTCAGCATGTCGAGCTTGTGCGCGAATTCGTGGATCACCACGTTCATCTCGGCATCGTTGGCGGTGGCGTCCCACGACAGCACCACCGGCCCTCCCGGCATCGCTTCGCCCGCGAGCTCGTCGTCCCACTCGTGCACCACGCCGTGCTCGTCGATGTCGCTGCGGCGCACGCGGAAATCTCCCGGATACACCACGATGCCGGTGAAGCCCGCGTACCAGTCGAGGCCGAGCTCGAGGATCGGCAGGCACGCCTGCGCGGCGATCGACACCCGCATGGCGTCGGTGACCTCCAGCCCGTGCGCTCCGCTGAACTCCTTCTCCGCGAGGAATAGAAGCACAAGCTCGCGGAGCTTCTGCGTGCGAGGAATGAAGGACAGACCGCGGGTGGCTTGCCGCCACAGCGCATCCTCGATGCGATGCTTTCGCAGCACCCGCCGCCGGCGCCAGTTCGTCAGCCACCCCATGCCCCGTAAAATACCCGCATGGTCTCTGTCGTCCAACTGCACCCGCAGTCGAGCGCCGCCGCGCTCGAGCCCGTCGCGGCCGGCTTGCCGGCGCCGGAGCGCGCGCTGATCGGCCGCGCGCTCGAGTTCGCCGAGCCGCTGTACGCCGGGCAGCAGCTCTCGACCGGCGAGCCCGCCTGGAGCCACGCGCTCGGGATCGCGGCGAACCTCGCCGCGATCGGGCTCGACGCGCCGGGGCGGGCGGCGGGCGTGCTGTTCGCCGCGCCGAAATACCTCGACGGCCTCGACCAGCTGCGCGACGCGTTCGGCGAGGAGGTCGCGGCGCTCGCCGGCGGCGTGGAGAAGCTCTACCAGCTGCGGGTCGCTATCCGTGGCACGTTGGGCGAGCAGAGCGAAGTGCTGTGCAAGATGGTCCTCGGCATGGTCGAGGACGTGCGCGTGGTGCTGGTGCGGCTGGCGAGCCGCACGCAGACCCTGCGCTGGTACGCCAAGCACGACAGCGAGGAACGCCGCGCTTACGCGCG
>Ga0137323_1000192_pt1 | contig 17335 bp, 14 predicted proteins | sample EasRivERMZT423_2_FD_102285 | JGI IMG/M metagenome (GOLD analysis project Ga0137323, IMG submission 102285) | Soil microbial communities from meander-bound floodplain in the East River, Colorado, USA - East River MetaG ERMZT423_2 | ecosystem: Environmental > Terrestrial > Soil > Floodplain ... | reverse complement strand
GCTAGAGTGGCATTACATCATCGACTCAGGATGTAATCAGTGGGGCGATTACGGCTGGCACAAATACCAGATCACGCGCGCCTACAAGCCCCTGCGTCCGCAACACATCATCCCTATCCTTTATCAACGCTGCCAAGCCGACCTTGGCCTGGTTAGCTGTGCGGACACCTCGTATTCCAGCTTCTCTGGCGCTGATACGTATTCTGTTGTCGGCGTCTGCGAAGACGTTGATGAGAGCACTGGTGGTCCTGGTGCTGGTGGTGGTGATGACGAGCCGGTTGTTGGCCCTGGCGGACCTAGCGACATCGACTTGCTGACCGCTTTCGACTTCGCCATCTTGGCAGGTTCTACGGTTACCAACACGGGTAACACGGTTATTGACGGCGACCTCGGGCTCAGCCCTGGAAGTTCGGTTACCGGGTTCCCTCCTGGAATTGTCAACGGAACGCAGCACATCACGGACGGTGCCGCCGCGCAAGCCCAATTGGACTTGACCGCCGCTTATCTCGATGCCGAAAGCCGCACTGCCGATGTCATCACGGTCGCCGGAAATATCGGTGGGCAGACGCTCGCTCCTGGACTCTACAAGTCCACTTCTTCGCTGGCGGTGTCCAGCGGGGACCTCACGCTCGACGGCGGCGGCAATGTGAACGCAGTCTGGATTTTCCAGATCGCCTCGACACTCGACCTCACCCCCGGTCGCCAGGTAATTCTGACGAACGGCGCACGGGCCTCGAATGTCTTCTGGCAAGTCGGAAGTTCCGCCACGCTGGACACGACCTCTGTGTTCAAGGGCACCATCATGGCGCTTACCTCGATCACCGCCAATACTGGCGCGGTTGTTGAAGGCCGCCTGTTGGCCCGAAACGGTGCAGTCACGCTCGACACTAATGCGGTTGTAATTCCGACTCTGTAAGGTTTCACAATGTGACCCTCTCTGAAAAGGGAGGGTCACAACTTTTTATGGCAGATCCAAACGATTATAGGCCGGGAGATTTGTCGCATACGCTTCTCCAGAAGATCTTGGCGCGTTTGAGGGACACGGGCACATCTGGTGGGTCGGCCTCGGAAGCCACTCTCGCTCAGATTAAAGAAAACGGGCTTGTGGCGGCGGCTGACGCTGACGCCGCAGCGGCGGCCATTATCGCGACTGCGGCAGTCACCGCAGCGGCCACAGCATCGACAGCAGCAGCTATATCGGCAACGGCGGGTGTTACCGCAGCATCCACTGCGCAAACTGCCGCGTTACTGGCGGAAGTTCGAGACGCCATTCCGGCCTCGGACCCATTTTTCCTTGAGGCTACGACGGGACTTCTAAATGGAAAGGTAGCACAAACACTTCACATTAAGGGCCGTCGTGCGGGATTCAACGCCATCAATATCCCACAAGACATCGCAGAATACTTGGGGTTAACTGTAGACCTCATGACTGAGTTGACTGGTTCAGAGGCATTTGAGATTGTATCTTCTAGCGCGTCAGACTCAGCGGCTGGTGTAGGAGTCCGAACCGTCCGGTTGACCTACATTGACGCCAGCGATAATCTGGTGCAGAGCGCGCCCTTCACGATGAACGGCGTAACAGCAGTCCCACTCACAGGCATCACGGCGCACATGCTTCTGTGGCTCCAAGCGGTGACGGGCGGAACGACTGAGGGAGCTGTGGGCACCATTCTCTTGCGAATTGCTGGTGGTGGCGCGACACACGATCAGATTTCTATTGGTGAGAATCGGTCACTTGCCGGTCGGTTCATGGTGCCCGTTGGTTTCACTGGATACGTCCGCTATTGGCAAGTGTCCACGATTGGCGGTGCAACATTCGACACTCGGCTCAAAGGAACCGTGAACCTTCTTGATCGAACGATCACAACTCGCTATGCCACTCAATTTCACGCCTTTGCCGAAGCTGGCCAGGCGATTGTAAGCGATCTTCCGTGGGTGAAATTTCCAGCCCTCTCCAAAATCAAATTGAGCACCACTGTAAGCGCGGCTGGTGCGGCCAACCGGATTCATTCAGATTTTTCGGTTATGATAGTTGCGGATTAAGCCCTCCGCCTTTCATTTTTTCGCGCACTCTTTGTATAGAAGCTGAAAAATCCCTCGGCCTGCTTCGACCGGGGACGGCCTATTACGTTGTTCGGCCACAACGATTAAACAAACTCCGCAGTGAGTATTTGCTGCAACTGTTTGCATCTCAGTTAGATGCAGTGTTTAAGAAAGGCCAAATAATATGGCTCTCCAGACTGAGTGTCTTGACCCGTCCGATATTTCGGATCTCGCGTCTAAGGACACCAACCGTATCGTCGGCGCTATTGCCAAGACTCTAGCCGCCAATTCCCCCTTCATCAATGTCATCGGCGGCGGGACTGTTCCTTCCGGCGTTTCCGACACGCAGCGTTCTGTGGTTCAGATGCAAGCCGCTCCCGGCGACAGCCTCGCAATCCCGACGTTCGTGTGCGATACCGAGATCTGCGGTCAGACCGGCGTCCAGGATTTGACTGACACCGTCGAGTTCACCCTCCGCCTTGAGTCCAAGCGCGCACGCGGGCCGAACGTCTGCGTCAAGAAGGGCTATGCCGCCTTCAAGGGCAGCTACGTCATGGCGGAAGACTCGCTCAAGAAGCTTGTCACCCAATACATCAACGCCGACATCCGCGCCCAGTTGTATCTGCGCTCGGCCTCGAAGTTCACCGCTAACGCGGGCTACGATTTCAACTCGCTCTTCACGGGCGGGGATGAGTCCAATCTTGGTGTCCAGTTCGCGCCCTTGCTCCCTACGGGTCCCATGACCTTCAAGGCGCTTCACTACATCGCCCGCCATCTCCGAGAGGTTCTTTTCGGCGAGTGGTTCAGTCAGGACCGGGGCATGCCGCATTTCAGGTTCATCGGTGGATCTGACCAGGTGGAGTATTTCCGCTCTGAAGTCGGTGTCCAGAACGTCATGACGGCACTCACGACCGGTGGATATAGGCTCGGCGAGATTTCGCTGACCGCCTACTCCTTCGAGCAGAGCCCTGCTTATCGAGGCATCGCCTTCGGCGTGGATCAGCGCCCGCTGCGCGCCACTGGGTTCAACCCTGACGGCACGCTCGCGCTAGTTGACCCCGTCATCATCGTCAGCAATCCCGCCCGAAATACCGCTTACGCCAAGGTCAATCCGGCGTGGCTCGCGGCTCCCTACGAAATCGGCTTCCTCATCGCCGACGGTTCGTTCGAGCGCCTCGTGCCCGAGAGGTATGTCGGCGAGGGCTCGTTCAAGTTCGCGCCCCAATTGCACATGGGCGAACTCGAATGGCACTACATCATCGACTCCGGGTGTAACCAGTGGGGAGACTTCGGTTGGCACAAGTATCAGATTACTCGCGCCTACAAGCCGCTCCGCCCGCAGCACATCATCCCGATTCTGTATCAACGCTGCCAAGCCGACCTCGGCCTGGTGAGCTGTGCCGATACGTCCGCGTCCAGCTTCTCTGGCGCTGACACGCACTCCACTGTTGGTGTCTGCGAAGACGTGGAGTAAGTTCAGCCCCTGTCAAGGGTGACCAATTAAGGGGCGGCGACATAAAAATCGCCGCCCTACTTTTTGTGTGAAAGATTTCATGGATAACCTCAAAGTAGGATTGGCAGCCGTCGTTGGTGTAGCCTCGCCGTCCACAAACTGGTTTGTAACGGACGCAGAGCCCGTGCTTCGGTTGGTTCTCCTGGCCGGGCAGATTGGCGTGGCCGTTCTGACCAGCATTTACATTTACCGAAAAATCAAATCGAAGTCCAAATGAAAATAGCGCGCCTTCTTATTATCGTTGCCGCAGTATCTGTATTCGTTGGCTGTGGCCTTATCCCCAAGAAGGTGGAGCTTTTCCAGGACAAGGTCCAGAAGTTCCCCGTGGCCAAGCCGCGCGAGAAGGAACTCCAGCGCCAGACTGCCCAGCGCGCGGAAGAGAAGGCCCAAGAGACTCTCGAAGCCGCCATCGCGGAAGAGTCGAGCCCCGCCGTCATCGTCCCTGCGACGGAGACCGCTGTGCTTACAGATGTAGTTTCGGAATCGCTGGGTCCCCCATCGAGACCGGCACCGGAGTCGAAGACTTCGGACGCGCTCGCACAAGAGTTGCGCAATTCGATTGCCGCTTTGAATAAGCGCATCGACAGTTTCAAAGAAGACAACAACGAGAACGCCGGTAAGAAAATTGAGGGCACCGGGCTTTTTCAGGTCCCTTACTTTTTGTGGATCGCGCTCGTAATTGGTGGGCTGTGGCTCGCCAAAACGGTGTTGACCGTCATTGCGAATGTGGCCGCCGCTGGCAGCCCTCCGGTCGCTGTGGGGCTCAAGGCCGCGAACGTGGGCGGCAAGTTGCTGAGCCGGGGCTTTTCGCAGCTCATAAAGGCTGGGGAAAATTTCAAAGATGTTGTAAAGAAAGAAGTGAAGGACGCGGACCTCCAGGCGAAGATACTGGAAGCGTTCCAAGCTTCGCACCGGAAAGAACAGGACAGCGATGTTCAGGCTGTCATTAAGGAATTAACCAAATGAGCTGCTGTAACAATTCTAATCCGTGCCGGACGCCATGTCCGAATACCGCCGCCTGCGAGACACTGGATAGCCAGATTGCCAATTTCACTATCCAATTTTTCGGCGAAATCGTCAAAACAGAGGTGAACGGCGATGTCACTTGGTCGCTTCCGTGCAACCTCGACGTGGGCCTGGAGAACAACCCGCGCGGCGAAACTGAAGGTTTGGCGTGCTACTTCCTGCGGCTTTTTCAGGACGGCATCACTGGTGCGACTGGCCCACAGGGCGAGCCCGGGACTCAGGGCACGAACGGGCGAAACGCCTATACGGTGACCATCGTAGGGTTTGCGCAGCCGACCCTCGGCTCGCCGAACGTGAACGTCACGACCGTCAACAACCCGGCGATTCTGCCCGGGCTCTATGTTTTCATCGCGACCTCCGGTTGGTATGTGGTCAACGCCACGGACAATACGGGCGTTCTGTTCCTGACGCTGGTCAAGGCCGCTGACAGCGCCCCCGCCGTCATCACGGCAGGCAAGCTCGTCGTTCCGTCCGGCTTCCCGGGCGCGAGCGTAACCGGCCCCCAGGGTATCCAAGGCGCAACCGGCCCCACTGGTCCCCAGTCTCCCGCGTTCTCCGAGCAGAACGGCTTCTACTTCGCAACGGTCGGCACCAATTACTCGCTCCAGATTATCTACGCGGGCGTCAACTTCGTGAACTCCGAGCCGTTGCATTTGCTGCAAGCCCTGAATGGTGTGTATCAACTCACGTCTGTAATCACGATCAAGGGTAAAGCGGGCATCGTTCCGGCTGATCGGATTTTCTTGAAGTATTTCAATAACTCCATTCTGGCGGAAGTTCAAGGCAGCGAGATGATCGTTTCTAATCTGGCCTTTGAAGAAGAGAGGCAAGTCGTCATCTCGACTCTGTTTGTTACACCATTCGCGAACCAGACCATCCAGATTTTTGGTAAGATCACATCGGCAGACGTGGCCGAGGTAGTTGCATTGCACACCACCTTCCATTTCATCCGCTTGAGCTAATGAAGACAACCAAACTCACCTGTTCGACCGGCGAAGGCGGCATGGTGCCCGTTCTGCATGACGTAGACGAGCTACATGTGGCTCACTGCCGTTCGGTTGAGACCATGACTGTCGGCACGTCTTCTTACGTGCTGCACGTTACAAATCCGGCACCTCTGCCGGATGCAGAGAATCCTAGCACTATTTGATTATGAAGAAACTGAACATTGACTTGGGCAAGAGCTACAAAGAGAGCATGCCGTCCATGAAAGACATGAAAGAGGAGATGCACTATCCGAGCTTTCATGTCGATGGCGACAAAGACCTCGGGCTGCCTTACGAGGGAACTATGCTCGTCCGCTTTTGTAAACGCGAAGAGACCAGCCGGACGGATGCAGACGGTGACAAGCATTATTCGTGTCAAATCCAGGTCAAGGAGATTATCTCCGTCAAGGCCGACGAGGACTCCGAGGCCCCCGCGAAGAGCTACGGCAAGGACACGGAGAACGCGCTCGACGCGCTGGCGAAGAAGCTCACTCGCAAGATGAGCAAAGAGTCCGACGAGTATTAACCTATGTTCCGCGTTGACGACATTTACGACGAAGCGAAGAAGCTCTCGGGCTTCTGCGACGACACGAAGCTGTTTCGGTGGGTCGGCGACTGCGTTTCGATGGTCGCTAACAAGGGCGACTTTGAGGGCTGGAAGGGCTGGCTCGACATCTGCACGGCGGGGTGTAGCTGCACGGGCACGCTTCCATGCAACCAGCGGGAACGCTGCGGGCGTAGGTGCGTCACGCTCCCGCGCGAGATAGAAACGGTCCTCGCGGTCAACATCGGTGGGCGACCGAGCCTTGGTTTCGGAACACTTTTCAATTTTCATTTGAATGGCCCCGGGGATGGTTGCTCTAGCTGCAACTGGAGCTGGCAGGATCAGGGCGACTGGCACACCACGCATCGAGATATTATCACCCCAACAAAAGTCGTGGCATTCCTTCAGACCGCCGAAGACAACGGCAAGGAGTTGACTATCGAAGGTTACGACAGTGCCGGTAATGTTCTACGTCGCCAGGAAAATGGCGAGTGGATTAACGGCTACCGTGTTCCCACCATTTATGGTGTGGCGATGCCCGACACAACGGCCCCGCTCATCGCGCGGATCACAAAGGTTTTCAAAGCCCGCACTGCTGGCTCTATTCGTCTGGCATCCCGCGACAACACCGTCCAGCTCGCGAATTACGAGCCCGACGAAACGCTGCCGCAGTATCGCCGGATCAAACTGAACCGGGCCTCGAACTGGGTGCGTATCGCCTACATGAAGTCGAACCCGACCTTTCACAGCCGGTATGACCACATCCCGCTGCGCAGCCGACTGGGATTCTTGCTCGCCATGCAGGCCCGAAAACATTATTCGGATCTTCAGATCGGAGAGGCACACGCCTACGAGGCTGACGCCGTCCGAATGGAGGTCGAAGCCCAATTGAAGGCCGAGCCTATCACGACTTTGAGTCCGGTGCAAATCGTGGACCGGATGAGCAGCCTGAGAGACCAGGACGACTTCGGGATAGTCTAATATGGCGACCGAGCGACTCATCGACTACGACGGGACGTGGTTCCGTGGCTGCAAGTCCGACGCGGACCCCGGGCAAGTCCCACAGGGGTATTGCTGGAATGCAATCAACATGCTGAACATCGGCGGCATGTTATCGTGCCGCCCCGGCTACCGTTGCATAACGGATTTTCCGACCGGTAAACTCCAGGGCGCAACCATTTTTCGACCCAAGCAAGGGCTAGAGCAACTGGTGGTCGCTATCGCTGGTGTGATCTACGTTGCTGAGTGGCCGTTCAAAGTGTTTCGATTTTTGCCGAACGTGCAGATGCTCCCGTTTGCAAAACAGATTTACTGGCAGCTCGCCACACAGTCTGCTCGGCGATTGGCAAATGATTTCGTGTCTGCGATTGAAGTAATCGAACCCCGTGAGGTTCTCTTCATCCAAGACGGGGGCCACACGGCCCCTGCCTGGTATGACGGCTCCCAGTCTGGGCATCTCCGGGATACTCCCTTCCAGACTCCCTCGGGCGGCCCGATGTCATGGATTGGCGACCGGCTGTGGGTGGCGCGCGACAACCTGGTCTTCGCGAGTGACATCGCGGACCCGTTCAGCTTCCGCGAGCAGATCTACCTCGGCGGCACGAGCGGGTTCATTTTCGAGCGGGAGGTCACCGCGCTCGCCAAGTCGCCCAGCCTCGAATTTCCGCAGTTGATCGTCTTCACCTCTGAAGCGACATCCATCGTTCAGGCGAGTCTCCGGGACCGGTCCAAGTGGCCCGAGACGGACGGGATGCAAAAAGAAGTGTTTCAGGTGGGCTGCGTGTCCCAAAAATCGGTGGTAAACCACTACGGGCGGGTCACATGGTTTTCGTCTTCCGGCGTTGTATGGTTCGACGCTGCATCCGCCGCCAATTTGACGGCTCGCATCCCAGTTCGTGACAACGAAATGATGCTGAGCAAGGCCCGGCTGTTTGAGGATCTCGGGCGCGTCGCGGGCGCGGCGTTCGGGCAGTATTTGCTCATGAGCGTCCCCTCGGACGATCTGTTTAATAAACACACTTGGGTCTTGAATAACGCGAGTCTCGAAACGCTGAATGACGACTCTGGCCCGTCGTGGGCGGGATTCTGGCTCGGCACTCGGCCCGTGGAGTGGGTTTACGGTGAGATCGTCGGACGCGAACGCATTTTTCATGTCAGCACGGATGAAGACGGTATCAACCGGCTGTGGGAAGCCTTTATTCCCGACCGGCTCGATAACGGCTGCCCTATCATGTGGGCGATCGAGACGCGCGGCCACTTCGGTCAGACTAGCCAAGCGAAAAAGCTTCCGGGTCAATTTTGCCGGTTCACCTTTGCAGATCTCGGGCTGGTTGGAATTGAAGAGGAGCTGGACATCGGCGTATTCTATTCTGGCGGCGTTCGTGGAACATACAAGCAGATCATGGGCAAGAAGATCACCGTCTCGAAGGGCAGTCTCGCTCCTGACCAGCTCATTACTGCCTCGACTAGTATTTTTCAGATCAAGCCGCAGTCCCGAATAGTCCGCACGCAAGACGCGAACCAGATGTCTATCGAAGTGGACGGCGGGTCATGCCCTGTAGAGTCCATACATAACGAAAACCTGGATGAGAGTTTCCAGATTCTTGTCGTTGGCCACGGTCCCGCCGCCATCCGGTGGATTCGGACCTTCGCTCTGGACTCGCCCGAGGATTTCAATGGTGAGCCGCTAGCGTGCGTAGACGAGATCCCCTTCAAGGCGATTAGGTTTGATGGAGTGGGTGTTTACGGTCCCGACCGGGACCAGGCATTCGATGACCTGGCCAACAAAACTATCGCCTACTTTACGGCGAACGCGACGCAAGTCGTAACGCAGGATAACGTCAGTGCGACTGGAATCGGATTTTCCGAGAGCATCGTGTCTCAGGAAGCGGCCACGCGCGTCGCTGAGATCATCGCTAGGAAAATGGCGCAGGCGGAGATCCTCCGGTTCCTGCCGCCCATTCTAAGCTCGGGAAAGGGATTTGAATAATGAATTCCGCACTAGATATTTTGTTCATGCGGCGTCCCCGGCTGCGATACGTGTCGCCCGGTGTGTGCGAGGCTTCATTCTCGGGTTCCGGCACTCCGCTCATTGTGCTGGATGCTTTCAACCGCTTGCTCGGGCCGACCGGCCTGACCATCGGGGGCACTGGCGGCTTCTTCCTTAGCTGGAATAATTACCCGGGCGCGTTGTGCTTTTCGGTTTACAAGGCCGTCGATGAACTCGACCCATTTGGCCCTTACGTTCTCATTGCGGAATGTATCACCGATAATTTCATTGACCTCAGTGATTTCGGACCCGGCACTTATCGCGTTACGGCAATCACTGAAGAGGGTGAGAGTGATCCGAGTGATCCCATCGTTGTTGAAGGAGCGGGGTCCGTAGTTGTAACCGTGATTGCAGACCCGGATGCTACGTCACCTTACGGCAGTGTTCCCGGCGTGTTTATCATCTCCAAAGAAGGTTTTCACAATACGGATTTGGTAGTTAATTTTGTCATCTCTGGCACGGCCCAAAATGGTGTGGACTACGAGCCAATTGGAGCTACAGCTACAATTCTTTCTGGGCAGTCTTTTGTGACAGTTGACGTGACAGCGATTCTTGAAGCGAATGACCCTGAGCCACCGGAAACGGTAATTTTGACCCTTGCTGCTGGTGGGTTCTATATAGTTGGAACTCCAGATGTGGCCGTTGTGATAATAGAGCAGTGCCCGCCCGAGCATGGTGACCCTGTGCCAGCGGACAATGAGGCTAGCGCCACAGAAACGTTCATAGCCAGCACGGTCATGGACCCTCGACCGACTGTCCCTGGACCGGTCGGCCCACACAATCCTTTTGGACAACCAGAGTGGATTGCGGATTTTGGAGTCCTCACTCCTTCTGTTTATGAGATTCGGTATATGGGTGGGGCGTGGAAAGCGTCCGAGGAGTGCGGCTGTAATCCCGGCTTCTGGATGATTACTTGTAACAACCTCCAGATCTATGCTGACGGCGTTGTAGTAATTAACGAAACTGATGGTCAACTTGCAACAAATAGTCAAGCGGAAGCTGAAGCCAATTTTGGGATTGGTCGAACGTGGACGATAAGCACGGACGCTAGTATTGAACTCCACCACGTCGGCGCTGGATGCCCGGGAACACCCGCTCCAGAGTCAGAGATAACTAACGGATCTCCTAATCCTACATTTGAATTGTGGCAGGTTTCCGCAGGTGAATCCGCGTTACTCGATCTACCGGCTAACATTCGGGTCATCGAGTATGACGCATCGGTATTTGACCCGCTGGAGTGCCCCGACACAACGACGCCAGGCGGCGGAACCCCAGAGTGGGAAGGAACCTTGTCCAGTGTTTTCCAATCTTACCTAAGCCACGTATGGCAGGGTCCTGGAAATAGGAAGATTAACGGCCTCGGACTTACAGAAACTCGGGTGGAATTCCGAACAAATAATCCAAATAGTGAAAATGGACGCGGATGGCGGCTTGAGATCGTGTATCAAAGCAACGACTTTGAGTCTTCATTCTTCGGATGGGCCGGATGGAAATCCGTAGGTGACGGCCCAGCCGGAATTTATTATCGCGACGAGGGCTGCCATCTTACGCCCGAATGTATCGCACTGGAAGAATACACCCCCTAAAAAATTATGGCACTACTAGACACAAACCTTTTGCTGCAAGGCGCGCCACTGCCCGTCGATTTCGCCGGGAGTCCGCAAGACCTATTCGCAGAATTCATTCGCCGCACGAAAATCGTGTCCCCCTCGGGCACCAACTTTTTCTTCATCGGCGATACCGAACCAACATCCAACGTCGGACCCTGGCTCAGATTTGAGTCGCAGTGGTGGGTTTGGAACCAAGACATTAACCGCTATGTTCCCCTGGACATTTCGGCATCTGAGACGCAGTGGTTTCATGTTGGTCTGACTACGCCGACGAGCAGCACGCCGCCAGTGTGGCTCCGCACCACACAGGACCAGACCACACCTGGCCAAATCGGCAGGGCGATTGGCTGGTATGTATTCGACGGGCTGAACTGGGTCCCTTTTAACAGCATCGTCAACTCGGGCACAACGGAACAGCGCCCCGCCGCGCCGGTCGAGTATCAGCAGTATTACGACACGTCGATCTCCTGCCTCATCTGGTTCGAGCGAACCCAGTGGCGGACGGTGTCCGGCGTGCCGGGTGACATCAAGCAGGTTGCGTTTGAAGTCCTGACGAACGCGCTCGTGAACAACCCGGGGTGGGTCCTGTTCGGCGCGTCCAACCAGACCTTCCGTGGCCGCTGGCTCGCCCAGGCGACGAAAGACCCGGGCGCGACGCCCGAGACAGACTTGACGACCAGCGCAGGCGTAGCCCACCGGGCAGCGTTCGAGACGTTCGGTGAGACAGATGGAGTCATGCTCGACAGCGGGTCGCCGGTTCCATATCCGCCCACGATCGCTTTGTGGACACTCGTTAAGCTATAACCCCACCCCTAAAGGGTGAAAAGGCGCACTACTTGAGTATGGCCATCAAAGAGTTAACGCCCGAAGAGTTTGATGAGCGCTTTGCGCCCATTTTTCTGCATGTGGCGGCGGAATCTGGTGACCCGTGGCGGTATAACCCGGCCCATTTCCACCCGGTATGGCAGAATTGGATGCGGCTGGGCCTCGCGCGGGCGTGGGCGGGCAAGGATTGTATTCTCGGCGCGTTGTTTTTCCCGGACACGTTCAGCGGTGTGAAGTGCGGATACGTTCATTTCTGGCATTCGTTGCCCACCGCGCGCGGGACGGGAGCCCCAATGCGGCTTTTCAAGGCGTTCGAGCAAGCCGCGCGAGAAGAAGGGTGTAAACGAACTTTCTCGATGGCTTACGAGACGTTGAACCCGAGCAATTTGCGTGCCGTTTACCCGAGACTTGGGTATAGCCTGCACGAGACGATTTTTTCTAAGGAACTGTAATATGGGTGATATTTTTGGGGCTATTGGAAGCGTGGCGGGGGCAGCAATGTCCGCCAGCGCGACGAAGAAGGCGACCGAGGCGCAGATTCAGGCGCTCGAACGCCAGAAGGAATTCGTCTACTCGGAGCTGAGCCCGTCGAAAATCGCCGGTCAGGCTCAGGCGCAGGACGTGGAAAGAGCGAAAGCTCGGCTCGCACTTCAGGGAGTTACAGATCCCGCGACTCTCGCGGCCCGATACCAGGCCGAACAGGCTATTTTGGGCCAGGCAGCGGGCATCGGGCAAGGTGACGCCGCTGGAATCGCCCAGATTGCCGCTCAGGAAGCCGCCGCAGGCGTCCCGGGGCTCGATATTGCTAAGAAGCAGCTCGTAGACGCTGCGCTGAATGAGCTTTCGCTCGGGGCGACGCTTCCCCCGGACATCCAAGCCGAAATTGTCAAGGCAGGGCTCGAACGCTCTGGTATGACGACCGGCGCGGCCAGTCCGCAGGGGTTTGGCGGCCAGATCCTCCGCACAAAGATCGGAATGGAAGCCGAGAAGCTCAAGGCCGACCGCCAGGCTCGCGCAGTGGGGCTCACTCAAGCCGCCAGTGCCCTTGAAAGCCAGCGGCAGTCGATTCTCGGGACCCTTTTCCCGAATCTCAACCAGGTGCAACTACAAAACCTCCAGGGTCAGCAGGGTGTGCTGAGCCAGGCGAATCAAATGGTGCCCGAAGCCGGGCTAGGCGGCACAGATGTCGCCAACATCTGGCTCGCGCGCGTAGGCGCTACGAACCAGCTAAGTCAGTCTGCCGCAGACGCCGCCGCTCGCGGCGCGATGGGCCAGGCGCAAGCATGGCAGACCGGTCTTGGGGCAGCGACAAGCTACGCCGCGCAGGCCGCGCCGAGCTTCGGGTCTCTCTTCGGTGGTGGTTCCCGTCAACAGGCCGCGCCCGCCCCGACTCCTTTCCAAAGCAACCCGACGAGTTTCTACGCGAACGATTTCTAAGTTATGGCAATTAACTTGACAAGAGGCTGGACCAGTGGCACGCTGACTGCACCATTGGCTAGTCGCACCCCATCTCAGATCCGTCAGCCGCTGCCCGCTCCGGGTTCCTCCGAAGTGGGGCCTGTCAACGCGCTCGCGCAACAACCCTACTCTGCCGCCAGTCTGCTCACGAGGCCGACTGACGCGGTTGACCAGACCCTCGGCTCCCGGCTGTATCAGAACCCGCTGACTGGTTTCCGCGAAGTCGCCGCGCAGCAGAGCGTCTATGCTCAGCCCAGCGCCCCCGCATTTTTGCAGAATGCAATCGCGGGTCTCAACGCCGAGCAGACTATGGCCCGCAGCGCTCAAAGCGAGCTTGTAGACCGCATCATGAAGGGTGCCGCAGGACAGACCGCAACCGGCGCTCCCGGTGGTGGCGGTGACCCGTATCTCTGGCAGGAAGCGCTCCGAGCCGCGTCGGTCAACCCCGGCGCTCATGTCAATTTCGGGGCGGCGGTAACGGACCCCCGCCAAGGTTTGGCCGCCATTACCTCCGCCAATGCACTGTCCGCCAAGGCCGCGCAGCAGACCGCTGCCATTCGGGCCGCGAACGCTGTGCCCATTCAGATTGCTGCGCTCCAGAAGCGCCGAGACCAGCTCGGCTACGCGGGCTTCGGGCAGTATGCCGGTTCCCGGCAGCAGGCCCTCGACCGCCAACTTTTCAACCTCGAAGACCAAGGCGCGGCAGCTTCCGGTATTCAGCAGCTCGGCCAGAAAGCCGCGCGCTCGTCCTCTGGCTGGGTCACTCCCGCGATGAATTTCTACTAATATGGCTCTCGAATCAGCTCCCGGTTCCGCTCTTGGTCGAATCGACCCGTCGTCTCTCGTCGGCCTCGCGACTCCTGTCGTCGAGCCCCGCGCTACCGCCGCACTCGCCGAAGCTTTTCGCTCAGGCATGATTAACGCGAACGACATTCACGATCGGGTTTCGGAGCGCGCGAAGTCGAAAGAAAAAATGGAAATCACGTTGGCGAACCGCGCCACCGCAGAAGCCGAAGACCCCGCGCTCATTGAGGCCCGTCGCCAGCAACTTTTGGGTGCCGGTGCGCAGGGGCAGCTCGCGAGCGATCAGGCAAACGCGGCCCGGGGGTTGCTTCCAGCGGAGACTTTGGCGAAGCAATTTGAGCTAGAAAAGGCTCAGGGCGAAGCTCGGTATCCCGCGTCAAAGCATTTTGACGCTCTCGCCGCGCTAGGCGGGGTTAAGGCGCTTCCTCTGACTGATACAGGCGCTGTTGACTATGCCAAGAAGGCCGAGATCGGCGCGGAACTTCAGTTGTGGAAAACGCGTCAAGATATTGCGAAAGCCAAATTGGAAAACATTGTAGGTAAGGAAGCGGAGAATCCTGCGGGGACCGGGATGTATTCCTTCACAAAACAGGGCGATCCTTCTCTTCCAGCAGAACGAGACGCGCTCAGGAAGACCGCCGAGGCTCCTTTCGTGCCGAGTGGCACGGCCCCGGGGACAGTTGCCGCGCCTGTCGTCGCCGAGCCCGCTCCTGCACCGGCCCCAGCTCCTGCGCCTGCACCGGCAGCCGCTGCCGTCACGGTTCAACCGGCCACTCCGCCGTCTGCGATGGCTGTTGTCGAGCCCAAAGTTCCCAGCGCTGTCCAGGCCGCAGTAAATGCCACATTCGCCCCGGTTACCGGCACCCCGCTACCTGGTGGCGGGTATCAGCTCGGGACACGCCCGCCTAAATCGTCTGAGGCGGGAGACGCTGTCAAGATGACTGGTGAGCAGCAGCAATTGCTCACTCGAACTCTATTTACGAAAGACTTGGCCGGACAACTCCAGGGCGCTTATGATGAACTGTTGACAGCGGCCCCGCAGTATTCAGGGGGATCTTTCGCTGGGCGACTGGGAACGCTCACCCTCGCTGACGAACGTAATCCTGCTTTGGCTAATTTCAAAGCCAAAGCCTCGGGCATTCTCGCGCCGTTGGTCAAGGGAATCTATGGAGAAACGGGCGTGCTGTCCCAAGCAGACATTGATCGGTATCAGCCGAACCTTCCTGACGTAAACGATTACCCGGAGGTGGCCGCCGCGAAGCTTAAACATCTCGAAGAGGTCATCCACACCTCGATCATCAAGAACATTTCAGGAATGGATTTGCAGAAGCAGAATCTGGACCCCCGGATTGGCGCTCTAAAGAAAATTTCGGAAGACAGATTGGCGGAAATTCAAACTGTGCGATCCAAACCGGCTGCCGCTTCAGGCGCGCCCGCCGCCGCTGGTCCCGTCCAGACCCTCAGCACTGGAAAGAAATTGCGACGAAACGCCCAGGGCGGGGTAGACGAAATTCCTTAATCCTATGGCTATAACCCCCGCAGAACTCGCGGAGTTTGAAGCCCTAGAAGGCGCTTCGTTATCAAACTCGAATCCTCCGGTGGTTGCACCGGCTCCCGCGCCCGCCGCGCCGACTACCGGCATAACTCCAGCGGAACTCGCCGAATTTGAGGCGTTGGAAAAGGCTGGGCCAAGGACGATCAACCCTGCGACGGATTTAACCGCCGATGAGCTTGCTGAATTTTCGATTCAGGACCCGGGGTTCAAACTCCAAGACGAGTTCAACAAAGTCCCGCCGCGCTCGAATACTGCCACGCTTGCAGAATCACAGGCGTATAACAAGATCCTCGAAAAGTTCGCGGAAGCCCATCATAAGGTGCGCGAACGAGGCTTTTCGCTAAAAGATCTTCCGAGTGTCGGCCAGGTTGGAACCTCAGTAAAAGATGTCACGGTAGGGTTCGGTAAGCAGGCATGGAACTACGCGATGGGCCTGGCGTCGGTTCAGCAGAATCTCGCAGCCTCAGCCGTGGAGAAAGTCACTGGACTGAAGCGGCCCGAGTTCATGAACAGAGCTTATGATGAGGCTCAACGCGGCGTCGCGGAAAACCTCGCGGGGTCTGAAGCGTCTCTCACCGGGCTTGCCGAGATGGCGCAGCGCACGAAGGGCAAGATCCGCCGCTTTGTCGGTCAGGATAAGGCGCTGGCGGATTATACCCCCGACGACAAGGTCAGGGCGTTTACGGACCAGTTGAAGGCTGGAGAAGCATCCGCGCAGATTTTGAAGGGCCAGGGTCCGGCCACTCAGGCAATCGGTGGCCATGTGATCGCTGATTTGGAAGCCAAGGGTCTGCCAATTCGCCAAGAAGAAGTTGCCACGCTCTCGGCGGGCGACCCGTTCGCGTTCTACGCATTCGGCAAAGTCATGGGTGCCGCAGGAACGGTCACCAAAGCGACCAGCAAAGTAGTAAGCGGAGCCACGGCCAAGTTAGTCCCTACCGTCGTGAGTAAGGCCGCGCAAACGGCAGCCAAATTCGTCCCGACTCCCGCAGGGGTCGTCGGCAAAGCCATCGAACTCGGTGGGGACCTCACCGCGCTCGGGGCCAAAGCAGTGGAAAAGACCGCCCCTCTCGTCGGCGCGGTGACCGGTGCGGCCAAAGGGACGGCAGTGGCAGGCCCCGCAGGATTTGTTACTGGTCTCGGGTTCGGGCTCGCGGGGGGGCGGGGAATCGCCAAGGGAGCCGCTACGGTGCGCGGAGTGGCCGAAAAGGTCGCTGGGTTCGGAGAACAGGTGTCCGGCAAGGCCCCGTTGACCTCTTCTTACGCCCAAGGGGTGCGCAGCGTCGCAGAAGCTGCCCCAGGCGCTCTTGGAAGCGCAGCGGAGGGCTTTGGTATGGATGTCGGGCTCGCGGCCCTCTCCAGCGAGTCCCCGGAGGATACCCAGGGCGCTATTGGGCTCGGGACGGCCCTCGGTATAATGGGCGCGGGCGGAAAGATCGTCAGTCGGACGGTCAGCGGCCAGATCGTCGGACCTCGTTCATACGAAGTAGCAACTCCCGTGCCAACTTCGAGAGCTGCTAACCAGGGGCTGGCGGCGATGCACGCAGCCGCCTTCCAGGCGCTGACCCCCGGGCAACGCGCGCGTGTAAACGCTACAAGGAAGTTCATGCAGGGCGCAGTGCCCAACGCGGACTTCTTCGCAGCGGCGGACGCGGCGACCGTCGAGGCTGTTCTGGTCGAGGCTGGGCTGCCACAGGCGCGGGCGAAAACCCTTGCGGCTGCTGAAGGATTTTTCACGGTCGAGCTGCCTGGCGCAGACGGCAACCCACGCAAGGTGATTATCGCCCGAAACGTGGATGCCGCGCCTCATGAATCTTTTCATGCCGTGCAGGACGTGCTCGGGGAAACCGCTAACCGCGCGCTAGACGAAATCGTTAAGCGAGAATACGCCGATACGTGGGATACGGAAGGCCAAAAGTATG
>Ga0137323_1000188_pt1 | contig 17503 bp, 12 predicted proteins | sample EasRivERMZT423_2_FD_102285 | JGI IMG/M metagenome (GOLD analysis project Ga0137323, IMG submission 102285) | Soil microbial communities from meander-bound floodplain in the East River, Colorado, USA - East River MetaG ERMZT423_2 | ecosystem: Environmental > Terrestrial > Soil > Floodplain ... | reverse complement strand
GCCGATGATCGACGTGCTGCTCGTGCTGCTCATCATCTTCATGATTACGCTGCCGTTGTCCCGGCGCACGTTCGACGCGCAGGTGCCGCCGGAGCAGAAGCAGCAGCCGCGCCAGCGCCAGCAATCGAGCGATCAGATCGTGCTCGAGTTGAAGGCGGACGGCTCGTACGCGATCAACACCCAGATCGTTCCGTTCGAGCAGTTGGACGCGAAGTTCCACGAGCTCTACGACCAGCGTCCGGCCAAGCTGCTGTTCATCAAGGCGGCGCCGAACCGCAAGTATGGGGAGATCATCCGCGCCATGGACCTCGCCAAGGGCGCCGGCGTGCAGGTGATCGGCTTTACCCCGTCCGAGCAGCCCGCCGCGCGCTGATTCCGTCAGATCACGGTGAGGCGTCCGGGGGCACGGTGCGAAACCGTGCCCCCGTTTTCTCTCTAGTGTGTATCTATAGATGATGGCCGACCTGCCACGCCCCGCTTTCAATTCCTATGCGCTGCCGCTCCCGCGGCGCCGCGAAGGACGCGCGGCCGTCGTCTCGTTTCTCGCCCATCTGACGATTGCGGTCCTTGTCCTGTGGCGTGGCGCCGCCCTGTTCGAGTCGGGGGGCGGCGGGGGTACGGGACCGCGCGGTGGCGGCGGGGGCGGCGGGCGTCCCGCAGTCAGCTGGTTCACGCTGCCGTCGGTGTCGACACCGCAGGCGCACGATGTGCCGCCCGCGCCCGCGGTGTCGGTCCCAACGGTCGCGGTCCCGGTCGTCGAACCTGTGAAGCTCGACGTTCCTCCGCCGAGTTTGGTCATCAATCCGCCGGCCGCCGTGGGGACGGGGGAGGGGACGACGGGCGGACCGGGCCAAGGGCCCGGCAGCGGTGGCGGGATCGGCGCCGGAACCGGGACGGGTGTGGGCGTCGATTCCGGACCTGGCTCGGGCGGCGGAAAGAGTGATATTTTCCCCGCCTCGCCACGGTGGACGATTTTTCCCCCGCCGGGCGCGCCGCGGGACGCCCGCGGCCGGCGTCACGAGGTTCGATTCTGGGTCACCGCCGAAGGGCGTGTCACCCGCGTCGAGGTGACGCCCCCCATCAAGGACCGGGGCTACGCCCGGGAGTTCACCGAACGGATGATGGGTTATCTCTTCAATCCCGCAACGACGCGCGACGGACGACACGTGGACTTCATCGCCAGCGTGACGGTCATTCCCTGATTCGTCACTCCCACACCGAACGCCGGGCATAGCGTGCGGCAGCTCTTCAAGCGCAAGCCAATCGCGGAGCTCCTGGTCGGCGATCGCGAGACGCCGCAGTCGCTGAAGCGCGTCCTGGGCGCCGGGGATCTGATCATGCTGGCGATCGGCGCCGTCATCGGCGCCGGGATTTTCGGGGCGATCGGCACCGCGGCCGCTGGGCAAACCGACGCGGCGGGGAACGTGATTCGCGCCGGCGCCGGGCCTGCGCTCGTCTTTTCGTTCCTGCTGCTCGGCGTCTGTTGCGCGCTCGCGGGGCTGTGTTATGCGGAGCTCGCGTCGATGATCCCCCAGGCCGGCAGCGCCTACGCCTACACGTACGCGACCATGGGCGAGCTGGTCGCCTGGATCATCGGGTGGGATCTGATCCTCGAGTACGCCGTCGGTAACGTCGCCGTCGCGATTTCCTGGGGCGACTACTTCAAGGCGCTGCTCGGCGGCTTCGGCGTGCATATGGCCGACTGGCTGACGACCGGCTATCGCAGCGCGTTGCTGAGCCCCAATCCCGACATTCACGGCCTGCTCGAGACGGCCCCGCATGTCGCGGGCATTCCGATTCTCATCAACCTGCCCGCCTTCCTCATCGTGGGTCTGATCACCTGGCTGCTGCTGCTGGGCGCGCGCGAGAGCGCGCGGATGAACAACATCCTCGTCGTGATCAAGCTCCTCGTCCTCGGCCTGTTCATCGTGGCGGGGTTGACGCACATCGATACGGACAACTACACACCGTTCGTGCCCAACGGGTGGGGCGGCATTCACCAGGGCGCCGCCATCGTATTCTTCGCCTACATCGGCTTCGACGCCATCTCCACGGCCGCGGAGGAAACGAAGAACCCGCAGCGCAACCTCCCGATCGGGATTCTCGTAGGCCTGGCGATCTGTACGGTGATTTATGTGATCGTCGGCGCGGTGCTCACCGGCATGGTGAAGTACACCGAGCTCAGCGTGGCCGACCCGCTCGCGAAAGCGCTCGAGGTCGCCGGATTCCGGACGGTCGGCTGGATCGTGGCGCTGGGCGCGATCATCTCGATGTCGGCGGTGCTGCTCGTCTTCCAGTACGGACAACCCCGCATCTTCTTCGCGATGGCACGCGACGGGCTGCTGCCACCCTGGGCCGCCAAGGTCTCGGCGCGCCGGCGCGTGCCCCACATCACGACGATCCTCACGGGAGCGTTCGTCGCCATCTGGTCGCTGATCGGAGACGCGAACGAGACCTACAACCTGACGAACATCGGCACGTTGTCCGCCTTCGCCCTCGTGTCGGCCGGCGTGCTGGTGCTCCGCTACACGGAGCCCGAGCGCCCGCGTCCGTTCCGGGTGCCCTGGGTCCACGTGGTCGCGCCGCTGTCTGTGATCCTGTGCGTCTACGTGATGCTCGGATTGCCGGGGGAGACGTGGGTTCGGTTCGCGGCGTGGCTGGCGATCGGGCTGGCGCTGTACTTCATGTACGGCTACCAGCACAGTCGAATCCGGCAGGGGCCGACGGGCCCGGGGCCGAGCTAGCTCGGTCGGAACAGCTCCGCGGCAAGTAGCAGCGCCCCGACGGGCGCGTCGACGGAGCCGCTCACTTCGGTGACCCGGCCCAGGGGCACATCCGCCGCGAGCCGGGTGCGCAAGGCGGCGAGGAGCGGCGAGCCGGGACGTAGCAACCCGCCGGCCGTAGTAATCTTGAATTCTCCCGTGCCGGAGAAGTGCCGGCTCAGCGCCCGCACCAGGTGAGCCAGCTCGCCGGCCGCTTCCTCGACGAGGTGCTGCGCCAGCATCTCTCCCTCGCGTGCCGCGTTCAGGACGTGCGGCGCGAGCGCTGCCACCTGCGCGGGCGTGGCGTTCGAGGTCCAGCGGATGAGATCGTCGAACGTCTGCAAGCCAAGCGCGACGAGCAGTCGCTCGAGCAGCGTGGACGATTCTCCGAGTCCGTCGTGGGCTCGCGCCGCCGCCGACAGGGCGCGCCGCCCGAGCCAGTAACCCCCGCCTTCGTCACCCAGCTGCCACCCGTGGCCGCCCGCGCGGAATAAGCGTCCGTCCGCGACCCGGGCATAGCCAATCGAACCCGTTCCCGCATTCACGAGCACGCCGGGGCCGTTCCCGAAGGCTGCGGCTAGCGCGATGTCGACGTCGCCGCGCACCGCGACCTGCTCGGCCGTACCCGAGGCCTTGATCGCGGCGGCGAGCGCCTCCTGCTCGGGCGCGCGGCCGGCACCCGCAGCACCCACCAGCGCCGCGACCGCCGGCAGGCTGACACCGGCCTGGGTGGCGGCGCGGCGGGCGACCTCGAGAATCACCGCCGCCGAGCGCTCCGCGCCCCCCGGCCGCATCGCCGAGCCGGGACCTTCGGCGCGCGCGAGTACGTGGCCCGCGCGATTGCCCACCACCACCGCCGTATGGGAGCCGCCGCAGTCGATGCCGAGCAAGACGGCGTTGGACGGTGAAGTCATTCTGCCATCGCCTTCGGTCCGACAGTCAGACGGTCAGACCGTCCGACAAATGACGAGAGGATCCCCACGAGCACAGTGATGGCAGTGCCCAGCGGCACGTACCACGGCCACGCGAGCCCGGGGAGCCAATGCAACGGGAAGTTGGGGACCACAGCGCCGAGGACCACCGGGGACATCACGACGATGCTCACGATGAGCGCGATGATGACGTCGACCTGCCGTGCGCGGGGCCAGGCACCGCCGAGGATGTAGGTCCCGAGCAGCGATCCGTAGGTGAGCGAGGCGATGCTGAGCGCCAGCTGCACGACGGGGGTGTTCTGGTCGCGGAATGCGATCGCGCCGGCGACCAGGATGACGGTCCAGACGAGCGTCAGCCAGCGTCCGACCCGCAGGAGCTGCGCGGGGTCATGACGGCCCGTCAGCGGCGCATAGAAGTCATGTGTCGAGGCGGAGGCGAGCGAATTCACGGCCGACGCATGGCTGCTCATCGCCGCGGCCAGAATCCCGCCGACGGCAAGGCCGGCCAAGCCTGCGGGCAGGTGGTTGACGATGAAGGTCGGGTAGATCGCGTCGCTGCGCATTCCGGGTTGGTCCGCACCGGCGAGCCAGAGGCTGGTGCCGACGAGCAGGAACAGGGCGAACTGCCCGATGATGAACACTCCGGAGCCGATCAGCGCGCGTTGCGCGTCCTTGAGGTTTCGCGCGGCCAGCAGCCGTTGCACGATCAAGTGATCGGTGCCGTGCGATGCGGCGGACAGCAGGGCGCCACCGATGATGCCACCTCCAATCGTGTACGTCGTCGTCAGCGACAGCGAGAAGTCGATGGTCTTGAGCTTGCCGGCGTCCCATGCGCCGGCGAACGCCGAGATTCCGCCGGCCATGTGCGTGGCCACGATCAACGACGCGACGCCGCCGAGCAAATAGACACCGAGCTGAATCACGTCCACCCACACGACCGCTCGCAGTCCACCCACCCAGGTGTAGACGAGCGTCACGAAGCCGATCGCGATGATCCCCACCGGCAGGCTCCAGTGCGTGATGATGGCGAGCGGGATGGCGGTCGCGAAGATGCGGACGCAGTCGGCGAGCGCGCGCGTGAGGAGGAACACCCCCGAAGCCGTGCGGCGCGCGAGTGGGCCGAAGCGATGCTCGAGGCGCTGGTACGCGGTGTCCTGCGTGCCTTCGAAGTATCCCGGCAGCAGCAACGCGGCCACACCGATGCGGCCCACCAGGTAGCCGAAGGCGATTTGCAGGAACGTGAGATTGCCGCGCGAGGCGAGACCGGGAACGGAGATCACCGTGAGTGCCGACGTTTCGGTCGCGACGACCGAGAACATCAGCGCCCACCAGGGCAGCCCGCGGTGTCCGAGGAAATAGTCGGTAGCGTCGCGCTGGCGGCCCGCGAGCAGCAGGCCGAAGACGATGACCGCCGCGAAGTAGGCGACAATGACGGCGACGTCGAGACCGCGCACGGCTAGAAAGAAAAGAGCCCGCGATTGACGCGGGCTCCGACTTCCGATTCAGGGAGGATCAACGCTCAGACCGTGAACGACGATCCGCAGCCGCAGCCGCCGGCCGCGTTCGGATTCTCGAACGCGAAGCCGGATTCCTGGAAATTGCTCTTGTAGTCGATCACGGTACCGTTGAGGTACTGCGAGCTGAACTCGTCCACGAACAGACGCACGCCGGCGCTCTCGATGACGACGTCATCGGCCGCCGGTTGCTCTTCGACATTCAGACTGTAGCGGAAACCCGAGCACCCGCCCGGCAATACCGCCACGCGCAGCCCCGCCGAAGCGTGGCTCACCTTCTCTTCGGCCAGGAACTTCTTGACCTCTTCACCTGCCCGCTCGGTGAGCGTCAGGGTCACGGCCCGTTGTGTGGTCCCCATCATATCCTCCAGTCCGGCAGCAACTTAGGCAGTCGCGGCGGGCCTGTCAACCGGTTCGGGACGCTTGCCTAACTACAGATCGCGCCCCCAATTGGAGGCCCATGCGACTGACAATCATCGACTGGCTGATCATCGCCGCCTACTTCGCGTTGAACATCGGCATCGGGTTCTACTACAAGAGTCGGGCAAGCAAGAGCATCAGCGAGTTCTTCCTCTCGGGCCGCAACGTGCCGTGGTGGCTCGCCGGCACGTCGATGGTCGCGACGACGTTCGCCGCCGACACGCCGCTCGTGGTCACCGGTCTGGTCGCGCGCAACGGCATCGCCGGGAACTGGATTTGGTGGAGCTTCCTGATGAGCGGGATGCTCACCGTGTTCTTCTACGCCCGGCTGTGGCGCCGCGCCGGCGTGATGACCGACGTCGAGTTCGCCGAGATACGCTACTCGGGCAAACCCGCGGCGTTTCTGCGCGGGTTCCGCGCGTTATACCTGGGCATTCCGATCAACTGCATCATCCTCGGCTGGGTCAACCTCGCGATGGTGAAGATCCTCGAGCTGATCTTCGGTGTCGGCAAGATCGAAGCGCTGATCATCGTTATGGGATTGATCGCGTTGACATCGGCGATCTCGACGCTCTCGGGACTATGGGGCGTGCTGGTCACCGACGTGGTGCAATTCGTGATCAAGATGGGGATGGTGATCATCCTGGCGGTGTTCGCCGTCGGCGCTGTGGGCGGCATCGAGTCGATGAAGACCCAGCTCGTGTCCAGCGGCCGCAGCGAGGCCCTGAACATGATCCCCGATCTCAACTCGGCGTGGATGCCGATGATCACGTTCCTCGTGTACATCTCGCTCAACTGGTGGGCCACGTGGTATCCCGGCGCCGAGCCGGGCGGCGGCGGCTACGTCGCGCAACGCATGTTCAGCGCCAAGGACGAGCGGCATTCGCTGCTGGCGACGCTGTGGTTCAACATCGCCCACTACGCGATCCGGCCCTGGCCGTGGATTCTCGTTGGCCTCGCGTCGGTCGTCCTCTACCCGGGATTGGCTGATCCAGAAACAGGGTACATCCGCGTCATGATCGACCATCTGCCGCCGGCGTTGCGCGGTCTGATGATCGCGGCCTTCGCCGCCGCCTACATGTCCACGATCGCCACGCAGCTGAACTGGGGCGCCAGCTATCTCGTTAACGACTTTTGGCGCCGCTTCGTGAAACGCGACAAGAGCGACGCGTATTACGTACGCGCCTCCCAGCTCGCCACCGTATTGCTCACCGTGATTTCCGGCATCGTGACGTTCTACATGGGCTCGATCGGCGGAGCCTGGAAACTGTTGATCGTGACGGGCGCCGGCACGGGCGGCGTGCTGTTGCTGCGCTGGTACTGGTGGCGCATCAACGCGTGGAGCGAAGTCTCCGCGATGATCTCGGCCTTCGTCGTGTCGCTGACGCTCCAGTTGGCGGTTGGCATGGACAGCGATCAGCCGAAGGACTTCGCGCTCATCATGATCGTCACGGTCGCGATCACGACGGCCGTCTGGCTCGCGGTCACGTACCTCACGAAGCCGGAGCCGCAGGAGACGCTGACGTCGTTCTACCGCCGCACCAGGCCGTCCCGCGCCGGTTGGGCGCCGATCGCGGCGCTCGCGCCGGACGTGAAAGTCACCTCGAGCGGCTTGGCGAACCTGCTCGACTGGGTGGCGGGCTGCGTGCTGGTCTACGGCGTGCTGTTCGGCGTCGGGAAGCTGCTGCTGCACGAGACCGGTCCGGGTTTGTTGCTGCTTGGCCTTGCCGCAGTAGGAGGATTCGTGATCTACCGCGATCTGACGAAGCGGGGCTGGGCTACCGTGGTGGAGTGAACGCGTCGACGACGAGATCGGCCACGCGCCGGCGCACCTGAAGAATCCTGGTGTTCGCGCGTGTGGGGTTCACGCGGTTGGACAGCAGAATAATGAAGAGATCGCGGTCGGGGTCGATCCAGATCGACGTCCCCGTGAATCCGGTGTGACCGAACGCGCGGGGGCCCAGCTTGGTCCCCGCGCTCGAGTTTTCGGAGGGCGTGTCCCACCCCAGGGCGCGTGACGATCCCGGCGGGATCTCCTGCCGGCGCGTGAATTCCACCACCAGATCGTGCGCGAGATAAGCGCCACTCGCACCGGGAGGACGTCCCGGGGGAATGCGCGTGTCGAGCAACCATTGCGCGAACCGGGCCAGGTCGGGCGCGGTCGAGAACAGACCGGCATGCCCCGACACGCCTCCCAGACGGCCGGCGTTTTCGTCGTGCACCTCGCCCAGCAGCATCCGGTGCCGAAACGCGGTGTCGTTTTCGGTCGGCGCGATGCGCGTGCGCCAGCTCTCCGGTGGCAGGTATCGGGTCGAGGCCATGCCTAACGGCCCGAACACCCGGGCATCGAGGAACGCGTCGATGCGCTGGCCTGAGATCGCTTCCACGGCCTGCGTGAGCGCGATCGCACCCAGGTCCGAATAGATGAAGGTGTCGCCCGGCTGGCGCAGCAGCGCGGTGGTATCGACAAGGGCCAACGCTGCTTCTCGAGTCGGAGACTCCGCATACAGGGGCCGCCACGCGGGGAGTCCGGACGAGTGCGTGAGCAGATTTCGGATCATCACGCGCTCTTTTCCCGCTCCCTGGAATGCAGGCACGTACGTCTGAACAGGGGCGCCGAGATCGAGCCTGCCGGAGTCCGCGAGCATCATGACCGCCGTCGTGAGCCCGATGACTTTGGTCAGCGAGGCGAGATCGTAGATCGTTTGCGGCGTGACCGGCCGGTTATCGCCGAGGCCGTAGTGCCCCACCGCCGTGAGGAGCAGGAGAGTGTCGTGACGCCCGACGGCGAGCACGGCTCCGGGAAACGAGCTGTCGACCTGGGATCGCAAGTAGGCGACGACGGGGTTGAAACGATCGCGCTGCGGCGTGGCGGGCGACGCTGGCGCGACCGACGCGGTACGCGCACCGCCGCAACCGAGCGCCAGCGCGGCGAGCGCGGCTGCCGTCCAACCCCTCACGGAATGATGACGCGCGCGGGCGGCTTCGGCGGCGGCACCGTCGAGTCGGCGACGACACGCCCGTGACCGATCGGGTAGGCGGGCGGAATGCGGATGGGGAGTGTGCCGCGGATCGGCGACCACCCGAGCAGCGCGCGCGCCGCGGCGCGCTCGGCGGTTCGCACGCCGCTCCAGGCGATGATGTACGATTTCACCGTGGGCGTCTGGCTCAGGAGATAGGGGCTGCCCAGCGCGACCAGCACGGTCGGCTTCACCGAGTCCGTCGCCGTGATGAGGCGCGCGAGGGCGTCGGGCAGTGCGATCATTCCGCGTCCCGAGATCGGCCGCACATTCGCCGCGAAGATGACCGTGGGCGCTCGCCCGATCACGACTCGCGCCGAATCGTACGACTCGGGTCCCGACATCGGCCACAGCCGGAAGAACCCGACCGTATCGCCTCCGGCCCGCAGCAGCTCGAGCATGCGCTGTCCGGCATAGCTGTTGAGCTCGTCGCCATATGCGATGATGGCCATCCGGCTGCGCGTGCGACGCAGGCGCTCGATGGTGCCGGCGGTGTCGCGCACGAGCGTCAGCGAGCGCTGCGCGATGTCGTCCGCGGCGTCCGCGAAGGCTTTCGTGCCGACGATGCGCGCGATCGAATCGAGCGGTACGGTGCGTCGCTTGAAGAGTCCGAGCCCGTGCTTGATCGCCAGGACGCGCCGTACGGACGCATCCAACCGGGCGGCCGTGATGCGACCCGTCTGCAGCGCGACGAGCATGGACGCGATCGCGGAGTCGGGATCGGCGGGCATGAGGAGCAGATCGGAGCCCGCCTCGAACGCGCGCACCGCCGCTTCACCCGCCCCGTACTTCGCGACGATCGCGCCCATCTGCAGGGCATCGGTGACCACGAGACCGCGGAACTTGAGGGAGTCGCGCAGGACGCCCGTGAGCATCGAGGCGGACAGCGTCGCGGGCGCGTCCCCCGTGAAGGCCGGGAACGCGATGTGAGCACTCATGACGACCTGCGCCCCGGCGTCGATGCCGGCGCGGAATGGCACCAGCTCGATCGAGTCCAGCCGGCTAAAGCCCGCCCGAATGGAGGGGAGCCCGAGGTGGGAATCGACGTCGGTGTCGCCGTGCCCCGGAAAGTGCTTGAGCGTGGCGAGCATGCCGTTGTCCTGAAGCCCGCGCACATAGGCGCGCACGAGCTTCGCGACGGCGCGAGGATCTTCGCCGAACGACCGGATGTTGATGATCGGGTTCAGCGGATTGTTGTTGACGTCGGCATCGGGCGCAAAGTTCACGTGAATCCCGACCGCACGCCCTTCCAGCGCGGCCACGCGGCCGATCGTGTAGGCGTCGCGCTCGTTCCCCGTCGCACCGGCGGCCATGATCATGGGGAAGGCGGTCGCGCCCACGACGCGCATCGCAGCCCCCCATTCGAGGTCGGCCGAAATGAGCAGCGGTAGTTTGGAACGCCGCTGCAGCGCGTTCAGCTTGGACGCGATGTCGTAGGGCCCGCCCACGGAGATGATGATCCCGCCGACCTCGAGCGTATCGACCCAGCGCTTCGCGATCTGCAGTGTGGAGTCGTCCAGGGCGGCATAGCTGCCGTTGAGCCAGGGCACGACGAGTTGGGCGATTTTCTGGCGCGGCGTGAGCTTGTTGAGGAGCGCTGTCACTTCACGCGCCGCGGGTTCCCGATCACCGGCGGCGCCCGTACGTGTCGCACCGCTCGACGCGCATCCCAGGGTCGTGGCCAGCACCGCAAGCGCCCACGTATGGCGAATCATCGACGTGTCCTACTCCTCTTTCGCGTGTCCCAGCGCCGCGAGCCGCTGCCGCGCGCTGCCGAGGTTTGGTGCCCGCGCGGGCGCCCGCGCGGTGTACCCGTGGAAGGCCTCGACGGCGGCCGCGGAGTCCTGCTGTGCCAGGCGCGCCTCCCCCAGCCAATAATAGGGATCCGCATAATACGGTTCGAGCGTCATGGCCGTCTGGAGCTCAGCAACACCGGGGGCAAGCCGTCCCGCGCGCAGTAGCGCCACGCCGTAGTCGTAGTGCGCGATCGCGTCGTCGCTTCCCCCGGCCACGGCTTGTTCGAGCTCTCGAAGCGCGGTGGCCTCGTCGCCCCGTTCAGTGGCGATCTGTCCGAGCGCCAGATGTGCCGGATAGAACGATAGATCCTCGACCAGAGCGCTCTCGAGCGCCGTTCGGGCCGCCGGATAGTTCCGACGTCCCGCCTGCAGCAATCCGACGGCATACTGCACGAACGCTTTCGATTCGTATACGCGCCTGAGTTGTTCCTCCTCGCGGCGACGCAGTGTGTCCAGCAGCTGGGTCAGCTCAGCCGCGGCGCTGTCGAGCTGACTCGTCGCGACAAACGTGTTGGCGCGCATATAGCGCACCTCGGCGAACTGCTTCGGATCGCGGTCGAGGGCTCGCGCGAACGAGGCGAGCGCCGTGGTGAAGTCGAGCGTGCCGTAGGCGATCCAGGCGCGTGTCATGGCATCTTCGCGCCAGCGTCCCGGGAGCTCTTGAAACGCCGCCATGATCAAGCCCTGGAAGACGAGCGGATTGCGTACGACGGCGCGATCGCGCAGCGAATCGATGCGCAGAAACTCCGGCGGCAGCGGCTTGGTCGGGTCGTGTTGCAGATACCTGGCGAACCGCTGGACGTCGCGCGCCCAGGCGGTCGCGTAGCGCGCAAAGAGCGGTTCGGCGCGGCGTGGATTGAGACGAGACGACCAATAGAATGCGGCTTCGGCGTTGGCGTGTTCGCGGTTATTCAGCCAGTCGACGCCGGCGTCGTAATACGCCTCCCAATCGTTGCTGTCCGCCGCCGCGGGCAACCGGGGGCGCCGGGGAATGCGGTCCTGACCGATCAGCAGCGTCGCGACGGTCAACAGCCAGATCGTCGCCGCGCAAAAAACTCTCGCACCCGATACGTTTCTCGAATGCACCGTTGCCATGCCCTTTTGGTGTCGATCCTTGTCGCCGGTTGTGCCTCGCCGCAGGCGCGCGCGCAAGTTCGGCCCGGTATCGAAGTCGTCTTGTCCGACTCGGTGCACCTCATCGCGGGGAAGCGCCTCGGCCTGCTCACCAATCATACAGGAATCGATCGTCGCGGGCGGCGTGGTGTCGATCTCCTGGTGGCAGCACATCGGGGCCGGCTGACCGTGTTGTTCAGCCCGGAACACGGGTTCCGCGGCACGGAAGATCGTGAGGGTCTCCCCGATGGCCGGGATTCGGCGACCGGCCTCCCAATCTACAGTCTCTACGGTGGATCGCGTAACGCGGCGCGCGCGGCGCTCGACTCTATCGACGTCTTACTGATCGACCTGCAAGACATTGGCGCACGGTTTTACACGTACCCGGCGACGGTCGCGAGCCTGATGCGCGACGCCGCTCAGGCACGCAAGCGCGTGATCATCCTCGACCGGCCCGATCCCGTGGGCGGGATGGCGGTGCAGGGAAACGTGCGCGCGCAGCTCGGCGACCCCGACTCCAACCTGGTCGGATTTCTTCCGATCGCGATGCGGCACGGTATGACGATGGGCGAGTTGGCACGGATGGCCAACGATCTCATGGGACTGAAATTGGATCTCACAGTGGTCCCGGCGTCGGGATGGACGCGCGCGCTCTTTTACGACGAGACCGGCATGCCCTGGGTGAAGCCGTCGCCGAATATGCCCAGTCTCGAGAGCGCGCTGCTGTATCCGGGACTCTGCCTGTTCGAGGGGACCAACCTGTCGGTGGGTCGGGGCACGCCGATCGCGTTTCAGGTCATCGGCGCGCCCTGGCTCGATCCCTCCAAGATCCTCGCGCGGTTGCGGACATCCGGCATTGAGGGGGTGGACGTTGTGGACACGACGTTCACGCCGCTCGCTCCAACCGACGGCAAGTATCCCGGCGTCGTGCTCCCAGCCCTTCGCATGCGGGTGACCGATCGCGCGCGGTTCGATCCCACGAGGTTTGCCATCACCGTACTCGCGACGCTGCGGGGGGCGCATCCCGGCGAGTTTGCGTTTCGCGCCTCCCACTTCGACCGCCTGGCAACGGGACCCGAGTTACGGGCCGCGATCGAAGCAGGTCGGGCACCCCGGGAGATCTGGGCGTCCTGGGAGCAGGATATCCAGCGATTCCGAGAGAAGCGCGCGAAATACCTGATCTACTGATGTAGGCAACTTCCCCAGCTTGCCGAGTCGGTCTGCTGGCTCCATAATCCTCCCCCCGCCCGTCTTGGTCCGGGCGCGGGGGAGGGGTCGCTATGGTCGCCGGCCGCACGTTGACGCGAGCCGCCATCATGCTACTGATGGTGGGGACACCGGCGGTGTGGTTCGCCTGCTCCGACGACGCCCCCGATTCTCCCGCCGGTCCTCCTTCAATTCTCGACGTGCGCGACGCGCTCGCCGTACAGCGGCGACACACGCAGGCGCTCCTCGAGATCCCCGGCGTCATCGGCACGGCGGTCACGGCGATGCCGGATGGGCGCGCAAGCGTGCTCGTGCTGGCGGAACGGTCCGGTGTTGCGGGAGTGCCGCTGGAGCTCGAAGGCGTCCCGGTCACCGTTCGCGTCACGGGCAGGATCATGGCGTTCAGCGATCCGACGAAGCGCCAGCGCCCCGCGCCGCTCGGGTACTCGGTCGGGCATCCGACGATCACCGCGGGCACGATCGGCGCCCGGGTGCGTGACGCGCTCGGCCGAGTCTACATCCTTTCGAACAACCACGTCCTGGCCGCCACCAATGGCGCCAGCATCGGCGACCCGGCGTACCAGCCGGGGACGTTCGACGGCGGCACGGCCGCCGACCAGATCGCGACGCTGACCGACTTTCAGACCATCTCATTCACGGCGAACGCCAGCAACACGATGGACGCCGCGATCGCGCTCTCGAGCGCGGCCGTCCTGGACAATGCCACCCCGGCGGACGCGGGCTACGGCATGCCGAGCTCGCGGATCTACGGAGACGCGGACGGCGACGGCCTATTCGACGACCGCAACGCGCTGCTCGGTGTCAACGTGCAGAAGTACGGGCGCACCACTCGGCACACGCATGGGCAGATCACCGGGGTCAACGCGACGGTCACCGTGTGCTACGCTGGGTCCGGGTTTGTGTGCACCAAGTCCGCTCGCTTCGTGGATCAACTGATCATCTCGCCTGGGGCGTTCAGCGGTGGCGGTGACTCGGGTTCACTGATCGTAACCGACGACGGAAACCTCAATCCGGTCGCGCTGCTGTTCGCCGGGAGCTCGTCGGTCACGATCGGCAACCGCATCGATCTGGTGCTGCTGCGCTTTGGCGTCGTCATCGACGGCTTCGATCCACCGCCGCCCGGTCCATTCACCGATTTGGCCGTCATCGGCATCACCGGACCGAACGCCGCGGTACAGGGCCAGGCCGCCACGCTGACGGTGATCGTGAAGAACTTCGGGAATCAGGACGTCTCCGAGTTCGGGGTCGTGCTGCAGGACACGACCGAGCACGCGACGGTCGGGACGCAGAGCGTCGCCGGATTGGCGGCCGGCGCCAGCACGACGCTCACGTTCGCCTGGACACCAACGACACTCGGCGATCACGCCCTGGTCGCGAGCCACACACTGGCCGATGACCGACCGATTGATGACACCCGCTCGACGACGATCCCGGTCGATCCAGTCTTCACCGACGTGGCCGTGACGAACATCAGCGGCTTCGAGGTGATTGCGGGGCATGCCTTCAACGTCCCCGTCACGGTCCAGAACGTCGGCAATCAGAACGTGTCGAGTTTTGAGGTCACGCTGCGCGACGCGACCGCGGGCACCACGATCGGCACGCAGACGGTGAGCGGCCTCGCGGCGGGCGCGATCACCACGATCGCGTTCCCGTGGAACACCACCGACGCCACGCTGGGCCAGCACACGCTCGTGGCGAGCCACAGTTTGACCGACGACGCCGCCGACAACAATCAACGCTCGGCGACGTTCAACGTGAACCCGAAGCCGACCGACATCGCGGCCACCGGGATCACCGCGCCCGCCCGGGTGAACCAGGGCGATACCGCGCACGTCTTCGTCACCGTCAAGAACGTGGGCGAGCTGAACGTCACCACCAGCTTCAACGTCGAGCTCGCCGACGGCGCGCAGGGCTTCGCGGTTGTCGGGACTGGATCGGTTCCTGGACTCGCGATCGGCGCGACGGCGACCGTCGACATTCCGTGGAATACCGCAGGCGCCGCTATCGCGGGGCATACGCTGTTCGCGACGCAGAAGCTGCCCGATGACAAGGTGAGCAACGACGCCATCGCGATATCGGTCATCGTGCAGCCGCGTCCGATTACGGACCTGGGCGTCACTGCGCTGAACGCGCCCGCCACCGTGGCGCAGGGGAATACGGTGTCGATCCCCGTCACCGTGCAGAATCTGGGTGGCGTTGTCGTGACCAGCACCTTCAACCTCGTCCTGACCGACGCCACGGCCGGGGTCACGATCGGTACCCAGGCGATCCCGGGGCTCGTAGCGGGCGGCAACACCACGCGCACTTTCAGCTGGAATGCCGCCGGCGCGGCGTTGGGCGGTCACACGCTGGTGGCCACCCAGACGTTTGCCGACGAGAACGCCGCGAACAATTCGAAGTCAGCCGCGGTGTCGGTGGTTGCTCCGACGACCGACGTCGCCGTGACCATGGTGAGCGCGCCGGCGTCCGTCCCCAAAGGAAGCACCACGTCCGTCGGGGTACACGTCCAAAACGTGGGTGGGCTTGGCGTCACCACGTTCAACCTGGTCCTCACCGATGTCACGGCAGGGGTGACGATCGGCACGCAGACGGTTTCGGCCCTCGCGGTGGGCGCGAGCACGGTGCGCACCTTCACCTGGAACACTGGAACCGCCGCCGTGGGCAATCATACCCTCGTCGGGTCGCACACCCTGAGCGACGACAACGCGTCCAACAACGAGCGCTCGGCGATCGTCACGGTCAATCCCGCGCCCGCCGATCTGGCGCTCGTGAGCATTACCGCCCCCGGCTCCGTGACGCAGGGCGACACGGCGGCTATTGTCGCGACCGTCCAGAACGTGGGCGGCGCCGATGTCACGGCCGATATCGACGTGGTGTTGACGGACGGGACCGCCGGGAATGCCGTTCTCGGAACCCAGACCATCCCAGGACTCGCGGGGGGCGCGAGCGCCACGCGTACGTTCAGCTGGAACACCGCCGGCGCGGCGATGAGCGGGCACATCCTGACCGCGACGCAGAAGTTCCCCGATGCCAATGCGAGCAACAACGCTCGCGCGCTCGTAGTTACGGTGAACGCGCCAAGCGTGCACGTCGGGAATCTCGACGGGTTTGCTGTGAGGGCGGTGGAGACCTGGTCGGCGAACGTTCGGATCACGGCGCACGACTCCCGGCACAATCCCGTGAACGGGGTGACGGTCCGCGCGGCTTGGAACTCGGGTCCCGAGGTTCAGTGTGTCACGAGCGATGTCGAGGTGGCCGGTACCTGCACCCTCACGCTGGCGGGAATCCCGAACGCAACCGCGATGGTCTACTTCGGGATGAGCGGGATGTCACTTACGGGCTACACCTACAAGCCGGCGGGGAATCACGACCCGGACGGGAGCTCCAACGGCTATGGATTCTTCGTGAAGCGTTGATTCCTGCTCCCCCCGTGTAGTCCCTTTCGACCCTACCCCTATTTGGGGCGGCGATTAGTTTCCCCCCGGCATGAATGTCATTCCCCAGCGCGTCAAGGACGGTTTCGTTGCGTTGACCGGCCCAATCGCGCGTGCGCTGATTCGGGGTGGCGTCCATCCCAACACGATTACGACGGTGGGGACGCTGTTCGTGATCGGCTCCGGCGTTGCATTCGGAATGGGGGAGATCCGTCTCGGTGGCGCGCTCCTGCTGGCCAGCGGCGTGTTCGACATCTTGGACGGGCAGGTCGCTCGCCAGGGCGCGAAGATGACCACGTTCGGCGCGTTTTACGACTCGACGCTCGATCGGGTTGGAGAAGGGGCCGTGTTCAGCGGCCTGATTTTCTATTTCTTGACCGGCCCGCTGCCGGCTGAACTGAAGATTCGTGCCTTGGGCATCGCGCTGTTGGCGCTCGTGGCGTCGCTGGTGGTTTCGTACACACGGGCGCGCGCTGAATCGCTCGGCGTGGAATGCAAGGTGGGCATCGCGGCGCGTGCCGAGCGAATCCTGCTCCTCGGGCTGCCCACGATTCTGTTCGGCGCGGGTCCGGGGCGCCCGGCCGTTCTGCTGTTCTGGATTGTCACCGTGCTCGCGATCGTCTCCGCGATCACGGTGGTCCAACGGGTGGTGCACGTCGCGCGCGTGGCGCGCGGCGCTCCACCACCCTCACCGATTCCGAAACGTGAGACGTCGCCTGGAATCGCGGCCGCGCGCCGCAAGGGACCATGATGGCACGGCAGCAGACAGCGGTTGCGACCGGTGGTGGACGTGAGATCGCCCCCGCCACGGGAAAACTCGGCGTCATGCTGGTGGGACTCGGCGCGGTGTCCACGACGTTCATCGCCGGCGTCGAGAATGTGCGGCGCGGGCGCGCGCAGCCGATCGGCTCGCTCAGCCAGATGGCCACCATCCGGCTCGGCAAACGCACCGAGAAGCGCTCTCCGAAGATCAAGGACTTCGTCCCGCTCGCCGATCTGAAGGATCTCGTCTTCGCCGCCTGGGACCCGATCCCCGACGACGCCTACACCGCCGCCCTCAAGGCCGGCGTGCTCGACCGGCACGAGCACCTGGATCCGATCAAACCGTTTCTGCAGAGCATCAAGCCGCTGCCGGCCGTGTTCGACCAGTACTACGTCAAGCGGCTGCAGGGGACCAACGTCAAGCGTGGCAAGAACAAGCGGGAGCTCGCCGAGCAGCTGCGCGAGGACATGCGGAACTTCAAGAAGCGTGAAGGCCTCGATCGACTCGTCATCGTGTGGTGCG
>Ga0137323_1000187_pt1 | contig 17556 bp, 27 predicted proteins | sample EasRivERMZT423_2_FD_102285 | JGI IMG/M metagenome (GOLD analysis project Ga0137323, IMG submission 102285) | Soil microbial communities from meander-bound floodplain in the East River, Colorado, USA - East River MetaG ERMZT423_2 | ecosystem: Environmental > Terrestrial > Soil > Floodplain ... | reverse complement strand
GCGTCTTGATCTTCGGCCTTCGTGACTTCTTGCCGACCTTCTTGTCGACGCAAACCTCCATCCCGCACAGACCTTCGACGAACAGGTTCTCCGCCGCATCGGAAACAGCGTACTGCATCAGGTTCTCGTCCTGAACGAACCGCAGCGCATCGGTCGCAGCGTCCGCGCCTTCCTCATCGGACGGGGAGTTGCGAGGGAACGCTTTCGGATCGGCCCGACCCTTCCGCTCAATGCCTAAGTACGTCTCGATCTTGTCCTTGATCTTGTTGTCGGTGATGACCGGCTGCCCGCGGGCTTCGATGGCCTGCTTCTCGGCCTCGGTCCACTGATAGCCGTCGTAGTACGCGCGGTAGACTTCCGCCTCCTTGCGGTAGTCCTCGCTCGAATCCTCGGCGTCGTCGAACTGCGCCTTGACGAACGCCAGTTCCTTCTCAATCTTAGTCGGCGCGGCCTTCTCGGGCTCCTTGCTATTGCGCTTCTTTACGCTGTACGCCACGCGCGAACCTCGGGTTGAGCGGCCTTGTAACGGTCCTCAGGACCACGAGCTTCGGGCGGCTTGGCCGGCATCCACGGACGCGACATGCACGCATAGCGCGTTTCGTCAGGCGCGTGATCTTCCGACTCCGAGTCAACGTCCTCTGCGCGTGACGAGTCATGCTGGAGAGCAGGAAGCGTGCGAATCGTGGCGCGGCAAGTGGAGAAGAAGTAGATCATCGGTCGACCGTCCTCCCCCTTGAGCCTTGCTCGCACCATGTCCCAACCACCCAACGCGCCCGATTGCGCTACACGCTTGTTGTCCGCGCGCCGAAACTGAACCCCAAGACGCGACGCAATGCTCGGCCCACCGTCCTCTGCGAAGGCAGACGGATCGAGCACGCCGTTCGTCACCTTCTCGTCCTTCTCGCGCTCGCGAATGCCCTTGCCGACTTCCTCGGCCGTGAGTTTCACGCCCACATTCATCTGGCCAGGCTTCATCCCGTACCACTCGCGATACTTGATCAGCGCGCCACGCGGGAACTGCTTCAGCTCCCCGTCTGAGATCGCATACCAGCCGACCGAGAACGGCTTGGCCGATCCCCAGTCCATCGCGCGAAACCTCGCCCAGCTCGCAGGCAAAGGCTGCGGCGCTCGCACATGACGAGCCGTCGAGAACTCCGGGAAGAACGCGCCTTCGATCGCATCCCAATCACCGGCCAGCCACGCTTTGACCAACTCATCGGAGCCGACCAAGTACAGGCGATTGATGTACTCCGGGTCCTGCGACAGCAGAATGCGGTTGTTCTCCACCTTGCTCGGGATGAACACGTAGCGGTGCTGCTTCCCGTTCGGCAGCGTGCGAGTCAACACGCGCATCCCCAGCGGCGCCGGGTCGATGTATCGGCCCTTGATCCAGCTCTGTCCAGCTCCACCCGGATTCCCGGTCAGCAGCAGTTGCGTCGGCACGCCGTGCGCGCTTCGCAGGACACCGTTTAGCCTGTCGATCGGCCGCGAGTCCGGATGCTGCCCCGCTTCCTCAACGCAGGCATCGCTGACGTTCTGACCCTGGTACTTGTCAGCGTCCTCGGCTCGCTCTAGCGGCCGAAACCGGAGTCGCCCGCCCCACGGAAAGCGCCACGTCTTCTTGTGGTCCTGCCACTTCGCGCGGAGCGGCCCGTAAATCTCGGCACTACGCTCGATCGCGTCGTCGAGCATCGGCAGCTCGCGACGAAAGAAAATGCCGTTGAAGTACCGCCCGTAGCGCTTAGCCTTCAGCGCGTACTTGCCAAGCACTCCATCGGTCTTGCCGCCGCCACGAGCTCCACCGTAGAAGACCTCGGGCAGCGGGCAATCAATTAAGGCTTTCTGCGGACCAGCTTGGGGCGCCCAAGCTATCCGCATACTGCTTTTCCCACTCATCCGGCGTCATTGGCTTGTCGGTCACGTCGTGATTGATTCCAATCTCGCCCTCAATCTCGGTTCTCGCGAGCTTGGGCAAATGGAACTCAAGAACACGAACAAAAAGATCGGCCGCTTTCGCCGGATCGTCTTTGGCAACTCTGTTCAGCCAGCTTTGCAGCTTGCCAACATTACCCTCGACAAAGCCCGCAACTGCCTTTCGCACATCCTGGGTAACTTTGTTCGGCGTGCCTTTTTGGCGCCCACCTGTCTTAGTGCCGTGCGCCATTGGCGACCTGTCTAATAAGCTCTACTTTAGGAATCCAAGCCGCCATCAACCTTCTCTCACTCTCACGCGCTTGACCCACTGAAGGTCCCTAGTCCCGCTGGTTGTGATGTTGCAGACCACGCGATAGATCCTTCCGACGTCTCCACCGGCAATGCGAATCTCTCGCACCGACCCGCTGCCTGTTTCGGCTTCGTTGGAAAGCCCATCGGGTAACTCGTACTCGATCGCGCTGATGGTTTCGCCGTTGAGCCTCGCAGCCCAGTTGAACGTGGCTCGAATGGCTTCAGAGGGGGACTTCTCGTACTGAGGGCGCCCATTGCCCGAAAGAGCCCCGTAGTCGGTGACGGACTGGTAATCGCTTGACCAGTCGTCTGCGGACCAGTGAGCCACTTTCAGTAAAAGCCGTGGATCGTAATGGCGTCGGTGCCGGTGTCGTTCACTTCGATCACCTGGCAGGGAAAGAACTCGCCCGCCACGAGCTCGAGCGTCAAGGACGTTCCGCCGAGTCCATCACCCGCACACGTTGCGCTCACCGCCCCATCCGCATCGGCGCGTATCGCCATCGGGCGAAGCGCCAGGCTGTCCGTAGGCGTCACGACAACCCCGTACAGCGGGAATTGCGTGTAGGTCCACGATGGTAGGGTGGCTCCACTGTTGCTCGCCGTCTGCGCGTACGCGACGACGGACAGCACGGCCGCTAGGGCCGCGACCCAAAGACCGCGTTCGAGTTTCGTCATCGCATTACTCCAATCCGAGTCCTAATCGTGTGCGCGGGCGTCCGCTGCATTCCGTGCCGTTGCTGGCAGTGACGTTGACGAGCGAGCCCAGCGCAACCAAGGTTCCGGCATCGGGGTTTTGTCCGATGATCTCGTTGTCGGCCTCGGCCGAGCAGCGCTCAAAGACGGAGCCAAGGTCAAGCCCGTCACCCTCTAGAATCGTGTCGGCGGCGGCCGAGTCGGCCTCACCAACCACGTCAGGCACAGCCACGCTGGACGAAGCCCCGTCATCGGCAATCAGCGGCACCCCGACCCAGCCTGTGACCGGCGCCGCGTTCGCTTGGAGCGTGACGAGCAGCGCCGCGACGGCTGGAAGCCGTCTCATTGCGTACCCGCTGGATAGAGCTTGTACGTCTGCGTCGACCAAGCGCCGGTGAACGTACACGCCCCGAACTCGATGGTGTCGGTAGCCGGCACGAACGAATCCACGAGGCAGCGCTGGCCGTCAGACCGGACCACGTAAACCCCGTCGATGTCCTGAGCCGCGGCAAACGTCAGCTCGGTATCGACCAGCGTGTTCGTGTCGCCGCTGTCCGCCGTGAGCACGCTGTCGGCATCCACACCACCCGGAAAAAGCTGCGTGCGCGCGTTCATCAGTGCCGTGATCTCGGTGTCTAGGAAATCATCGAGCGTCGTTCCTGTGTCTACGAGGATCGCGTTGGTATCGGACAAAATCGCTGCGACTTCTGTGTCCAAGAAGTCATCCAGAGTCGTGCCGGTATCAACCAAGATAGCCGCCACTTCAGTGTCAACAAAGTCGTCTATGGCGCCTAGCTGCGTATCGAGGTTGGCGGTCGCGAGACCGACTGCCGTCCTAACACCAGCCGCGTCCAGACCGGCTGCGGCGTGCGCGTCGAGCTGATCCGTAGCATCGACGGTCTCAATGGTCGTTACGTCTACGCCAGTCGTGCAGAACGATGGCAGCAGAATCACGTTATCCGTGGTCGCCATCGTGAAGATGGCAGGATCGCTGCGCAGCGTGACTGTCTTGGTCGAGCCGGTGTAGTCGAGCACGCAGCCTAGAGCGGTTTGCACCGCACTCGAAGCATCGACGACGATCAAGCCCCAGCCGTTATAGGCGTTGTCATCAGCAGAGCCCGCGGTGAGCGTGAAGCTCGTCTGAGAGGCCAGCGTGGCAATCGTCGTCGTCGCAGGCCCGATGGCGCGACGAATGTCTGCAATTTCGGTGTCTAGAAAGTCATCGAGAGTGGTGCCGGTGTCGACAAGGATCGCGGCCGTATCAACCTTCATGGCCGCGACGTCCTCAGACACGCTAGCGCCAGCCGGTGCACCAAGACGAGCGAATGCCGCGCCCTTGGCCAACGAGAACGTCATCAGCTCGCTACCGACCACACTCACGCTGTCCACGGTTCCGACCGAAACCAGGACATGGAATATGGAGCCGGCACTGTAGAACGTGCCGTCGCTCGATGTGTCGACGCACACCATGTAAGCGCCGGTCAGAGAATCAAAAGCGGAGATCGTCAGGCCGGAATCGTTGTCTTGCACGTCGCTGTCGTCTTTGTAGACATCGACCGCGACCGAAGCGATGGCAAACGAGGCTCCAGTGCTCGGCTGGTATCCATTAGCGACCGTGCAGATATTGTCCGTACCAACCGCGTAATCGCCAAGATATTCAGCACTCGCAGTGGACGAAAACAGCAGGCACAGGAACGCCCCGCCGGCAAAGCCAGCGATTCGGTTTCTCATGGAAATCCCTCTAGTGAATCGGCTGCGCTGCTGCGCCGCCTCTGCCTGTGATTGGATTGACGATCACGCCACCACCACCACCGCCCCCGATGCTGCCGGCCCAGAAGTCCTCGTACTGAATGAAATTGACCGTGCCCTGAGTGGCGCCGATGCCGACCAAGTTGCCGCTATCCACTGCGTTCGAGGGGTCGGTCGTGATCGAGAACACCGGGCCGCTTGCGTCCCACATGTCCGCAGCGGTCGGAGAATTGGCGGTCGGGTTTTTCCAGAAGCGCAGCACCGTAGCCGTGCCTGTGCCCTCGATCGTGACGGCAAAGCAGTCGGCGCCGCTTGTGAAAGCAGAGCTGTAAGTGCCGCTCCCGAGCGCAGTGGTCGCCCCGCCGACACTGGCGAAGTGAGTCCAGTCCACCGCACCGCTGTTGCCGTCGAGATAGAACCCGTAGAACTCGCTCGCGTCGTTCGTGAAGCGAAATAATGGCAGCGGATACTGCGCATCGGCCGTGCCCAAGCACGCCTTGATGTACTGATCCGCAGCGCCGACCGACGTTTGATGGATCGCGATGTTGTCGACAAACCCCGCGGTCGTGACCCGCATGTGGCCGCCGCTTTCATCTGCAGCGCCTTGCTCGACAACCCAACCAGTGAGGCCGTCAGCCGTCTCGAAGTTTTCGATAATGTCGGTCGCGAACGCGCTGAACGCGAACAGCAGCCCGGCGATCAGCGAGGGCAGCTTACGGAACATATTCGTACGCCCCAGCGTCAGGAGTCGAAGCGCGTGCATTGCCGGCCGGGTCGGTGTCGTACTCGGAGCTCAAGTTCGCGCCGCCGTTGAGGTCGGTGTCTAGGCGGAAATCGAGATTCGCATAGTCCACGAACGGATCGCTCATCGCGGTTACGTTGTTCGATGTCGTGTTAGCCGTGATCACGGCTGAGCCAGCGATGTCGTAGAAAAGGTTATTGCGCGCCTCGTTTCCAGACCCGCCGTAGAAGACGATGTGTGCTACTGCTGGCGATTCAGACATCCCAACAAATGTGTTGTGGAACGCCTTTCCATTGGTTGAGTCTGGGCCAGGCGTGACTTCGCCAAAGTTCACGTAAGCATTCGCCTGCTCGACGTTATCGTCATAGAAGACGCTGCCGTAAACTTCATTTCCGTCAGTAGTACCAGCCCACGAGTACGTACCGATGAAGGTCGTCTTGCCGGCACCTGAACCGCCGCAGCTAGTACCCTCGCTCCGAGCTGAGTTCCAAAATCGCGAGTACCGATAGATGTGTCGCTGCTGACCGGAGTTGGGGGTCGCTATTCCGGCCTTGCCCCACCCCATGTACATATCGACGTGATCCCAGACCACATCGGTACTGCCGTGCATCATCCCCAGGGCGTTGTTGTTTGAACCTCGGTTATGGATCGCGACGCGCTCGAAATGCAGATTGTTCTGATTGAAAACGAAATAAAGCGCTGGACCGTCCGTGTTCGCGCACGTCGGCGACGTTTCCTCGGACCAAGTTCCGCCGATGTCTAGGTAGTAGAAAGAACTGTTGTCTGCGTTGTCGCCATTGCCAGAGTTTGCAGACAGGGCTGATACGCGGAACCCGTATCCAGCCGGCGCCTCCATTCGCGTTGTCTCGGTGCGCCTGGCACCGTTCATGACGAAATACGGATCGGTTACGTTGATCTCGCCGAAGATCGTTTGCCCATCTCCGTACGATGAGAGCCACCCGGAGCCAGGGCCGTGAAATTCGTCGGTCGCTTTCTGAAAGACGATGACCGTCGTGCTGCTTGCGTTGTCGTCGAATGTGTAGCTGCCGTAGGTACCCTCGGCAAACCAAACGCACGTGCCGCGTGTGATCGAAGCCGGTATGCCGTCCGCAGCGTCCGTCCAGTTCGTTCCGGCGCCGCTTGCGCCGTCACGAACGTAATAGTTGCCGGACGTGACTCCCTCGCAAGAGTTAGAAACGCCGGCTGGCGGCTCCGGCTCCTCGACAGGACCGCCACCGCCGCTCGCAATCACGAGCAGATTCGCCGGAGCCCTCGGCGTCTGTGCGAACGCGACCAGCGCGACGAGCAGCAATCCCAAGAAGCTCGCAAGAGAACGCTGCGTCATGGCTGCTTTGGCTTGGCGCGATCCTGTCGTCGTCGCGCTTTCGTCGTGAGCTTCTTCGGATTGCGCATCCCGCCCGCGTTTTGCACGTAGAACTTGGCGCGCGGCGTCTTCATCGAAACACCAACACCGCCGCGCTCGCCTCGTGCCCCGTTCCAGACCAACCGACCACGTACTCGAGTGCCGTGCCGTACGCCGACGACAGCACGAGCGGGAATTGGCCGCTTGGCACGAACGTCTGCGGGTTGACGCCGGCCGGCCCCCACGAAATCCCCGGGGGCGCCGCGAGCTGCGAGCGCCACATCGCCACGGCAATCGAGCCGCGCGGCTCAGAGCCCGTTGCATTACCGGTGCGCAGCGGCGACGCCGAGCCCGCGCCGGTGTCGGCCGAGCTCGCCGACTCGAACGTCCAGCCGGCCGGAAACTCCTGAAGCTGTAGGGCGATCGATGCGGAGCCCCATTGCACCGACAGCGCGCGCGGTTCGTTCACGCCCACCGGTTTCGTCAGCACGACAAGCGAGCGGCGGGCGTCGATGTTCGCGAGCAACGTCGGCCGCGTGACGCGTGCGGTCCATCCGGCCGTCGAGAGCGTCGGAGCTCCGGCATCGCCCGAGCGGTGCGCGACGATCGCGACCAGCAGGTTGCCTGGCGTCGGAGCGTTCGGCAGCGTTGCGGCGCCAATACCGGTCGCGGATTGCAAGCGCCAGAACGGCGTGCGAGCGGTCGGGTTCACGGGCGTCACGACGAGGTTGCGAATCGGACCTGGAACCGTCAGCTCCGAAGCGGCAAAGCACTCCCCCGTGTCGATGAACTTGCAGGCGACGTTCGAAAAGCCGCTCTCCACGCTCGCGGTGTTGATAGCCGTCACCACGAAGTAATGCGCGCCCGCTGCGAGGCCGTCCCAGACGTAGCTGGTCAGTCCGCGATTGCTCAGCGTCACGCTGTTCGAGAACGACGTCGGCGACGATCCGCGGTAGACCTTGAAGCCGGCGAGATCGCCGAGCGGCGTACCGTCCGTGTTCGTCGTCGGTGGCGTCCACGAAAGCTGCGCCGTGCCGGTCTGCGCCCAGGCCGCGCCCGCGAGCAGCAGCCCGGCGAGCAGCGCTACGGCGCCGGATCGGAGACGGTGAACGAGCATGTGACCGGATTCGTCGTTGCGCACGTTCCAATGATCGTGAAGTTGCGGACGGGCCCCGGCACCGTCGGCGGCGGGCCGACGACCACTTGCTTGTTTACACGCGGGCCGGCACCGTCCGCATCGAAGCCCTCGACGCCGATTACGAACGTGCCGTTGGCTGGGAACGTGATCGAGCCGCCGGGCGTGATCGCGCCGACCAGCGTGCCGTCGCGGTAGACGCGATAGCCGCTCGGCGCGCAAGTGCTCGCCGCAGCAGAACTCGCCGCATGAGTGCCGGCGACAACGCACGTGTTCGGCGGGTCGAATTGCACGGTGCCGCTTTGCTGCGCGAGCGCGGGCAAGGCAACGAGCAGCAGCAATGCTGCGAGACATCGAATCGTCGTCTTCACTGTCGCAATTCCTTACATTTTCCCGAGCAGCAACCCTACCGACCGCGCGATTGCTACGCGGTACGAAAGTTGCTTACCTCAGGGTTAACGGGGGTGTGTTATGGACGTTCTAGTACCAGCGCTGTTCATTGCCGCTATCGGCTTCGCGCTCTGGTGGCTCTACAAAACCGACCCAGGCCATACCGAGGACTGCGACACTGCGCTGTGCGTCGGCCATCGGTGCCGTAGGAAATAAAACCCGCTTGCGCGGGCCGAGCTGCTGGCCGTTTGGGCTTATCGCCGAAAGGTGTGTGCCAGTCTGCTCTGAAACATGCGGGCTTCACTGCGAACGCGCGCCCGCCGCAATGGCGGGTTCCAAGCCAAGCGCGCTCAACAATCCAACACGATGCAAGGCCCTGATCACGGTCGTCCGATGCACCCCTGCTATTCGGGCTGCACCCGTGACCGTTCGCCCTCGCCTCAATGCTTCAATCCAGTACCAGCGGTCAAATCGGCGCAGCGACTCGCTCAGCGGCACCGCGTCGGCGGCGGACATCCGATGTCCTCCGAAAAAAAGCGCCCCACATCAGCAGGGCGCAAAGTGCCCGCCGTCCGAAGACGGGAGGCCCGCGTTTGGTTTGGGCAGAAAAAAGGCCCGCCGAAGCGAGCCTTGGAAGTTGCCGAGGATAGTACGGCTACTTAGGCGACTGTAGCATTTTCCCGTCGAAGATCAAGCGCTCCCATGGTTCTTTGCGCAAGTAACTTCGCTGTGCGCACGACCTCTTTGAACTGACTCGGAGAGTCGATGCCAAGTACGTTGGCTTTCTCCCTAGGTGTGATCGCTCGTCCGGTAGCCAGCTCGCGGTGCCACCAATACTCGACAGCCAGAGCGTCTCGGAGAAATTCAGGGAACCGTCCGCCCAACGCAACGTCCACAAATCGAACCGCTTGAGGCGTATCGAACAGCACTTTGTGGCCGTTCACGAACAACCCGAAGTAGTTCAGGCAAGCGTAGTGACTTGCCCAGCCGAGCTCGTGCCCGGTCTTCCAGATGTACCAGTTGCCCCAGGTTGTCAGAGCCGCATTAGTGGCCCTGGCGTCGAATAGGATTGGCTCAGCTAGCACAGCGGCCATGCTCATCCCACCCTCGTCGTCATGCTGCTTTCGCTTCCTTTTGCTGCTGATGCCGGACGTAATCCGGGTCGGGATCGGGAATGTCGACGCCCAACTCCGATGCCGCGAACTCGCGCACGCACTCGAAAAAGTCGCTGAAGCGGTCCCACTTCAGGACGTCGCGCCTGCCCTGCTCGTTCGTGGTCGTGGTGCGCGTCGGCTTCTTGATGGCCTTGCCGAACATGTCCTGCTCGGTCTCGCCGAAGAATCGACGGCAGAAAAAGTCGTGCAACTCCTCGACCGTATGCCCAGTCTCCGCGCGTAGGATTCTGTAGGCATGGCCGAACAGCGCGCGGTTCTGCTGTGCGGTCCGGCCCATCGTGAAGCGGTCGCAGTTGATCTCGAGCGGATGGCGGGCGAAGTTCCAGGCGTGGATATACCGGCACAGCCGGGCCAGCACGCGGTCCTTGTTCTCGGCGTTGAGCACGAAGGTGGCGATCATTTGGGCGGCCACTCCTCCAGCACCTTCGACAGCTCCTGCCGCTGGCGGCGGTCAAGAACGATCAAGTCGTTGTGCTGATGCAGAACCACGCAGTCGTCGTCGACCAGCTCGAAGTCGACGTCGTCGGCTTCGCCTTGGAGGGCTTTGAGGGTTTGCATAACTACGCCACCCATCAAGCCGCCCTCGTCTCGCGCTGCTCGCGCATGCGTCGCGTCTCGACGCGCCAGAGGAGAATATGCTGCTGCAACCAATCGGCGCTGGGATGTAGCGGCTCGTGGTAGCTCTCCAGCCATTCGACTTGCTGCAAGCCGATCCGCTCGATGAGATTCACTCGATACTGCGCGTGAATCGTGGCGTACCGCTCGGCGTCGTGTGCCACGAGCACGCGGCCGTTGCGACGAATCACGCCACTGTTGCAGCCCTTGCATTGCTTGTGGCAGTTGCTTGGCTCGAACCGAAGCTCTGGCGCGGCACCGACACTTCGGTAGTGCCCAGCATCCCACGCTCCGCCGTTCTCAATCGTCATGATTCTGGCGCCGCACGAAATGCACGGACGGAAGTAGTCCCGCTCCCGAATCATCGCGTTGAACACGGCCTGCGCTTCTCTCAGCCAGTCCCTGCGCGTCTTCAGTGCTGACTTGCGTTCACGCTTCTCGGCGTTCGCCACCAGCACGGCCTCGCGCTCCCGGATCTTCGCCGGCTGCTCTCGCGCGTACAGCATGGCATGCTCGTCCGAGCAACAAACCTCAGTCGTTCGGAATCTCGCAGCGAACGGCTGGCGGCACTTGGAATAGCGGCAACGCTTCACGGCTTCGCAAACCTCCGCACCATCTCCGAGACAAACGCCGTGTACTCCGCGCTAAGGCGGTCGTGTTCTTCGTGCCACCATCGAGCCTCGGCCTTCCAGTGCTCCAGCAACCGCTCGCGCTGAATCGCAACCCCAACCGTGGCCCGCTGCATCACGAGCTCGAGCACGAGCTGTTCAAGCGCGTCGCTCTGTAATACGCGTTGTGTCCCGGACTTCTGGCCTGAATCGAACCCGTCGCGCCATTCATCACGGCGCTCTCCGAGCATTTCGGTTGTCACGTCCGTGACTAGGACTTCCTCATCCATTGGCCACCTTCGCTTGCTGCTCAGCCAGCCACGCTCGGTACTTGGCGTCGAATTCCTGGTAGCAAGACCGTCCGCCGTCGCTTGCATGGAGAAAACGGACGACGTTCTTGCCCTTCGGTGTGGCGAATTTGTAGGCGCGGATGTCCGGGCCAAGTCGGCCTACTTCTTTGCAGTGATCGCAGCGTTCGTCAGTCGGCACGCAATCCCTCGCTTCGTTTGGACTTGGCGAACTTGATCAGACGCGAGCGCATGTACGCGTCAACCCGAACATCAATGGAGTCGGATTGCTGCACGCCGTCCCACCATCGCTTCGGCCATTCGCCGAACTTCTCTTTGAACGCGTGCGCAGCAAAACCGGGCTTCTTGCCGTGCTTGCCGCACCACGCGAGCGAATCGAAGTACCACTGCCGTTGATCGTCTTGAGAAAGTGGCGCTTCGCTCTTGGCCTTCCTGACCTTCACCAGATCGGCCTGGACGGTCTCGATATCTCGAGACGCGAGCGGCTTCTCCCATCCGCACTTCGGGCAGATGCGAGAACGGACAAAGATGTAGTGGCACTGAGCGCATTCGACGGGGGGCGAATCCGGTTGCTTGCCTCGAGTCGGATCACCATCGCGTGTCGTATTGGTCGCCGCCTCTTTCCCTTCAGAGAGGCGCCAGCGAATCTCGTCCTCGATGCACCCGAGGCGGCGGACATTGTCGGCGTGGTCGAGCACCATGCAGTACCCACCATCGGGCTTCGGGCGAATACCGCGGCCGATCATTTGGTGATGCAGGACGATGGATTTCGTAGGACGGGCGAGCACGACGCAGTTGATGCTCGGCACGTCGTAGCCATAAGTAGCAATGCCGACATTCACGAGCACTTGCACCTTCTGCTCTCGGAATTGCTGCGAGATTTCCGAGCGCGTGCCATGCATCATCTTCGAGTGAATGACCTCGGCCACGATGCCGACGGCTTGGAACCGTTCGGCCAATGCCTGGGCATGGGCGATGTCGACGCCGAATACGATGGTGTGTCGGTCCTTGGCGATGCGCAGCCAGTTGTCGACGACGTCGCCGATCAACTTCCCTTCCATCGACGCGACAGCCAACTCCTTCTCGCGGTAGTCGCGCGTCTTCGGATCGATCTTCAGGCGCGCAACATCGACGTGGGCTCCCGCCCAGTATTCGCACGGCGCCAGAAACCCCTCGTCGATGAGCTGCTGCACGGATCGGACTTGAATGATCCGCGTGAAGTAGCTGCCTAGTCCTCGCCCCGTTCGGCGCGCAGGTGTGGCCGTCAAGCCGACAACCGTCTTCTCTTGGTAGTACGGCATCACCGTCTCGCTCATCACCTTCGAGAGTGCGAGGTGCGCCTCATCGACGAGGACGAGATTCGCGGGGATGTGCCACAAATCAGACTTGGGCCAGCGAGACTTCAGTGTGTCCCACGACGCAACAGTTACCGGTGGGTACATCCACCACGGCTTCTCGTCGCGCATGAGAATCCCGACGTTCTCGACCCCGCACAATTCGACGAACGTCGCGTAGGTCTGCCGAAGAATTTCCTCGCGTCCCGTCATCCACAGCACGCGCTGGCCGGCGTCGATTGCGTCACGCGCCATGTGTCCGGCAATGACGGTCTTGCCGCTCCCGGTCGGCGCGCAAATGATCGGCCGATGCCCCTCGCTCACGCGTTGGCGGGCGAGATCAATCGCTTCGGATTGGTACGGCCGAAGCCCGAAGCTCAAGAGTCTTTCTCCATGAGCTTCCAGATCCAGTCAGCCGCGAGCTTGACGTTACTGGTATCGATCTTGCCGACGACCGCGGCCGGGTCGATCTTCGTCGACGCCAATGTGGCAATGGCGCGCTTCAGCTCGTGCAGCTCAGCGGTCGAGACGCCGCCCTTCGGGGGTGGGCGCTGGCCTTTGTCGGCGGGTGGTGGTTTTGCGGGCGGCTCTGGCTTCTTCGGCGCAACTTCGGTGCGCGCAGCGTGTCCGTTCTTCGTGCTCTTCTTCGCAGCCTCGCGCGCCTTCTCTTTCGTGCGCCGCGTCTCTTTGTCGTCGCTCTCGCTATTGCGCCACTCGACTTTGTAGTCCTTGACCGTCCGAATCGCGACACCGACTTTGTCGGCAAGATCGGTATCAGTGCGGTACTTATCCCGCAGCGCCGGCGTCTCCATGATGCGAGTGAATGCGTGGTAGCGATCGGCTTTCGTGCGCCGCAATCCGTGCGACTGGTTGCAGCCGATCGCGAAGTCGAGCGCTGCGACCTCGTCGCCTTCGTGCAGCAGAACATCAACCTCGTCGACCTTCGCGGCGCGAAGCGCGAGCAAGCGATGCTCACCATCGGCAACGATGTAGCGCTCAGTACCCTTCTCGCGAAACACATCTAGCGGATGCACCAGCAGGCCGCAGCGATAAGCGTCTGCGTACTCCTGCACGACGTCGCTGGCGGCCTTCGGCGTCTGGTGCCGCACGCGGGTGCGGTCGCAGACTTCAAGCGCGGCGACTTTCATTGTCGTTAACCCCAATCGATCCTCCTTACTGAAGAGAAGAGTCGTTCTTCTTTCTTGAACCAAGGCTTGAGCCCCGGAGCAAAGACCCCCTACCCCCAAGGAGGTAAGTTGGTCTCTAGTGGCCAAGGCTCTCGCCCCGTCGCACATGACTGGCCGGCTTTGATTCGCGCCCCGACCACCTAACCCCTGGCGTTGCCCTTGTTAGCGAGTTGGCTCTCTCGTTTTTGCGGTTTTGTAAACCACTGATTCAGAATCAAAAACACCCCAGACGATGCAGATTGCATCGTCAGCCATTCGGTATCCCGTCGTAGTCGACCGGACTGCCGTTCGCGTCGTAGCTCCAGTTATGGCGCTCGCCGTAGTCGGGATTTTCTTGAATCAGCTTCCGCGCCACCGGCTTGTCGACGTTCCCGCCCTCAGCTACCAGCACTCGACGTGCGACTTCCTGCTCGCGCTCGAGCTCGGTGTCGACATCGAAGGTGGCACGACGGATCGGCCGGTACGTCGCTATCGGCGTGACCGCGTTGAGCCAGCGTTTGAACACGCGGTGGATCACGTCGGCGCACTCGTCAGCCAATCGACGGCCAGCACAATCTGGTAAATGACCCAGACGGCCACGATGGCGAGCGCTACACCAGCGGTCCAAATGCCGGCCCACGCAACAGTCAGCCTCCAGCCAGCCCAGGGAGGGCCGATGTCGACAAAGGCTTCGTCGGGTGGGGTGCGGTTGTTAGAGGCTAGCCAGGAGTCGAGGGTTGACGGAGAACCTTGGGATTGGCGCACGGGGTAACTCCTATCGGTTGCGTGGCGAGCGCTATACGGCCCGCATTGCCGCCGGGACGCGCTTCTTGTACAAAGCCTTGAGGGCCGCTCCGAGGTCGTAGCTCGGGCGCTTGATCTGACCGTTGCGGATTCGAGAGATGGTTGGCTGGCTGACTTCGACGCCGGCGGCGGTTATCTCCCGCCCTATTTCCGAGTCAGAAATGCCGGTTTTCGCGATTTGCTTGACGATCTTGCTGAAGTCTTCGGCCATTCTCTAAGCGTATACGCATGGGCTTCTTTATGTCAATGCGCCTCCGCATAGGTGAAGTTCGGTGATAGCCTCGCCCATCATTGTGTTCATGAATAACAAGCGCAGGCCGTTCGCGTCGGTACTGCTAGACCTCGCTAACAGGCCCGAGCACCGCGAACAGTTCATGATGGCCAATGGCGTCCTGAACGGGTCCGAACTCGCTAGAGAGCTGAAAGTCAGTCAGCCGACGATCTCGCGCGCACTGAAGAACCCAGGCCACCAACCGAAAAAGACGCTTGTCGATGCCGTCGTGCGCGTCTTTGGCGTCAGCGCCGCTCAAGCCCGCGGGGAGGAGGCGCTGGGTGCGCCGCCTACCGATGATGGCCGCCTCTCTTCTCGTGCTCGTAATATGGCCAAGCGGTACGAACTGCTTCAGTCGGGCGATAAAAAATTCATCGACGACATGATCGGCAAGCTCGAAGCCGTGGCCCAGCGCCAGCAACAAGTCGGCTAGACCCTAGCGCAAAAATCTATGCGTTGAGGTATTGACTACGCCTATGCGTATGCGTATGGTAATGGCCATGCGATACGCAACTGGCAGCAAAACCGACCTGATTATCCGCTCGGGATCATCCGTCGCCCCTTCTGTTGCTTTGTTCTTCGGGCGCCCTATCCGTAGCTCGGTGGGAGTCCATCACTCCGCCCACTCCCGGACCACGAACGTACCACGACTAACAATCCCGAACTCGGGAATTGTACGTAATCCACGCAACTAGGCCGCTGAACCTTAGACCTTCAATGAGGCACGCCATGAACACAAGCCCCCTTCTCGCCTACCACTCCGACCCGAAGCTCAAGCGAGCGATGCTGCGCGAGGTTCGCAAGCACCAGAATGCGGATCAAATCGTCGCCGGGACTTACGGCAAGCGAAACGGCAAGTGGGTCGGCTGCGCGGTGGGGTGCTCGATTCACTCGCTCGCGCTGATTCAGGGCCGGACGCTCGATACCTCGAACCACATGCTCTTTGAGTCCGAGGCCGGCGTACCAGTGATGCTGGCGCGATTGCAGGACGTGCTTTTCGAGGGGATGCCGCAGTCGGAGCGCACGAAATTCCCGCTGCGCTTTTGGACTGCGATCAAGCCCGGAGCCGACCTATCCACTGTCGGCTGGAAGTTTCTGCACTGGCTGCTGACGCGCTCGGGTATCGGCGCGTACAACGATCCGATCGTTAGTGACGCTGTAGCGCAATGTGCCGCCGCGCTGGAGCCGCTGATGCGCGGCGAGCCGGTAAACGCGAGCGCCGCGAGGAGCGCCGCGAGGAGCGCCGCGAGGAGCGCCGCGAGGAGCGCCGCGAGGAGCGCCGCGTGGAGCGCCGAGAGCGCCGAGAGCGCCGCGAGCGCCGCGAGGAGCGCCGCGAGGAGCGCCGCGTGGAGCGCCGAGAGCGCCGCGTGGAGCGCCGAGAGCGCCGAGAGCGCCCAGAGCGCCGCGTACAAAACAATGGCCGATCAACTCATTGCGCTTATGGAGGCAGCATGACCACTGGCGCCGTTACGGCGTGCAACGCGCGATTGCTGCGCGCCGATCAACGCGCTCAGTCCTCCACCCTCCAAGCACAGGAGTAACCCCATGGCCATCGACCCTCGGACCACTTCCGAAACCGACATTCACCGCATGGTCGACGACGGCGCTTACCCCAAGCTCAACGCCGAGACTCTCATGAGCGGCAGGGTGAACGAGCTTCCCCCGATCCCCTCAATCCCGCTCATCACGGAGCAGGTACGCAAGCTCGACCTGTCGGCCTGGCCGATGGCGGAAGCTCTGATCAGCACCACGAAGCGTCACGGCTACGTGTTCGAGCGCGTTCCGGTCGGTCACGACATGGGCTGGCGGTGTTACGCCGAGGCGCGCTACGACGGTGATCCGGCTGACGGCGATACGGACTGCGGCTATGGGCTGACGCAGGACGCGGCGTATGCCGATTACGTTGGCGCAGAACCCAAGCCGTCGCGCCCCACCGTCACCGACAACCTCGGTTCTCCCTACGACGCTCCCGAGATTCGCGAGGCGATGTACGGGGACGCGAATTTCGACGAAGACTTGGAGCAGCCGTGAGCCTCGAAGAACAGCTTCTGTGGTCCATCGTCGTGACGCTGTTCGTGTTGTGTTCGATCAGCAAGAGGAAGCCGCGATGAGTGCAACTGAGCAAAAGTCTGGCGCAGGGGAAGTACCAAACCTGCGACTCGTGATGACCTGCGGCGCGTGCCCAGAACAGTACGATGTGTTCCTTGGCGATAGTCAGGTGCAAGTCGGATACCTCCGACTGCGACACGGCTACTTCTACGCGCAGTGTCCCGACGTGGGCGGCGAGTACGTCTACGAAGCGGAGCCGGAAGGCGGCGGCATCTTCGAGGAACACGAACGCGAGCGGTACTTAGGTGAAGCGCGTGCCGCCATCGCGCGTTGGCTAATTCGCACGCAGTCCTCACCCGACGCAGGAGTTGAGCGATGAGCAACGTCGAGCAAGACCTTCAGACGTACTGCAAGGCGATGGGCCAACCGACACAGCTAGAAAGCGATGCACTGATGGCATGGGCAAAGGCTCATAGCGGCGTGTACGGGCTGACGAAGCTCGTACCCAAAGACGACGCGGTGAGAGTCGCTGCGAGCGAGGCGTGGGACGCCATCGAGCGTTTATACAACATCGTGAAAACTCACCATGAGTGAGCAAAATCGCCCGTCTTCTCAGCAGGACCGCTCAAATGGGTAACCGCACCTACCCGCACTGGAGCGGCATCGAGTCGTTTGACCGCAAGGTAAAGGCAAAGGACCGGAAGTGCCAAATCTGCGGACTCGATGCAACGCGGTATGGCGTCGTGCAGTACGGATGGTTTCGGAGCGATGACGAACGATTCGGCTTATGCGCGAGCAACGCGTGCCGCGACCAACTGAAGACGCGCGAGTGTGCGATTCCAAAATTTCAGTCTCAGCAGGGGGAAAGCACATGAACGCAGTTGTGAAGCCGACGACAGTCGAGCCCGGCGTCTATCCCGGCCTGGCG
>Ga0137323_1000185_pt1 | contig 17634 bp, 15 predicted proteins | sample EasRivERMZT423_2_FD_102285 | JGI IMG/M metagenome (GOLD analysis project Ga0137323, IMG submission 102285) | Soil microbial communities from meander-bound floodplain in the East River, Colorado, USA - East River MetaG ERMZT423_2 | ecosystem: Environmental > Terrestrial > Soil > Floodplain ... | reverse complement strand
GGCGCGGAAAAAAAGGCAATAAATGGTGCCGGGTTTACGGTTCAATCTGAACCCGGCCCCATTTATTACACATCATGGACCGCGTCGGGGTGTTCACGCGCGAATTCATGGGGGTGGACAATCTCATGTGGTCATCCGATTACCCGCACACCGATTCCACCTGGCCGCGCTCGCGGCAGAGTATCGAGCACGATTTTGCCGGCGTCTCGACTGCGGACCGCGTCAAGATGACTTGCACCAACGCGGCGAAGCTTTACGGTTTCAAGGTCAACGGCGGCTGATACCTGGGGGGGGGGAAAAGGTACCTGACGCCTTTTTCTTTCCTGAGCTTCACTCAGCGGAGGAGCTGCGATGGGCGGACACACTGGCACGAAAGCGCTGGCGTTGTTGTTCGCGTCGCTCGTGCTGACTGTCCACGCCCAGACATATCCAGTCCGTCCGATACGCCTCATCGTCGCTTCGTCTCCCGGCAGCGGAGTGGATACCGTCGGGCGCATCGTCGGCCAGCGCATCGGCGAGGTGATGGGAGCGCAGGTATTCGTCGACAACCGTGCCGGCGGCGGAGGCTCCATCGGGGTCCAGGCCGTCGCGAAATCCGCTCCGGACGGCTACACCCTGCTGATGGCTGCGCCGTCGTTCACCATCAATGCGAGTCTCATGCGCCCGCCGCCGTACGACGTGGTGCGGGACTTCGCGCCGGTCGGCCGCGCCACCACCGGGCAATACCTCATCGTGGTGCATCCCTCCCTGCCCGTCACCAGCGTCAAGGAGCTGATCGCGCTCGCGAGGTCGCGGCCCGGGCAACTCAACTTCGGCTCCGGCGGCAATGGCAACTCCACCCACCTTTGCGCCGAGTATTTCATGAGCCTCGCGAAGATTGACATGACGCACGTGCCGTACAAGGGATCGGGGCCCGCCATCGTCGACCTGCTCGCCGGCCAGATTCACCTGATGTTCGCGAACATCACGGCGGGATTGCCGCAGGTCAAGGCGGGCAGGCTGCGGGCACTCGCCACCAGCGGCGACACGCGCTCGCACGCCGCGCCCAACCTACCGACGGTGGCCGAGTCCGGCATTCCGGGCTACGTCGTGACCTCCTGGTTCGGCGTCATGGCCCCGGCGCGCACGCCGCAGGAGATCGTCGGCAAGCTGAGCGGCGCGCTCCACGGCGCCATGCGCGCGAAGGACTTGTTGGAGAAGCTTGCCGGGGAAGGGGCGGAACCGGCGCCGACCGGGCCCGCGGAGTTCGGACGGCTCGTTGCGAGCGAGGTCCAGACCTGGGCCAAAGTCATCAAGACCGCGGGGCTGCAGTGAGCATCGCACGCGGCGTCGCGAATTGAAATCAGGCTGGAACCACGCAGGAGCATCGAATGCCGACTGCCCGCATCACCGCCGACCTCGAAATGCACTATCGGCTTGACGATTACACCGACCCCTGGCGCGAACCGGAAACCTTCCTGATGTTGCACGGCAACGCCGAGAGCGGCGCGGTGTGGTACGGCTGGGTGCCGCACCTCGCGCGCGACTTTCGCGTCGTGCGCCCGGACATGCGCGGCTTCGGCGCTTCCACGCCGATGCCGCGCGACTATCCGTGGTCGCTCGACGGCGTGATCGATGACTTCATCGCTCTCACGAAGACGCTCGGCGCCGAACGCTTTCACCTGGTCGGCGCGAAGATCGCCGCGACCATCGCGCGCCGCTTCGCCGCGCGTTTCCCCGAGCGAGTGCGCACGCTGACGATCGTCGGGACGCCGCCGCCACGGCGCGATCACAAGCCCGGCGTCCTCGAGTCCTGGATCGACATCATCGAGAAGCAGGGCGTGGAGGCATGGGCGCGCGGCACCATGGCCGGGCGCCTGGGCAGCAAGTTCCCGCGGGAGGGCCTCGACTGGTGGGCGAAGCTCATGGGACGCACCCCGGTCTCGACCCAGCTCGGTTTCGTGTCGACCATACCGCATTGGGACGTCGCGCCGGATCTGCCACGCATCGCCTGCCCGACGCTTGTCATCACCACCGAGGGCAGCGGGCTGGGCTCGGTTGAGGAAATGGCGGCGTGGCAGCGGAAGATTCCGAATTCGACGTTGCTCGTCCTGCCTGGTGACTCTTTCCATGTCGCGGCGACCAATCCCGATCGCTGCGCGCGCGAGACGCTGGCGTTCATCAAGCGTTCCGGCGCGTGACGAGAACAGGTTCCGGGGTCAGTATGAGCTGGCCCCATTGATTTCGAACATGAAATCATTCGCCCTCAGTATTGCATTTTTTCTGAGTACGTCTGTATTCGGTGCCCTTTCTGGCGTCACTGAATTCAGCACAAGCCCTGAAAAAGTCACGGACGCTGAACTTTCGGCATTGCTGCATGCGCGCGTTGCCTCAGCTGACGTTATTGCCATCGGAGAAAGTGTGCATGGGTCTTCGGGTTTTTTAAGAATTCAGACACGACTCATTCGCTACCTGGTTGCAAACCACGGTTTAAGGTTAATCATCTGGGAAAATCCGACTCTGCGTAGCCTTGAATTAGGCCGCTGGGTTTCGTCGTGTACGACAGGCAAGACTCCAGCACCGATTGATGTGCTGTATATGCCCACAGGTTCAGATTTGGCATTGTGGGATTGGGTGTGTGATTTCAATCTTTCTCACCCAAGTGATCCGATCGTATTCCGAGGCATGGATGTCTGGGATCGACCCTGGGAACACTTCTCGAAGATCCAGGCCTCGGGCATCCGTGTTGGCATCGATACCCTGCTCCTCAAAAGCATCAAAACTTTTTGCCCTGTGCATCAATCTTCGTCGTGGCCGGAGATCGAGATTGTTTTTGGACAATTGCAGCGCGACGGGACGTTCCTTCCCGAAGCCGATTACGAAAAATGTCGTGCCATTTTGACCACTCTTCTCGATGCCGCAAGACAGTCGGGCATGGAAAAAAAGAAGAAAAAGGATCCGGGTTCCGATGAGGCTTTTGAACTTGCGATTTCGGCTTCAACAATTCTTGGATGGTTGGGATTTTACAACTACAACTGGTCGGACGATATTCTGAGCTGGAACGAGCGAGATCTGGCTCAAGGCAGAAATTTGATGCTGGTGATGGCAAAACATGACGCCACGCGAGCTATCCTGTCCGCTCACACCAGTCACATTTCACACAATCGATCGCAGGCTGACTGGTGGGGGTATGGAGATCTTAAATCCGGCATTTTCTTTTTTACGGCAATGACCCGGAAGAAGGTCTTCAATATTGCATTAACTGCATATGATGCGAGTGGAACTCAAGGAGACTGGTCGCTTCCTGGCGCCAGTAACTCTCTGGATAAAAAACTCCATGATTCCGGACATAGTTTCTCATTCTTCCTGTCGAATGCTGCTTTTTTGTCGGAAAATTCAAAATGGTGGATGCAAAATGGAAATTTTCCCGGACCTTACGAAAGCGGTGTTGAACTCACCCTGAGGGATCACTTCGATGCATTTGTCTTTTTTAAGCGGTCGCACCTCGACAAGGCCTTACCCAAAAGATCTGTTTGGCAACCTTGAGAGATGAGCGACGCAATAATAGATGCGAATCCGGGAACAGGGTCAGAGCCGAAATATCTCCTGGACTTGATCCGGAAAATATTTCTGCTCTGACCCTGGGACAAGAAATGACATCGTCCCGCCTCTCGCGTAGTTACGCTGATGCCAGTTTGTTGCGTCCTCCCTCCTTCGCCTGATATAGCGCCCGGTCGGCGGCTCGAATGAGTGCCTCCGGCGTTTCTCCATGCTTCGGAAAGGCTGCCACGCCCAGTGACACGGTAATGGCCCCGAGAACTTGTCCTCCATGCTTGACCTGCATGCGACGCACTGTTTCCAGAATATTCTCGGCGCGTTGAAACGCGATTGACAATGGAGCTTCCGGAAGCAGCAGCGCGAATTCCTCTCCGCCTATGCGGCACGCTATATCGCTCCCGCGAACATGGCCCTGCAACAGGAGACCCATACGTCGCAGTATCGCATCGCCCGCGTCGTGGCCGAAGGTGTCGTTGAAGCGCTTGAAATTATCGATGTCCAGCATGATTACCGATAGCGGGCGATTCTTGCGCGTGGCGCGAACTCCCTCGTGAACGAGATACTCTTCCAGAAAGCGCCGGTTGTACAAACCGGTCAGCGGATCACGGATGGATTGCTGACGCAGCGTATCGCGCAATTTCAGATTGGACAGCGCCAGGCTGATCGCTTCGCCCAGCGCTGCGGCCAGCTCCAGTTTGGATTCCAACGCCGCACTGCCGTTTGGCACAGCGGACGCGAACTGAAGGCGCTGCAAGCAGAGCAATCCCATCATCTCGCTGTGCGCGATCAGCGGTATGCACAGATAAGGGAGAATCGACTCCGCGGCGCCGGCGACGTGCTGACAAAGCAATCCGTTCCGGGTGTCAGCTATCCAATGCAATCGCGCGCGTCGCAATGCCCAGCAATCATGCAGTGCGAACAGCTTCTCCTCGGATGGAATATCGCCCCAGCTGGCGAGCCGTTCGAGATATCCGCCCGCAGCGCCGATGCGGTACAACGTTCCGACATCGGAGGGAAGCAGCTGGGGAGCGAAGGAGGTAATGACAGTACAGGCCTCGTCCGCGGTCAAGCAGGAGTTTAGATAATTGCTCAGTTTGCTCAGCGCAACATGGTCACGATCCCGTTGTTCCAGCTCATTCAGACTGAGCAGCAGCGTCTCCCTGGATTGCCGCAAGCTTTCCTCAGCCTGTTTGCTCTCGCGGATATCCTGACTCAGCAAAGCAAGTGCTTCCGCAACCTGTTGGGGCTGCTGCTCGCTCCGGCTTCTGGGGGCGGCATCCCCGCCTGGTAATCCATTCTCCACCTCTTGAAGCTTAGTCATTGCCCTCCCTACCTGACCTGCTTTTTTCCAGTGACCGAAACGCATCACCAGACCACACTACAAGCGTATACGAATTTTCGCCGTTCAGCGATGCTAGGCGAATGGAAACTAGGTAGTAGATATCTCCTATCTTCACGTCGTCTCGAGACCGCGTAGTGCCTAGCGCGACCAATGCAGGACGTCGTCAGGATGCGACACGCCAAACGCGTGCAGGGGCGGGTCGGACCGGCGCAATGCATTGATTCAGTTAGATGAGATGCCAGGGAGAGGGGTGTTTGCGGTGCTTGGCGGCCCCTTTATGAAGTCGAAGTCGGTGCCGAAATATCTCTTGGACTGGACTCGATCCAGAAAATATTACTGCTCTGACCCTGCGAGGGTGCCGCGGGAGTGCTCAGCGCTGCGCGAATAGCCTGAATGCAAAGCTCACCACGATGACCAAGCTGCCGACCGCGATGACCACACCGGCGGCGCGGGGCGAGGCGGCGACCCACCGGTCGAGCGGGGTATGCATTTGGTCCCCGATCTGGGTCACCGACCGGGTGGAAATCCATTTGCTTCCGAGGGCGTCAAGCGCGATCAGCTTGCCGGGGAAAAAGGCCATCAGGATACCGACCGCGACCGCGGCGACGTTGCCCGCGATCAGGATCCACCGGGCGCTGTCGATCAGCAATCCGGAGATCTGCGGGTGCAGCTTACTCAACCCGAGGCTGAAGATGATCGCCTCGGTGTTGAATTGCGCGACCAGGGCATAGAGCGAATAGAGGCCGCCGACGAGGAAGATCGCAGCGAATACGCGCATGTATTTCTGCACGACCGGAGTAGTGTTGCGGAGAATTTCGACCGGCTTCATCACGCGCCGCGTGGAAGTCCAGCGGTTCAGGGTGCTCAAGAACGTCAGCGTGCGCGCGCTGTTAGCGAACAAGCCGTATCCGACCGCGATACCGGCCAAACCGCCAACGAAAAAAAATATGACCAGGACCTGAACAATCCATTGCCAGAACGCAAGGCTGTCAAGCATTTGCATTCACCTCTCCCTCATGAGCGCGTTGTAAACCAGCGGGACCGGATCGCGCATGCCTGCACCGACGAATCTCAAACAGTCCGCCATGATAGGTCGTGATTATGCACTAGATATCAGCCGGCCCGCGTCTCGAATGGGAAAACTCGGCCTGACACCGGTTTCGACCGGGTCCGGCCCATGATCCACGCGGGGATGAGCCCCAGCGCGAAGACGATGGCGACGATGAGAAAGCTGTCGCGAAAGCCCATCGTGTAGGCCTGGGCGTGGAGCACGCGCCCGAGAAAATGCAGTGCACCGGACGCCTGGAGGTCCGGCGGCGCGCCGGACTGGGCGAGCAGGGCCTCAACCTGGCGCAACAGTTCCGCGGTCGCGCTGTTGCCTGCCGTCTGCAGGGCGGTCAACGCGTCGCTGTGAAATAACGTGCGGCGGTCGAGGGCGACCGACAGCAGGTTCACGCCGAACGCGCCGCCCAACTGGCGCGCGAAATTGATCATGCCCGCGCCCTGACCGAGGAGTTCCGGGCGCAGCGACCGCAGCGCAGCAAGGTTGAGCGCGGGCTTGATCAGGGAGAGGCCGAGGCGCGAGACGACGACGCACCACGCGATGGTCCAGAACGACATGTTGGCGTCAACGCCCGCCAGCCACCAGGATGACGCGGCGAAGCACAGCAGCCCCGCGATGATCAGGCTGCGGGCGGGCAGCCGGTCGCTCAGGTAGCCGGCCATCGGCATCAGGGCGCCCATGATCAGCCCCGCCGGCATCAGCATGAGTCCGGCCGAGTATGGCGTCAGGTGCTGCACGGTCTGCACGAACAGCGGCACCAGGTAGGTGGAGCCGAACAGCCCAACGCCGAACAGGCAGGCGACGATGGCCGCACCGGTGAATTGCGGGTTGGCCAGCACTCTCAGGTCGACCAGCGGCCGCGGCGCGCGCAATTCCCAGACGACAAAGCTGACCGCGGCGAGGATGGCGATCGCGAACAGGCCGAGGATGTAGTCGGAATGCCAGCCTTCGCGCTGGCCGTTGGACAATCCGGTCAGCAGGCAGGCGAGCGCCGTCACCAGGAGCACGCACCCCATCCAGTCGAACCGCACCCGCTCGCCCCCTTCCTCCCGCTCCGGCAGGAAGACGCTGCCCATCAGGATCGCGATGGCGCACACCGGAACCGCGACGTAGAAGATGTAATGCCAGTTGAAGTGGTCGATCATCACCCCGCCCAGCGTCGGGCCCAGCGCCGGGCCGAGTATCACGCTCATGCCGAAGAACCCCATGGCGGTCCCGCGCTTCTCGGGCGGGAACACCTGGAACAGCGTGTACATGGAGAGCGGCTGCAGCAGGCCCGCCACCGCCCCCTGCACGATCCGGCAGAAAATGAGCACCGTTTCGTTGGGACTCAAGCCCGCGACGATCAGCGAGGCGACGAAAACGCACAGCGCCCCGATGAACGTCCGGCGCTGCCCGAAGCTCGTCATCATCCAGGCGTTGAGCAGCATGCCGACGGTCATCGCCGCCAGCGCTCCGGTGGAGAGCCACTGCGCGCGGTCCTGCCCGATGCCGAACGCGCCCATGATGTCCGGGATCGCGACGTTGACGGAGGTCGTCGTCAGCACCGCCGAGATCGTGCCCAGCATCACGGTGACGGTGGCGAGCCAGCGGTAGCCCGGGCCGTAGCGCCGGAACAGCGAGTCAGTTGTTTCGGACGCCAATGGTGACCTCGACCATCATTCCCGGGCGCAGCGCCGGGTCCTTGTCGGCGAGGCGGATGCGCACCGGCAGCCGCTGCGTGATCCTGGTGAAGTTGCCGCTCGGATTGGGGTCGGGCAGCAGCGCGAACTTGCTGGTCGCCGTCTGCCCGATGCGGAACACCTCGCCCGCGAAGACCTTCCCGGGATAGGCGTCGACGCGGATCTCCGCCTTCATTCCCGGCTCGAGCATCCGCACTTCGACCTCGCGCACGTTCGCCTCGACCCAGATCTGGTCCGGGTCGTGGAACATGAGGATGCGCTGCCCGGGCGACACGTGCTCGCCCTGGCGCGCGAAGGTCATCACGACCAGGCCGTGGGCCGGGCTCGCGATGATGCGGTCGGCGATGTCGACATCGCGCCGGCGGATTTCCGAGCGGATTTCGTCCGCCTGGTGCTGCAGCACGAGCAGCTGCCGTGCCATCACCTGGAGCTGGCGGCGGCTGCCGCCGGCGGAGGAGAGCATGCCGCGCGCGGCCGCCACCTCGGATTGCGCCTTGCGGTGGTTCTCGCGGACCTGCTCGTAAGTCGTGCGCGCGCGCTCCATCGCCTGCGGCGAGAGCCACTTCTCCTCGGCCAGATCCTTCGCCCGCTGATAGTCGTCGAGTGCCTGCTTGAGCTGCACGGCGAGCGACGCGGCCTCCGCCTGCGCCGCGGCGAGGCGGTTGGTTTCGCTTTCGTACTTGCCGAGCGTCTCCTGGTCGACCTGGCCGGACTGCGCCTGCGCCGCCGCGGCCTGGTTTTCGATCGCCTTCAACCTGGCGATGAGCACTTCGCGCTGCAACACCATGTCGCGGTCGTCGATCCGGGCGAGCAGCTGTCCTTTATTCACCCGGTCGCCCTCGATCACGGCAAGCTCGGTGATCCATCCCGAGACGCGGCTCGAGATCGTGATCACCTCGCCGTCGATGCGCGCGTCATCGAGGTAGACGTGCGTCCACCGGTAGTAGATCCAGTCGGCGCCCCACGCGATGAGCAACAGGGCGGCGGCGACCAGGAGCCAGCGCTTCCCGCGTCCGGAAAGCGTCGCGCGGGCGAGGCGGGAGAAAATGGTTTCGTTCCTGGCCATGGAGCGCCGTTGTTCCGCGGAAGATCAGGCGGGGGCCCGATTGATTGCCGCGATTGGTCAGTTTAGGCCAGCCGCAATGCAGCAATCGAGGAAAGTTCCAATATGTGGCATCAGATTGACCGGGGTGGGAGGCGGAAAGCGGAAGAAGGCAGGATGAAGGGCCGGATAGCGACTAAAAGCTAGAATAGGGTCAGCTCAGACCCCATCAAAAGAAATAATATCTCAATCTGTTGTTCGGTTCTGATCTGACCCCGGTTCCTCAGTGCTTTGGGAGCAAGACCTTAAAGGATAAGTAAAGCATGCCATCTCTCAGCCGGCAGCTCGCGCAGTGGGTCGCCAACCTGCGCTATGAAGATCTTCCGCCCGCCGTGATCGATCGCGCCAAGGGCGTGACGCTCCACAGCCTCGCGTCCGTGCTCCTCGGCTCGAAGTCGGCGGGCGGCAAGCAGGCCGTGCAGCTCATCACCGACGAAGAAGCCGGTGTGCGCAAGGGCGCCACCATCATGGTGGACGGCACCCGGGCGACGAAGGGCGGCGCCGCCTACGCCAACTCGGAGATGGCGATGGCGGGCGGCAAACTCGACTCGTTCCGCATGCTCACCCATCCCGGCACTAGCATCGTACCCGGCGCCTTCGTCGCGGCTGAAGTGGCGGGCGCGGCCGGCAAGGACTTTCTCACCGGGCTTGCGGCCGGCTACGAAGTCATGGAGCGGATGGCGGCCGACTTTATTCCGACGGTGATGTCGCGCGGCTTCCACGCCGGCCCGGTGTTCGGCATTTTCGGTCCCGCCGTCGCCGCCGCGAAGATCCTGCGCCTGACGGAAGACCAGGTGAACAGCACGATTGCGCTGTGCGCGAGTCTCGCGGCGGGCAACCTCGAAGGTCCGCGCGGCGGCGGCAAGGCGCTGCGCGAAGGCGGCGCGGTGCGCAACGCGATGCTCGCGGTGGCGCTCGCGCAGCAGGGGCACGTGGCCGGTGAAACAGTGCTCGAAGGCGACGCCGGCTTTTATCACGCCTACACCGGCAACAACCAGGGCCGGCTCACCTACAGCTTCGTCGGCGACACGCGGGCGAGCCTGGAGAAGATCGCCGCCAATCTCGGCAAGGACTGGATGTTCCTCGAAACGCTCTACCGCATCTACTCGACCGCCGGCTACAATATCGCGCACATCGACGTGACCGCGAAGCTTTGCGAGGAGCACGACATTCGCTACGAAAACGTCGATCGCGTCGAGGCGGTGGTGAACTGGCTCGAGACGCAGTATCCGAGCCCCGCGTTTCCCAGCCGCAGGGAAGACCTCAATGCGAAGCCGGGCAGCACGGCGTACTTCACGGCGTGGGGCGTCGCCAAGCGCGGCTTCCCGGTCTTGCGGGGGCAGGGGAGCGACGGCGGGGCCGGCAAGGACGATCCACCCGAGGTGCTGGATCTCATGAAGCGGGTGACGATCATCCCGTCGCACCGGATGACGCTGTTCGGCCCGCGCTTCACAATTTATACCAGGGACGGCAAGAGCTACACCAAGCAGTCCACCGGGCGCGAGTTCATGTGGGACTTCAACGAGGAGGCGCGCCGCATTCGCGACGTGATTCCCGGCCTGCCGATTCCGGCGGCGCAGTTCGAATCCATCATCGCCACCTGCCGCGATCTCGACCGGCACGAGCGCGCCGACGCGCTGATCAAGCTCACGCTGAAGCAGGCGTAGCCATCCGCGGCGCGCGCATCGAGCCGCGCGCGCTGATCGCTGCGCGGAGAACGCTCAGTCGCGGCCCACCCAGCCGCCGTGCACCGGATGATGCGAGCAGATGAACTCGAGAAAGGCCGGCCGGCCTTTCGCGTTTGCGTCGAACGCGCGCTTCATCGCGGGGATCACTTCCGACGGCTCGCTCACGTCTTCGCCGTAGAAACCGACGGCGCGCGCCATCGCCGACATGCACGCCGAGCCGTGGTCCGACACCTTCCAGGTGTAGGGATCGTGCCCGCCGCCCCAGAAGCCCGGCCCATATCCGGAATAGCCGCCGTTGTTGATGTGGAGCGTGGTGATCCCGATGCCGTAGCGCGCCACGGCTTCGAAGTTGCCCATCATGTAGCACACGCCAGCGTCGCCGGTGATGTTCACGCACTGCCGGTCGGGAAACGCGAGCTTGGCCGCGATGGTGCCCGCGAGGCTGAAGCCGAGCGTCGAGACGTGGCCCCAGCCGAGATGGCCGCGCGGAATGTGCGCTTCGTACACCGTGCTGGTCTGGTCGCGCGTGTTGCCCGAGTCGGCGGTGACGAACGAGGACTTGGGATCCAGCACCTTCATGAGGTCGCCGATCACGCGGTACGGATTGATCGGTTTTTCGTTCGACTCCATGAAAGGACGGAACTTCGCGTGGAACGCCTGCCTGGACGTGCGGACCTCCTCGAGCAGCGCGGGATTCTTCCGGCCGCCGCCCTGCTTCGATAACTCGTCGATCAGGGCTCGTAGCGTGAGCTTGGCGTCGCCGATCACGGCGAGGCGCGTCTCGTAGCTGCGGTTGATATCGAGCGTGTCCACCGTGCACTGCACGATCGTCTTCTTCTCCGGATCCGGGACGGCGTGGCTGAAGCGGTTGGGGAACAGGCTCGAGCCGATGGAGAACAGAAGATCGCACTTGCGCAGGAAGTGTTCGGCGAGCGAGCCGCGCACGCCCAGCGACAGCGGGTGGTTCTCGGGAAAAGCGCCTTTCGCCTTCAACGTGGTCAGCACCGGCACCTGGGCGGACTCGGCGAACTGCAGCAGCTCGGCGGTGGCGCCGGCGTAATAGACGCCTTCGCCGACGTACAGGAGCGGGGCATTCGCGGCCCGCAGCGCCGTGATCGCTGCCTTGACGTCGTCCGGGTCGGGACCGGAGCGCCATCCCTTCACCGGGACGTAGGGGTACTGCTCCTCGTCGTACTCGCCGAGGTCGCGCGGAACGACGAGCAGCACGGGCCCGGGGCGGCCCGAGCGCAGATGCGTGTACGCGCGGCGCATGTAATCCGGCACCAATTCGGCGCGGTCGATCTTCCCAACCCATTTGGTGACGGGTCTCAGTGCCGCGGCGATGTCGAAGTGCGTGTGCCGGCTCGCGCCCTGTCCCACGCCTTCCGTGATGACGAGCAGGGGCGACGAATCCTCCCACGCCTGCGCGATCGCGCCGTAGGCCATCTGGATGCCGGCGGCGTTGAGGTTCGACATCACCGTGCACACGCCGATCTGCCTGCCGCAGGTCACGCGCGAGTAGGCGTCGGCCACGGCCACAGCGAAGCGCTCCTCGCCCATCATGAGGATGCGCACGCCCTCTTCACCGAGCGCGTTGTTCACGTGGTTGGTGGGATAGCAGCTCACCCACGGCACGCCCTCGGCCTTCAAAATCCGCGCCACGCCATTCGCCGCCTTGATCTTCATGTCGCTCCCCCCTTGAAAGTGGATAAAGGGGCCAGCCTGGCCCCTATGCCCTCCATACAGGCTTCCCGGCCGGCCGCGCATTGACACGAGCTCCCGACCGGCATACGGTACCTCCGTCCATTTCATAATACCCGTCTTGCGGGAGGTTCCGATGAAAGACCATCTCCGGTTCGTCGACTCCGATATGCACGTCATGGAACCGCCGGACCTCTTCGAGCGCTACCTGGATCCGAAGTTCAAGGACCGCGTCAGCGTGAGGGTGGGGGCCGACGGCCGCCCCAATCGCGGCCCGGCCGGCATGATCCTCATCGACGGGCTGCCCACCTCGGATTCCGACCTGCAGCAATACCGGAAGCGAACCCGTCCCGTCCCGAAAAACAGTACTCAGCCGCTCTCGGGATCGCGGATCTTCGAGGCGAAGCGGCTCGACTTCGCCATCGAGCGCGACTACAGCCCCGAAGCGCAGGTCATGGGCATGGAGATGGAAGGCGTCGATATCGCGGTGCTCTATCCCACCATGGGCCTCGGCCTCCTCGCCCGCAACGGCGTCGATCCCCAGCTCTCGCTGGCCATCTGCCAGGCGTACAACAACTGGATCCACGAGTTCTGCCAGTACAGCCCCGACCGTTTGAAGTTCGTGGCGATGCTGCCCATGCACGATGTGCACCTGGCCTGCCGGGAGCTCGTGCGGTGCGTGAGGGAGCTCGGCGCCGTGGGTTCCTTCATCCGGCCGAATCTGTTGAACGGCCGCTACTGGCACTCGAACTACTGGGACCCCCTCTACTCCGTGCACGAAGAATTGAGCGTGACGTGGGGATTCCACGAAGGCGTGAGCGCCCAGTACTCCCACATGATCGAGCTCTACGGCGAGAACCGGTTCTACCGCCACGTGGCCGCACACTGGATCGAGATGCAGCAGGCGCTGATCGCGATGATCATCGGCGGCGTGCTCGAGTTCCATCCGAAGCTCCGGGTGGCATTTCTCGAAGCGCAGAACTCCTGGGTGCCCGGACTCCTGTCCCGTATCGAGTGGGACTATCCCCAGTACCGTGACTCGCACGCCCCCTATCTCAGCCTGACCCCGAAGGAGTATTTCCGGCGCAACTGCTGGGCCGCGGTCGAGGGCAGCGAGCCTGAGATCGAGGCCACCGCCGGCCTGATCGGCGCCGACCGGATGTGTGTCTCCAGCGACTATCCGCACTTCGACTCCAACTTCCCGAACGTGTCGTCCAACGTGTTGAAGCATTGTTCGCGCGAGACCGCCGCGCAAATCCTGATGGGGGGCGCACACCTCTACGGCTTCACCGAGGCCGACTTCCAGAAGGCGGACAAGGCGGCGGGCGCGAGCACGAGCGCCAGCGGGGAGGGGAAGCCGGCCGGGAGGCGCAAGGTAGCGGTTGCTGGATGACGGGCGAGATCCGTCACCGTACTGACGGGAGCGCGTCGAGGGGAGGAGCAGGATTCCATCGACTTCTGTCGATGGATGCGACCCCCGGCGGCGCGCAGAGCGGCCGACATGTGTGAGCCTGCATCTTACGATCGCTTTCGGAGGCCGCCGTCGGCCGCCGGGCGAATGCGAATCTGGAGGAATCATGAAGCTAATTCTGGCGGTTGCGCTGGTGGTTGGGATCGCGTGGCTGCCGGCTGCGCCCGTGTTGTACGCCCAGGCATATCCGGTCAAGCCCGTTCGTATCGTCGTCTCGTGGCCGCCGGGCGGCTCCAACGACGTCGTCGCGCGCGTGATGGCGCAGAAGCTTACGGAAACGCTGGGTCAGACGTTCGTGATCGAGAACCGGGCGGGCGCGACGGGCACCATCGGCTCCGACATTGTCGCGAAGAGCCCGCCGGACGGCTACACCATCCTGGTCAACTCGGCCACCCACGTCGCGAACGCGCATGTCTACAAGAAGCTGCCTTACGACACGATGAGGGATTTCACGGGCGTCATGCCGCTCGCCGTGCAGATCGGGATGCTCGTCGTGCACCCGTCGCTGCCGGTGAAATCGGTGAAGGAGCTGATAGCGCTCGCGAAGTCGCAGCCGGACCAGATCGCCTGGGCCTCCACGGGCACCGGCAGCTACACCTGGCTCACCATGGCGCTGCTTCTACAGATGACCGGGGCGAAGATGCTGGAGGTCAACTACAAGGGCGGCGGCCCGGCCACCATCGCGCTCGCCTCCGGGGAAACACAGGTGTTTTTCGTGGGTATCGGCTCTCTCACCGCGGCTCTTCCGGCGGGGCGCGTCCGCGCGCTGGCGGTCGCGTCCGACAAGCGGCTGAAGCAGTTCCCCGACATTCCGACAGTCGCGGAGACGGTGCCCGGGTACGAGCTGACCGCGTGGATCGGCTCGTTCGTGCCGTCGGCCACGCCGCGCGCGATCGTGGAGCGCCTCAACGCCGAGTTCAGGAAGGCGCTGGAGCATCCCGACGCGACGAGGATCCTGGGCGCGCAGGCGCTCGATCCGATGCCGATGACGGTCGATGAATTCGCCCAGCGTCTGCGATCGGACTACGACAAGTACGAGAGAATCATCAAGATGACGGGCGCGCGGACGGAGTAATGCAGGCTGGATTGTGGCCGGGTTGATTTTCCGATCTGCTAACATACGGCGCAGGGGTAAACTGTTGAACGACGCATCGAGGAGACAGCCATGATCGACATGCATGCCCACTGGAGGCCCGCCGAGCTGGCCGACGCGCTGCGCGCCCGGACCAGGGAACCGCGCATCGTGCGCAACCAGGACGGCGTCGAGTTGCTGAAGAACCGGATGGGCGAGGAGCCGCTGTCCAAGGCGTTCGATGACGTGGACTTCCACCTCGCCAGGATGGACCGCCAGGGCGTGAGCACCAGCGTGCTGTCGCTGCTCGGCTCGTTCTGCTGGGTCGAGGCCCAGCCGCTCGAAGTGTCCGTCCCGCTGTGCCGGCTCATCAACGACACGCTCTCCAGGATCTGCCAGGAGCACGAGGGCCGCTTCGTCGCCCATGCTGCGCTGCCGCTCATCGACATTCCAGTGGCCGCCGCCGAGCTCGAGCGGGCGCTGGGACTGCCGGGCATGATCGGCGCGCAACTGCCGGCGAACGGTTTCCTTACCGGCAAGCACGCCGAAAGGATGCGTCCCCTGCTCGAGGTCGCGAACCGGCGCCGCGCGCTGCTCTTCATCCACCACGGCCCGCTGCCGGGCGACGCTTTCCCCAAGGTTGCGGGCGATACGGACAACGCGCGCCGCCGCAACGGCACGCTCGACATGCAGGCGAGCCTGTCCTCGGCAATGGTGACGTTGTGCCTGACCGACTACCTTGCGCCCTATCCGGACGCGACGATCTACCTCCACAACCTCGGCGGCAACATCCCCTATGAGGTCGAGCGCATGGACCACCGCTGCCTGCTCGACACGCCGAAGGAAGAGCTGCCATCGGCGCGCTTCCGGCGCGCGAAGGTGTACGTGGACTGCAACTCGTTCGGTCCGCGCGCGATCGAGGCCGGGGTGCAGCTGTACGGCGCCGAGCGCGTCGTATGCGGCACCGACGGCACCGAATTCGGCTGCGACTGGACCCGGAAGGCGCTCGCGGCAGCGCAGATCGGCGAAGAGGCGCGCGAGAAGATCCTGCACCGCAATGCTAGCGCGATGCTCTCCCGCGTCGCAACGATCGCGCAACGCGAAAAAGCCGCCGCGTAATCCTCCTGCATAAATGGGGCCGGGTTCACATTTCTATCTGAAACCGGCCCCATTTATCCAAACCCTCAGAGTCAGCGCTTTTCCATCCCGGCGTCCTTGGCGACCTTGGCCCACTTGGCGAGGTCGGCCGGGATCATCTTGCGGATTTCGGCAGGAGTCCGGATGTCGACTTCCGCACTGTCGACGGCAAATCGTTTCGCGGTTTCGGGCAGCACGAGTATCGCCGCGATCTCGGTGTTCAGCTTGTTGAGGACGGCCCCCGGCGTGCCTGCCGTCGTCGCCCACGCCCACCAGATCTCCGCCTGGTAACTCGACAGCCCCGCCTCGACGGTAGTGGGCACGTCGGGCAGGCTGGGAGCGCGCTTCGTGGCTCCGACCGCCAGCGCCTTGATCTTGCCCGAACGGATATGTGTATTCGACGTCGGGATCGTTGCCACCGCCATGTGCGCCTGGCCCGACATCACGTCGATCAACGCTGGGGCGCCGCCCTTGTAGAGCGCGATCTCCCCTTTGAACCCGGCATGGCTGCGAAACATGGCCGACACGAAGTGCATGAATCCGCCCGCCGAAGCCATGGTGATGTAGTTCGACTTGGATTTGCCCAGCGCAATAAGGTCCCGCAGCGAGTTGACCGGCGCGGCCGGCCCCACGATTATCACGACCGGTGCCTTGCCGAACGTCGCCACCCAGTCGAAGTCCTTGATCGGGTCGTACGGGAGCTTATTCACCACCGCCGGATTCATCGTGAACGCTGTCGAGGCCATGAGCAGCGTGTAGCCGTCGGGGTTGGCGCGCGCGACGAGTTCGGTGCCGATCATGCCTTCGGCGCCCGCGCGGTTGTCGATGACCACCTGACGGCCAAGGCGCTCCGAGAGCTGGCCCCCGATATAGCGGGCCATGATGTCGTTGCTGCCGCCGGGCGCCTGCGGCACGATGACGCGGATCGGCTTGGTGGGATAGTTCAGGCCAGCACCGTCCGACGCCGATCGCTGCGCCGCGTGGGCGCACGTTGTGAACGCAAGCACCGTGACCACCAATATTGCGAGATTCGACTTCATCGGCTCCTCCCTAAGTCGCTGCATTCGGACTGCCCCATTGAAAAACATTATAGTTCAGGGCGGGGCTGGATAACGAGTAAGCAAAGACCTGACTCCCGTCGCGCGCTTTTCGTGTTTATGGCGCCGTCGTTGTTGATAGTAAGCAGAACGGGCCGTGGCATCACTTTTCTCGACACTCAGCGGAGGAGCTTCGATGAATACACGCACTTGCTTGAAGGCGTTGGCGCTGCTGTTCGCGTCGCTCGCGCTGGCAGCACACGCCCAGACCACTTCGACAGGCTCAGGACAGGCCTATCCGAGCCGGCCGTTGCGAGTGCTCGTGCCGCTGGCGGCGGGGGGCGGCATGGATGCCGTCACGCGCAGCCTCGCGCTGAGCCTGACCGATGCGTTCGGGCAGAGCGTCGTGGTGGACAACCGCCCCGGCGCGGGCAGCCATGTCGCGCTCGAGATCCTGTCCGACGCGGCGCCGGACGGCCACACCCTGATGATGCTGAGCGCCACTACCGTGATCTACCCGATGCTCTACAAGTCGCGCTTCGACATCGTGCGCGACTTCGCGCCGGTGTCGCAGGTCACCGCGCAGGGCTACGCGCTGGTCGTGCATCCGTCGCTGCCCGCGAAATCGGTCCTCGAGCTCGTGACGCACGCGCGCGCGAACCCGGGCAAGCTGAACTACAGCTCGTCCGGCATCGGCAGCCCGATTCACATGACGACGGAGCTGTTTCAGATCGCCTCCGGCACGCAAATGGTTCACGTCCCGTACAAGGGCCTGTGAGCCGCCTACGCCGATCTGGTCGGC
>Ga0137323_1000184_pt1 | contig 17679 bp, 11 predicted proteins | sample EasRivERMZT423_2_FD_102285 | JGI IMG/M metagenome (GOLD analysis project Ga0137323, IMG submission 102285) | Soil microbial communities from meander-bound floodplain in the East River, Colorado, USA - East River MetaG ERMZT423_2 | ecosystem: Environmental > Terrestrial > Soil > Floodplain ... | reverse complement strand
GCTGTACCGCCGGATAAAATCGATCGCCACGATCACGCTCACGTTGTGGATCGGGACGATCGTCACGGTGGTGGTCGTGGTCGTGACCGGGGCGCTCCACTTCGATCCCGCCGTCGCGTTCGATTTCCCGCCCGGCGCGTTCGATTTCTCGATCGGATTCCTGCTCGGGCTCGGGGCCGCGTCGCGGGTCGGCGTGTACGACTACCTCGGCTATTACGACGTCTGCTACATCGGCGACGAGGTAGTGAATCCGGGGCGCGTGATCCCGCGCTCGATTCTGCTCAGCACGATCGCGGTCGCCCTGATCTATGTCGCGATCAACCTGTCCATCATCGGTGTCGTGCCGTGGCGGGAGTTCGTCCCGGCCTCCGAGCATCCGCAGTCGAACTTCGTCGTGTCGATCTTCATGGAGCGAATCTTCGGCGCGCGCATCGCGACGGTAGTCACGGCGATGATCCTGTGGACCGCGTTCGGCTCGGTGTTCGCGCTGCTGCTCGGCTATTCGCGGATTCCGTACGCGGCGGCGCGCGACGGCTACTTCTTCAAGGTGTTCGCGCGCCTGCATCCCGCGCACGGATTCCCGTCCGTCTCACTCGTCGTGCTCGGCCTGCTGGCGATCGTCGCCGGGTTCGTCTCGCTGGGAACGGTCATCGACGCGCTGATTACCACGCGGATTCTGGTGCAGTTCATGGGACAGATCGGCGCCGTCACCCTGCTGCGGCGCCGCGAGCCCGACCTGCCGCGGCCGTACCGGATGTGGCTGTATCCGCTGCCCAGCCTCGTGGCGCTGTGCGGGTGGATCTTCATCTTTGCGACGACGCCGGTGAAGGTGATCGCGTTCGGACTCGGCGCGCTGCTCCTGGGGATTGCCTGTTTCGGAATCTGGTCGTGGAAGGCCCGGACCTGGCCATTTGAAGCGAAGGTTGCGCATGTTTAATGGCGTGCGATTGAGACTCAGCGCCCTGATTCTTGGTGCAGCCCTGGGCTGCGCATCAGGCGGTCAACCCGTTTCGCCGCCACCGCCACCCCCGCCACCTCCGCCACCGCCCGCCAGTCCGTGGACCCTGGTGTGGGCGGATGAGTTCGACGGCGCGGCCGGCGCCGGCGTCAACACGGCGTACTGGCGTTTCGATACCGCCGACGGCTGCTCGTCGGGCAACTGCGGATGGGGCAATAACGAGAAGGAGTACTACCGCACCTCGCCCGACAACATCGCGCAAACCGGTGACGGCAACCTGGCGATCGTGGCCCGCGTCGCGACCGACTCGCTCTCATGCTATTACGGACGCTGCAAGTACACATCCGCGAAGATCACGACCCGGGACAAAGTCTCGATCCTTCCCGGCCGCGTCGAAGCGCGCATCAAGCTCGCGCAGGGGCAGGGATTATGGCCGGCGTTCTGGATGCTGGGCGAAAGCATCGGCAGGGTGGGGTGGCCCACGTGTGGGGAGCTCGACATCCTGGAGAACAAAGGCAGCCAGCCGACACTGACGAGCTCCGCGGTGCACGGTCCGGGCTACTCCGGGAATACGCCGTTCGCCCACACGCAGGCGAACACCGCGACTGACTTCCACGTGTACGCGGTCGAGTGGGACGCGCAATCGATCCGCTACTACATAGATGCCCAGCTGCACTACACCGTGTCGCGCGCAGCCGTGCAGCCCCATGCGTGGGTCTTCGACCAGGCGTTCTTTGTGATCCTCAATCAGGCGGTCGGCGGGAACTTCGACGGCGATCCGCAGTCCGATGCGATCTTCCCGGCAACGATGCTGATCGACTACGTGCGCGTCTATAGACCGGCCTGACGGCCGGTTGGCCGGAACGACGGGGGACGAAATGAAGTCGAGAGCATGATCCACCTCATTGCGATCGTAGCGGTCCTCGCGGGCGTGCAGGATACCATCCTGTCGGTGATTCCAAAGCCGGTCCAGATGACGCGCACCGCGGCTTCGTTCGTGCTTACACCCGGAACCGCGATCGTCACTGACCGCTCCACGTACGACATCGGGATCCAGCTTGCCGATTGGCTACAGCCCGCAACGGGGTACCGCCTGGCGGTGGTCGGCGCGACCGGCACGGGTGGCCAGGTCATCTCGTTGCGCCTCGATCCCACCCTCGCCCGGCTCGGCGACGAAGGCTATCGGCTGGCCGTCACGCGGACGCGGATCAACATCCGCGCCTACCGGCCCGCGGGCGCGTTCTACGCGGTGCAGACGCTGCGCCAGCTGTTCCCAGCCGAGATCTTCCGCGAGGCGCGCGTCGATAGCGTCCCCTGGGTAGTTCCGGGCGTCGAGATCGAAGACCTGCCGCGCTTCCCGTGGCGCGGCGCGCACCTCGACGTGTCGCGCTCGTTCATGCCCAAGGAGTTCGTCAAGAAGTACGTCGATTTGCTCGCCCTGCATAAGCTCAATCGCTTTCACTGGCATCTCACGGACGACCAGGGATGGCGCATCGAGATCAAGAAGTATCCGCGCCTCACGTCCGTGGGCGGGTGGCGCCGGAACACGCTGGTCGGCGTGCAGAACCAGTACGCCGACACGCTCCAATGGGTCTACGACAACGTGCCGCACGGTGGGTTCTACACCCAGGACGACGTGCGCGAAGTCGTGGCGTACGCCAAGGCACGGTTCATCACGGTCGTGCCGGAAATCGAAATGCCCGGCCACGCGCAGGCCGCGATCGCGGCGTACCCCGAGCTGGGGAACACGGGACAGCAGATGGAGGTGCTGCGCCGCTTCGGCGTGAATCCCAACATCTTCAATCCCGAAGAATCGACGGTGCGCTTTCTCCAGGACGTGCTCACCGAGGTGATCGCGCTATTTCCCGGCAAGTACGTCCACATCGGCGGTGACGAGGCAGTGAAAAACCAGTGGCAGGCGAGCCCGCGCGCGCAGGCGCTGATTCGCGAGCGTGGCCTCAAAGACGAGCACGAGATGCAGAGCTGGTTCATCCACCAGATGGATGCATTCCTCACCGCCCGCGGCCGCTCGCTCATTGGCTGGGATGAGATTCTCGAGGGCGGGCTCGCGCCCAATGCGACGGTGATGTCGTGGCGCGGGATGGAGGGCGGGATCGCGGCCGCGCTCGCCGGGCATGACGTCGTGATGACGCCGACGTCGCACACCTACTTCGACTATTACCAGGCGCAGGACCGTGCCACGGAGCCGATGGCGATCGGCGGCTTTCTGCCGCTCGATACCGTCTACGCGTTCGAGCCGGTCCCCGCGGCGCTCACGCCCGAGCAGGCCGCGCACATCCTCGGCACGCAGGGCCAGATCTGGACCGAGTACCAGCGCACGCCAAAGAACGTCGAGTACATGGTGTTTCCGCGCCTGCTCGCGCTGGCCGAGGTGGCCTGGACGCCGCGAGAGCTAAGGAACTTCGGCGACTTTAGAGCCCGGCTCGCGCGGCACGAGCAGCGACTCAGCGTGCTCGACGTGAACTATCGGCCGTCCTCCACTATCGCTCGCTGACTCGCGGCGCGCCCCGTAGATTAGCCTCATGAAACGACGCGACTTTGTCCAGACGATGGGCGCCGTCGCTGCCGGCGCCTCCCTGAAGCTCCCGAAGCCACCCTCCGCACTGCTGCCCAAAAAGCTCGACCGCATCGGCCTCGAGCTGTTCGCGGTGCGCAACGCGATGTCGGAAAACCCGGACCGCACGCTCGCCGAGATCCGGGCGATCGGCTACACCGACGTCGAGCTGCTCTGGTCGTTCAATAACTTCGGGCGTACGCCGCAACAGGTCGCGGCGACGCTCAAGAACGAAGGGCTGCGCGCGCCGTCCTGCCACATGTCGGCCGAGACGATCTTCGTGGGCTGGGAGAAGAGCCTCGAGATCGCGAAGCTGCTCGGCCAGGAGTACTGCTTCGTCCCCGATTTCGAGGGGTGGACCAAGCAGACGCTCGATCACTGGCGGCAGTGGGCGGACCGCTTCAACGCCGCGGGCGCCGTCGCGCGCCGCTACGGCATCTGGCTCGGATTCCACAACGAGCCCTATCACCAGAGGCCGGTCGAGGGGCAGGTGCCGCTCGACGTGTTCCTCGATCGCGTCGATCCGTCGGTCACGCGGCACCAGCTCGACATCGGCAACATGCTGCTCGGCGGCGCCGATCCGTTCCAATACATGCAGAAGTATCCCAACCGGTTCTGGAGCTTCCACGTCAAGGACGCCAAAGCCGACCGCTCCGGCGACACGGCATTGGGGACAGGAACGTTTGATTTCAAGAAGTTCTTCGCCTCCGTGCCGCAGCTCGAGCAGAAGCCCGCGCACGTCGAGGAAGAGGGCGCGCAGGATGCCGCCGGCCAGATGGCCGCGGCGCGCGCGAATTTCCAATACATGAAGAACCTCGAGTTCTAGCATGACGCCGCTGCTCCTCGCCGTGGCGCTGCTGGTCCAGAGCAACCCGGCGAAACCGACGTTCGTGATCGTGCACGGCGCGTGGGGCGGAGGGTGGGATTGGCGCACTGTCGATTCGCTGCTCACGAAAGACGGCTATCGTGTGGTGCGCGTCACGCTCACGGGACTCGGCGAGCGGCGCCATCTCGCATCGCCGAACGTCGGCCTGTACACGCACATCGACGACGTCGTCAACAAGATCCTCTGGGACGACATGCGCGACGTCATCCTGCTCGGCCACAGCTACGGGGGCATGGTGATCACGGGCGTCGCCGATCGCGTGCCCGATCGGATCAAGCGCCTGGTCTATCTCGATGCGATGGTCCCCGATTCCGGCGAGTCGGTGAGGAGTCTGCAGGGTGTCGATACCAGTTTCATTCGCAACCTCACGCGCGGCGATTACACGGTGCCGGTGTGGGTGCAGGATACGACCGTCATTCCGCGCGATGTCCCCATGTCCCTGAAGACGTTCACCGACACGCTACGGCTGGTGAACCCGGCCGGGCGCAAAGTGCCTGCGACCTACATCCTCACCTTCGAGCCGCAGGTGAACCCCGATCCATTCCAGCGCTTTGCCGATCGCGCGGCGGCGCGCGGCTGGCCGGTGCACCGCATGCAGGCCGATCACATCCCCGAGCGCACCAATCCCACGGGGCTGGTCGCGCTGCTCGAGCGCGTACTATAAGGAAGGACCGATGACGCTGATCCGCTTCAGAGCCTCGCAGGAGCAGGACGTCGATCTCTCCAAGACATATGACGCGGTGGTTGTGGGCTCCGGCGCGGCGGGCGGGATGGCCGCGCACGTGCTCACGTCGCAGGGCATGCAAGTGCTGTTGCTCGAGGCGGGGAAGCGGATTCCGATCGAGCAGGAGCTGCGCTCGATGGAATGGCCGTACGACCACCCGCGCCGCGGCGAGGCGCCCCCCGGGTATCACGCGATCCGGTTCAACGAGTACAATGTCCGCAAGCCGCCGTACGCCAAAGGGTCGGCGTTTCGACACGTGTTCTCGTACGTGGGCGGCTGGGGAGCCTCTGATTACGTCAAGAACATTCTGGTGGACGAAAAGGACCACCCCTATACCGGAACGAAATACGCGTGGGTGCGCGCGCGGCTGCTCGGCGGGAAGACCAACATCTGGGGGCGGCTCGCGCTGCGGCTCTCCGATTACGACTTCAAGGGCAAATCCCACGACGGCTACGGCGAAGACTGGCCCATTTCCTACGCGGACGTCGCGCCCTACTACGACAAGGTCGACCTCTACCTCGGCATCTCGGGCCACAAGGAAAACCTGGCGCACCTGCCCGACAGCCTGTTTCAGCGGCCCACCAAGCTCACGCCCGGCGAAGTGAAGTTGCGCAACACGCTGAAGACGATGGGCCGCGTGCTGACGCCGTATCGCGCGGGCGTGACCACCGACGGCGTGAAACACAACAAATACCGCAGCAAGTGCTTCGGGCGCGGAGCGTGCGGCCGCCGGCCGGGCGGGTGCGACATCCATGCCGCGTTCGATTCTCCGACGGGGCTGATCTACCCGGCGATGGACACGGGCAATCTCACGCTGCGCACCAACGCGATCGCGCACGAAGTGCTCGTGGATTCCAACACGGGGAAAGCGCGCGGCGTCTCGTTCGTGGACGCAGAGAATCGGCGCACGTACGAAGCCAAAGCCAAGGTGGTCATCCTGGCCGCATCGACGTTGGAGAGCGCGCGATTGCTGTTGTTGTCGAAGTCACGACAGCATCCCAACGGCATCGGGAACTCCAGCGGGCACGTGGGTCACAACTTCTGCGAGCACGTGATGGGGCCAGGCGCGACGGGCCTGGTCAAGGAGCTGGTGGGCCGTCCCAGCGCGCTGGAGGATGGCAGGCCGGGCGGCTTCTACGTGCCGCGGTTCCGGAATCTGCAGGACAAGCAGCCCGGCTTCATTCGCGGGTACGGGTTCGAAGGCGGCGGCGGGTTCTCGATCTTCCCGTCCGGTGTGTGGGACACGCCGGGGTTCGGCGGTCCGTTCAAGAAATCTGTGCGTGAGCACGCCGGCGCTTTCATTAGTATGGGCGGATTCGGCGAGGTGCTGGCCCGCTACGAGAACTACATGGATCTGGACCCCGACGTGCAGGACGCTTGGGGCATCCCCGCGCTGCGGTTCCATTATCAGTTCGGTGACAACGAAAAGAAGATGTGCGAGGACATGTCGACGACGGCCAAAGAGATGTTCGAGGAAGCCGGCGTCGAAGTCGTCGGCGTGGACAAGACGATTCTCACGGAGGGCTGGTCGATTCACGAGCTGGGCACGGCGCGCATGGGCGCCAATCCGAAAACGTCGGTGCTGAATCAGTTCCAGCAGTCGCACGACGTGAAGAACCTGTTCGTCGTGGACGGCTCGAGTCACGTGAGCGCGTCGTGCCAGAATCCCACGTGGACGATCATGGCGCTGGCGTGGCGCTCGTGCGAGCACCTGGCCGACGAATTCAAGCGGGGGAATCTATGAGCATCTCACGGCGCGAAATGATTCAGGCAACGGCGACGGCGACCGCCGCGGCCCTGGCCTTACCGCTCGCCGGCTGCCAATCCCCAGTCCCCACTCCCAAGTTTTTCACGCCCGCGGAGCTCGCGCTGGTGGATGAGCTGACCGACATGATCATTCCGACCGACGCGCAGTCGCGTGGCGCACGCGCAGCCGGCGTGGCCGCCTTCATCGACGGTAGCCTGGCGGAAGCATTCGAGCCGGGTCAGGGGGAGAGGTGGCGTGCCGGTCTCCAGGCGGTCGAAGCCCTGTCGAGCGAAATGCACGGCAAGGCGTTCCTCGAGTCGACGCCGGAGCAGCGGCTCGCGCTGCTGACCCGTATCGCGGCGGGCGAGTCCAATCCCAAAACGCCGGTCGAGGGGTTCTTCAAGGAAATCAAAGCCGCCACGATCGGGGCGTACTACACGTCCAAGATCGGCATCCACGACGATCAGCAGTACAAAGGCAACGTGATCCAGGCGGGAGAGTACGCTGGTCTCGACCCAACCTGACGTCCTCGAGACGCCGCGGCTCACCCTGGTTCCGTCTGACCCGCGCCAGCTCGTGGCGCTGTACGACCAGCCGGAGCAAACGGTGACGATCGCCGGGTACGCGCTGGCCGCCGAGCTGCGGGATTTCTATGCCGGCGCGCGGGCGCAGGTCTCGCCGCAGTGGCTCGCCGGACTGCGCAGCGCGGCCGGCCCCCCGCCCGACCCCTGGCACCATGGGTTCTTCCTCGTCGAGCGCGCCCGGGGCGAGGTCATCGGCTCGGCGGGGTTCAAGGGTCCGCCTGACGCCGCTGGGATGGTCGAGATCGCCTATGGAGTGGTCCCCTCGGTCGAAGGCCGGGGCTACGCCACCGAAGCGGCTGGCGCGCTCGTGCGGTTCGCGGCGGCGGACAGGCGGGTGCGAGTGATTCGCGCACATACGCTCCCGGAGCTGAACGCATCCACCCGTGTCCTCCGGAAATGCGGCTTCGTGCACATCGGGGAAGTCATCGATCCTGAAGACGGACCAGTCTGGCGGTGGGAGCGAAGCGCGCACCATATTGGAACCCCATGAGAGAGACGATGGTGAGCGGGACTGGGCAAGCGGTGTTCGTGCCGGGCGAGTGGCGCTCGCTGGCCAGCTGCCTGGGTCTCTCGCCCCGCGAATGCGGCGTCGTGCGCGCGGTGTTCGACGGCGATTCCGAGAAGCGCACCGCCGAGCGGCTGGGGCTGTCGCCGCATACGGTGCACACGTACCTGTGGCGCATTTATCGCAAGCTGCACGTGCAGAGTCGCGAAGAGCTGCTGGTCCGCGTCTTCGCCGAATTCCGGTCACTTCCAAAACGCGCGATCAGCAGTCGGAAACGCCCGGAGGCTCGGCATCGCGCGCTGTAGGCTGATCAGGTGACCCGGAGTAGGGGTCTTGTAGTTCTCCACAACGGCGATATGGTAGCTCCGTCACGCGATCGCAACATTTCAGTCACGGGGCCGTCCCTATGCACTATTTGAAGACCATAGTGCTCTACTGCTGCGTGCTATGCGCTAGCGTGGCTCCCGTCATGTCCGCTCAAACCTCCGATAACTCCGTTGCCCTGATCATCCGCACCGACGATGTGGGGATGAGCCACAGCGTGAATCTCGGCATGCAGCGGCTCGTGTCGACCGGCATGCCGGTCTCGGTCTCCGTGATGTTCGCGTGCCCGTGGTATCAGGAAGCGGTCGAGATTCTCAAGCAGCATCCCAATGCGTCGGTGGGCATTCACCTGGTGCTCAATTCGGAATGGAAGAACTATCGATGGGGACCGGTCGCCGGGGCCACGGCCGTTCCGTCGCTGGTCGATGAGAACGGCTTTTTCTTTCCCTCCTCCGAAGCGTTGCACCAGCACAATCCCAACGTCGCCGAAATCGAAACAGAGCTGCGCGCGCAGATCGACCGCGCGCTGCGCTCCGGCGTGAAGATCGACTACGTGGACTACCACATGGGCACGGCGGTGCGCTATCCGGAGTTCCAAGCCGTCACCGAGCGGCTGGGGCAGGAGTACGGCCTCGGCATGTCTCACTACTTCGGCGAGACGGAAGACTCCCCGCAGTATTCCGCGCCCCCGGTGCGCAAGATGGACAGCCTGCTCGTGCTGATCAACCGCATGAAGCCCGGGCTCAACATGGTCATCACGCACGTCGGCATCGATGATGCGGAGCTGGGCGCGCTGCTCGACATGAATACCGACCAGCCGCTGCCCGACATGAGCAAGAATCGGCAAGGTGAGTTGACCGCTTTGACGTCGTCGCGGTTCGCCGCGGCCCTCAAGGCGCGCAACGTCGTGTTGTTGACATACCGTGATGTGATCGCGAAGGAAGGCTTGAAGTCAATGCGCCGACCCGTAGGATGAGGAGGCTGGGTTCCATGGGAACGAAACTCATTCGTGTATTCGCCGCAGTGAGCTTGGGCGTGCTGCTCTCGCTGTCGGCGTACGGCACCGTGCTCGCCCAGGCGCAAGAAACGCAGGTTTCCGGCACGGTGAGCGGGGCCGCCGGTGAGAAGCTCGCCGGCGTGACCGTCCAGGTGCGCGGTACTGAGAACCGCACCACGACGGACGCCAACGGGCGCTACTCGCTGTCGGCGCCGAGCGACGGGGTGCTGCTGTTCAACCTCATCGGCTACAAGGGTGCCGCGCGCACGATCGGCGGACGCGAGACGATCGACGTGACGCTCGATGCCGCCGTCGCCGTGCTCGATCCCGTGATCGTGACCGGCTACACCGCCCAGAAGCGCGCGGACATCACCGGCGCGGTCGCCAGCGTCCCCATGGAAGGGGTCGCCCAACAGACGTCGACCAGCGTGCTGCAGCGGCTCGACGGCCGCGTGCCCGGCGTGCAGGTCGAGAACAGCGGCTCGCCCGGCTCCCGCACCACGATCCGCATTCGCGGCGTCAGCTCGTTCCAGAACAATGACCCGCTCTACATCGTGGACGGCACGCCCGTGCAGGACACGTACCTCAACTGGATGAACCCCGACGAAGTCGGGTCCATCCAGATCCTGAAGGATGCGTCGGCCGCGTCGATCTACGGCGCGCGCGCGAACAACGGCGTCGTGATCATCGAGACGAAGAAAGGCCGTTCCGGCCAGCGCCAGGTGACGCTCGACCTCCGGACCGGCGTTGCGACGCCCACCAAGGGCTACGACGACATTCTGGTTCAGAATTCGCTCGATTACTGGGCGGTCATGAGCACGGCGATGACGAACGCCGGCCTCGCCATTCCGCAGAACATCTACGGAAACCCGAACAACCCCACGGTGCCCGTCTACATCTGGCCGAACAACGGCTCGGCGCAGACCTGCCCGACGCCGGGTGGACCAGGGTGCGGCACCGTCGTCGATCCGTCCACGTACTCCTATCCCAACAATCTGATCATGCCGGGCAGCGCGGGCACGAACTGGTGGGATGCCGTGTTCGGAGCGGGGCAGTATCGCGACGCGAACCTCGCGCTGTCGGGCGGCTCGGATGAGAACGCGTACCACGTGTCGTTCAACTATCTCGATCAGGAAGGCACGGCCGCGTTCAACAGGCTGCGCCGCGGCGGCGCGCGCGTCAACACCACGTTCAACCTGGGGAAGGTGCGGGTCGGCGAAAACATCGCGATTTCGCGCGAGCAGCACTACGGCGGCATCGATGACGGCGACCTCGGCGAGAACAACATCGTCGGCAAGAACATCTTCCAGCAGCCGGTCGTGCCGATCTACGACATCGCCGGCAACTTCGCCTCCGGCAAGGCCGTGGGCTTGAGCAACCTCACCAACCCGCTCAAGATCGCCGAAAGCGGCCAGCACAACCTCAGTACCAACGACCGGATCTTCGGGAACGTGTTCGCGGGGGTCGACGCCAGCCGTTCCCTGTCGCTGAACACCCGCTTCGGGTTCAACCTGGGCCAGGGGTCGTTCAAGGGGTTCAACCCCATCACGCCCGAGAACTCGGAAGTCAACTCGATCGACGGGATCAACGAGAATTACAACCTGTTCACCGAGTGGACCTGGAGCAACACGCTCAACTACTCGCGCATCTCCAACCAGCACAACCTCACCGTGCTGGTCGGCCAGGAAGCCAACATGGCGCAGAACCGGTTCGAGGCGGGCAGCTGCGCCAATCTCCTCAACAACGGCGTGGATTCCCGCTACATCCAGGATGCGCTGTGCGATCCGACCACCAAGAACGTGACCAGCACCGGGTTCAAGAGCTCGCTGCTGTCGTTCTTCGGCAAGGCGGACTACATCTTTGGCGAACGCTACTACGCGAGCCTCACGCTGCGGCGGGACGGCTCATCGCGGCTCGGGCCCGAGAACCGCTGGGCGACGTTCCCGGCGGTCGGGTTGGGCTGGCGGCTGTCGCGCGAGGGGTTCCTCTCGAACAGCTCCCTGTTCTCGAACGTGATGCTGCGGTTCGGGTGGGGCGTGACGGGCAACCAGCAGATTCCGCCGGGCCGCATCGTGAGCCAGTTCGGCGGCGATCGCGGTGACACCTTCTACGACATCGGTGGCGGGGGCTCGGTCATCCAGCCCGGATTCAAGACCACCGCAATCGGGAACGCCGACCTGAAGTGGGAAGAGCAGCAATCGGTCAACGTCGGCCTGGACCTCGAGTTCTTCCAGGGCCGCGGCACGTTCAACGTGGACGTCTACAACCGCAAGACCGACAACCTGCTGTTCGACCCGCGCCAGCCGGCCACCGCCGGATCGGCGTCGCCGCCGATCGTCAACATCGGGAAGATGCAGAACAACGGCTTCGACCTCTCGCTCGGCTATCGCTGGCAGATGGGGTCCGGGCTGTGGAGCGTGACGCTCAACGGCAGCCACTACAAGAACGAGATCATCCAGATCGATGGCGTGTCGCAATCGTTCCAGGGACCGCTCTCGATCCGCGAGCAGAACCCCGTGATCAACAAGCTCGGGGAGCCGATCGGGTCGTTCTACGGTCTCGTCGCCGACCAAGGTGTTTACGTCGACTCGCTCGATGCCGCGCCCTACTGGTCGAGCGGCGCACGCCCGGGCCGGATCAGGTTCCGGGACTTGAACAATGACGGCGCGATCACCGCCGCCGACCGCGCCATCATCGGCAGCCCGCACCCCGACTTCACGGGCGGCCTGGACTTGGCGGTGCGGCAGGGGCAGTGGGACATCAGCGCCACGATCTTCGGGACGTTCGGCAACGAGATCTTCAATTCGCAGAAATACTGGTACGTGTTCCGCTACTTCGACACGAACGTGCGTAGCGACTTGCTGGCCAACTCCGTGGTGCTGAACGGCACCTGCTCGGGGGCTACGTGCCCGGGAAGGGTGACGAACCCTGACGCCAAGTACCCGCGCATCGACGGCAGCGACGTGTTCAGCCGGCAGTTCTCGAGCTACTGGGTCGAGGACGGTTCGTACGTGCGGTTGCGGAGCCTGCAGATCGGGTACAACCTCCCGCCGGCGCTGATCAAGTGGATTCCCGCCGCGCGCGTGTACCTGCAAGGCGAAAACCTGTTCACCATCACGGGCTACTCGGGCCTCGATCCGTCGTTGCCCGCGGCGGCCGTGAACGGCCCCGCCGGCGACATCCGGGATCAGTTCCGCGGCGTGGATCAGGGGACGTATCCGAGCAGCCGTACGATCACCGTCGGCATCACGACCACCTTCTAAGCTGTCGTCTTTCACGAGGGACGCGAGAGAATGAAAACACTTCTAAGATCCAAACTGGTGATCGCGGCCGTGGTGTTGACGACGCTGGGAGCGATCACGTTTGCATGCAGCGACTTCCTGGAACAGCCCGCCCAGGGGACGGTAGACGAGGCGACGCTGGCCACCAAGAACGGCGTCGAGGGTTCCCTCATCGCCGCCTACCGCTCGCTCGACTGCAGCAGCAGCTCGGCGGGCTCGTGGGGCTGCGCCGCCAGCAACTGGGTGTGGGGCAGCGTGCCGAGTGGAGACGCCTACAAGGGCTCCAACCTCGGCGACCAGCAGCCCATCAACAGCATCGAGACCTACTTGTGGAGCGTCAGTGAGTCCGACGACTACATCAACCAGAAGTGGGCCCAGGTGTACGAGGGCGTCTCGCGCGCCAACGCGACGCTCCGAATCCTGGATAAGCTGATCGTGGAAAAGCCCGGCGAGCTGTCCGCTGTTGATCAGGCTGGCATCCGCGGCGAGGCCATTTTCCTCCGCGCCCACTACCACTTCGAAGCCTACCGGATGTGGGGCAGCAACACCGAAGGCGGTACGGGTGGGATTCCCTACTACCGGCAGACCGACATCGATTACCGCAAGACCAACATCGGCACCGACGCCATGGCGGAGATCCTCGCCGACTTGGATTCGGCCATCACGCTGTTACAAGTCGCAGCTCCGCTCCTCCCGCGCGGCGGCGACAAGGGCCGCGCGACGGCGTGGACCGCGCGTGCTTACAAGGGCAAGGCGCTCGCGTATAGCGCCGCAGTCGTCGGGCCGGCGCGCTGGACGGCCGCAAAGGCAGTCCTGGACTCGGTTGTAAACTCGGGTACGTATGCCCTGGAGGCCAGCTTCGACAGGGTCAACACCGGACGTCCCGCGTTCCGCAATGGTCGGGAGACGATCTTCGCCTTCCAGGCCTCGGCGCGGGATGGTGAGCCGGGCGGCTGGAACTCGAACTGGGGCGAACGGCTCAACTTCCCTCATTCGGGGAGCCACTTCGGCTGCTGCGGGTTCCATCAAGCGTCGTTCAACCTGGCAAATGTCTATCAGGTCGACGCGGCCGGCCTGCCGGTCGCGATGACGAGCAGCGCCTGGAACAGCCCGGCGCTGGACCCGACGCCTCCGGCTTCCGACGCGCCGTATTCGTGGGTCGGCTTGAACTTCCGCGGCGGCCTCATGCGCGTGGTCGATCCCCGGGTCGATTGGACCATGGGCCGCGACAGCGTTCCCTACAAGGACTGGGGGCTGCACTTCCGCTCGTGGATTCGTGATGCAAGCTACAGCGGACCCTATAGCACCAAGAAGAACGTCCATGAACAATCGTCCGCCGCGACGTCCGAAAACAACGCGGGATGGCAGACGACGCAGCAGAACAATGTCAACGTACACATCCTTCGGTACGCCGAAGTGCTGTTGCTGCTCGCTGAGGCGGAAGTCGAAATCGGTTCTCTGGGTAGGGCCGCGGATCTCGTCAACATGCTCCGCACGCGGGCGGCAGCGGGCGCGCAGGGCTGCGGCACGACTTCCGCCGAAGTGGTTGGGGCATGGCCGGCCTGCGGGAACACCCCCGCGATTCAGCCGATGTCGATTCCGCTGGTGGCGGTGAGCGCAACGCTCGACCAGCTCGTCACGCCGTGGGCGACGTATCGGATCGGCCGGTATCCGTCGCCGTTCGCCAGCCAGGCGATCGGGCGCCAGGCAGTACGCCTGGAGCGGCGGCTCGAGCTGGCGATGGAAGGGCAGCACTTCTTCGATCTGCGGCGGTGGGGCGGCGCCGACAGCGTGATCCTGAATTACATCACCACGGAAAGAAACCGGATTCCGTACCTCACCCTCGCGACCGCGTTCACGCTGCCGAAGTACTCGCGGTATCCGATCCCGACGGTGCAGATCGAGCTGAGCCGCGTCGGAACCGAAGACCGGCTGCAGCAGAATCCGGGATGGTAAGCCTCACCCCCTGACCCCTCTCGGGGGAGAGGGGAACGGGGGGGGGGAGAGTCAGCGTCGTCGAATCGTAAACGCCTGCAGGGAGTCGCCGGTGTTGGCTACCAACACCGCGCTCCCTGCAGGCGTTTTCACGTGTGCGAGTCCCGCCACGCTTCCCGGCGCGAGAAACCCGCTCTCGAACGGCGACACCGGTGTGAAATGGCCACGGCCGTCCCCCCTGAGCCAGAGGCCATTGCCCGCGTCAGCCGGTGGAATGTTGGCCTCCGTTTCGGTCAGGTTCCCCGCGACGAGCGCGTCGAGGTTGCCGTCACCATCCATGTCGCGGGCGAGGATCCCACGGATCGGCGCTATCTGCGCGAGGCTGGGCAGCGGCATCCACGCGAACGTGCCGTCGCCGTCGTTCTGGAGATAGACGCTCTCAAACGTATCGGTCTGATAATGCACCGCGCGCTTCAGCGCCGCCGTGCCGAACAGCTGCTCGACGGTCGCCGCCGCAAATCCTGCGTACGTCGGGAACCGCAGCGCGGCGGAATAGATGGTCGGACCGAGGCGCGCGCTGCCGAAGAACGGGTACTCCTTGCCGCCGATCTCCTGCGTCAGCACGATCTCGCTGGCTTGCGTCTCGGCGAAATGGCCGGCATAGACACCGAACCGGCTTGCGGGCGATGTCTGGAACATGAAGTTGAGTCCCAGGTTGCCCGCGATCAGATCGGGGCGCCCGTCGCCGTTGAAGTCGCCCGCGGCCAGACTCCACCACCACCCGCGGGATGGCGGTAGGCCCACCGTTGTGGGTACGAGCCGCCGTCCATCGTTGTGATAAAACTCGATTCCCATCCATTCGCCAACCGTGACGAGATCGAGGCGGCCGTCGCCGTCGTAATCGGTCCACACCGCGGCGGTGACCATGCCATGCGGCTGCGCCAGCTCCGGGGCGACCTCGGCGGTGACGTCGGTGAACCCCCCTCGTCCGCCCTCATTGCGGAGCAGGAAGCTGCGTGCGGGAGACGGGTGGCTTCGCGGCGCGAGCCGCCCCCCCACGAACAGATCGGGCCGGCCGTCGCCCGTGAAGTCACCGACCGCGACGCTCGACGTACAGCCGAGCATCGCCGGAAGCGCCTGCGTATCGCGCACGAACCGGCCGTTGCCCTTGTTGATGTAGAGGCGATCCTGGAGGAAGCGCGACACCGGCGTGTGCTGGTACCCGCAGCTCGCCACGTACAGGTCGGGCAGGCTGTCACCGTTCGCGTCCACGAACGCCGCACCCCAGTCGTCGTAGGTCCGGTCCGCGAGCCAGGGCTGGCCCTGTGAGGATTCGCTGAAGCGGCCGTCCTTGCCCTGGATAAACAGCTTGCCCGGCACGCCCCCGCCACCACCGATGAACACGTCGTCCAGACCATCGCGGTTCACGTCGGCGACGGCCAGCGGCGGTCCCTGCTTTGAGACTTCGTAGGGCAGCAGGGGCTGGACTTCGTAATCGATCGAAGAGCGCGTGGGTTGGGCGTAGCGCAGCGTGTGGACGGGTTGGAAGAGGTGGAGGGCGGTCGAGGTTGGTGGAGGTTGGTGAAGGTTGACTGCGCGCGCGTCGGATTGGCGTAGCGTCAGGATCTGATCGGGTGACACGTCGCTAAGCACCTGAGAACGACCGTCCGGCCAAATGACTTCGAGACTATCGACGCGCGTCGCACTTCCCAGCCCGATGTGCTCGCGATCGTCCATCGTCGACAGGTAGCCGCGATACGGCGAGCGATAGAAGTATTGCTTCTGTCCACCCGCGGTCACGATTACCGTAGCGCCGATCCCGCGGCGGTTGGGCGACTCCCCCTCGAGCTTGATCTGGAGATAGTGCGCGGAATCGACCTTCACGCCTTGGTAAATCGACGCTGGAGCGTCCAGGTTGTTCACGACGAGGTCGAGCCGGCCGTCATTATTCAGGTCGGCATATGCCGCCCCGTACGAGAACCCCGGCTGATCCAGCCCCCACGCGCGCGTCCTGTCACTGAACCCGAGGTCGGCCTTGCCATTGTTGCGGAACAGGTATTTCGACACCCGGTAGCCACGCAGGCCCCGGAGCGCCTGCAACGCCATCTCGTGGTCGTTGGTGCGGCGCGCGCCAAGCGCCTCCATCTGATAGTCGAGATCGTTGGGCGCTTTGGGATAGCCGTTGGTGATGAACAGGTCCTTGAAGCCGTCGTTGTCGACGTCCGCGAACAACGCGCTCCAGCTCCAGTCGGTGGCGGCGACACCCGCATACCACGCGATGTCGCTGAACACCACGTCGCCGCTCGCATTCCTCCCGTTGCTCAACTGCAGTGCGTTCGCGTCGTAATCGACGCGAAAGCCGCGGCGCCGCAGCTCCTCCATGCTGAAATAGGTCTGATACCCGCTCATCCGCTTGCGCTGCTCCAGCGCGGCCGGCAGCATATCGACCTGCGCGATGTCGGGCCAGCCGTCGTTGTTGAAATCGGCGATGTCCATGCCCATGCCGGCGAAACTGGCGTGCTTGACCGACGCGGCGGCGCGATCGCTGAAGGTGCCGTCGCCATTGTTGATATAGAGGACGTCATTCGGGGCGACGTCGTTCGAGACGTAGATGTCGGGCCGGCCGTCGCGATTCACGTCCGCGACCACCGCGCCCAGGCCATGTCCAACCTGTCGAAGAATCCCGGCCTCCCGGGACACGTCGGTGAACCGATCTCCGTCGTTGCGGTACAGCGTGTTGTAGCCCTCGGGGCTGTCACTGCGCACGCCCATGGGATGCGCGTCCACCACGCCGCGCGAGAAGTCTTTCGGCGAATTGTTGACCAGGAACAGGTCGAGGTCGCGATCGCCGTCGTAATCGAGAAAGGCCGCGGTGATGGCGTAGCCGGTGTCCGCCAGCCCGTAACGCGTGGCGGCCTCGGTGAACGTGCGATTGCCATTGTTGAGAAACAGCAGGTTGGCCCGGTCCTGGCCGCGGGATGTCTTCAAACCGGTGACGCAGACGTACAGGTCGAGAAAACCGTCGTCATTGACGTCCGCCATCGCCACGCCGCTCGCCCAGACCGACGTGCGCACACCCGCGGATGCCGTGATGTCCTCGAACCGCATGTCGCCCTTGTTCAGGTACAGTCGACTCGAGACCATGTTGCCGGTGAAGAACAGG
>Ga0137323_1000183_pt1 | contig 17692 bp, 14 predicted proteins | sample EasRivERMZT423_2_FD_102285 | JGI IMG/M metagenome (GOLD analysis project Ga0137323, IMG submission 102285) | Soil microbial communities from meander-bound floodplain in the East River, Colorado, USA - East River MetaG ERMZT423_2 | ecosystem: Environmental > Terrestrial > Soil > Floodplain ... | reverse complement strand
TCGCTGTCGTAGAACGAGCGCACGAACACTTCGTAGCAGAGCGTTGGCGGCGCTTGCACCAGCGCCGCAACCAGGATCAGGGTATGCATTCGAAGCTCGCCTCGAGTCCTTCGGCGGAATTTGGACCGACGTACACACGGAACATCCCAGGCTCCACGACCGGCTTCATGTCCAGGCCAATGAACCACAAATCCTTGACCGCCACGCGCAAGGTGACGGTTCGCGACTCGTTTGGCTTGAGCGTGACCCGCTGGAACGCTTTGAGCTCGCGCACCGGCCTGCTCACGCTCGCCACCTCGTCGCGCACATACAACTGCACCACCTCCGTGCCTTCACGAGCGCCCGTGTTCGCGATCGTGACCGTCGCGGTCACGGTATCGCTCACGCGCGCGCGTGCCGTGCTGAGCCGCAGCTCGCGATACGCAAACGTCGTGTACGAGAGACCGAATCCAAACGGATACCGCGGGTCGTTGGAAACGTCGAGGTATTTGGACGAGAACTTGTTCTGAGGCTGCATCGGCCGGCCGGTATTGCGATGGTTGTAATACAGCGGCACCTGGCCGAGCGCGCGCGGGAACGTCACCGGCAACCTGCCGCTCGGGTTGTAGTCGCCGAACAGCACATCCGCCGTCGCGTTCCCCGCCTCGACGCCGAGGAACCAGGTTTCGACGATCGCCGGCACATGCTGGGCCGCCCATTCGAAGATCAGGGGCCGGCCGTTCATGAGTACGAGGACGACCGGCGTGCCGGTGGCGGCGACCGCTTCGAGGAGCTGTTGCTGCACACCCGGTAGCCCGATCGATGCACGGCTCGCGGCTTCGCCACTCATCTCGCCGCGCTCGCCGAGGACGAGGATCGCCACGTTCGCGCGCTTCGCGGCGGCCACCGCTGCGCCGATCCCGGCCGTCACCGTGTCGTCGATCCCCGACCCTTGCGCGTACACGACTTGCGACGCCGCGGCCCTCGCGCGGATTCCCTGGAGCACCGTGACGACGTCCTCGGCACGTCCCTGCGTGTGCCAAGGGCCGAGTGGGTCGAGCTGGTTGTCGGCGAGCGGGCCGATCACCGCGATCGTTGCGGTCTTGGGATCGAGCGGCAGAACGTTGCGCTCATTCTTGAGCAACACGATCGATTCGCGGCCGACCCGTCTGGCGAGCGCCCTGGACTCCGCGGCGCGCGGCGCGGCGCGCGCGCGATAGGGATCGCGAAACAACCCGAGCCGCTGCTTGGCGCGCAGGATCCGCATCACCGCCGAATCCACGACCGCCATCGGAATCCGGCCCCCCCCCGAGCGCACCAGCGCTGCCATCGAGTCGCTCGCGTAGATGCTGCTCATCATGTCCATATCCACACCTGCGGTCAGCGCGCGCTGCCCGGCTTCGGCTGGCGGGCCCGCGATGCCGTGCGGCATCAGCTCGGCGACAGACGTCCAATCGCTGACCACGAATCCGTTGAAGCGCCACTCGCGCCGCAACACCGTATCGGTCAGCCAGGCGTTCGCCGAGGCGGGGACCCCGGCAATCGAGTTGAAGGCAGTCATCAGGCTCGCGACACCGGCGTCGATGGCCGCCTTGAACGGCGGCAGGTAGATCTCGCGCATCGTGCGCTCGGAGATCTCGGTTTCGTTGTATTCCCGGCCGGCCTCCGCCGCGCCGTAGCCAGCGAAGTGCTTGACCGTGGCAAAGATCGACTGCTGGAACCCCCGCACGCGGGCGGCGGCCAGGACCGATCCCAGATAGGGATCCTCCCCGGAGCCTTCGGCGATCCGTCCCCAGCGCGGATCGCGCGCGATGTCCACCATGGGCGCGTAGGTCCAGTTGATCCCCGCGGCCGCCGCTTCCAGCCCCGCGGCGCGGGCGGTCGCTTCGGCAGCTTCGGGATCGAACGCGCTGGCTTCGCCGAGGGGAATCGGGAAGATCGTGCGATACCCATGGATCACGTCGAGGCCGAACAGCAGCGGGATCTTGAGCCGCGATTCCGTAACGGCGATGCGCTGCACCGGCGTGGTGTTTTCCGCACCGATCACGTTGAACAGCCCGCCCAGTTTTCCCGCACGCACCAGCTGCAGCTGCTGCGGCGAAGCGCGGCCGTCCGCCGACAGGAGATTGAGCTGGCCGAGTTTTTCTTCGAGGGTCATTTGCCGCAGGAGAGAGTCGAGATTCTGTGCGGCTGCCGCGCCTGAACAAACGAAGAGGGCGGCCAGGGCAGTCATGCAGCGGTGCCACATAGGACGGAGTCTCCGGTATCTAGGGATCGGAAGACTGGAAAGTTACGGCGCAAAACGAGACGGCGTGAAGCCCTAGCGGCGCCCCGGACGGCCTGGGCAACTTACGGCCACTGACTCCTACCAGGATCGTCCTATGTGTCGTCGCCATCTTCTGTGGTTCGCTTCCGTCAGCCTGTTTCTCCTTCCTCTTACACTCAACGCACAAACAACGACCGGCACGATTCGCGGCTACGTCAAGGACCAGAATGGGGCGGCCGTGGACGGCGCCCAAATCCGGGCGCGTCAAACCACGACGGGCGTTGAACGCTCGACAACCACCCGTTCCGACGGATCGTACGTCATGCCGGGTTTGACGCCCGCGACCTATGAATTGGTCGTCCGGCAGGTTGGTATGTCGCCGGTACAGCGTCAGGTGGTCGTGCAGATCGGCGCCACGCAAGTCGTCGATTTCACGATGCAAGCCGGTGCGCTCGAGCTGCAGGCGGTCAGCGTCGAAGCAGCCCCGACGATCGAGCTGCGTACGTCGGAACTCGCCACGAATATCACACCGCAGCAGATCGAGCAGATGCCCACCGTGAGCCGAAACTTCCTCGACCTGGCTGTGCTGGCTCCCGGTGTCACGGTGTCGGAGGATCGCATTAGCGCGACCGGGATCCGGACGTTCAGCGCCGGTGGGGCCAGCCCGAACCAGTCGAACATTTTCGTTGACGGTTCGAGTCTGAAAAATGATCTCACGGGGGGGGGAATCGCCGGTCAGGACGCGAGCCGGGGGAATCCATTCCCGCGCAACGCCATCCAGGAGTACCGGGTCATTACTCAGAACTTCAAGGCGGAGTACCAGAAGGCCTCCAGCGCGATCATTACCGCAACCACTCGGTCGGGAGAAAACCAGTGGACGGGGAACGCGTTCTTCACATATTCGGGGAAGGACCTCGTGGCGCTCGACACGTTCCAGCTCGCGCTGCAGGAGAGCAACCCGAGCTTCAGCGAGCCGGATTTCACACGCTACCTGGGCGGACTGAGCGTCGGCGGCCCGCTCGTGCGTAACCGGCTGTTCTTCTTCGGTTCATACGAGGGGAACCACCAGGACCGGTCGAACCTGGTGAACATCACGCCGCAGACGGGATTCCCGGGCATCGACACGGTCAATCTCACGCAATACAACGGGAACTTCACGTCGCCGTTCCGCGAAACCCTCCTCTTCGGCAAGCTGACGTACGCGATCAATGAGAATTCGTCAGCGGAGCTCAGCTTCAATACTCGCCACGAGACGGACATTCGAGATTTCGGTGGCGGCAACGCCGGGCGAACGTACCCGGCTGCTGTCAATTTTCGGCAGGACGTGTCTGTCGGCCAGGCGCGATACAATCGCACTTGGGGAGGATGGCTGAACGAATTCAAGGTCGACTATTCGCACTTCCGCCGTAACCCGTCCCCCAACAATCCCGGTGTCCCTGCGCGCAGGTATCTCTATCAGATTCCTGCCAGCACATCCACTCAGACCGCGTGGATCGGCAGCGACATCAGCGAGCAGGATTTCATCCAGGATCGAGTTGGGTTCCGCAACGACCTCACCTACAGCGGCAAGCAGCAGCACGTGTTCAAGGCCGGCGTGAGTGTGGACCTTCTGACGTACGACATCAGCAAGTTGAACAATGGGACGCCGGAGTTTGATTACGCCCAGTACGTCGATTCGGGCTCGCACGACTTCACAACGAATCCCGCAGGACGTCCCTTCAATTTCACTCACCCGTACCGGCTGATCTACGCCACGGGCGCGGGGATCGTCAACAAGAAGAACACCCAACTTGGGGTGTACCTACAGGATGACTGGACACCCACGCCGCGCCTGACGCTAAACCTGGGGATTCGGTGGGACATGGAGTCGGGGATGCTGAACACCGACTACGTGACGCCGCAAGCGGTCGTCGACACGCTCACGCGCTACAACGACTCGATGCCGACGCCGCTCGATTTGAACCGCTACATCAGCACCGGCAACAACCGCGAGCCGTTCTCTGGCGCGTTCCAGCCGCGTGTCGGACTCTCTTACGCCCTGGACGACGACAATAGGACGGTCCTTTTCGGCGGCATTGGGATCTATTACGACCGATCGCTGTTCGATTTTTCGATCGACGAGATCCAGAAGATCGAACGCCCGACGTACTTCGTCCGATTTGACGACGATGCTATTGCCACGCCAGGGCTCGTGCAGTGGGACGACAGCTACCTGACGGCGGACACGAGCGTCATCAGCGGCCTGGCCCGGTCCTCCGGGCAGCCCGAAGCTTTCCTGCTCGATAACGACATGAAGCTGCCCAAGTCGACCCAGTGGAGTCTGGGCGTCCGGCGTGTGTTCGGATCGTGGGTCGCGGCGCTCTCATACCAGGGTCAGCGTGGCACCGACTTGTTCACCTACAACTGGGCGAACATCGGGCTGAATCCCAGCACTGGGCTGTGCTGCGTCAGCTTTAACATCGGAGCGCACGGGTACAACAACTTCATCTACTCGACGAACGACGGGAAGACGTGGTACGACGCCGTGTCGCTGCAACTCGATCGCACGTATCGCACATCGGCCGGCGGCTTCGGTTGGAGTGGCGGCCTCGTCTACACGTACGCCCAGCGCTCCATCGCCGGGGTCGACAACCTGAACGACATCACCGGGTCGTTCCCTGGGGGATTCCCCAACGCCCGTAGTATTTCCAAGCGCGTCGATGGCGGCGGCAATGACGAACGCCATCGCGTCGTGGCGAACTGGATCGTGAACGGTCCCCAGCTCGCGGGGATCCAGTTCAGTGGGCTGATCACGCTCGGGAGCGGCGCGCGGCAGGACGTCGGCACGCATCCGCGGTTCGGCGGCGTCGAGGACTCCACTTACTTCCCGGGCGCGTTCCAGCCGCCCCAACGGAACTTCTTCATCTTCGGGGCCTGGGCGTACCGCCGGGTCGACTTCAAGCTCCGCAAGGCCTTCCCACAGATGCGGGGGACGACGTTCGCCGTGACGGTCGACATGTTCAACGTGTTCAACTACCAAAACTTCGGGAACTATCCCTTCACGGTGAACGGCGCCCAGCGCACGTGGTCGGTTGGCCAACCACAGCAAGTGGTGAGCGACGCGCGACGCGTGCAGTTGGGAGCGGAAGTAGCCTTCTGAGCCGCCGAACCCGATTTGGCGCAATAGTTGTTGCCCTGGCCCTTGGAGGCTGCTCCGGCAACTCCGGGGGCCCGGGCGTTGCACCCGACACGGTGGCGTTCCTCGACAGCCTGCAGCACAAGACGTTCAACTGGTTCTGGGACCTGACGCCGGCCTCCAACGGCCTCACGCCGGACCGCTGGCCCACGCCCTCGTTCTCCAGCATCGCCGCCGTCGGCTTCGCGCTCACCGCGTATCCCATCGGCGTCGAGCGCGGCTGGGTCACGCGCGCCGAGGCCGCCGACCGCACGCTCGCCACGCTGCGCTTCTTCTGGACCGCGCCCCAGGATTCCGCCGGCCCCACTACGACCGGCTATCGCGGCTTCTTCTATCATTTCCTCGACATGCAGACCGGCCGCCGCTTCCAGACGGTCGAGCTGTCGACCATCGACACCTCGCTCCTGCTCGGCGGCGTGCTGTTCGCGCAATCGTACTTCACCGGCAGCGATACCACGGAAAAGGAGATCCGCGCCCTCGCCGACTCGATCTACTTCCGCGTCGACTGGGCATGGGCGCGCGCCCGGCCGCCGGCCGTGAGCATGGGCTGGCATCCCGAATCGGGCTTCATCAACGCCGACTGGATCGGCTACAACGAGGCGATGATCCTCAACATCCTCGCCCTCGGCTCGCCGACGCATCCGGTCGATTCGACGACTTGGGGCGCGTGGGTGAGCGGGTACCAGTGGGGCACCTACCACGGCCAGAGCTTCGTCCAGTTCGGCCCGCTGTTCGGCCACCAGTATTCACACGTCTGGATCGATTTTCGTGGCATCAAAGACGCGTACATGCAGGCCCGCGGGATCGACTACTTCGAGAACTCGCGCCGCGCCACACTGTCGCAGCGTGCCTACGCGATCGCGAACCCCGGCGCCTGGAGCGGCTACAGCGCGGACGTCTGGGGATTGACCGCCTGCGACGGCCCCGCCGACAAGACACTCACGCTCGCCGGTCGCAGCCGCCAGTTTCATACGTATTGGGCACGGGGCGCGGGGCTTGGGTATGAGAACGACGATGGGACGATTTGCCCCACAGCCGTCGGTGCATCTGTCCCGTTTGCGCCGGAGATCACGATTCCCGCGCTGCTCGCGATGCATACGACATACGGCAACAAGCTCTACCAGACCTACGGATTTCTGGACGCCTTCAACCCGACGTTTACCGCGCAGGGCCAGCAAGCCGTGGGAACAGTCGACCCCTCGCTCGGCTGGTTCGACGTGGACTATCTTGGGATCGACCAGGGTCCCATTCTCATCATGATCGAAAACCATCGCACCGGATTCGTCTGGAACGTCATGAAGACCAACGCGCACATCATCCGCGGCTTGCAGCGCGCCGGCTTTACCGGCGGATGGCTGCCGTAATGTCTGCCCTGCTCTCGGCCTTTCCGGGCCTGCCGAACGCCGCCGAGCCCGTGCCCGGCTGGATCACCGGCGGGCAACCGACGGAGCAACACCTGAAGGCGTTCAAGGCCGCGGGCGGCGAAGTCGTGCTCGACAATCGGGACCCGATGGAGCCCCGGCCGTTCGATGAACCCGCCACCGCGCGCGCGGCCGGTCTCGAGTATCACACGCTGCCGATCGTGCACGGGGCCGTTACGCAAGACACGATGGAGGCAATGCACGAGATGCTTCGACGACTCGCGGGCCGGAAGGCGCTGCTGCACTGCTCCAGCGGCAACAGAACGTCTGCTGCGCTGATCCCTTACCTGATGATCGACAAGAAAATGGATCAGGAGGCTGCGGTTGATCTGGCGATGCGGGGAGGATTGCGGAGTGCGGAGCTGATGGAGTTAGCGCTCGAGTACGTCAACGACTCGGCGGTATGAGGGTTGTCCTGAAAATGCGCGTCTAGCTTTTGCATGTCCTAAGCTTTTGGCTCCTCCCGACCTCCTGCATAGCGATGCCAATACATGCGCATCTCAGAGATCTTTCCATCTTTGGTTTCACAGAAAATCGCGCCTCTCGCGTCCACCTGTTCGCCCGTTCTGCGGCGCCGGAACGTGCAGCGAAACTCGGTCGCAAACCACGGACCGGCGGCGTAGATCTCGCCCGAGCTGAATTTGGTTTCCGCCTGATGCAGCGGGATGTCTTTCCAGTACGCGCGGATCGCGGCGAGGCCCTGGTCCGGCTGGCTGAACGGCGTCTCGAGAAACACGGCGTCGTCGGTGAAGATCGACGCGATCGCCTCGACGTCGCCCCGCTCCCACCCTTTGCCGAAGGTGTCGATCAGCGCCCGATAGCTCTCAGTCATGCGCGCAAATATACTCGCCGCATGCGCTGGACCGCGTTGCTGATTGGCGTAGCCGTCATGGCCTGCCGCCCCGCGGCCCATGACGGCCTCACCCTGCTGTTTCTGGGCCGCGCCTCGGCTGCCCACGTAGGCCGGATCTCCTGGGCCACCGACGCCCCCCGCAGCCGGCTCGTTGCATTCGACGGAGACCTGCACGTCGTCCGCACGATCGCGAACCCGCGGATTTCGAGACCTGTCGCGGTTGCCCCATATCCCAACTCCCGACTCCTGATCACCGAACGCACCGGCGAAGGCGTGGTATTCGATACCGCCGGCGCTCCCGTCCGTGAATGGGAGAGCCCCTTCGTTGCCGCCCTCTACGCGACCGACGGCCCTCTCATCTACGCGTCGCGCTCACCGTTCTTCGTGCAGCTCGTGGCCGAGGATGGGAGTGCGCCGCTGGTGTGGCAGCTCGATACGCTCGGCATTCCCCGTGTGGGACTCGGCACCATTCACGTGCCCGACATCAAGTATCTGGCTCAGTTGGTGAACGCGGGACCGGTCGCGGTCCACGATGGCGTCGTCTATTTCGCGCCGCTCGTGCGCGACGAAATCCTGCGCCTCGACGCGGCGGGCTCTCCCGTGTGGCGCAGCGCGCGCGGCTTGATCCCGCTCGAGCGCGATCCGCGCTTTGCCGCGGGAACAGAACGGCGTGTCGAGCACGCACTCATCAACATCGCGATGACCGTCGGCCCCGATGGCCGGCTGTACGTGCTCGGCGGCCAGGACTCCGCCGCAACCCGGCTGCGGCTCGATGTGTTGGACACCGAGACGGGCGAAATACTGGAGAGTCGCATCCTGGGCACGCCCGCCACCGCGATCGCGGTGAATCGCCGCGGCCGGATCTCCATCCTGGACCCCGAGGCGCTGCTGGCGCAGACGCCGACCAGGGGACGCGAGCTGTTTGCGCCGGCGTTCGCGCTGCGCGACCTCGCGGGCAGGGGGGGGGCCGTGCGGCTCGAAGATTACCGGGGGAAAGTGACCCTCGTGAACTTCTGGGCCTCATGGTGCGAGCCGTGTCGCGCTGAGTTCCCGCACATGGCGGCACTGTATCGCGAGACCACTCGTAGAGACTTCGATATCGCGGCGATCTCCGATGACGTGAGCGACAGTCAGATGCGCGCGTTTGTGAGCGAATTCAAGCCGCCGTTCCCGATTCTCGTGGGTCGAGGCCGCATGAAGGCCGCGTATCATTTCCGGGGTTTGCCCTATTCCGTACTGCTCGACCGGCAGGGTCGCGTGATCGAGCGCATCTTCGGGTTCGGTGGTGAACAGGAGTTTCGTCACCTGCGGGAAATCATCGCGAGGGAAATCGATGCTGACTCTACTGCTGCTCGCTAGTCTGCAGGCGCCGGGCGACTGGCCGGTATACGGCCGGGATCCGGGCGGCGCGCGGTTCTCGCCGCTCACCCAGATCACGCGCGGCAACGTCGCGCAACTGCAGGTCGCCTGGACGTATCACACAGGCATGCCCGATATGGCGGGCATGAGCCACCGGCCACCGCAGCTCGAGGTGACGCCGCTCGTCGTTGACGGATTGATGTATCTCAGCACGCCGGTGGGTGTCATCGCGGCGCTCGACCCCGCAACCGGTGTCGAGCGCTGGCACTACGACGCCAGTGTCAACCCGCATCGCGGGTATGGCGACTTTGCGAGCCGCGGCGTCGCGTTCTGGCGCGATAATCGCGGCATTCCCGGCGCCGTCTGCGCGCGCCGGATCTTCGCCGCCACCATCGACGCCCGTCTGGTCGCGCTCGACGCCGCGTCCGGCAAACCGTGCCCTGGATTCGGCTCGAAGGGCGCCGTCGATCTTCGAGTGGGGCTGCGCGTCCCGCCGCTCGAGTTCGTGTTCTACCAGGTCACGTCCCCACCCGCCGTGGTGGGAGAGCTCGTCATCGTGGGCTCGGCTGTCGCCGACAATACAACGTTCGCGCCGGCAAGTGGCGAGGTCCGCGCCTTCGATGCCCGCACCGGCGCGCTCAAGTGGACGTTCGATCCCGTGCCGCAGGATACAACTGATCCGGCCTACCTGACCTGGCAAGGCGGGAGCGCGCGATACACGGGAGCCGCCAACGTCTGGTCGATCATCGTCGCAGATCCCGAGCGCGATCTCGTATTTCTGCCGACGTCGAGCCCCGCGCCCGATTATTTCGGTGGGCTGCGGCTGGGAGAGAACCGCTACGCCAATTCGATCGTCGCGCTGCGCGCGTCCACCGGCCGCGTGGTGTGGCACTTCCAGACCGTGCACCACGATTTGTGGGACTACGACAACGCGTCGCCGCCCGCCTTGACCACCGTGACGCAGAACGGGGTCTCGACTCCCGCGGTGATTCAGACGACGAAGACCGGGATGATGTTTGTGCTCAACCGGCTGACGGGGAAGCCGCTGTTGCCCGTCGAGGAGCGGGCCGTCCCGGCCAGCCGCGTGGAGGGGGAGACCGCGTCGCCAACACAACCGTTTACAGCGGTTACACCATCGCTGGTTCCCTTGAGCTACACGGCGGACAGCGCCTGGGGACCGACCCCCGAGGCGCGCGCCGCCTGTCGCAGCATCCTAGCCGCACTCTGGACGGAGGGGCCGTTTACGCCCCCATCGCTCCAGGGGACACTTTCCGTCCCGTCGAACATCGGCGGCGCCCACTGGGGCGGAGTCGCCATCGATCAAGGGCGCGGACTCGCCGTCGTCCCGGTGAACCGAGTCGCAACGATGGTGCAGCTGTTTCCAGCCGAGGGGTTCAACGGCGACAGCTTGCGGCGCGAGGATGCGGCACGCGGCATCACCGACTTCGAGTACACCCGCATGCGCGGCACGCCCTACGTCATGCGCCGGCGGGTCATTCTCGGCCCGAGCGGCCTGCCCTGCACGCCGCCGCCGTGGGGTGCGCTCGTCGCGGTGAACCTGGCCACGGGCGGCATCGCTTGGAACGTGCCCCTCGGATCGATGGGCGGCGTTCCGGGATCAGCGAATCTCGGTGGGCCGATCGTGACGGCGGGGGGAGTGGTCCTCATCGGCGCGACGCTCGACCGAGCCATTCGCGCATTCGACGTCGAAACGGGACGCGAGCTGTGGAAGGCGGACCTTCCCGCCGGCGCGCGCGCCACACCGATGACGTATGAGGCGGGCGGCCGGCAGTTCGTCGTGATCGCGGCGGGCGGGGGCGGCCCGTTTGGCGCCGGGGACGCGATCATCGCGTTTGCACTTCCGAAGTAGACATTTATCCTTGAGGGTGCCTGCCCCGCTCCCTGCTCCCGGCTCCCCGCTCCCTGTCATCATCGATACCGACCCCGGCATCGACGATTGCCTGGCGCTGCTGCTGGCGCTCAACTCCCCCGAGCTCGACGTCCGCGCCATCTCGATCTCCTACGGCAACACCGTCGTCGAGCACGCGTTCCGCAACGCGGTCGAGATCATCCGCAGAGCCAAACACGGCGAGGGGGCGCGCGTCCCGATTGGCATCGGCGCGCGCCGGCCGCTCAAACGGCAGCTCCAGGTCGCTGACGACACGCACGGCCCGTCGGGCCTCGGCTATGCCGATCTGCCACCCGCCGGCGTGATTCTCGACTATGTGCGGCCGTTGGAGCGGCTGCTCGAGACGCAGCCCGAGCCGGTCACGCTGGTCACGCTCGGCCCCGTGACGAGTCTCGCGCTGGTGTTGCGCGCGAATCCGGACCTGGTCCGCGAGAAGGTCGCGCGCCACGTCGCGATGATCGGCAACATCGAAGCGGCTGGCAACCAGACGCGTTTCTCCGAATTCAACGCCTGGTGCGACCCCGAAGCGCTCGCAACCGTGATCGCCGCCGAGCTCCCGACGGAAATGATCGGGTTGGACGTCACGCGCAAAGTGATCATGAAAGGGAACGAGGTAGAGCGGCTCGCGCCGCACGCGCCCTGGCTGTACGACGCGCTGCGGTTCTACGTCGAGTTCCACAAGCAGCAGGAGGGACTCGACGGGGCCGTGATCAATGACGTGCTCGCCATTGGCTACCTGCTGCAGCCCGACGTGCTGACGTTCAGCGACCTGCGGATCTCGGTGGACCTGGACGACGGCCAGCGTCGCGGCCGCACCAAGCTCGATCCCAAGGGCTCGTTCGTGCGCGTGGCGATGGACGTGCATGCACCGCCCGTGCGGCGCATGCTGTTCGAGCGCGTCCTCCCGGCCGGTGCGCCCGCCGAGGAGGCGCTGGCGTGACGATTCCACGGAAAGTGGCGGTCATCGGCGCCGGCGACATCGGCATCGGCTGGGCCGCGCTGTGCGCCTCGGCAGGATGGTCGGTGGCGATCTTCGACTTGAACCCGAGCACGTTGGAGCGGGCGTCGGAGGAGATCGAGCGGCGGACGCGGGCACTCGTAGCGCTCGATCGCGCGCCCGCGGGGATCGTGGAGCGCGGCCTGCGCGAGCTGGTACGCGCGAAATTCCTGAGCGAGGCGGTCCAGGACGCGGACTGGGTGATCGAGGCGATTCATGAGGACGTGCTCGCGAAGCAAAAACTGCACGCGGCGCTCGAGCAGTCCGTTGGCCCCGACGTGCTCATCAGCTCATCGTCGAGCGGCCTCGCGCCCACGGAGATCTTTGGCCGCTGCCGGCGGCTGGACCGTTTTCTCGTCACGCATCCGCTCAATCCGACCGAGCTCATCCCCATCGTCGAAGTCGTCCCCGAAGGGCGCACCTCGCCCGCGACCATCGCGCGCGCCGTGGACTATCTGCGCGCCCTGGGGCGGCATCCCATCGTGCTGAAGAAGGCGATTCCCGGGTACGTGGTCGGGAGAGTCGCCGCCGCGGTGTGGCGCGAGTGCATCGATCTCGTGCTGCGCGGGGTGATCTCGGTGGACGATCTCGACCGGGCGATCTCGCTGGGCCCGGGCATCGGGTGGGCGGCGGCCGGGCCGCACCTCACGTATCACCTCGCCGCAGGAGAGGGTGGGATCCGCGGTTTCACCCAGCACCTGCTCGCAAGCTTCGAGAGTTGGTGGCAGCAGCTCGCGCACTGGGCTCAGCTCGACCCTGAACAGCAACGAACCCTGATTCAGAGCATCGAGCGCGCGTACAAAGGCAAGGTCGAATTTCTGCGCGAAGCGCGCGACAGGCGTCTCAACGCCATTCTCAAAGCGTTAGAGCAGTCGCGTGCCGCGGGGGGATCGAACTGAGGTCAGATGGTCATGACGCCACCAGCAGACCGGTGGCGTACATGACCACGAGACCGGCCGCCACACCGAAGGCGTTGAGCGGTGACCAGACTGTCTCCGTCTCCTGTTGCAGCGCGCGATACAGCACGCCGATCACCTGCAGAATCGCCCCGGCGCCGACGGCGAGGCACAGCGTCGCGAGCAGCGGTGAGTAGGAAACGCCACCGATCCAGGCGCCCAGGATCGTGGGGGCTCCCGCGAGCAGTCCCGCTTTGACCAGCGTGCGCAACGGCGGATTGTCCTGCGCGACCGGCGCCACGATCCCGAGGCCTTCGGTCGTGTTGTGGATCATGAATCCGACAATCAGGAAGGCGCCGAGCGTTACGGCGCCCTGCGCGTAGGCCGCGCCGATCGCGAGACCTTCGCCCAGGTTGTGCAATCCAATGCCAAGCGCGATGAGCAGCGCCAGACGCATCCGTCCGGCGGCGGCATTGCTCGCTCCCTGCTCCCCCCCCCTGCCCGCTCCCCCAAACGCCTGCAGCGCCAGCCACGTCACCACGACACCGATGGCGACCAGACCGACGCCCTGGAACGCCCCCGCGACGCGATCCGCCATCTCCAGCGCTTCATGCAGCGCCTCGACCGCGAGGAACACCAGCAGGCCCGCCGTGAGCGCCAGCGCAAAATGAATCCAGCGACGCTCGAGTCGCTTGAGAAACGGGAGCCACAGCAGCCCGATCGCCACCGGCAGTACGCCCACGTACAGCCCGATCATGGTGAAGACGAGGAAGTAGCGGCCATCGGGCCGTGGCGTTTCGGCCGCCACCAGAATCTCGTGATCGAACGTGACGCCGCTTGCCGTGACCAGCTTGATCTGGTGCGGCTCGCCTTCCATCCAGGGATACGGAATGTCGATGCGGGCCCGCCCCAGCCGGCCCAGCTCCCGCTTGGGTGTGATCGTGTGCGACCAATACGCGTCGTCCACCATGACTTGCCCGATGGTAACGGGGTCGGGCCCGCCGTTGACGACGTCGACGAGGATGTGGCCCGGCCTCAGCACGACCCGATCGACGTTGAGCTCCTCGACGGGCGGCAGCCCGCGCGCGAGCCGGGACAGCGTCCCGCCCTTTACGACGAACACAGCCAGCACACCCAGCAGAACTAGAGGGAGGGCAAACCAGAGCCACGTGTTGCGGTTCATTTACGCGATGACCCTGTCCTGCACATCGAACAGACCCATCCACCCCAGCTCGGCGAACTCCGATTGATGGGCGTGGAACATGAACTTCCCGGGGCGATCGTAGGTGAACTCGAGAATGTGACGCTCTCCCTGGCCCATGCTGATGGTATCGGTGAACTCGCTCGGGACGAGTGATGTCCCGGTGCGATACACGTTGAAAAAGTTGGCGTGAATGTGCATCGAGTTGATCAGGTCGAACTCCAGCAGATTGACCAGGTAGATGCGGTTCAGCTTACCACGCTGGAGCACGATCGGATTCGCCTGATAGGCGAACGGCACCGTGTTCACCGCGTAGACCTCGTTCTCGGCGTCGAAGTTGACATCGAACCCGTTCAAGACCATCACCATCTCGTCCGCCTCGGGCCGCGGGCGCTTGGGATCGATGATCATCGCGCCGTACAGCCCCTTCGCGATGTGGCGCTTGAGCGGCATCGTGTGACAGTGATACGGATGCAGTCCGAACGGATGCGCCTCGAACTCGTAGACGTACGAGCCGCCGGGATCGATCTGCTCGAACACGCCGTCCATGTTTGCCGGATGGAAGCCGTGAAAATGCATGGAGTGCTGGTGCGTTCCGCCGTTGCGGAAATGCACACGCACCAGGTCTCCCTCGGTGCAGCGCAGCGTGGGGCCCGGTACCTGGCCGTCGAACGTCCACGCAGAGTAGAACACGCCGGGCATTACCTCGATGTTGCGGTCCAGCGCGACGATCTGATACTCGCGCACCGTCTGCCCGTTGGGTCGCTTGGAGACCTCGCCGTAATCGAAGGTGCGCAGGAACGCCGTCGGATTGATGCCGGCGCCGGCCGGGACGCCGCCCGTCATCAGGGCGTGCGGGTCGGTGTGCGCCATGCCTTCCGCGCCACGCCGGTCCAGGACCGACGCGCGCGCGATCGTCGTGGCGGAGGCGGCCCCTGCCAGTCCCAGCAACCCGCGCTTCAGCGCCTCGCGGCGCGAAAGCCGCGTCATTCTTCCACCTCCTGACACCACAACAGGCCGGCGAGATACTGACCGACGACGCGCGTCTCGGTGCCGAGGCGCACCGTCGTCGGTCCGTTGAACGGTTGGCGCTCGGTGACCGTCAGCCGCGTTCCGGGCGTGAGCCCCTGATCAGCCAGGTACCGCAGCCGGTCGGCGTGTTCGTCACCCACCTGGCGTAACACCACGGTGACGCCGACGCGGACGTCGGCGAGTGTTATGAGCTCGGCTTCCTCGATTTCTCCGGCGGCCGTCGGGATCGGAGCCCCGTGCGGATCGTAGCGCGGCTCGCCGAGCGCGTCCGCCATCCGCTCGATCAGCTTCTCGGAGGCGGCGTGCTCCAACCGCTCGGCCTCGACGTGCACGTCACCCCAGTCGAACCCGAGCTTGCTCGTGAGATACGATTCCAGAATGCGATGACGACGAATCATCTGGAGCGCCGCGCGTCGACCCTGCGGCGTCAGTTGTACGCCGCGGTAGGGCACGTGCTCGATGAGCCCGGTTTCGGAGAGCCGCTTCATCATGCCACTCACCGACGGCGGCGCGACTTCGAGCATTTCCGCGATGCCGCTCGTCGTGGCGAACCCGCCCTGGCTGGTGAGATGAAAAACAGACTTGAGATAGTCTTCGACCGATCGCGTGAGCGGCGGTTGGGGAGCGCGCGTCCCTGCGTTCACGAGTCCTCCAGTGCAAAGCACTGTCAACGAGACAGGGCATTAGGCTATCCTAAATCTCAGATATTGTCAAGCGAAGTTGTGGATTTTGTAAGACTAAGAAACGAGGCTAATTAACGGTGTGAGAATGCGCTCGCTCATCCCCCAGATAGTGTGTTTTCCGATGGTATATGCGGGCAGTACCTGTCGGGGGATGCCAGGATGATCGACCGTGATCGTCCCACGCACCCCCGGCGCTTGCAGCGCGCGAAAGGGCACCCAGAAGGCGGCTTGGACCTCCAGGCTGGGGACAATCCTCGGCTGCGCTGTCAACACGAATACAAATGGTCGAACCCGGACGGGTGGGAGGACGGGGGTGCGGGGGTGGAGGTCATCGAGGATGCCGAGACGCTCGGCAGCTGATAGGTCGACGCCGATTTCCTCGAGCGTCTCACGAGTCGCGGTGGTCAGCAGGTCGGGATCGGTGGGTTCACGACGTCCGCCGGGAAAGGCGATCTGTCCCGACCACGTATCGCCCGCGCGCACGGCGCGATGGATGAACAGCGCCTCCAGCCCTTCGGCGCCGTCGTGCAGAATCACAGCGACGGCCGCGGCAATCATCCCAGGTTCGAACGGAATTTCGACGGGCTGGTAATCGCGCAGTTTTAGGCGCGCATCCTGCAGCGTGGCCACCGCCGGCTCCCGGCTCCTAGCTCCCGACTCCTACGCCGATACTTCTTCACCGCCGTCGACATTAATCACGTTGCCCGTGATCCAGTCGGCTCCGGGATGCGACAGCGCCACGATTGCGCCGCCCAGGTCCCGCGGCGTCGTGAGCCGGTGATGCGGATTTCGCTGCGTGGCAATATCGATGAGCTTCTCGTTGCCGGGAATCTTGCGGAGCGCGGGCGTGTCGGTAACGCCGCCGCGCAACGCGTTCACCGCGATCCCGTGGGGCGCAAGCTCCAGCGCGAGCTGGCGCGTGTGTGACTCGAGCGCCGCCTTCGCGGCAGAAACCGCGCCGTACGTCGCGAACACGCGTGTCGAGCCGGATGAGGTCATCGAGAAGATCCGGCCACCCTTCCCCATCAATCCATGCTTCACGACGCCTTGCGCCCAGTACACCAGCGAGTGCGCCATGACGTCGAGCGTCATGTCGATGTTCGCCTTGTTCAGCACGTCGTCCCCGATGTAGGGCTTCAAGGTGCCGAACGCGAGGGAGTGCAACAGCACGGCGACGTTTAGCTTCTGTTTGGCGAGCTCCGCGAGGACTTCGTTGCGCTTTTCGTCGTCGGCGGCGTTGATGTTGAAGTACTGCGTCTTGCGGCCGAGTTTCTCGATGTCGCGACGAATCTCGGCAACGTGCTCCATACCGCCTTTGCGGTCCAGGTGCACGCCGACGATGTCGTAGCCGGCCTGCGCCAGCGCGCGTGCCGCGCCTTCACCGAATCCGCTCGAAGCCCCGAGAATGAGCGCCCATTTGGGCGTCTTCAGCTGTGCGTGTGCGTTGTCGAACATGGCGATATAATAGCCCACCTACAATGAGAAGCCACGTGTGGATGGGAATCGGCCTATTTCTTGGCCTTTTGGTCGGCCTCGCGGCTTGGATCCTCGGGCGCTCCGGCTACCCCGGACTCGCGGATTTCGTCGTTGGCCTCCGCCCGCTGGGCACGCTCTTCATCAATCTGCTCTCGATGGTCGTCATCCCCCTCGTCGCCGCGGCGCTGTTCGCGGGCATCGCGAAGCTCGGCGATCTGCGGACCGTCGGCCGTCTGGTCGGGCGCTCGCTGGCGTTCTTCTGGGCCACGGCAGTCGCGGCGATCGTCATCGGCTTCCTCGTGGGCTCAGTCCTGCTGCCGGGATCGTTCATGAGTGCCGAGCAGCAGACCGCGTTGCGCGCCGCGGCCGGCTCCGACATCAGCGTCATTCAGCGAACCGCCGAGACCATCCCGACGGGGCTTCAGTTCATCGTCCAGCTCGTGCC
>Ga0137323_1000182_pt1 | contig 17866 bp, 24 predicted proteins | sample EasRivERMZT423_2_FD_102285 | JGI IMG/M metagenome (GOLD analysis project Ga0137323, IMG submission 102285) | Soil microbial communities from meander-bound floodplain in the East River, Colorado, USA - East River MetaG ERMZT423_2 | ecosystem: Environmental > Terrestrial > Soil > Floodplain ... | reverse complement strand
TCGTTAGGCTGCGCAACTCTCCCCAAACCAAGTCTTTTTGTGAACACCCATGTGGTCGGCTCCGCGTTCAAAGCCCGCATCCGTCGGGGTGGTTCGGTTCGATTCTTGAACGCTCTCCAAGTGAAGGTCCCGATGCGCGCGGGCCGCGGCGACGCTGGGGAGTTCGGAGCGTCGGTCCATTCGGCATCACAATCCCGGCGTAAGGCCAGTGACGGTGAGTGCCCTCCGCGCACCTGCAGGGGACGGACCCGAGCTATGATCTATTGTGCGCAGCCTAACCAGCGCTTGAAGCTGGCGGCGCCCGTCCGCAACAAATCCAGTGGACGTCCTGAGGTACGGTGCAGTAGAATTCCGTTTGTGAACAGTCCCGTTCGGCGCCGCAGCTTAAGCGCGATTCGTTAGGCTGCGCATCCCACGACAAACCAATTCTTTTCTGAACACCGGCGTGGTCAGCTCCTCATCAAGCCGGCATCTGTCGGGTGAGGTTCGTTTCGAACCCAAGGCGCTACCCAAGTGAAGGTCCCGCTGTGTGCGGGGCGTGGCGGCGCTGGTCAGTTCCGAGCAGCGATCCATTCGGCATCACAATTCTGGCTCGGGGCGGGGTACGGCGAGTGCTCCTCGAGCGCCCAGCGAGGACGGACCCGAGCTATGACTTGTGGTGCGCAGCCTAACGGGCGCGTGAAGCTGGCGGCGCCCGCACACGGGAGATCCGGATTTCGCCGAGCCGGACGGTTTGCTACAATTCTGTTGTGAACACTTCACGCTCGCGCCGCAGCTTACGCGCGTTTCGTTAGGCGGCGCAACAAGGAGACGTTATGGACGCCCTGCCTCCGATAGGCTCTCTGCGACGTCGCGCGGCTCTCGCGTTCTTCCTGGTGATAACGTCCATCCTTGCATACTTCCTCCTGCATGGTTTGATCGACTGGATCACCAAGGGTAGGTCTTTCCCGGTTGTCCCAGCCGTTATTGCCGTAACCTTTTGCGTATTCAATTGGCAGTGGATTCTGGGTGAGCTTCGCAAGCCTGAATCGTCGCAAGGGGCTGAACCGCCCCGCGCCGCCTAACAAGCGCTTGAAGCTGGCGGCGCGCGTAGGATATTGAATGACTACTCTTTCTTCAGCGCGCCGCAGCTTAAGCGCGATCCGTTAGGCGCACGCTGCGAACCGATCCTCAGAGAAAGGCTCCATGTACACAGAGTACGGCGACGCGCGCACTTTCGATCGCCTGGTCGAATTAGCTGTGCAACGCGGCGCCAACCGTGACGCCTTCATTGCTCGCTTAGAGTCTCACGGCACATATCAAACAGATCCAGCCCTGTTGTTTGCGTGGTATCGTGAAATGCCGGAGATGCAAGACTACAGTGACCTGTTGCTGGCAGCCCGCACGGATCATGTGAAGTTAGCCGAGAAACTGCTTGCAAACGGCGCGGACGCAAATCAACGAGCAAGTGATGGAGTGAGCGCTCTGATGTACGCGTCGATGCACGGAAACGCGGCGCTCGTACGCTCCTTGGTGACTGCAAGCGCCGATCCGAATTTCCGGCCGACGAGTGGTTACTCGGCGCTGCATTTCGCTGCAGAGCGTGGCGATCTTAAGGTGGCAGAGATCCTCATTACAGCAGGCGCTGATCCTAACGTTGGAGACACACGTGGTTTCACGCCGTTAATGCACGCGGCCGCGGACGGGAACGAGGAACTTGCTCGCCTACTCATGAAGCACGGGGGGGATTCGCACGCTCGCAATCGCGACGGCTGGTCAATGCTTGTGTTCGCCGCGATCGGTGGTTCAACGGCGCTCGGTCGGGTGTTGATCAACTTAGGCGCCGACGTCGACGACCAGTCGTTGTCGGACCAAGGTTGGAACCCGATACTGAAAGCGTCAGAATGCAGATCCCATGATTTCATGCGCTTGCTAATAGAGCGAGGCGCAAGCGTGAACGTGAGGACCAACGACGGAAAGACTGCGCTGATGCTCGCCGCCGAGGAGGACCAAAGTACTGCCCCCGGGGATCGTGAAACTGTGGAGATTCTGCTAAACGCGGGAGCGGACCCCAACGTCTCCGACCGGTCGGGATGGACCGCGTTGATGTACGCAGCAAAATGCGGTGGAACTGACGTTGCACGGACACTTCTGAAACACGGGGCGGATCTAACTGCTCGGAACGACAAGCAGCAGACAGCACTGGTTATTGCGTTAGAATCCTCGCAACCTGATGTGGCGGAAGTGTTGGGAAATTTCGAGGCCAAGAAATGATACCGTCAACCATTCTCCTCGGTGCGGCGCCTAACAAGCGCTTGAAGCTGGCGGCGCCCTCTTGGTATGGAGGCCATCTGTTTGTGAAATCGTCCAGTTCGCGCCGCAGCTTAAGCGCCATCCGTTAGGCGGCTGCCCAACACGCTCATGGACTCCGATAAAGACGTCCGCCCATTCGAGAGAGAGTTCAACGCCGTCGTTGTTTCCTACCTGGACGGACACCTGGAGTTTGACGATGCCGCCGAGCGTCTCGCAACCATCTTTCGCGCCCAAAGAACGCGCCCACGGACGACAAAGGAGCAGACAGAGGAGAGAGAGCTCATCAAGCAATGGGGAAATGAAGGAGCTCTACTCATCGCTCGAGTGTTCGCGGTCGCGCCGGACCGCGCCTCCGATCATGACAGAATTGGGGCGCTTCTCAAAGCCGCTATGCTCCGCGTTCTACGTTGTCCACGCTGCGGGAGTCCTCTCCCGCCGCCTGAGGGGCCCGGGCTCCAGAAGACTAAGCCGTGTTCACAATGTGGCTGGCAGTTTCCCGGCTGACGGCAGCCGCCTAACAAGCGCTTGAAGCTGTCGGCGCCCGCGCTCAACGGATCCCATGACTGTGAATTGCCGGTGTGCTAGCATTCCGTTTGTGATCATTCACACTTGGCGCCGCAGCTTAAGCGCGATTCGTTAGGCGGCGCTTCGTGAGTCGAATGCGCTTGCGAATTGTGTTGGGGCTAGCCCTTGCCTTCCTGCTCCCGCTGGTCGTGTGGGTTGGCTACATGGGCGTCCAATACCCAGCCGCCGCCGCTCCCGCCGGTCTTGGCGCGCTGATTGGAGCTCTGAGGTTCGCGCGGCACCATCGAGACGGTACGCCCCCGCCCCTAACCGATCCTGGCCTAGAGTGGCGGCAGCTATTTGGGGCCTGCCTCTGGCTCGGGATCCTGTTTGGTGCGGTGGGTTACGCGGCGTTTGCGGGTTATGGCATTGGCGTACCGGATGCAGGCGCAGTGCTTGGGTGGCGCCTCTTCGGCGGCGCGGTCTTCGGGGCGCTTGCAGGTGTGGCCGCCGCTTGGGCCGCGTCCATTGTCGCAAGTGTGTGGCTTCTGACGCGTCGCTTCCGCAGGCGCCGGTCGAGCGCCGCCTAACAAGCGCTTGAAGCTGGCGGCGCCCGTCCTCAAACGGCCCGGATGGCATCTCGATATGCGGTGTAGTAGGCTTTCGTTTGTGAACACTCCAGCTCGGCGCCGCAGCTTAAGCGCGATCCGTTAGGCCGCCGTTTCCGTGTGACGACAATCCCTAGGGAATACTATGGCTGACCAGAACGTTTGGTTCGTGACCGGTGCCGGTCGTGGCATGGGCGTTGATATCGCGAAGGCGGCGCTCGCGGCAGGCCACGCGGTCGTGGCGACCGGACGGAACCCCAAGCTCGTGGCCAAGTCTCTCGGCGCGGCTGACGACCTGCTCATCGTCAAGCTTGACGTCACCCGTCCCGAGGAGGCCAAGGCGGCCGTGGCTGCTGCCGTCGAGAGGTTCAGACGCATCGACGTCCTCGTCAACAACGCCGGGAACTTCTATGCCGGGTTCTTCGAGGAGATCCCCCCGGAGGATTTTCGGGCGCAGGTCGAGACAAACTTTTTCGGCGCGGTGAACGTGACGCGCGCGATGCTCCCAGTCCTGCGTGCCCAGGGCCACGGACTCATCATCACGATTTCCTCGACCGGTGGAATTACCGGGCAGGCGTTCGTCTCGGCCTACTCGGCGGCGAAGTTCGCCGTCGAGGGGTGGATGGAGTCGTTGGCGCCTGAGATCGAGGCATTCGGCATCCGCACGATGCTGGTGGAACCTGGCTTTTTCCGCACCGAGTTGCTCACCGATGAGTCGACCAAGTGGCCCGAGCCCTCGATCGACGGCTACGCCGACAAGACCCGCGAGACTGTCGCCGCCTGGAAGGGAATGAACGGACGGCAAGGAGGTGACCCCGACAAGCTCGCAAAGGCACTCATCCAGCTCGCGGGCCTGGCCGAGCCCCCGCAGCGTTGGCCGGCTGGCGCCGACGCCGTCGCAGCCCTTGAGCAGAAGGCCCGGACTTTGCTCGCGCAGGCCAACGCTCACGGGGCTTTGTCGTCTTCGCTCGCGCACGACGACACTAAGTAGGGCGCCTAAAGGCTAGCAAGGTTCTAATGCACGCGGCCTAACCAGCGCGTGAAGCTGGCGGCGCCGTCTCGCTGTGGAGGCCATCTGTTTGTGAACGTTCATGTGTCGCGCCGCAGCTTAGGCGCATTTCGTTAGGCCGCATTCATGAAAGCTCGACAGTATTTCACGGTCATCCTACCCCTGTTGCTCGGCGCCGCCTGTGAGCCTGGGGCGCGGGTTAGTGTCGCCACAGCGCTCCGTACTCCGCTGGACAGCTCAATGCTGTTCGTCACCATCACGGATGGTAATCGCTTCTGGGAGTGGCATGGCGCGGACCTCCGCTCCTCCGCCGCGCTCGGTATGCCCCACTCGCCAGAGCGCGCCACCCGAACCCGGGGAGACCTCTTGGTCTCATTCCGTGTGCATGACACCGCGCAGGGGCCCGTGGCGACGGGGAGCGTAACGATTCCCTTGAGGAACGACTGGCGGTGGCGAGTCGACTTCATCAACGCCACTGAAGATCCGGTGCTGTTGTGCTTCGGGTGCGCTGGGTCCCGTGCGTTCGCGCTCCCTCCCACGCATCGAGCTCCGGGGTTCGACTCGCTCTGGGTGGTGTGGGGGGGAAACTCGATCAGCGATCCGGTGATCTACTGAATGCGGCCTAACACGCGCTTGAAGCTGTCGGCGCCGTCCTGCTGTGGAGGCCATCGGCTTGTGAAACCGTCCAGCTCGCGCCGCAACTTAGGCGCAGTCCGTTAGGCTGCGCGCTGATGCGGCCCTGTGATCAATGAGACGTAGGATGCTTCGCGAGCACACCCGAGGGAGGCACCAATGCGCCGCAGGTTCGTACTGGTCCTGTGCTACATGCTCCTGTCCACACCCATGGCGGCCCAGCAGACCGTCAGCCCTAGCACCTTCTGCTGGCGCGCCCGGCCAACGGAGCACTGTCGGGCGATCATACTCACTAACGCTGGCGGCTACCTCGTGAGCGGGCCCGCCTCCGGCCCGGGGGCTGTTGCCGACTGGGGTGTGCTTGTCAACACGGGCGCTCGAACCGCCCTGGGAGCGTCGCTATTCGCGTCACAGACCAAATATGGATTCCAGCTCGGCCCAGCAGTGCGCTATCGTCGCTGGCTGGGCCCCCACCAGAGCATCGATCTCGCCCTGGGCACGCCCCTGTACAGTTCAGAAGGCGATGCTGCGGTTGCGCCCTACGGCCTCATCAAGTACAACCCCGTGCACTGGGCCGGGCTCGCCGTGCGGCCGGAGTGGCGTCGCGGGTCCTACAATGGGCAATCATACTCGTTCGTGATCTCGGTAGGAGTGGAGTGCGGTTGGGTCCCGGGCTTCGCCATGACCGTGGCCGGTGGAGTTGCGGCTGCCGCTTTCCTGACGTCCTCTTCGAACTCGAACTAGCCGCTGTCGCCAACGCGTGCAGCCTAACATGCGCCTGAAGCTGACGGCGCCGTCTTGCTGTGGAGGCCATCGGCTTGTGAAAGTGAAAGCAACGCGCCGCAGCTTAGGCGCATTTCGTTAGACAGCAACCAATCCCCTGGCCATCTCCGCGAAGCTCGTTGACATCACTACGCTCGCTGTTGACGCCATCGTCAACGCGGCCAATGACGAGCTCGCTCCCGGCGGTGGGGTATGCGGCGCAATTCACGACGCAGCTGGGCCCGAGCTCGCGCGGGCCTGTGCGAAGGTCGGGCCATGTCCCACCGGGTCGGCTCGACTGACGCCAGGATTTCGTCTCCCCGCTCGATATGTAATTCACGCGGTGGGACCGGTTTGGCGGGGAGGGGGAGAGAGGGAAGCTGAATTGCTCGCGTCGGCCTACCGAAGTTCTCTGGAGCTCGCCATTAAAGAGGGGCTACACAGCGTTGCGTTTCCGGCGATTAGTACCGGGATCTACGGCTATCCTCTTCAGGCCGCCACGGCGATCGCGGTCGAAACAGTGCGGTCGGAAATTGCAAACTCCGACTCGGTTCGCGAGGTCGTATTTGCTTGCTTCAGCCCCAAGGCTCTCGCAGCGTATGCAGCAGAAGGGGTTGCCGACTAACACGCGCTTGAAGCTGGCGGCGCGCGTAGATTGTGGAATGAATCTTTCTTCAACGCGCCGCAGCGTAGGCGCATTCCGTTAGGCCGCCGTCGTCCACCGATCTTCCTCACAGAGAACTCATGCCGAGACTCATTGACCAGCCTACCGTTATTCAAGCGGTCGGTAACAAGCCCAAACGAATCGAGGAATACGCTGGGCGCGTGAATTCGGGCCACGACGCGATCAGCATTGCGCGGATGATTTCGCCAGGCGGGTGGGTGGAGCCCGGTCAACGTCCCGAGTTCGAAGAAATCACGCTGGTGTTGCGCGGGCGGCTGCGAGTGGAGTACGAGAACGGCGAGCTCGAGGTTGGTTCCGGACAAGCCGTCATCACGAGCCCAGGGGAGTGGGTGCGGTATAGCACGCCGGATCCTGCCGGTGCAGAGTATGTCGCGGTGTGTTTGCCGGCGTTTTCCCCTGCAATTGTGCATCGGGACCTGTAGGTTTCGGCCCTCGCGCGGCCTAACAAGCGCCTGAAGCTGACAGCGCCGTTTTCTGTGGAGGCCATCTGTTTGTGAACGTGAAAGCAACGCGCCGCAGCTTACGCGCATTTCGTTAGGCCGCTGCCCCTTCGGGCGAGCCCAGTTGCGCGAACCGGCACCTCCGAAGCTGATCCCTGTCTGGAGCCTCCTGTGAGCATCAGAGAGTGGATGTCGACACTGAGGGACGACCCGAGCCCCGACAAGGAATCGATGAGTCGGGTGGCAATGGCCACTGCAATCGGGCTCGTCGCCGGCCTCGCAATCAACGCGCTTGTTGTCGTATCGCACGACCTCAGGACCGTCGGTCAGCTCTTCTTTCCCCGAGTACTCTTCGGCACTGCGGTTGCCGCTCTCCTGGCTACCACTGCCTTCGGCAGGGGCAAAACCCATTTCGCCAAGAAAGCGCTCTACGACTTCCCGCTCCTCGCTCTTGATATCGTCATGATCATGGCCGCGGCCGCTCTCGTGGGACTCATCAACCGCGACAGCTTCTCGTTTGACGGCTGGGCATGGGGTTGGCTCGCTGTCATCCTCGCATGCCAACTCCTCCGGAACTTCCGGCTCGGCTCCCAAAAAGTCACGGGGTTACGGCTAGGAATACTATGCCTTATCCTCGGCCTGACTGCTAACATCGCCATCCTTCTTCTTGCTCCAGCCGACGATCGAGTTGCGGCTGTGGCATCGGTCGCTGCCCTGATTCTCATTGCCGTTCAGTTCTGGCGCGAAGTGATCAGCCCATTTCGTTGAATCAATCCTCTCCCCTTCACCAAAATGGCAGCGGCGCCCCATTCGCACTCTATGGGAATTCTCAACGTGCGCACGCGCCCCCTGGTCGCCGCCGCCTTTGTGCTTCCGCTGGTGGTCCTCCTCGGTTTCCTCTTCCTCCACGTCTGCGCAGACGGTGGCGCCATGGCCTCCGCATACAGGACGTGCCACTGTCGGGGGACCGAGTGGGAGCTCTACGATCGCACGCCAGCCGACGGGCCTCGACGCACGGTCTGTCTTGGGTCATTCGCTCCAGGACGTGCTACCAGTTCAGGACCGGACCTGAAGTGCCATGTTCACTCTGAGTAAACTCCGGTGAGCGATCTGGTCACGGTTTTCGAATCCAGCGATGTTGCGCTACTTGCGCTGGCAAAGGCCGCATTGGATCAGGCGGGGATCCGATATGTCGCGCAGTCGGAAGGAATCCAAGACCTGTTCGGAGTGGGTCGATTGTTTAGTAGTTACAACTTCATAACGGGCGCTCCAAGGATTCGTGTAACCACTGCAAATGCGGAGCGTGCGCGACAGGTCCTCAGCGAGCTCCATGAATGAGCCGCCTCTGCTGCGAGGAGGTGCTGGCTAACAGGAAGGGCAGGGCAACACGGCACGACTGGATCGTCTATGCAGCGGCGTGTTGGGCACTGATCTTCGCAGCCTTCCACATCGTGTGGGCGGCGGGATGGTACATCGGGCTCGATCCCGAACAAGCTCGAGCTATGTTTGCGGTAACCTGGAAGCTGGTATACGACCTGGTCGTCGCCGGGATGTGCATCGTGGCCGTACCCGTCGCGTTGGCCGTAGTTATGCCCTGGGGGCAACGTGCGCCGCGCCGTCTGCTCGGTCCGCTCTTGTGGACCGGTACAGGCCTGCTGCTGCTGCGCGCCGTCGCCAGCCTGGTTGAGACCGCGTACCTCGTAGTGATCAACCAGTTCAGTTGGCGGGACATGGGAGTGTGGGAACCGTGGTTCTACTTGGGGGCGACGCTCTTCGGGATCACCTTGTGGCGGTACTGGCGAGAAGGCAGCGCCGGCGCTGCAGCTTAGGACAAACCTTCACGCGTCCGTCCCCGGCAACGCTCGAAACCATGCGGCGCGAATGTCACCAAATACGCAAGGCTACCTGACCAGGGCCGCCGCGACCGCAGTCGCGCTCGCCGCTCAAACGGCGCTCGCCGGCTGTAGCACGTCCCTTCCACCACCAGCGCCAAGGCCTACCACCTTGAGCGACGCCGTCGAGCCCCAGGCGGTTCTGCGCGCCATGACCACGGTCGCCGACTGGCAGCTGGCGAACCCAACGGCGCACAAGCCGTACGAGTGGCACGGGGCGCCATTCTGGGCAGGTCTTTACGAGCTCGCTGTGCGGTCGAACAGTCGCCAGAAATACGTCGACGCGATCCGCCGGAATGGCGAAAGCATCCAGTGGCAGCCGGGGCCTCAGCGTTTTCTCGCGGACGACCACGCCGTCACCCAGAGCTACTTTCTCATCTATAGAGTCGAGCATGACGCCCGAATGATCGAGCCGGCCCTGGCGCGTTTCGGTGAGATGTTACAGGCGCCGTTCGCCGAGTCGCTCGAGTTCAGCGATGACAAAACGATGCGCGAATGGGTCTGGTGCGACGCACTGTTCATGTCCCCGCCCGCCCTTGCGCTTGCCACGAGCACCACGGGCGACCGTCGGTATGTCGATCTCATGGACCGCCTCTGGTGGAAGACGACGGACTACCTGTACGACAAGCAAGAGCGACTGTTCTACCGCGATAGCCGATTCTTCGATCAGCGCGAACGCAACGGCCAGAAGGTCTTCTGGAGTCGCGGTAATGGGTGGGTGCTGGCGGGTCTCGCACGCGTGCTGCAGTACTTGCCTCCGGACTATGCCGGGCGACGGCGTTTCGTTGCTCTATTCCAGGAGATGGCGCAAAGAATCGCTGAGTTGCAGGGACCGGATGGTTATTGGCGTGCAAGCCTCCTTGATCCTGACAGCCGGCCGATCCCGGAGACCAGCGGGACAGGCTTCTTCACGTACGCGCTCGCATGGGGCGTGAATGAGGGTCTGCTTGGGCGCGAATACGAGCCCGCGATACGCCGGGGATGGTCGGCACTAGTTCGAGCCGTACAGCCAAGCGGCAAGCTCGGGTACGTTCAGCGCGTGGGCGATCAACCCGGCGACACGGGGCCCGAGCAGACGGAGATCTATGGCACGGGGGCGTTCCTCCTCGCCGGCAGTGAGCTCTTGCGACTGGCTGCCCGCTAGCAACTCTCGACAACACCGTCGACGACGCGATGGTACATTCACGCGTCGCTGCTACTCAGATCCCAGCCAAGGAAGGCAAGATGATTGCTGCCGGTCCGTTCGAGGTAACGCTCACACCACAGCCACCAGGCGAGGACGCGGTACTGGGCAGGCTCACGCTCGATAAGAAGTTTCACGGCGACTTGGAGGCTTCGAGCAAGGGCCAAATGCTTGCGTTCAGCTCGAGCGTCAAGGGCTCGGCCGGGTATGTGGCGATGGAGCAGGTCGCCGGTACCCTCCAGGGCAGGCAGGGCACATTTGTTCTGCAACACAGCGGCACAATGACTCGCGGGAACGGCCAGCTGGCCGTCACGGTCGTGCCTGACTCCGGAACGGACGGGCTCACAGATCTGTCGGGTACGATGCGCATCGACATCGCCGGCGGAAAACATTCATACGTTTTCGAGTACACGATCGCAGGCGCGGCGTAACCCTTACGAAATGCGACCCCTTCGGTATTCCATCAACGTCACATTGGACGGGTGCTACGATCATCGTGTCATGATCGCGGACGAAGACTTGCATCGTCACGCGGTCGAGAACCTCGACCGGGCCGATGCCCTCCTGTTTGGCCGGGTGACCTACGAAATGATGGAGGCCGCGTGGCGGTCGCCACGGACGGGAGCGATGCCTGACTGGACGGAACCCTTCGCCCGCACGATCGATGCGGCAAAGAAGTACGTGGTGTCGAGCACCCTGGACCGGGTCGATTGGAACGCGGAGTTCGTGCGCGGGGATCTGGGGAAGGCCGTTCAGCAGCTCAAACGGGAGTCGGGTAAGGGACTGTTCACGGGAGGCGTGACGCTCCCGCTGGCGTTGGCGGAGCTGGGATTGATCGATGAGTACGAGTTCGTGGTACACCCCAGGCTCGCGGGCCATGGGCCGACGTTGTTCGCGGGGCTATCGAAGCATGTCGACTTGAAGCTCGTAAGCCGGCTGGAGTTCGGCTCGGGGGCGGTGGCGATGCGGTATGAGCCGAGAAGGTAGCCATGGCTATCGGGGCAGGCTCCTCGCGCTGGGCGCGGTCGCCGGTCCCGCTCTCCTGACACTCGCGTGGATTATCCTCGGCCTGCTTGTTCCGCCCACCGAGACAATCTACGGGATCCAAGGGGGAATCTCCGGCACGCTCACGTCCCCCATCAGCGGCATCGGCGTCGGGCCTTACGCGGCCCTCTTCAACACCGCGTTCATCCTCTCGGGGCTGCTCACGATTGCCGGCTTGATCGGAGTCTTCCGCTTGCTGCCGGCAAACGCCGAAACACGCGGGCGTTGGCTTGTCGCGACTCTGCTGGCGCTTTCGCCGCTTGGGTTCGTGGTGGCTGGCATCTTCACACTCGAGAACTCCGTCCTGCTCCACATGGTTGGCTTCCTTCTCGCCGCTGGCACGCCCGTCCTGACGTTCGTTGTCGCAGGGCGCTATTTCCGCCGTCTCCGGCACTGGCGCGGCCTGGGCAACTCGCTGCTGGTGGGAAGCCCGATGACGCTGCTCCTGGTCGTCACGTTCTTCCTCGCGTTCGATCGGGACGCGATCGCGAGCGGCCGCGGCCTTGCGGGAATTCCCAGTCGTCTGCTCGCACTCGAGATCGCCGCGTACTACGCGGCAATAGGATGGCTCGGGTTCATGGGCGAAACAGCAGAGCGCGCGAGTACTTAGAGGAGTATCCCTAAGCACACCCCTTAGTCAGCTCAGCCAACAGTGGAGGTTCGGATGCGAAGAGTCACGGGCATCGGCGGCATCTTCATGAGCGCCAAAGATCCCAAGGCGCTATGCGCCTGGTACAAGAAGCACCTTGGAATAGACGTTCACGACTGGGGTGGAACAGCCTTCACCTGGACTGACTCCGACGGCAACCCGACCAAGGGAACGACGATCTGGTCGGTCGGCCTAGCGGACGGCAAACACTTCGCTCCGAGCAAGGCGACCTTCATGGTCAACTATCGAGTCGAAGATCTGGCGGCACTGCTCAAGGCACTGCGCGAGGAAGGTTGCAACGTGCTGGAGAAGACCGACGACTCGGAGTACGGGAAATTCGGATGGGTCATGGATCCAGAGGGCAACAAGGTTGAACTGTGGCAACCGCCACAAGGGCAATGAAGTTGTTACCTTAGACCCGATGTCGCTTCTCGCGGTTCGCGTGGGTGCGGGCGTCCTCGCCCTCCTCGCCCTGTTCGCCCTGCGCGGCAAGCGCTGGGCCTATCTGGCGTTCGTGGTGCTCGGTCTCCTCTCCTTTCCCGCGCAAGCCCACTTCCGCGTGCACGCACCCAAATGCGACCAGCTCATCCCCACGATGCCCGTGGTCGTGCTGTCCCTGCAGAACTACGCGCACATCGCCTTGTTCGCCGGCTTCTGCTGGATGTCGTGGGTTACGTTCCGGCGGACCAAGCCGCGCTTCGTCTGGGCTGTGCTGGCAACGCTGCTCGTGGCAGCCCTCGTCGAGGTCGCCGAGGGCATGACGGGGCAGGGACGTTGTCGCGTGCGGGATCTCGTGCCGGACGCTGCAGGGGCGTTGGGCGCGGCGCTGGTGCTCACGTTCTGGTCCTGGGTGCGCCGGAAGCCTGGGTATATCAGAATCGTCAAGCCACGCTCAGCGGTCGCTTCCCAGCCGCCGGCCCGTCCGTCTCGGCCTGTCGTTCCGCCTCGGGCGGTCGTTCGGGACCCTCGTATCGTTCCACCGCCAGCTGACTTTTCACCGAGCCCCAGCCCTGTTACGCCACCGACCGTCGCTCCAACCGAAGAGGTCGCGCCACGCGCGGCGCTCGACGCACGCGCAGCGGTCGTGCAACGTCTTCAGGCAATCGTGCAAAAGCTCCGGGCCCTGTTCCAACGGGTCTGGGCGATCATACTTGGACGTCGCCGCACGATCATCGTTGGCGTCGTCCTCCTCGCGCTCGTCGGCGCTGGGGCGCTCGTGATCATTCGCCTTCCCGCGCCAGCGCCCGTGGTCACCGAGCAACCGAAGGCGCCACCGCCACCACCTCGGCCCCTCCAGTCTGAGGCCGAGGGTTACTACGAGCCGGGATACCAGTTCACGGTCGCCGATCGGCGCTTCACCCGTCTGACACTGCGTCCGGACGCCTTTCTCACGTTCGCGCGCGTCGGGACGCGGGAGGAAGTGGGGTGCGTCGATGCGCGCATTAGCCGGGACGCGGTGTACCTGCGCTGCGAGTTCTACCGGGTCGGTTGGGTCACCATCGATGGCCGGTTCCCGTCCCGCTTCGCCACGAGCCGTCTGGACGCGCCGGTCTTGAGCGCCGTAATCACGGTCACGAACACGCGCGGTGAGACGCTGTATCGCGCGCGCGACACGTTCCGCTGGCACGAGCCTGACTGAGGGACCCATGCCCATTCTCCTTGGCTCGGCGCCGCAGCTCATGAGGTTGTTCGGTCTCATCGCGTTACTCGGCATCGCGAGCTGCGTCAAGCCCGACGCGGCGCAACCCCCGGCCGGCCCACGGCCCAACGTCGTCGTGATCGTGGTGGACGACTGGCGCTGGGACGAGTTCGGCGCCGCGGGCCACACGTTTCTCGAGACACCCAACATCGACCGCATGGCGCGAGAAGGGGCGTTGTTCGTCAACGCGTTCCACGCGATGTCGCTGTGCTCGCCCAGCCGCGCCACCCTGCTCACCGGCCAGTATCCGTCGCGGCACGGCATCCTCGACAACCTGGCGCGCAACCGCGCGAGCCACGCGCTGCCGACGTTCCCCCGCGCGCTGCAGCAGGCGGGCTACCGCACGGCATTCCTCGGCAAGTGGCACATGGGCAACGACCCGACCCCGCGGCCCGGTTTCGATTACTGGGTCGGCCTGCCGGGGCAGGGACGATCGGTGGATCCGGAGTTCTTCGAAGACGGGCGGCTGCACGTGGTGCCCGGCTACGCCACCGACCTGCTCACCGACCGGGCCATCGGGTTCATCGAGCGCCAAGCGCATGACGGCGCAACGCCGTTCCTGCTGTATCTCGCGCACAAGGCCATCCATCCCGACCTGGTGCAGCGCGACGACGGCTCGATCGACCCCGAAAGCGAGCTCGGCTACGTCCCGGCGCCGCGCCACGCGGGCCGCTATCGCGACGTGGTGCTGCCGCGCCGCGGCAACCGGATCGAGACGCTCGGCCAGCTCGCGGGGCAGCCGGCGATTCGTCACGCGCTCGCGACGCTCGTGGCCGGCGCCGACACGGGCGACGTGTCGCGCCTCGCGCCGCCCCGCACCGACGAGCGCACCGTCCGGCGCCGCGCCGAGATGCTGCTCGCGGTGGACGAGAGCCTGGGGCGGATCATGGCGGCGCTCGCCGCGCGCGGCCTGCTCGACCGCACCGCGATCATCCTGACGAGCGACAACGGGTTCTTCTATGACGAGCACGGCCTGACCTCGGAGCGGCGCCTGCCGTACGAGGAATCGATCCGCGATCCGTTGCTGATCCGCTATCCGCCGCTCGTCGCAGCGGGCGCGCGGCCCACGGGTTTGGCCGTCACGACCGACCTGGCGCCCACGGTGCTCGACCTCGCGGGCGTGCCCATCGCCTCCACCATCCAGGGCCGGTCGCTGGTGCCGTTGCTGCGCGGCCAGGTCGCCGGTTGGCGCCAGTCACTGCTGGTCGAGTTCTACACCAACGAGAATCCGTTCCCGCACCTCGCGGACATGGATTACCGCGCGGTGCGCACCGACCGCTACAAGTACGTCCACTGGATGCGGTTTCCGGATCAGGACGAGCTCTACGACTTACAGGCGGACTCGCTCGAGCGAACGAACCTGGCGCGCGAGCCCGGTCACGCGCGCGTGCGTGCCGAGCTGCGGGAGGAGCTGGGACGGTTGGTCCTGCAGGCGATGGGGTTGGGGAGGGGGAGCGTCCGGCGCTGAGCGCTCAGCGCGCGATCGTCACGCCTTAGGCGACCCAACCGTTCGTCACGGGCGTGCTTCTGTTCTGGTGGATCACGTGGCGGCGCTGGCGGCGCTGGCGACGCCCGTCGTCTGTGGTAGAATTGCGTTCGTGAAGGCTGAAATGCTGAAGACCGTTTGAGTTCCGCTCCAGAGTCACGCCGCGGCGAGCCCAAGAAGATCGTGGGCCTTGCGATCCGTACGATCAACAGCGCGGAATCAGATCCTCCCACCGCGAAGATTCCTCAGCTGTGGGCGCAGTTCGGCAAGGAACGCTGGCCTGAGCGCCTTGAGGACATTGGTGCGTTCGGACCGACCATCGCGGTCTATTCGGCGTATGAAAGCGATGGGAACGGCAGCTACCAGCTCTTAGTGGGACGCCAGGTACGCGGTTCGTCGTCGGTACCGGTGCCGCTGCAAGTCGTCTCCACCAGCCCAGGGACGTATCTGGCATTCCGCTGCTCAGGCGCACTCCCCCAGGCTATCATCGACGGGTGGGGCGATGTATGGGCGTATTTTGCGCGCGATGATGCGCCGGCGCGCGCCTACACCTCCGATTTCGAGGTGTACAACGAAGCGGGTTCCGCCGAGATCTGGGTGGCCGTTCGAGACCGATAGGAGCTAGGCAAATCATCCCCCTCCGGCACATCGCGGCGACAGTCCTCGTTCTCACCAGCATCGCCGCCGCGGTGGCCCTCAATCACATGAACACGCTCCCCGCCTTCATTGCGATCGCACCGGGGTACGTCGTTCAGGCCTGGCTCTTCGAGACGCACCGAGCCCTGGGCGGGTTCGGCTATCAGGTTACGATGGTCGGGGTATCGGCGATTGTGTGGACGCTCATCATCCTCAGCCCGGTCCTGGCAGTGCGGCTGGTGCGAAACCGCAGAATCTCGGCGTCGTAGAGTCTCGCCATGACCCGCAACGCGCGGATTGCCGGCGTCTTCTACCTGCTGAACATCATCACCGGTGCTTCCGCGCTGTTCGTTGCTGGCGGGCTGGGCTCAGCAATTCTGCTGACGTCGACATTGTGCTACGTCGCCGTCACCGTGCTGTTCTATCCTCTATTTCGGCCCGTGAACCGCCGCGTTTCCGCGCTCGCCGCTTTCCTCAGCCTGGTCGGGTGCATTCTCTCCCTACTTGGCCTGCTTGGTCTCGCACCGCCCGTCAATCCGCTCGTGTTCTTTGGCGGCTACTGTCTCCTGATCGGGTACCTCATTCTCCGGTCGACGTTTCTCCCGCACTTTCTCGGCGCGCTGATGGCACTGGGCGGGGTGGGGTGGTTGACGTTTGTGTCGCTGCGGCTTTCCAATTACCTGACGCCCTACAACATGGCTCCAGGCATTCTCGGGGAGACGGCGCTCACGGTATGGTTGCTCGCCGTGGGAGTGAACGCCGAGCGTTGGCACCAGCAGAGCGCGCAAGCCTCCTAACTGTTACTGCGTTACGACGGCCGTCATGTGGACGACCTCGAAGGCGCTGCCCGGCACCCGCTTGAGTGTGTTCAGGTCGGTGTCGTCCCAGCGGGCATCGGGCGCGCCCGAGATGAACCAATCGCCGCCGTTATCCGCCACGAACATGCCGTAGGTCTTGAGCGCTTGGAGGATCACGCGGGCGCTCGGCGGAAAACCCGAGATGTCGTAACTCGCCTTGAGCCGGACGCGCATGCCCATGGGCGGTCGCGTGGCGCTCGTGTCGGCGCTCGCCCAATGCCGGGCCGGATGCACGTAGGCGCGGCGCGAGTCGCGGACGGTGAAGCGCAGCGCGTGCCGGATCTCCCCCAGCTCCACGACTTCGTCGTAGCGCACCAGGCCGGGCAGGATCGGCAGTCCCGCCGCGTCCGCCGACGTCCAGCCCGCAGGCCGCAGCGCGTTGGACAATAAATCGAACACGGCACCCGATCCCGCCGTCCAATCGCTCGAGCCCGGCACGGGATAGGCGGCGAACAACTCGTACAGACGCCAGTGGTCACGATCCACGACCAGCACGTGACGGTCGCCGCCGCTCCCGGCGCCGCCCTCGATCGGCGCATCGCGCGGAATCGGATAGGGCCCGGGGTCACTCTCGTCGTCATAATCGAAGGTGACGCCGACGCCCGGCGTACCGCCCGCCACGACCACGTACGGAATGCCGAAGGGCCCGCCGAGGTAGTTCGCACCGAAGTCCGGATGGAGCGTGGTGGTGAGACCGATGCTCGCGATCAGGGCGTCAGAATTCGGATCCACCGGCGCCTGATCGACCGCCGTGTTCCACGGGTTGTCGTCAGGAAACAGCCGACGGCCGTTGAGGCTCGCGCCCGGGCCCAACCCTTCGAGATTGTCAGGGTCAGGGTCGGTGGCGCCGCCGGCGCACGCTGCCACGCCAGCGAGAACTACGAGCAAGCCTCGCATGACAGGGAGGATGGTTCGCGAAAGGTAGTGGGGATGTGACCGGGAGCACCTGCGCCCTGGGCCCACGCAATCGCGGGACTGCTGGCATGATCCTGCGCGTGCTGCCTAACATGCGCTGACGGCGCGCGTAGATTGTGGAGCGGCGGCCCAGTCTTTGGCCTCATGACGCGCGTCACACCGGAGGACAGCATGAACAGGTTTCTCATCGAGGTGCCGCACGGGGGAACGGCAGCCGCGTGCGCCCGTGCCGCGGAGCTGCTGCTGCGCACCGGATCGCATTTTCTGACGCATGCGGACTACGGGTGCACGGACGGGGTACACAAGGCGTGGATCATCATCGAAGCGGACAGCAAGGACGAAGCGCGGAATGTGCTGCCGTCCGAACTAAGGTCGATCGCGAGTATTGTTCGTCTCAACTCCTTCAGCATGGCACAGGTGGACGAGCTGAAGCGGCGCCACGACGCGTAGTTCTTGAGACGCCGAGGGGCAGCCTGAGAGGAGGGGCACATGCCCCCAGAGGTGTTCCTGATCGCAGTGCTGTCGACCGTGGGGATGGCTGCGTTCACGATCGTCAAGGTCGCTCGCCTGTT
>Ga0137323_1000180_pt1 | contig 17925 bp, 14 predicted proteins | sample EasRivERMZT423_2_FD_102285 | JGI IMG/M metagenome (GOLD analysis project Ga0137323, IMG submission 102285) | Soil microbial communities from meander-bound floodplain in the East River, Colorado, USA - East River MetaG ERMZT423_2 | ecosystem: Environmental > Terrestrial > Soil > Floodplain ... | reverse complement strand
GCTGAGCGCGCTCGTGAGCGTTGGGGTGGTGTCATCGGCAGTCAGGTCCACGAGGATCGGGTTGGCGAGCGCGTGGCGGGCGATGAACTCGACCGCCTCGGCGGCGCTCGCGCGGCGGGCCCCCCCCCCCACGGCTTTGGCGAGGGGAGTGCCCTTGGACTTCGCTGCGCCGAGCGCCGCCAGCCGCCGGGGCGACAGGCCGCGCGCGTCGAATACCAGACCGCTCCGATCGATCACTCCGACGATGCGCAGCGTGAGGCCGTCCCGCTTCACCTTGGCGATCATGGGCGCGAGCGCCCGGCCGATCTGCCCGAACCCCAGCAGCACGACGTCGCTGCGCTCCGGGTGCATCACGGCGCCCCCGCCGATCTTCGACAGCTGGAACGCGGCGTGGACGGCGCGTTGCGCCCGCGCCGCGTCCTTGGCATCCACCATCAGCGAGAGATTGAGCTCGGAGGACCCCTGCGCGATGGCAATCACGTTGATCCCCGCCTCCGCCAGGGCCGAGAACACGCGCGCCGCGATGCCCGGCGTGCCGGCCATGCCCAGCCCGACGACCACAAGCGTGGCGAGGCCGGTCTGCACGTCCACGCTGTCGATCTCTTGTCGCGCCAATTCGGGACGAAAGGTCTCCTCCAGACTCTTGCGCGCACGCGTCGCGCTCTCGGCAGGCACGCTGAAGCAAATGGAATGCTCCGACGAAGCCTGCGTGATGAGCGACACCGAGATCCCTTCGCGGTGCACTGCTTCGAACGTGCGTGCCGCGATGCCGGGGACCCCCAGCATCCCGTTGCCGGCGACCGTGAGCAGGGCCTGTCCCGGGATCGCTGACAGCGCCTTCACCGGGTACTGCTCCAGAGTGCGTCGACGCGAGATCTCGGTTCCCAGTGAGGCAGGGTCGGCGAACGGGCGGATCCGAATCGCGACCTTCCGCTTCATCACAGGGATGAGCGCTCGGGGATGCAGCACCTTGGCGCCGTAGTAGGCGAGCTCCGCCGCTTCGCGCACGTGGACTTGGGGCACGACCCGTGCGTCGGGGACGATCCGCGGGTCGGCGGTGAGCAGGCCCGGGACATCCTTCCAGAGGGACACCTCCTGCGCCCCGAGCGCGCGCGCGAGCAACGTTGCCGTGAGATCCGATCCGCCCCGTCCCAATGTGGCGACCTGCCCATCCGGCGTGGCGCCGAGGAATCCTGGTACCACGGGGACGGTGCCCCGGGCGAGCAGGGGCGCGAGCACGCGGCGCGCGCTCCGATCGGTCCGCCCGAGGTCCGGGGCGGCGCGGCCGAACGTCCCGTCGGTGTGGATGACCTCGGTGGCATCGACGTATGCGACCTGGCACCCCGCTTCGCCGAGCGCGGCGCTGAACAGTTGCGCCGAGAGTCGCTCGCCCCGCGCCACGAGGTAATCAACGGTACGTGGCGTGAGCTCGCGCAAGACGCCGAGCCCACCCGCGAGCTGTTCCAGCTCGGCGATCGCCGTATCGATCACTTGCACCAGCGCGTCCAGGCGCGGGCCCCGGCGCACGAGCGCGCGCGCCGTTTCAGTGTGCCTGGTCCGTAGCGCTTGCGCAGCGCTGCGCACCTGCTCCACATCGCCGTGCGCCGCGCGGCCCGCGACATCGAGCAGAACGTCGGTGACTCCGGCCATCGCCGAGATCACCACCACCTTGGGGGGGGGCGCGGGTTGCTGGAGGATGATCGTGACCGCATGCCGCATGCTCGCGGCGTCGGCGAGCGAGGCGCCACCGAACTTGTGGATGTGCGGCGGACTAGTCCGTCTCATACCCACCAGCCGGGCGAGCGACATGGAAGGGCTCGGCCACGATGCCGCACTCGCGCCAGGCGCGAACCATGGCCGCCGCGACGGCGTCGGAGCGGCCGATGGGGGCGACGGCCACGAGGGTGGGCCCCGAGCCGGACAGCGTCGCGCCGTAGGCGCCGGCGGAACGCGCAGCGGACGCCACCGCGTCGTAACCGACGACCAGCGACCGTCGAAACGGCACGTGCAACACGTCGTCAAAGCCCACCGCGAGTAGCCGCGGGTCTCCCTGCGCCAATCCTTGGACCAGGGCTGCGCTCTTGGCCGCCGCCTGCACCGCCTGGGGATACGGTAACGCCGCCGGCAGCACGGCGCGGGCACGTTTCGTTTCGATCGAGAAATCCGGGATCGCGAACGCCAGGGCGATGGACGGGTGTACCACGAGTGGCGACACCACAACACCGTCGGGGGTCGACACCGCGAGCGTCGCACCGCCGTGCACCATCGGAGCGACGTTGTCGGGGTGTCCCTCGAGCTCGCCGCACAGCGTCGCGATTGCGGCGCGATCGAGCTGGAGAGAGAGCAGCTCCGTGGCGGCGACGGCTCCTGCCACGAGCGCCGCTGCGGAGGAGCCGAGCCCTCGCGCGACCGGGATATCGGAGTCGGCAATGAAAGCGACACCTGTCGGAACTTCCTGTCCGGCCCGGTCGCAGGCGGCGGCGAACCCCCGAAAGAACAGATCGTGCTCGAGCGGCGTGTCGAGTGCCTGCAAGGTTCCCCGCCGCTCGATTCCGGCCGCACCGGGAGCGCGTCGAGCCGTGAGGTGGAGCCAGCGGTCCACGGCGACGCCAACGCAGTCGAATCCCGCGCCCAGATTGGCGGTCGAGCCTGGGACCCGCACCGTTACCGTCGCACGCATCGGTGGTCGTGCACCTCGAAGAAACAGAAACGCCCGCGCAATCCCACGCCGCGGGCGAGCTGATCGGCTGTATGTTCAATGGTCACGTCGGGCCACAGCGGCGTCAAGGAGCAGGCGATGGCACGCATACGCGTAGGGATCCTCGGCGCCACGGGCACGGTGGGGCAGCGGTTTCTCCAACTGCTCGAGCATCACCCGCAGTTCGTCGTCGCGGCCGTTGCCGCCTCCGATCGGTCGCAAGGGAAGCCGTACGCCACGGCGGCCACTTGGCGGCTCCCGGGCGCCGTGCCGGCCGGCGTTGCCGACCTCGTTGTCCAGGCACCAGAACCGCCGCTCGATTGTGATCTAGTGTTCTCGAGCCTGCCCTCGGATATCGCGGGAGCGATCGAGACGCGCTTCGCCCGCGCTGGCTACCCGGTGCTGACCAACTCGTCGCCCCATCGCATGGATGACGCGGTGCCGTTGCTGATCCCGGAAGTCAACTCCGAGCAGCTGGGATTACTGGATGCGTGCAAAGAGACGGGGGGTGGCTTCATCGTCGCCAACCCGAACTGCTCGACCGTGATGATCGCGCTCGCCTTGGCACCACTGTCGGTTCGATTCGGGGTGGAAGCCGTGGTCGCCACGACCCTGCAAGCAATTTCCGGTGCCGGCTACCCGGGCGTCGCGTCGCTCGACATCACCGACAACGTCATTCCCTTCATCGCCGAAGAGGAGGAAAAGATCGCCCGCGAGACGAGGAAGATCCTCGGAACGTTGGCCGGCGGGGGAGGGCGGGTGACGCCTGCCACGTTCAGCGTGAGCGCGCAATGTCATCGCGTAAACGTGGTGGACGGGCACCTCGCGGCACTGCGCGTGAAGCTGAGCCGTTCCGCCGACGTGGCGGAGCTGCATGAGGCGTTTTCCACGTTCACCGGCCCGCCCCAGCAGCTCAGGCTGCACAGCGCCCCGGAGCGACCGATCGTCGTACGCAACGAACCCGATCGTCCCCAACCCCGGCTCGACCGCGAGGCGGGACGAGGGATGAGCGTGACCGTGGGGCGCCTGGCCTCCGACGCCGTGATGGGTCACCGCTTCGTTGCCTTGAGCCACAACACCATCCGCGGGGCCGCGGGCGCAGCCATTCTGAATGCCGAGCTGCTACTCGCTCGAGGCTACCTCAAAGGCTAGGGGACGCCCGTACATTGTGGATGCCATGAAGCCCCCTGTGGATCCCCGCGCAATGCGACGCACCTTCGTCCACGGCTTGTTCACCGGTTTACGGGTGGTGTGGCCGGTCCTCTCGGCGCTTTTGCTGGCGATTGCGGCCCTTGGCCTGGTGATCGGGCTGATCGAAGGGTGGTCAGTACAGGAGTCGCTCTATTTCGCGTTTGTCTCGGGACTGACGATCGGCTACGGCGACTTTGCCCCCCAGACCTTCGCGACGCGCGCACTCGCGATCGTCATTGGCTTCTGCGGCGTGCTGCTGGTGGCCCTGGTGGCAGCGATCGCCGTCGACGCCTTGAGCGAGGTGCACGCGAAAAAGGACGGCGACTAGGGTCGAGGTTTGGCTGTGCGCTGCTCGCCGGAGCCCGAGCTGGATGTGGAGCTAGGTCTTGAGGCGCCTGTCGATGACGCTCCATCAGACCGCGGCTCGCCCCAGCGCGACACCACGTCCGCATCTGGCCGCGGCCCTTCCGTATAACCCCGCCCGTTCACCACACGCCCATGCGACGTCCCACCGCCGGCGCCGCTCGAGCCGCCGGTATAGATGATCGCTACCGGATAGTTATACGGGAACGAGCTGTACCCGTATGGATAGAGGCTCGCGAATCCGTCGCAGTAGTAGGAGCTATAGCCGAACGGAGGATAGGCTATCAAACAGTCGCCATACGACAGGGTGAGCGGGTAATTCGCCTCCCCGGCATACGACTCGTCCGTGATCACGCGGCGCTCACCTTGGTGTGAGGTGGCGTCGATCGTAAACACTTTCGGATACGACAGCGCGATCATGAGATCGGTTATCCGGGACGGCACCCCCGACGTGGCCAGCGCAGTCAGCCGCGCGGCATCGAGCGTGAACGATGTGCCCCGCTCGACCAGCCACGCCTCCACCACGTCGACATCCAGTTGCCGTGTCGCCTCGACCAGATCGTCGATGGCGAGCGCCGCGGTTGCGGCCGCCTGCGCCTCCATGCTCGCGGTGAGATCTTGACGCAGCGCATCCAGCGCGTCCCTCACTTCGCTCGGCAGATCGATGTTGGTCGTGATCTCACGATAGCGCTGCGCGCGCACACCGGCTCTCAACCCCACGGTGCTGCCCTGGATGTACAGCAACTGACCGTCACGGCTCAACGCGATCACGCCGCTTCCGGTGCGAGTCCCCCAACCCGGGCAGGTCTCTGCCGAGTGCAGATAGAGTCGATCGCTCACGGCGGACCACTCGGCGCTGCGCCATCCTGTACAGTCAGCCCGAGCCGTCTCGACCCGCGCCCCGGTGGGGATGATCTGTTCCGCGGTCACCACCTCGCCGTTCTTGATCGTCACGAGATCCACGGCAGATGTGTCAGAGGACGGTATCAGGCACAGGGTGGATGGGGTGTCGAGCGCTTCCCAGCAACCGAGGTAGGCGAGCCAACGCGAATCGACGGTGTTCTGGGCGCGCGCAGGCGTCGCTCCCAGACCCAGGAGCGCGGCGGCGACGAGCGAGCGAAAGATTGGGGTTCGCATTGGCGCGCTCCTCAATAGAGTCTGACCGACAGGCCGGCCGTCACCGACAAGCCGGACAGATCGATGCGGTTGAAGCCGACGAAATCGGCGCCCATCGGTCCTTTAGCCCAGGTGTAGCGCGCCTCGATATTCAGTATCGTGGCGGTGCCGAGCCCGACGTCGAGGCCGGCGGCCCCGTGGGCGACGGGTGTCCACGCCTGCGAGACGAATTCATCGTGGAAGACGTTGAGCGTCGACATGTCGATGAAGTCGCCGGCCTGGTGGAACTTGTACTTCATCATGCCGCCGCCGACGCCCAGATACAGCGCGCGCCGCGTGGGAATCCACGCGAACCGTCCGATCGCATGGCCGCGCGCGGTGATGTAGTGCCGGAACCCCATCGTGAGGGGCATGCGCTGCAGCGACGTCGTCTGCTCGATCGGCTGGTCATCCTGATCGACCCAGTCACGGAATTCGGAGCGACGGCTGACCTTGGAAAAGCCGAAGTCGAATACCAGGTCGTTCCGTGCTGACAAGCGAATGGCGAGGTTGGCGCCGAACGTCGGCGAGCTGAAGTCGGAGCGGTCCACGGTCAGCTCGTTCGTCACGAACGTGAACAGATCGCTGTTGGCTGTCGCGTACTCGAATCCGCCGCGGATTCCAAGCGTGCCACCCGGAGCCTTAAACATGAAGCCGTCGCCCGCGTATTGTGCGTGCGACGGCCGCGCGATCGCGATAATCGCGGTTGCGGTGCAGAGCAGTGCTCGTCCCGCCAGGCGATGACCAGTCATGACGACCCCACGTGCCGGCTACCCTCCCCACCAGTGCCGGCTACTCTAGAGTACGCACGGGGGCGCGACTCCGTCAACCCATCGGAACGGATTATGACTTCTGGGGCGCGAAGAGCAACTCCTCGTGCCGCTGGTAGATTACCGCATGCTCCGGAAAACCTTCGTGCGCAGGCTCGTCCTGCCGCTTGCCGTCGCCGGCGTCCTCGGTTTCTCGACGCCATCGGTCGCCCCCGCCCAACAGCTCACCCCGGCCGAGCGCGCCCAGCTCGACAGCGGCGCGCTGGCGGTGCTCAAGTCAACAGGCGCGCCGAGTGCGTCGATCGCGGTCGTCCGCAAAGGACAGATCGTCTACGAGCGCGCGTACGGCAATGGGCGGGATGCCATCGCGGCGAGTCCGTCGATGCGCTACGCCATCGGTTCGGTCAGCAAACAGTTCACCGCGACCGCGCTGCTGCTGCTCGCCGAAGAAGGAAAGCTCTCACTCACTGATCCGGTCGCGAAATGGTTCCCGCAGCTCACGCGCGCGAGCGACATCACGGTGCGGCAGCTGTTGTCCATGACGTCCGGGTACCAGGACTACTGGCCGCAAGACTACGTCTTCCCCGACATGCAACGCCCGGCAAGCGCACAGACCATCATGCAACGCTGGGCCGGCAAGGCGCTCGATTTCGACCCCGGCACAAAGTGGCAATACAGCAACACCAACTACGTAATTGCCGCGGCGATCGTCGAGCGGGTGGCGGGCATGCCGTTCATCGATTTCCTGCGGCAACGCGTCTTCACACGGCTCCAGATGACCTCGGTCGCCGACTTCGATGCCGGCCCGCTCCAGCAGACCGATGCAACAGCGTATCTGCGGAATGCGCTGGGGCCGCTGCGGCCCGCGCCCAAAGAAGGAATGGGATGGTTGTTCGGAGCGGGCCAGCTCGCGATGACGGCGCACGACCTCGCCCTGTGGAATATCGCCGTCATCAAGCAATCGTTGCTGCGCCCGTCCTCGTACAAAGCGCAGCAAACCACAGTCCTGCTCGGGGACGGCACGGCGACCGGCTATGGCCTCGGCGTCGGCATCGGCACGCCGGGCGGACGGCGCAGGATTGCCCACGGTGGCGCGGTGTCGGGGTACACCACCAGCAACTACGTCTATCCCGACGACAGCGCCGCGATCGTCGTGTTCACGAACATTTATCCCGGGGCGGCGGGGGCGTCGGGTCAGATCGCGGGCCGAATCGCCAACATCATCTTCGCCTCGGTCGACACCACCGAAGCCGGCGCCCGCGACCTGGCGCGTCGGATCTACGATGGTCTCACCAAGGGAACGATCGATCGCGCCCTGTTCACACCGGCTGCGAATGCCTACTTCAGTCAGGAAGTGCTGTCGGACTATGCCACGAGTCTCTCGCCGCTGGGGGCGCCGAGCGAATTCTCCTCCACGGGGAAGTCGCTGCGGGGCGGGATGGTTATCCGCTCCTATCGTATTCAGGCGGGCGATGTGGTGATGGATTTGACGACCATGACGCTGCCGGATGGAAAAATCGATCAGTACCTCATCTCTCGCGAGGGTTAGGTGCACCATGGCGACCCTGAGTGGCCCCCTGCGTCGATCAAAGTCGGACCGCATTATCGCCGGCGTCGTCGGAGGGCTGGCGAAGCACTTCGGCATGGACCCCACGCTGGCGCGTGTGATCTACGTTGTTGGCTCGATCCTTTCCGCCGCCTTTCCCGGCATCCTCGTCTACGTACTGCTCTGGCTGATCATCCCTGAAGGCGAGTAGGAGCCCTCGGTCAATGAATTGACGCCAGGACGCGCTGCACGAGCCCGTCCACGGCGTCATTGCGGATCCAGCGAGCGACGATCACCAGGTCCTGATCGGGGAACGCGCACACCGCATTCGTGCCCGCGCCGAGATGACAAAAGCTGTTCGCGGGGGCGCTCGGGAGCCTGCGGCGTTCGGTGTTCAGGAACCAGTTCATGAAGCCGTATCCGGGCTCCACTGGCGTCGGGGTCAGCGCCAGCGACACCCACTTCTCCGAGAGCAGCTGCCGGTCTTTCCATTTGCCGCGCCGCAGCGTGAGCAGCCCGAAGCGGGCCTGATCGAGCGCGCTGATGAACATGCCGCCGCCCCAATGGCCGCCGCCGCTCACCGATTGCATCCGCTCGCCGTCCAACGTGACCCAGGAGTTCTCGTACCCATTCCAGCGCCACGTGTTGGAGGCGCCAATCGGATCCATCACGTACTCGCGCAGCACCTGGGGCAGGGGGCGGCGCCAGACCTGGAGCGTGGCGTACGCGAGCACGTTGACGCGCACGTCGTTGTACTTGTACGACGCCCCCGGCGCATTGCGAGTACGGGCGATGTACTGCTGCAACGGCTGGTTGGCCGGCGGGCGATCGGCCCAGTCCGGCTTGCCCCACAACGTGCCTTCCCAATCGCTGGTCTGGCGCAGCAGGTGATCCCACGTGATCAGCCGGTTGTGCTCCGAGTCGAATTCGCCGCTCAGCACGTACTCGCGCACCTTGTCGCTGAGATCGTGAATCATGCCGCGGTCGTACGCGAGGCCGACGGTGCTCGACAGAAAGCTCTTGGTCACACTGAACGTCATGTCGACCCGTGCCGGCTCGCCCCACTCGGCCACGATGTACCCGTTGCGCACGATGACCCCGGTGGATGGTCCGCGCGGTTGAAACGGGCCGATAGGCTCACTGTGCGGCTCGCGCCCCAAGGTCAGGTAGTGGTTTTGCTCGAGGTCGCGGAGTTCGGTCGATTCGCTTGCCTTAGCGAACGCGATGGCCGAGTCGAGCAGGCGCGCGTCCATGCCGAGGCTGGCCGCGGCCCGGTGCTCCCATTGCGGATGGGGACCCGGGAAGTAGGACGCCGCGCGCTGGCGAGACTGCGCGGGAGCGGCGGTCGCCCCGAGGACGAGCAAGACCGCCAGGACGCGTAGATTACGGAATGCGATCATTGAGAACCGAATCTACCTGTCTCGCGCTCGGTCTTCTAGCGGGTTTGACGTGCAGGGCGTTCGCCCAGACACCCGCTGAGGCCGATCTCATTGTGCGCAACGCCGTCATTTGGACCGGCGACTCGGCGCAGCCGCGCGCCCAGGCGCTCGCGGTCCGCGGCGAGCGGCTGATCGCGGTCGGGAGCAACTCCCAGGTCGATGCGCACCGCTCGGCACGGACCCGCGTCATCGACGCGGGCGCGCGGTTCATGACGCCAGGGTTCATCGACGATCACACCCACTTTGGCCAGGCTGGCGCGCTGCTCATCGGTGCCAATCTGCTCGATGTGCATACGCCTGGTGCGTTTGCTGCCCGTGTGAAAGAGGCCGCCGCGCGCATGAGTCCCGGCGCCTGGCTCACCGGCGGCGACTGGGGCGCCTACGAAGACACGACGCGCGCGCGGTTTGCCCCTGATCGCGGGCTGATCGATTCGGTCAGCGCGGGCACGCCGGTCCTGCTGAATCGGTGGAATCGCAGCGCCTGGCTTGCCAACGGGGTGGCGCTCGAGCGCGCCCGGTTGACGTGCGCAACCCGGACGGCCGGCCTCGAATGCGTGGACGGCCGCGCGACGGGCCGCGTGTCCGACTCGGCGCTCGCGCGCGTGCGCCGGGCGATCACGCCGAAGACCTTCGACCAGCGGCTGCGGGAGGCGCGCGCCGCGCTGCGGCATCTGTCCGAGCTGGGCGTCACGACGATTCACGACATCACACCCCCGGGGCAGCTGCCCGTTTATACGGCGCTCAAGGGCCGCGGCGAGCTGACCGTACGTGTGTTCGCGCGACCCACGCTCGACAAGTGGAACGAGCTGGCGTACGCCGGAGTCTCGCCCGGCTTTGGGGACGACTGGATTCGGCTGCGTGCCCTGAAAGGCTTCGTCGACGGGATCCAGGGGAATTCCACCGCCCGCTTCTACGAGCCGCAGCTGCACTCGGGCAAACGCGGCGACTGGCGCGACAGCACCAACACCGGCGCGACCGACGGGCCCGGATCGGGCATGAACCCGCCGGGCAACATGGAGCGGCTCCTCTTCGGCCTCGACTCCGCCGGCTGGTGGGCCAACGTGCACGCCATCGGTGACGAAGCGATCGACACGCTGCTCACGATCATGGAGAACGTGATCACGACCAACGGCCCGAAGGAACGGCGCTGGCGCATCATCCACTCGCAAGTGATCCGCAACGCCGCGGTCGCGCAGCGCTACAAGCGACTCGGCATCATCGCCGAGGTGCAGCCCTATCACGCCATCGACGACATGCGGTTCATGGAGGACCGGATCGGCAGCCGCGCGCGTTGGGCCTACGCGCTCAAGACGTTTCATGACGCGGGCGTGCCGCTGCTGTTCGGATCGGATTGGCCGGGCACGAATGCCAGCTGGTACACGGCGAATCCGCTGACCATCCTCTACGCCGCGGTCACGCGCCAGACGCTCGACGGCAGGCCGGAGGGCGGCTGGCACCCCGAGCAACGACTCGATCTCGAAGCGTCGCTGCGGGCCTATACGGTCAACAACGCCTGGGCCGAGGGGGAGGAGGCCGGCAAGGGCATGCTGCGCGCCGGAATGCTCGCCGACTTCGTGATGATCGACCGCGACCTGTTCGCGATTCCAGCCACGCAGATCAAAGACGCGAAAGTTCTGCTTACGGTCGTGGGAGGCCGGATCGTGTACCAGCCGTGAGCCTCCGCGTAGTCTGGCGCCGCGTGCGCGGCCTGATCGGAACGGCCATTACCTGGGCCGGCGCGTTCGCCCTCGTCGGCCTCGGTGTCGGCGTGGGGTTCTGGGTGACGGGTCAGACGCTCTTCAACTTCGGTGGTGCCGGCTGGCTCTGGCTCTGGGCCGAAGTGGGCGCGGTCAGCGGCGCGATTTCCGGTGCCGCGTTTTCCCTCGCGGTCATGGCGGTGCAACGCCGCGGCGATTTCCGCAGCATCTCTCCCTTCCGGTTTGGGCTGCTGGGCGCCGTTGCCGCAGGCACCGTGATCGCCATCCTGGCCGCCCCGGAATCGCTGCTCTATGGGTTGATCGGCGCCGGGATGGGGTTTGTGTGTGGCAGCGGATCGGTCATGGTCGCCCGGCGCGCGTTGCTGCCACCGCCACGGGATCGCGATCTCCTGGAGCCTTAGCGCGGGAGGTTGAGGCTCCGTAGATAGTCGGAGACGAGGTACGCAGGCACGGCGAAGATAATCTTGCCATTCGACGCGCGCTCGCCGCCGTACAGTACGGCGATCACGCGCCCATTCCGATCGAAAATCGGACTGCCCGACGATCCGGGCGCGCCATACGCGTCCACCTGCACCACCGACGTCAGCGCCTTGCTGACCGTTCCCACCGTGAGCGTGGGCTCGGCGATGGGATTGCCGCCCTGCGCTTCCATCGGTAAGTCGAACCCGAGCGGATAGCCCAGAATCGCGACGGGGTCGCCGCGCTCAATGCCCGCACGCGTACGCGCGAGCCCGCGCACGCGCGGGGTGGCGCCCTTGATCAGCACACGCAACACGCCGATGTCCGCTTCCGGCGACACGCCGATTATCTCGGCGCGCCAGAACTGCGTGCTGCCCGAAAAGATCACCCCCAGCCGCTTGGGCGTCTTGGTCCCGTCCTCACCGGTCAGGATGTGCTTGTTCGTGACCATGATGCCCATCGAGTCGATCGCGAACGCCGTGCCGCTGAAGCGCTCGCCGTCGGTGTACTCCACCAGCACGATCGCGACGGCGTCCTGGTTCTGGTGTGACAGCGCGCGATAGTCGACGCCCGCCGCCCCCGCGAGCGCGCGCTGGCGGCGCTCCGCCGTCTCGAGCTCGCGGCGCAGCCGCGCGACCGAGGATGCATCACCGCCCGAGACGGCGAGCTCCCGGCGCAACCGGGTGGTCTCGTCCTGCGATGCCTTCAAGGCGTCGCGCACACCCTGGAGCTCCGTCTGAACCTGCTGGTTCATCGTCTGCGATTCGCGTGCCCGCCGCCGACCATCGATCTGGACCCATGTGAAGCCGCTGCCCGCGAGAATCAGCACGACGAGCAAAATCTTGGTCGTGCGCCGGAGCTGCGCCGTCTGCCGCGCCACTTCGACCGCGATGCGCACGCCGGTGCTCTGACGCAGTGGAGCCGGCCGCGACGCCGCCTCGAAGACTTCCCGCGGCGCCGATGAGCGGGCCGCGAGTGCCTCGGCGGCCGCCGTCGGCGGCAGATCCTGATCGGCCTCGATGACCCCGAATTCGAGCGCCGGGCCATTCGCGCCAAACCCGATGACGTCCCCGGTGCGCAGCACGGTGTCGCCCGTGATGCGCGTGCCGTTGACGAAGGTGCCGTTGCGGCTGCCGAGGTCCTGCAGCACGAAGCCTTCGGTCTTGCGCACGATCGCCGCGTGGCGCGACGACACATCGAGATCGCGCTCGGCATCGAAGCGGACGTCGGACAATGGATGGCGGCCGAGGCCGATGTAACCCTTGCGGAACGCTTCGATCTGCCCCGCGCGGGCTCCGGAGAGAAATTTGAATTGCGCTTTCACTGCGAGCGCGTGAAGTACCAGATCAGGGCGGCCGCGATCGCGATCAAGGCGAGCACGAGCGTCCGCGTTTGCTGCCGGGTTTCCCTGTTCGGCACCGGTGTGCGGCTGCCTTTGTACACCGGCACCGGCTCGGTGCTGGTCTCGGTGTCGATGAGCGGATAGACCTGATGCCCCACGTCTTCCTGCGTCCCGCTGCCGGAGAAGCGCAGCCCGTCGCCGTCGAAACGCGCGATCACGACCGTGATGTTGTCCGGTCCGCCCCGCTCATTGGCGAGCGCGATCAGCTTCTCGCACGCGGCGCTCAAATCGGGCGACTCCGTCACGGCCTTGGCGATCTCCTCCTTCTTCACCTGGCCGGAGAGGCCGTCGGAGCAGAGCACCAGCACGTCGCCGCGGCGCACCTCCTGATGCGTGAGATCGACTTTGACCTTGGGATCGGGCCCCAGCGCCTGGAGAATGATGTTGCGCCGCTCGCTCTGCGCGGCTTCTTCTTCGGTCAGCTCGCCGGCCTCGACCAGCCGTTGCATCAGCGACTGGTCCTTGGTGATCTGATGCGCCTGGCCACCGCGAATCAGGTAAGCGCGGCTGTCGCCGACCTGGGTGAGGTAGAGATGATCGTTGAGGATGCCCGCCGCCGTCGTCGTCGTGCCCATGCCGCGCACTTCCGGATGCGCCTTGGCGTGCGCGTGGATGCTCGCGTTCGCGACTTCCACCGCCTCTTTCAGCCGGTACGCGAAGCGCTGAGGCGTGATTTCTTCCTCGGCGTTCCACGTCTTCACGAGGTGACCGTAGATCGTGTCGGCCGCCATCTCGCTCGCGACCTCGCCCGCCGCCGCGCCTCCCATGCCGTCGGCGACGACCAGCAGCGTGCCGCGCGGCCCGATCGTATGCTGGCGCACGTCCGGTTGCAGATTCGCCGCTTTCCGGGTCAGGTCGGCGACCAGGAAACGGTCCTCATTGTGGTCGCGGGTGCGACCGAGGTCGGTCTTGCCGAAGACCTCGATGCGAACGGCTTTGTTAGTGCGTCCGAACATCAGTTACACTGCTCCGACGCCAACGTAGCGTACGTGCGGTCGCCTGGGTCGATTTCGTTCGCCGTGCGAATGTAGCGGCATCCCGTGGGGCGATCCTTCAGGTTGAAGTAGGCCTGACCAACGACAAACGCGGCGTACGCCTTGTCCTTCTGGGAAATGCCACGCGCCGTATAGAACTTGAGCGCGGAGTCGCGGACCACGGCCGCGGTCGTCGAGTCCAGCTTCTCGATAAACAGATCGTCGAGCGCGTCTCTGGCCTGCGCCACGTTGATCGGCGGCGGAGCGGTTGGGGCTGTCATGCGGCCGCCCTGACGGGTCGCGCGAATCGTAGTATCGGAACGCCCCGCGTTTTTGGCCGTGTCGGGCGACACGGCATTGCTGTCGGGAGGCGTTCCGCCCGCCTTGTTTCCACCACTCAGCACTACCCAGACGCCGCCCGCCAAGACGACGCCGAGACCAAGCGCGACTGGCACGAGCGATCGTTTCCGGGCAGCGGCCGGTACGCCCTGCTTCGCCGAGATGCGCGTGGTGGGGGTCGCCGCCGAGGGATCGAGCAGCTGCGTCTTGGCCTCAGTTGCCGGGACCGAGCGGGCGACGGGTCGCCCAGCGACCGCGGCGACGTCGGCCGCGAACTTCGCGACGCTCTGATAGCGCTCGGCGGGCGTGCGCGCGAGCGCCGTGTCGAGCACCGGCTGCAGTCCCGGAGGGAACGAGAGATCGGGGCGCGCGTCGGCGAGCTTCGTGGGCTCGTCGGTGAGCCGCTTGATCATCGTCTCCTGCACCGTGGTCGCTTCGAACGGCAGCTTGCCGGTCAGCATTCGGTACAGCACCAGGGCCAGCGAGTAGAGATCGCTGCGCCCGTCGAGCTTGTCGCCGGAGAGCTGCTCCGGACTCATGAACTCAGGCGTGCCGATCACGAGGCCGGTCTTGGTGACCTTCTGGCCGGCGTCGTCGCCGCCGACCGCCTTGGCGATGCCGAAGTCCACGACTTTGACCGTCTCGCTGCCATCCTTGCGACGCGTCAGCATGATGTTGTCAGGCTTCAGATCGCGATGCACGATCCCGAGATCGTGCGCGGCCTGCAGCGCGTCCGCGGTCTGGAGGAAGATGTGCGCCGCGCGCGGCAGCGGCAGCGCGCTGTCGCGTTCGAGCACATCGGTGAGCGGCTCGCCCTCGATGAACTCCATGGCGAGGTAGATCAGCCCGTCGGATGTTTCGCCGAAATCGTAAATGGCGCAGACGTTGGGGTGCGTGATGCGGCTGGCATTCGACGCTTCCCGGTTGAATCGCGCGACCGCGTCGGGATCGTGCACCATCGAGGGGTTCATCACCTTGATCGCGCTGCGCCGGCCCATCTTCACGTGCTCGGCGAGATAGACCTGACCCATGCCGCCTTCACCGAGCTTCTTCACGATGTGGTAGCGATCGGCAACCACCTGTCCTACCAAGTCGTTGGCGGGCGTTGCCGAGCGCAGCGTCTGCCCGTCGTTGGGACAGAACTTCACGTCATCGGAGTACTCGGTGGAGCAGACCGGACAAATCTTCATGCCGCGGCTCCCCCGTCCAAATCACCGCCGGGGAGCTCGACGCGGAGCAGCTTGTCGCCGACCATGACGCGGGACCCGTGCCGCAACGGCATCGCGCCGCGCGCGGCGATCGCGATTCCGTTACGGCTGTGGTCGTCCACCAGCACGAAGTCGGCGTCCTCGGAGCGCACCGTGGCATGCTGCGCGCTCATCGAGGGATCATAGGGGAAGATCCAGTCGCCACGCTCGCGGCCGATGTGGATGTCGCGTCCGGGAGACAGTTGAATGACGTCGCGAGAGCTGCCGTCGGTGCGCAGCTGCGTGAGGCTCGCGATGTCGGCGCTCGGCACCATGCTGCCCATGCGCTTGGTCGCGTCGGCCTCGGCGCTGTGCGGACCGGGGTAGCCGAGCCGGCGGAACCGCAGGATCTGAGACCCAATGAGGATCAGGTCACCGTCGGCGAGCCGGTAGGGCGCTTCGAGGAACACCCACGTGCCGTTGCGGCTGCCGAGATCGCGGACCATGAGCCCGCCTTCGTCCCACGAGATCTTGGCGTGCATCGGCGAGAGGAACTGGTCCTCGGGGAAGCGAATGTCACCCTCGGTCCGTCCGATGGTCGTCGACGCATCTTTGCGCTCGAAATGCGCCACTTCCGTGGCCATCTCGGAAACCAGCACCAGCGTGAGGGAATGATCGGAGCGTTTGTCGGGAATCGACCGCCGGTCGTAACTGTCGCGGCTTCCAGGGCCCCCAGGCCCGTCCAGCCCAACGCCGCCGCCCCCCTTTGCGGACACCGTCCCGCACACGGGGCAGGGAACGTCAGCGCCGGACGACTCCGGGGTAAGCGGGCTGGTGCGGGCGACGATTCCGCCTCCACCCCCAGCGGCCACAGCGGCCCGCGCCGCCGCTGCTTTGGTCAGCGGCTTCCCGCAGTCGGAGCAGAATTGCGCGCCGGCGTCGTGTTGCCGGCCGCAATATTGGCAAGCGCTAAGGGTCATAAAGTCAGGTGGCCCAATCTATTGCTCACCGCTAGCTTGCGCCACATGCGGCGCATCTGGGCGGCGCTTTTTGTCGCGACAACGTTGGGCTGCTCGCGCGCCCCATCTCCTAACTCCAATCTCCCGGCTCCTTCCGTCGAGCCGCTCCACATCACCGTCGTGTATCCCGATACCGCCGAGCCGATTCGGGCGCGGGACTCCTCCTTCCTATTTGGCAGCGTCGGACGAGGGCGGGGCGACGTCGCGCTGTCGATCAACGGGTTCCCGGTGCGCGTGCTCTCGAACGGGAGTTGGCTCGCGTGGATCCCGTTGCCCACGGATTCGCTCGCCCGCTTTCAGATCGCCGCGCGCGCGGGTGTCGGCTCGGAGCAGCAGGAGACGACGTTCGTCGCCCGCATCGCGCAGCCCTATCGGCCACCCCCGGAGGCCACCGTGTGGATCGACACGACCAGCTTCACCCCGGGCGACACGGTGGTGTTCCCGGCGGGCGAGGGCGTGCGCCTCGCGCTGCGGGCCACGCCCGGCGCGCGTGTGCGACTGCGCATGGACGGCCGGCGCGACGAGATCTGGTTCGTGCCTGACACGCTCCCCGAAGAGCCGGCGTGGGGCGTGCGAGCGTTCGGCATCGATACCGCCGCCTACCGTCTCCCTCTCGTCGCGGATCGGTATGTCGCGTGGTTACCCGCCACGCCGCTGTGCGATGCGATCGTCGAGGTCATCCTCGGAACCGATACCGCGCGCGCCGTGTGGCCGCTCGTGTTGGACACGTTGGACCGAAGTCGCCTGCGGGTCGTCGTGCTCAACGACGACACCGCGCACACCGGCAAGAGCGACAGCCTCACCGTTGGCAAAGCGGTTCCCTACGGCACCTACAATTGGTTCTTCCCACTCGGCACGACCGCCGTGGCGACGGCCCGGTGGGGGAGCCAGACGCGCCTGCAGCTCTCGCGCGGCGCGGTGGCGTGGGTCAACGGCGCCGATGTCATCCCGCTCGCCCCCGGCACGCCGCCGCCCGGCGGCACCGTCGGCTCGGTGCGACTGGCGGGAACGCCGCAATCGCTGTTGTTGCGCGTTCCCCTGCCTGCCCGGGTCCCGTTTCAAGTCGAAGAATCCGATCGCAGCCTGACGCTGCGCCTGTACGGCGTCGCGTCGAACGTGAACTGGATGCAGCACGGCGGCACCGACCCGTACGTCACGCGGATGAGCTATGCGCAGCCGGTCGCCGACGAGGTGACCATCACGCTGACGCTCGCAGGGCCGGTGTGGGGATATCGCACGCGCTGGAGCGGCCGCGATCTGCTGCTCGAGATCCGCCGTCCGCCCGCGATCGATCCGCGCCGGCCGCTCCGGGGACGGACGATCGTGCTCGATCCCGGGCATCCGCCGGTCGGCGCGCGCGGTCCCTCCGGGTTGTGGGAGCCGGTCGCCACACTCGCCGTCGCGCAACGCGCCAAGGCGCTGCTCGAGCAGGCGGGCGCGACTGTGCTCATGACGCGCACGGATTCGAGCCCGGTCGACCTCTTCCCGCGCACACGATTCGCGGAGCAGCATGACGCTGATCTGCTCGTCTCGATCCACGCCAATGCGCTGCCCGACGGCGTCAATCCGTTCGTCAACAACGGCACGAGCGTCTACTACTTCCATCCGCGCAGTGCCGCGTTGGCGCGCGCGCTGGATCGGGCGCTCGTCGCGGAATTGGGGGTT
>Ga0137323_1000179_pt1 | contig 17950 bp, 8 predicted proteins | sample EasRivERMZT423_2_FD_102285 | JGI IMG/M metagenome (GOLD analysis project Ga0137323, IMG submission 102285) | Soil microbial communities from meander-bound floodplain in the East River, Colorado, USA - East River MetaG ERMZT423_2 | ecosystem: Environmental > Terrestrial > Soil > Floodplain ... | reverse complement strand
GTCCGGAAGTTCACGCGCATTCACGCATTGGGAGGACTAGATCCATGATGCATCGTGTGAGGACTGCTCTCGTGCTTTTCTTCGCGTTGGGCGTCGCGTCGCTCGCGGCGCAGCAGACGGCGGGGAAAATCGAGGGTACGGTTACCGATCAAGCGGGAGCGCCGGTCGCGAACGCCCAGGTGTTCGTCGTCGGCACCTCGTTTGGCGCAGTTAGCAGCGACAAGGGCTACTACTTCATCAATAACGTGCCGGTCGGCACCTACACGTTGCGCGCGCAGTTCATCGGCTTCGCGCCGTCGGAAGTGCGCAACGTGCGCGTGCTGGGCGGTCAGACCATCACCGAAGACATCAAGATGCAGTCCTCGGCGGTGGTGCTGACGGGCATCACGGTTACCGCGGCGGCGCAACCGCTCGTGCCGCGCGACCAGGTGACGTCCAAGAGTATCGTCGCCGGCGACCTCGTCGATCGCCTGCCGGTCGACGACGTGCGTCAGATTCTATCGCTGACGCCCGGCGTCGTCGAGTCGGGCGCTAATGCGGGCGTGTCGATCCGCGGCGGCCGTCCCGGTGAGGCGAACGTCTACATCGACGGCGCGCCGATCCGCTCCACGCAAGGTGCCACCGGCTCAATGCTGGGCTCGACCAACGTCTCGGTCGGCACGAACGCGATCGAAGAGGCGTCTGTGACCACGGGCGCGCTCGGCGTCGAGTTCGCCGACGCGCAGTCGGGCGTCGTGTCATACACGACGCGCGCCGGCGGCACGCGGCTCGAGGGCGCGGGCAGCTGGGAAGGCGATGCGCCGTTCGGCGATAACGTGAGCCTCGGGTTGAATCGTTTCGAGGGCTCGATCGGCGGACCGGTGCCCGGCATCACCAACCTGCGCTTCTTCGGCTCCGCCGTGCTCCGCGGGCAGCTGTCGCAAGTGCGCGGCGACGGTGCGGAAGACGTGCCGGTATTCGTCCGCTCGGGCGTCGACACGACCGTCTCGACGACCGATTCGCTCGGCAACGTGTCGAGCACGGCGCTGCCGCGTTACGCGCAATACTCAGGACAGTGTGGCAACCTGGGCTCGACCGGCTCGGCGGTCGCGCAGGACATGCAGAGCAATTACGGCTTCGAGTGCCAGGGCGTGCGCCGGCCGATGGACTGGTCGAGCGAGCAGCAATTCCAGGGGAAGCTGCTGTACACCTACGGGACCGGCTCGAGCATCTCGCTCACCGGCCTCGCGACCGGTGACCAGCGGCGCTTCACCCCGGGCACGAACCTCGATAACCCGTCGATCTATCGCGGCCAGCACAACTGGACGCGCATGGCGATTCTGAACCTGAACCATCAGGTGAGCCGCAGCGCGGAGCAGTCGCTCGCGATCACGGCGAACCTGTCGTATGCAACCGAGAAGGGGCTCAACGCGCCGCTCGATCCGGCGAGTGAGGCGGAGACGCGCAGCCCGGAGATGGGGATGTACTTCGGCGCCCTCCAGTTCGAAGGGCTCGACAATTTCCCGTTCCCGATCACCGACCAGATCATCCGTGATCAGCGCACCAACTCGGGCACGCGCGGCGTGCCGCTGTTCCAGGGGGTGCCTGACGTGACACAGCGCGGTCGCCTCAACCCCTACGGCGTCTCTTCCGCCCAGGGTTGGGCCACCGACGGCTTCGCGACCACCGCCACGACCTTCGAGGAGAAGCGGTTCACCGGCCGGCTGGTCGTCGACTGGCAGGCAAACCGGTATCACCGCTTCACGCTGGGCGGCGACCTCAAGAACACGGACCTCGCCTTCTGGAGCAGTAACGTCGCGCGCCAGATCTTCATGGATGCGTACGTCGTTAATCCGGTGCAGTACGGCCTGTTCGCGGCGGACCGCCTGGACCTCGGCGACGTCGTGCTCGAGCTCGGCGCCCGCTGGGACTTCTACAACAGCAACGCGCTGTTCCCCAACACGCCGCTGTACGTCTCGTCGGCAGGCCCGGCGTACTGGAACCCGACCAGCGCGACCGACGACACGGCCTACGCCAACTCGGTGGCGCGCACGTTCACCAAGGCGCTCGGGCACAGCTCGATCTCGCCGCGGCTGCGCGTGTCGTTCCCGATCACCGAGCAGACGGGATTCCGGCTCTCCTACTCGCATCAGGTGCAGTCGCCGGATTTCTCGACCCTGATGACCGGTATCAACAACGACCTGTCGTTCACCAACACGAACGACGTGGTCGGGCGTGACCTCGACTTCGGCAAGTCGATCCTGTTCGAGTTCGGCGTGCGGCACGCGTTCAGCCAGGATTTCGTGCTCGACGTGTCGGCGTACAACAAGGACAAGGTCTCCGACTTCGCCGCCCGCATTCTGCCGTTCGCGGATCCGCGCGATTCGACCAAGATCACGAGCATCAACGTCCTGACGAACCGGGACTTCGGGAATTCGCGCGGGATCGACACCAAAATCGACTGGCGTGTCGGCACCAGCCTGAGCACGGCGTTCGCCTACACGTTCCAGGTGTCGAAGAACACCGGCTCGGATCCGTTCTCGTATCTGAACACGTTCGCGCGGCAGGTGTCGGGTCTGGGTGACCGGACCCCGCCGCCGGAAGCGGCGCAGCGCACCAACGACGACCGGACGCACAGCCTGGTCGGGTCGGTTGCCCTGCAGTTGCCGGCGGATTACCGGAGCGGCACGACGATGGGCGCGATTTTCCGGAATGTGGGCGTGTTCGCCACGTTCCGGGTGCAAAGCGGCCTGCCGTACACGCCCCTCGTGAACAGCGGCACGGGGCAGACGGCGCCCCGGCTCGCGTTCGGACTGGGCGGCCGGACGCTGGAAGGCCAGAGCCTCAACTCGTTCGAGATGCCGTGGACCAAAAACGTCGACCTGCGCCTCAACAAGGGCGTTCGGCTCGGCCGAATCGACGCGACGCTGTACGCCGACATCCGCAACCTGTTCAACTGGCGGAACATCGTCGGCGTGTTCGCGGAGACGGGGGACGTCGTGAACCGGCTCCACCGGACCGAGACGATCGGAATTCCGACGTCCACGCTGGCCGCCTCGACGGGTGAGTACCGGCAGTTGTGGAACGAGGCCTTCGCCGCGGGGGCGTTCGACGCGGCGTCGAAGGAAGTCGACCTCACCAGCTGCGCGAGCTGGCTGTCGCAGCTCAACTGCGCGTCGCTGCGCCGCGTCGAAGCGCGCTTCGGCAACGCCGACGGGGTCTACGCGCTCGACGAGCAGGAGCGCGCGTTCAATACGTACTACGACGCGTTCTTCGGCTCGTGGCGGTTCTACTCGCAGCCGCGCAACGTCCGGCTGGGTCTGGAAGTGAGATTCTAGAGTGATTTCGGGCGGCGCCGGTCTGCGGACCGGCGCCGCCTGTCGGTCTAACTATCGAGGGGTGATCATGCGTTCAACTGTGTGGACTCGCTTCGTGCGAACGAGCGTGCTCGTCTGCGTGGCGACGTTGGGAGTGGCTACCGTCGCGGCAGCCAAGCCCGACCGCCCGGGCCGCCGCGCGCTCAACCTGTTTGCATCGTCCGGCCTTCTGCTCCAGGCCAACCGCGTCCAGTGCGGCATCGATAACGTCGGCCAGGTCTGCGTCGCGTTCTCGGGCTCGCCGGTGGGCGGCGGCGGCTTCTGGCCCAAAGGCACGGTCGATCAATACATCTTCAACTCCGGCCTCCAGCTCGCGGCGGTGGTGGATCCCGCGGCGGGGTTCGCGTGGGCCGGCGATACCTCAGGGGCGTGGTTCTTCGATCCCCGCGGCGACCAGGCGGGCGGTGACCCGCTCGAGTCGATCTACAACTCGCTCGACCCGGCGGACTTCAATGCCTGGCCGATTGGCGCCGTCGTGCGCGACGCGAACATCTACGATGCGGCGCTGATCGGACAGAACAAGATCTCCGACGGTGACTCGTGGGTGCGCTACTGGGAAGGCAACCCGATTCAGCTCGGGGGCCGCGCGCATCCGATGGGCATCATGGTCGAGCAACGCTCGATGGCCTGGAACTTTCCGGTCGGCAACGAAGACATCATCTACTTCGTCTTCACGTTCTACAACGTGACCGCGCGCAATCCGGCCGCCTACGCCGGGCTCGACCCCGCGATTCAGGGCGGGATCGCCGCAATCGGCGCGCAGTTCCAGGATCTCAACGAGACCAAGTTCGCCCTCAACATCCCGGACAACGGCTACACGCTGAGGAATCTCTATTCCGCGTTCGGCATGGACGCGGACATAGCCGTGTTCGACCACAACTACTCGACGGCGTTCCTGCCGTTCAACATCGGGTCGACCTATTCGGGCGACTTCCTCCCCGAGGTGGGGTGGACGTTCCCCAACACCGTCTTCGGGTCGCCCTTCTTCGCGGGCCCGGGCTTCGTCGGCGTGAAGTACCTCAAGTCGCCCGAGGCGTCGCCGGGCGTCGAAGTCGGCCTCACGATGTTCTCGAACACGACCAACGGCGGCGCATTCCCGGACGCCGTGGGTGACCACCTGCTCTACCGCCGGCTGTCCGGCTTCCTCGGACCGGCCGACGTCCAGTGCAACTCCGCAACCGATCCGGCGGTCGCACGGCTGCTGCGCCTCTGCTATCTGGCGCAGACCCGCGCGGACGCCCGGTTCTATCAGGCGTCGGGGCCGTTCGACCTGGCGCCGGGCCAGTCGGCCACGATCGTGGTGGCGTACATCCACGCCGCCCCTGTGGACGTGCCCGGCACCCCCATCGGGGGCGATCTGGCGCCGGGTATTCCCGCGTCGGGCGACACGCTGTTCTTTAACCCGGCGCGTGTCCGGCAGATCGATCGGATCGCGGGCTGGGTTTCGGCCAGCGACGTGAACGGCAACAGCCGCATCGATCAGGATGAAGTCGTCACCACACCGCGGTCGCTGCTCAACAAGGCGCTGGTCGCGCAGGCCGTGTTCGACGCGAAGTTCCTGCTCCCGAACGCGCCGGCGGCGCCGCAGTTCTTCCTGGTGCCGGGAGACAATCAGGCGACGGTCGTGTGGCAGGCGAGTGCGACAGAAGCCGACGGCGATCTGTACTACAACATCGCCAACCAGCCGTTCAACGTGGACACGGCCGGGGACAGCACCCAGAACGCGCTGTACGATCCGAACTTCCGGAGGTTCGACGTCGAAGGCTATCGCATTTATCGGGGCCGCAGCGCGAGCGAGATGACGCTGCTCGCGCAGTTCGATTACCCCGGCCGGCAGATCATCGATTACACGGGCGCCGTCGTATACGGCGATGAGAACGGGGATGGTCTGGTGCAGTGCGCTCCCGAACTGGGTCTCCAGCAAGACTGCCCCGTGACCTTCGATACGACGTTCGTGAAGACCGCGAACTCCCCGACCGAGCTGGTCGGCGAGGTCATCCAGGTCAAGTCGGGCGATCGGGTCGAGCTCGCGAACGGCGACGTGATCAATATCATCGCCGACACGGCGGTGACGGGCGGCGGGTCGGGCTTCCCGGCGCTCAGCAACAACGACGTCTCGTTCGCGTACATCGACAACGACGTGCGCAACGGGTTCACCTATGCCTATACCGTCACCGCGTTCGACGTGAACTCGGTGAAGTCCGGTCCGACGTCGCTGGAGTCGGCGCGCATCACGAGGAACGTGACGCCGCGGGCGCCGTCCGGTCAGGAAACGGCGGGTTCGTTGGTGGCCCAGCAGCTCGGGGCGGCGGGTCAGGTGCTCGACATTTCGGCCCCCGTCCCGGATCTCGATCCGGCGACGGGCCAGTTCGCCGGGCCGATGCCGCCCGCCGACGGCATTCAGACCAGCCTGGCGGCGTTCGTCCCGCAGATCCTGGCGAGCGGTGCGTTGACGGCCCGCATCGACTCGATCACGATCGGCGCGGCGGATGCGGACGTCATCGGCGCGGCGGCCCGTCCGACGCTGTACTACCTCACGGTCACCGTCCCGGGTGGCTCAAGCCAGCACGTGCTCGAGATACAGTATGGCGGGTTCGATGAGAACCGCTCCGTGTCGCTGCCGGTGGAAGTTACGAGCCTCGACTCCGCGAAGGCCGCGCGGTTCGGAGGTGACAACTCGTACACCGTGTCCGGGGTCGTGACGCTGGCGGCATCGGGGAACTGGGAGCTGAACAACTGGGGCCGCGGCTATGCCAACGCCGGGTCGGCTCGCCCCACGTGGATTGACGCCCAGTTCAACGGTCCCCGGCTCTGGCTCGGAACGGGCAACGAGAATACGCCGAACCCGAACGGCGGCAATTGTCCGTCGTCGATCGGGGCGGCCTGCGGCAACACCGCCCAGGTGCCGGATATCACGCTGACGGCCGGCCGGATCACCGGATACACGATCTGGCATCCGTCGTCGTACCTCTCGACGCCGAACAGCCCGGGACGCCTGATCGAGGCCATCCTCGCGACGGTCACCCGCGCAGCCGACTTCCGGATCTACTGGGGAGCCGGGGGCGTGGTGGACTCCGTCATGGACGTCACGCATCGCGTCCCGGTCGCGTTCAGCCCGCGGCTCGGCCCGACCTGGGGCATCCTGAACCAGGCGTCGTTCGCCGGCACCAACCAGGCGACGACGGGCGACACCAAGAACGGGCTGCTCACGTGGGCCGACCTGTTCTGTGTGGCGCCGGTGCCTGTGTACCTCGGGACGGTACAGCCTGGATTCTCCTGCGGCGGGGCCGCCCAGACACCCGCGGTGCTTCAGAACACCGCGGCGCTCACCCCGGTCGCGATTCGCGATATCGCGTCGAGCTACGCGGGGACCGCAGCGGCCGGGTATACCACCACTGGAAACGGGTTCGTCCTGTACCTGAACGGACACTTCTTCTTCGTGCAGGGGACGGCGCTGCCGGCCCAGGGCGACGTCTGGAGTGCTCGGTTCTACGCCGGGGCCATCACCGGCGCGGCTGGGAACCTGTCGTTCAGGTCCGAGGTCCGGCCGCCGAACGTGCCCGGGCTGCGCGCGCAGCTCGCGTTCGAAGGCTCGACGTTCGACCCCGCGACGACGACGGCGGCCCAGATGGCCAGCATTCACACGGTGCCGGATCCGTATTACGTGACCAACGCGCTCGAAGCGAGCGCCAACCAGAAGGTGCTGAACTTCGTGAACCTTCCGGCGCAGTCGCTCGTGCGCATCTATTCGCTGAGCGGCGTGCTGGTGAACGTGCTGACACATAATGACGCCGGCGGCGGCGGCCAGCTGACCTGGAACCTCCGCAATCGCAACAACCAGTTCGTAGCGTCTGGCGTGTACTTCTATCACGTCGAGGCGCCGGACGGACAGACGAAGGTCGGCCGGTTCACCGTCGTCAACTTCGCGCCATGAGGAGATCGACCATGATCAAATATCTGTTGCGGGCCTCGTGCGCGATGCTTCTCGCGGCCACAGTGGCCACGCCGGCCGTCGCGCAGCAAACAGGGACGAACGACAACACCGCGTACGGCGGCGCCTCGGGAGAGTTCCTGCTCCTGGGGGCCGGCGCGCGCGGCACGGCGTTGGGCGGCGCGTACGGGGCGCTCGCGACCGACGTCACGGCCATGTACTACAACCCGGCCGGGCTGGCCCAGCTGCCCCGTCCCGCGTTGATGGTGTCCACCAGCTCGTATCTCGCCGATACGCGCTATAGCTGGGTCGGCATTGCGTTCCCAACCTCGGGCGGCGCGCGCGCCATCGGCGTGAGCATGGGATCGTTCGGGTTTAGCGACCAGCCGATCTATACGCTGGATGCTCCGGACGGCAACGGCCGCACGTACTCGGTCCGTGAGACGTTCATTTCGGGCACCTACTCCCAGAACTTCTCCGATCGCTTCTCCGCGGGTCTCACGCTGAAGTTCATCAATGACCGTCTCGGGACCGCCCAGGCCTCGGGCGTCGCGGTGGACTTCGGGACGAACTTCCACGCGTCGGTGGGGGCGCGGCCGATCCGGGCCTCATTCGTCATTCAAAACCTCGGCACGAACCTGCAGCACAGCGGCGAAGATCTCATCGTCGGTGTGACTCGTGAGCCGCCCCTCGGGACGGTCGACATCCCGCAGGAGCCGCAGTCCGCGGTGCTCTCCACGAGCGCCTGGACGCTGCCCGTGCTGTTCCGCGTGGGTGTGGCGCTCGACCTGGTGGCGCAGGGCAACAACCGCCTCACCGTGTTGTCGGAATTCACGCAGCCCAACAACACGAAGCCGGGCGCGGGCGCCGGCTTCGAGTACGCGATGCAGAACATCGGCGAGCGCGGCATCTCCATCGCCGCCCGCGGCAGCTACACGATTCAGCCGGATAACCAGACCAACGACCTGGTGCTCGGCCTCCCGACCAGGGAATCGAGCGGCACGTTTACGTCGGACGGTCTGGCGCTCGGCGGTGGCCTCGAGTACGTCAAGGGCACCACGCGGCTTGGCTTCGATTACGCGTGGAAGAGCCTGGGCACGCTCGGGTCCACCAACTTCCTGACATTTACCGTGGGGTGGTAGGCAATCCCACGCTGAGACGTAGATGATGACGAAGGCAGTCTTCGTTGCGGCGCTGGCGGTGCATTCCGCCGCCAGCGCCACTGCCCAGAGTGGGGGTCTCGAAATCGGGACCACGCGCTTCTATCGGGGCGCGGGCAATCAGACGGTGGTGGACGGGTTCGCGCGGGTGCCGTTCGCGGTGCTGGACAGCCTGACCCGCGGTCCGAACGCGGTGGCGGCCTATCGGCTCGTGCTTACGGTGCGCGACAGCGCCAACCTCCAGCTCGTCGCCGATTCATGGACGCGGAGTATTCCGGCCCGGCTGCTCGGTACGCCGCGCGGCTCTTCGCTGGAGCATTTCACGTTCGCGGCGAGTCCGGGGACGTACACGATCGAAGTGGCAGTGCACGACTCGGCCACCGGTCGCGTCACGCGGGCGCAAGTGCCGCTGACGGCGTTTGCCGCTCGACCGGCCGCGTCCGATGTGCAGCTCGCGACCGGCATGCGCGCGGCGGTGGCCGGGGATACGGCGCCACGCACGGGTGAGTTGCGGAAGGGCGGAGTGATTCTAGAGGCCGCGGTGCGGCCGCTGCTCACTCCGAATCAGGCGAGCCTCGGCTATTACCTCGAGTGGTACGGGCGGGGGCTCGCGGCAGACACGGCTGCGGTGAGCGTGCGTGTGCTGAAAGCCGATGGCACGCCGCTGGTCACCACGCCGGCACAGCGGGTGCCGTTCGAAGCGGCTGGCGGTGTGACCCGGGCGATGGTCGATCTTGCGGGACTGCCGCCCGGCGACTACGGGTTCGAAGTCGTGGTGCAGGGACGCGATACGACGGTGTCACGGCAGGCGCCGTTCCGGATGGGTGGGTTCGAGACGGTGACATTGACCGCGCCGCCTCCGCCCGCGGACAAGTTCGAGATGATGAGGGAAGCGCAGCTCGACACGCTGTACGGGCCGCTGGTTTATCTGATGACGTCGGATGAGACGGGCATCTACAGCTCGCTGACGCTGGAAGGGAAGCGCTCGTTCCTGCGACGCTTCTGGCTCAAGCGGGACCCGACGCCGGCGACGCCGCGCAACGAAGAGCAGGAGAACTTCTACACGCGCATCGCGGAGGCCAACCGCCGCTATCGCGAGGGGGGAGCTGCGGAAATCCCAGGGTGGCGCACCGACCGGGGCCGCATCTTCATCAGATACGGGGCGCCCGCGGAGATTCTCAAGCGGCCGCAGGCGGGCAACACGTTGCCGTACGAGGCCTGGAAGTATTCGCGCGATCGTCAATTGAAGTACGTGTTCATGGATTTGACGCAGTTTGGCAATTACGCGCTGATCTGGACGGACGACCGCCGCGAACCCAGCCGGGCGAATTGGCAATCCCTCCTGGGTCCGGAAGGTGTTGAGGACGTCGCGCGATTCTAATTCACGTGTGCAGCAATCATCCAGCGAGGTTCGAATGAATCGTCGTCTTTTCGGAGCTTTCGGCGTCCTGGCCGTCCTTGCCTTCACCCTCGGGGGGTGCAAGAGTGATCCCCTCTCCGATCTGGATGGCAACCCGACGGCAGTGTTGACCGATTTTTCGGTTCTCGAGGTGACCATCGGGAATAGCCTCCCGGTCACCGCAATGGTGGTAGATGGCCGCGCCACGCCGCTCGAGGCGCCCATCTCGTTCAGGACCTGCAACGCCGTCGTGTCCGTCGCGCCCGACACGAGCTATCACCCCATGCCGGCCACCTCAGCGCGCGTGGTGGTCACCGCCGTTTCCTTCGGGACCACGTGCGTGATCGCCGAGTCCCAGGGGCTCGCTGATACGGTTGAGGTCTCGACGTTCCCGGTCAGCCTCGTGGTCACCGGGCCGGATATCATCGGGTCGGGCGCGACGGCCGTGTACTCATTTGAGTATCGCGACGCCGCCGGAGCGCCCGTGGCAGGCGTGCCGGCTCCCACGTTCTCGAGCAGCGATACGACGCGGGCGAAAGTCGTCGTCGGCGGCCCGGTGGGAACGATCGCCGGGTTGGCGCCCGGTGACGTCACGATTTCAGCGACCGGCCCCGGCAGCCCTGAGGGCGGCGTGAGCGGAACCAAGGCGGCGACCGTGGCACAGGGCGCATTCCTGGGGACCGTTAGCCCGGGCTCCGGCGACCCCACGGATACCATCAAGCTGACGAATGCCGCCGGCGGGCCAGGGTTCGACGCCGATACGCGGGTATTGATCAACAACGTTCGCGCATTCACCTTCGGACTGACGTTCGACTCGGTGAAGGTCATCGTCCCCGGGATTGGCGTCGCGGGCGCCGTACCGCTCGGCATCCAGAACATGGGCCCCGGGCAGGTGGCTCAGAGCGCCACGTTTACGAGCAACACGGCCTCGTTCGCGGATCATGGTGATCCCGCGAACGACGACCCGAGCACCGCGCCAGTGATCACGGCCAACGGCGACTACTACGCGGTGTTGTCCGGCGGGTGCGTGAACGGCGTGGGCGGCGCCGACTGCGACGACTTCTTCCAAATCACGAACAACGGCGGCACGGACCGCGCGGTCACCGTGAACATGGCCTGGTTCACCGCTGCCGACATCGACGGATTCGGTCTGGACCCGACGTTGGATTTCTGCACCTACGACGGCGGCTGCCCGGCGGCCACCGGGGCGAATCCCGAACAGTTCACGATGACCGTCCCGGCGGGTCAGACATGGGTCATCTATCTGAACCTGTGGGTAACGGGTGGAGCGTCGTCGACCCTGGCGCGCGTTCGGGTGACGGGCCTGCCCTGATCTGATTCGCTGAGCAGGTGTATCGATCACGGTGCCCGGGGCGCAGGCTCCGGGCACCGTTGCGTATAACCCGGTGACGTTGCGAGCACCACGCCCGCCCACACCGCCGTCCCCACGGCGACGTGCGCCGCCTGGAGAACTCCCGGCAGGCCCGACAACACCGCAGCGGCGCCCACGATCACCTGAAGCACGATGAGGCCGAGCACGATCTTCGCCCCACCCCCGGGCGTCTTCACTGCCCAGACCGCAGTGACAGCGGTCAGCGCGTATGCGAGCAGCCGGTGCGTCCAGTGAATCCACGCGAGCGGCCCTGCGCTGATCCAGATCTCGCCATTGCACAACGGGAATCCACCACACGCCGCGGCAGCGCCGAGGTTCGCGGTGAGCGCGCCGAACAACACGGTAATGAACGCGAGTCCTGTCACGGGTGCTGCTAACCCCGGGCGGAAGCCCGGGGGGGTGCCCCGAGCTGCCAGGAGCAGCGTCGCTAGCAGCAACATTGCCGTACCGAGATGTAACACGACGCTCCAGGCGGGCAGCTCGAACTTCACCGTAATCGCGCCGAGCAAGATCTGCACGATGAGCAAGCCGAGCGCGACGTATCCGGCGTTGCCGGGAACGTACTGCTCCGTGCTCCCTGCTCGCGCTCGCAGCCGCCAGGCATAGAGCCCGAGAGCCGCGACCAGAATCGACACCAGCGCCGCGACGAGGCGGTGACTCCATTCAATGACTGTCCCGATGTCGTTCAGCGGAGGAAAGAGGTGGCCGTTGCACAGCGGCCAGTGATCGCCGCAACCCATGCCGGATCCGGTAATGCGCACGACGGCGCCGAGGACGATGAGGAGATAGGTGCAGGCGGCGGCGGACCAGGCGAGTGTGGTAAAACGTCGCGTCATAGGCGGCGAAATGTATATTCCCGAACCTTATGTCTGCACCTCTCATGCCGGCCGATCGCTGGGGCGAGCGGCTGATCCGGCGACTCGGCTTGTGGAGCGCGATCGCGGTGTTGGTGGGCTCCACGATCGGCAGCGGCATCTTCCGCACGCCGGCCGGCGTTGCGCAACGGATCGGCGACGTGCCGCTGTTCCTGCTCGCGTGGGTCCTGGGGGGCGCTGTCGTCCTGTGCGGCGCGCTCACCTATTCGGAGCTCGCGGCCGCCTTTCCGCGCTCGGGCGGCATGTACGTATTCCTGCGCGAGTCGTTCGGGAAGCTGCCCGCCTTCCTGTTCGCCTGGGCGGAACTGTGGATCATCCGGCCGGGCGCGTTCGGCGCGATCGGGATCACCGCTTCGGCGTACACGCTGCGCACCCTCGGGGCCGACCCAGCGGCCATCGTCGCGTCGGCCGGACCGGTCGATATCCGGGCCGAGCAGCTGCTGGGCGCCGGCTACATCCTCCTCGTCGGCACGGTGAACTTCTTCGGTATCCACCGCGGCGCCATTCTGCAAAATCTGAGCACCGCCTTCAAGGTCGGCGCCCTCGCGCTGCTCGTGGTGGTCGGTTTCGCGCTCGGCACCCCGTCCGGCGACATCCCGGCCGGCGGCATCTTCGCGCAGCGGGCGGTGGTCGGATTATCGCCGTTTTTGCTCGCGATGGTGGCGATTCTCTGGGCGTACGATGGGTGGGCCGACCTGGCGTTCGTTGGCGGCGAGGTGAAGGAGCCGCAAAAGACCTTGCCGCGCGCCTTGTTGATCGGGACATCGATCGTCGTCGTGCTGTATCTGGCCGCGAATCTCGCCTACCTCTATCTGATCCCGATTCAGCAGATGAAGAACGCGGAGCTGGTGGCGGCGGACGTTGCGCGGCTTTCGATCGGGTCGGCCGGCGTGGTGGTCGTCTCGGCGGCGATCGCGGTGAGTACGTTCGGGACGCTGAATGGATCGATGATGACCGCGCCGCGTATTTTTTTCGCGGCCGCCGAGGACCGGCTGTTTCCGAATGCGATTGCGCGAGTCGATCCGCGCACGCACGCGCCCACGGGCGCGATCGTGCTCATGACCGTCATGGGCATGACTTTCATCATGGTCCGCACCTTTACCGCGCTGGCCGATCAGTTCATCATCGGCATCTGGCCGTTCTATGCGCTCGCCGTCGCCGGCGTGTTCGTGTTGCGGCGCACGCGCCCGCGCCTCGAGCGTCCCTATATGACGTGGGGGTATCCGTTCGTGCCGCTCGTGTTTCTGGGGGGCGCGCTGTTCCTGCTCGGCAACTACCTGGTATCCGAGACAGCCGCGTTTGCCATCGACATCGGCATTATTCTCACCGGCATTCCCGCCTATCTGCTCTGGCAACGCGCGCGCCGGCGGGCGCCGCCTTCTCCATAAAGAAGAGGGGCGCGATTGCTCGCGCCCCTCTAACGTCTAACCGTCTAACCGTCTAGCATCAGAACGTATACCGCAGCGTCAGCTGAACCTGGTAGTTGCTGGACGACAGCACCCGGCCGGCGAAGGCCTTGGGAGCTCCAGTGGCCGCGTCATAGAGCCGTGTGTCGAACGTGAACGTCGGAATCGACGTCGCCAGCGAGCCCGGGTTGCGGCCCGTCTGGATCAGCGCCGACTGGTTGTTGAAGGTGGGGCTGAGCGTCGGCAGCTCGATCTGGCCCCAGTCATGGTTGATGAGGTTCAGCATGTTGAAGATGTCCAGCTGCAGCAGGAACTGCTGGCCGCGCACCGACGGAATCGCCTGCCGGATCGAAAGGTCCATGCGCTTCTGGACCGGCGAGGAGCAGCTGTTGCGCCCCATGATCCGGCCGCGCTGGCGGTCGAGGCACGGCTGCGAGCTGATGAACCGCTCGAACGCCTGGGCCGCCGCCGCGTTCTGGACGAATGCGGAGCCCACGCCCGTGCCGATCCGGACCTCGTTTGGGTCCGTGGCGTTGCGCGGCACGTAAATCGGATCGTTGCCGTTGAGGAGATCGCCGTTGAGGTCGCCCGCCGTCACGTACACGAACGGCACGCCCGAGGTAGCTTCGAAATAGAGCGTGATATCTGTGCGCGATGGCAGCGAGTACGTCCCGTAGGCCAGGAACCGGTGCGGCCTGGAGAAATTGGACGTCGTGGTCACAACATCTTCGTGCGCGTTCGAGAGCTGCCGACCGAAACGGAAGTTCGAAATCGCGCGGTCCGACGTGAGGCTCTGCACATCCATCGACTTGAGGAATGTGTACGCGACGGTTGCCTCGAACCGGGTGCCGAAGCGCCGGTGGAGCTGGCTGGAAAGTGAGTAGTTGTAATCCTTCGACTGGTTCGTGACCTCGATGATGCCTTCGCTGAACGCCACGCCGCGCAGCGACGTCAACCAGCGCTGCCGGTTGTTCGTGACGGCGCCGGTCGCGCTGATCGTGTCGGCATACATCACGCGGCCGTCCCGATCCGTATAGACGATGCCGTTCACGCTATCGGCGAGGCGCGGGCCCTTGAAGTTCGCGTCGCGCACCAGCACGCCGTTGATCGCTTTGCGATACAAGCCTTCGATCGTCAGCACGAACCCACCCGGCAATTCGCGGTCGAAACCGCCCGACAGCGCCAAGTACTGCGGGTACTTGAAATTGGGGTTCGTCGTGTTGACGCCGAGCGTTCCAGCCTGGCCCGGACCAGGGGCGGGCTGGCCCGCGCACGACGTGGGCAGACTGCCGACATCCATCGTGAACGTCGGTACCGTCGCCGCAGTGGTGCAGGCCAACCGCACCAGCCCGAGTCCCGTGTTGGCGTACGCGTTGCCCAGGAGGATGTACGGCGGCGGGCCGGTGAAGACGCCGACGCTGCCGCGAATCTGGTTCCGGCTCTGGCCGCCAAGGTTGTAGTTGAAGCCGATGCGCGGTGAGAACAGGACCGAGCTCGCCGGCTTGTCACTGGTGTGGACGGTGAACAGCCCGCCCGTCGCCGAGTCCATTTTTACGGCCAGCGTGTCGTTCTCGGGCGGCGTATCGGGCAATGAGGGAATGTCGGCGCGCAGTCCGGCCGTGATCGTGAGCCGGTCATTCACGGCCCACGAATCCTGCCCGTACAGGCTGAACACCTTCACGTGGAAGTCCGCCGGGATGTCGGCGGCGTTCTGGCTGTTCGCGTAGCCGACCGCGTATCCCGCGGAACGGCCCGCGATCAGGCTGTCGGTGTTGAAGAACTTGTACACGCCGAACGCGCCCTGCGCGAAGTTGTTGAAGATGTGCGTGAAGTCGAGCCGGCCGCCGACGGTGAACGTGTGCGCACCGCGCGGGATCGTGAGGTTGTTCACCACCTCGAGGACGTCCTGATCCAGCAGGTTGCCCGGCGAAAACTGCTCGGTCCCGAACGTCGCCGAGCGGCGCACGCCGCCCACCAGCACGCCGACGGTCACCTCCGGCGCGTCCAGCGGCACGATCCGTTCGTCACGAATCGTGTTGTAGCCCACGATCAGCTCGTTCGACACGCCGTTGGCAAAGTTCGAATAGATCTGTCCGGTCGTCGACGTGTTCTTGGCATCGCGCTTGTAGGCGTTCGTGCTGTACCGGAAGCCTGCGTCCTGGAACAGCGGACTCACGTCCCACGTGTCGACGTTGCGGAAGAAGTCGTCTTGGCGGTCGTGATTGATGATCTGGCGCAGCACCAAGCGGTGCACCGAATTGATCTGGAAATCGATCCGGCCGAACAGATTGAGGAGCGGCGTCTCTTTCTGGACCGGCTCCACCGACCCGACGTCGAACCCGTACTGGGTCTGCATGACCTGCGTGATCCGGTTCAAGCTGTCGAGCGGAATAACCGGGTCATCGGGCGCAGGGGACGCCGCGCCATTCAGGTAGTACGGTCCCGACGCGGGGTCCTGGCGCTGCTGCCATTCAGGTGCGATGAAGAAGTGCAACCGGTCGCGGATGATCGGGCCGCCGAGGTTAAACCCGTACTGCTGCACGTCGAACGACGGCGTGCGCAGCGGCGCTCCCACCAGCTGCACACCCGCGAGGTCGTCGCTATTGCGATAGGTGTACAGCGCCCCTCCGTGCCACTCGTTCGTGCCCGACTTGCTCACGGCGTTGACCAGCATTCCGGCGAAGCTGCCCTGGCGCACGTCGGTGGGGGTGAACATCACCCGGAATTCCTTGATCGCGTCGAGCGACACGATCTTGCCGCCCGCGCTCCCGCCCGGAACGCCGCCGGTGGCGCTGAGATTGAACCGCTCGCTCTGGTTGGCGCCGTCGATCGTGATCGTGTTGTAGCGGTTGTAGGCTCCCGCACCCGATGCCGCGCCGCTCGCCGGATACACCACCTGCGGGGCAAGCTTGAGCTGATCGATGAAGTCACGGCTGAATGTAGGGATGCGCTGCACCAGCGTGTCGGAGATCTGCACGGTCACGCCCTGGCGCGTCGGCGCGAAGTCCGCCGTCGCCGGGACGCTGACCGTCACCGCCGACAGCTCGACCGCCTGGGCGATCAGTTGGGCGTTCACGTGCGTCGCTTCCGACAGGGTCACGTCCACGTTCTCGCGGATGAACGGCTCGAAGCCGATCGCGCGGATCGTCACGGTGTAGGGACCGCCGACCTCGAGGCCCTGCACCAGGTATTGCCCGTTCTCGCGGCTGCGGACGTTGGTCGTGAATCCGGTCCCGCGGTGCGTGACCTGCACGCCAGCCTGGGCCACCGGTTGGCCCTGCGGGTCGGTGACTTTCCCCCCGATCGCGCCGGTGGTCACCCCCTGCGCCAGAACGGTGCCGACTGATAGCAACGACAACACGGCCGCTGCCCCCAGGGCGCGGCAAAATCGAACGTTCCAACGCATGGGTGGACCTCTCCGAGGGATCAAGATCGGGGTTGTGGTATGCATCGAGACCGGGAGAAAGTGGTCCCCGGTCAAGACCTCGTCAAGGACGCTAGGTCGGCGCTTTACGCAGCAGATACACGGCCGCGACACCAACGAGAATATTCGGCGCCCACGCGGCCAGCAGCGGCGGGAGCACGCCGCCCGCCCCGATCGCCTTCGCGAGCTGGAACATCAGCAGCACGATGAAGGTGGTGGCGAGACTCGCGGCCACGCCCCACGCGGCGCCGCTCTTCGGCGTCGAAATCGCGAGCGGGGCCCCGAACAAGGTGATGAACAAACAGATGAACGGAATCGCGATCTTGAGCGCCAGCTCGACCTGCAGCTTCTTGGCGTTCGAGCCGCTGCGCGTCAGCGCTTCGATGTAGCGGCGCAGCTCGGCATAGCGCATCTCGTCCGGCGACTTGGGCTCGGCGAGCAGATCCACCGGCCGCTCGCGCAGCGTGCGCGAGCGCAGCGAATCGAACTCGAACGCCACCTCGCCGCCCGGCTGGCTGCCCGCGAGATAGCGCAGCGTGCCGCGGTGCAGCGTCCAGGGAGCCGCCCCATCCGGCGGTTCCGCCAGCGCGGCCTTGCCGGTATCCGCATACACGGCCCGCTGCGCGGCGAGAATGATCGTGGGATACGCCGGTCCCGTGCCTTCGCGCTCGAGCAGGACGTCGGTCATCTCCCCCATGCGCAGCTCGAGCGAGCGAATCGCGTACACCCAGCCGCGATCCGCCCGATACACGAAGTTGAACCGCGACGTCGTCGAGCGGATCGCCTTTTCGCCGAGCATCTCGAGGCGGCGCGAGGTGGCCACGGGCGCGATTTCCCCCAGCAACAGTCCCGCGAGCAACGCGGCCCCGGCCGCCAGGAACAGCGGCAGCACCAGAAACATCTTTTCGGGCAAGTCATACACGTACGAGAGCGCCACGGCGCCCCGGGAGACGCCGCGGCTCAGATACTGATCCAGCTTGTCCGTCAGATCGATCACGATGACGAG
>Ga0137323_1000178_pt1 | contig 18020 bp, 15 predicted proteins | sample EasRivERMZT423_2_FD_102285 | JGI IMG/M metagenome (GOLD analysis project Ga0137323, IMG submission 102285) | Soil microbial communities from meander-bound floodplain in the East River, Colorado, USA - East River MetaG ERMZT423_2 | ecosystem: Environmental > Terrestrial > Soil > Floodplain ... | reverse complement strand
GGGGGGGGGGAGCGAGTGGCCGGAGGGGGTGGGCCCGGCCGGCCCTGCGCCGCTCTCCCGCCGGGGGGGGGGGGGGGGGGGGGGGGGGTCTCCGCGGCAGCGCGTCCCCCCCGCCCCCCCCGCCCCCCCAGGAATCGTGGATGCTCGGCCCGTTCACCAAGCCGAGCCAGGTCAATCCCGTCATCACGCCCAATCCCGCCGCACGCTTTCGCTCGCCGATCAACGACAGCATCGTCTCGTGGGAGGCGTATGCCACGTTCAATCCGGCCGCCGTCGTCAAAGACGGGAAAGTATTTGTGCTCTACCGGGCCGAGGACGCCAGCGGGCGGGAGCAGATCGGTGGGCATACCTCGCGACTCGGCCTGGCCGAGAGCAGTGACGGGCTGCACTTCACGCGTCGCGCCGCTCCGGTGCTCTATCCCGACACCGACGCCCAGCGCCAGAACGAGTGGCCCGGAGGCGTGGAGGATCCGCGCATCGTCGAGACCGAGGACGGCACGTACGTGCTGACGTACACGCAATGGAATCGCGACGTCCCCCGGCTTGCCGTCGCGACGTCACGCGATCTACTCACGTGGGCCAAGCATGGACCTGCGTTCGCGAAAGCCGCGGGCGGAAAGTACCTGCGCACGGAGTCCAAGTCCGGCGCAATCCTCAGCCGGCTGGTCGGCGAGCGGATCGTGGCGACGCGTGTGAATGGGAAATACTGGATGTATTTCGGCGTTCCCGTCATCCGCATCGCGACGTCGGAGAACCTGATCGACTGGACGCCGTTGGAAGGTGCCGAAGGCAACGCCTTGAAGGTGCTGGCGCCTCGCCCGGGCTACTTCGATTCCTGGCTCGTCGAAGCTGGGCCGCCCGCGCTGCTTACCAACCACGGGATCGTCGTGCTCTACAATGCCGGCAACAGCGGCACGCATGGCGATTCCACGTTGCCGGCGCGTGTGTACACGAGTGGACAAGCGCTGTTCGACTCGCGTAATCCCCTGAAACTGCTCGCCCGCTCCAGCTCGCCATTCATCAGGCCCACGGAACCCTATGAACGGACGGGCCAGTACGTCGAGGGGACGACCTTCGTGGAGGGCCTCGTCCGTTTCAAAGACCGGTGGTATCTCTATTACGGGACGGCAGACTCGCGGGTCGCCGTAGCCGTCTCGGAGCGATAGCACCCAGCCGCACGACCCTCACGTTCAGGAGGTTGTATGCGCGCCGTTTCTGTGTGTGCGATACTCGCCGTCGCCGCGTGTGTCGATCAGGCTCCGACGAGCACCGCCAGCAACGCCAGTCTCACCCCGTCGTTCTCCGCAACCCATAAATCCAACCCGACCGTCTTCAATGTTCAGCTCCGATCCGACAACGAGCCGAACGGTGCCAGTACGTCGGAATCGAAGGGCCACGCGCAGGTCAAAGTCTACGACGACGGCACGATCGAATTCACGTTCACTGTGAACAACAAGAGCGGTGAGACGTACACGCGGGCGCACATCCACAAGGCCGCGGCCGGCGTGAACGGACCGATCCATTGGGACTTCCTCGAAGCGGGGATTCCGGTCGCCTCGGTCAGCGACCAGCCGTCGCAGCTGCGCGGCGTTGCTCGGCCGCGCGCGGCCGCCGTGCTGGCCGACCTGCTGGCCAATCCGTCCGGCTACTACGTCAACGTGCACAGCACCGCATTTCCGGGCGGCGCTGTGCGAGGCCAGCTCGAATAGCGAGGACCGTCGCGTCCTACATCGCCGCAAGCCCGCCCGAGACTCGCAAAATGCTGAAGCAGATGCGAGCGCTCGTGCGGGCTGTGGCGCCGCGCGTCACCGAAAAGATCAGCTACGGCGTTCCCACGTTCGTACTCAACGGGACCTATCTCGTATACATCGCCGGCTGGAAGAACCACGTCAGCCTGTATCCCGTGACGGCGGGTGTGAAGCGCGAGCTCAAGGCGGCCATCAACCCCTATCACAAGGGCCGGGGAACGCTGCAGTTCCCGCTGGCAGACCCACTTCCCAAGGCGCTGATCAAAAGAATCCTGAAAGCCAGGGTCAGCGAAGTCATGGCGCGTGACACGTAGCGGTCCGGTCAAAGTCGGGATCGTCGGCTCACGCTTCCAGGCGGATTGCATCGCCGCTGCCGTGAAGGCCGTCCCGGACGCTGCCGAGCTGGTCGCCGTCGCGTCACCGACGAAGGGGCATGCCGCCGACTTCGCCAAGCGGCACGGCGTCTCGCGGTCGTACGCGGACTACCGCGAGCTGCTCGGGAATCCCGATGTCGAGATGATCTCGATCACGGCCCCCAATCGCCTGCACGCGCAGATCACGATCGACGCGGCGAAGGCCGGCAAGCACGTCGTGTGCGAAAAGCCGCTGTGTATCACGCTGGAAGAAGCCGACGCCATGATCGAGGCGTGCAAGAAGGCGGGCGTGCTGCTGCTTTACGCCGAGGAGCTGTTTTTCGCGCCGAAGTACGTGAAAGCGAAGCAAATGGCAGATGAAGGAGCGTTTGGGCGAATCCATCTGGTGAAGCAAGGAGAGAAGCACTCGGGGCCGCACTCCGACTGGTTCTGGGACGTCGAGCAATCAGGTGGCGGCGCGGTGATGGACCTCGGCTGTCACGGGATCGCATTCTGCTGGTGGTTCCTGGGCAAACAGAAGATCAAGAGCGTGTACTCGCAGATGTCGACGCAGGTTCATAAGAACAAGACCAAGGGCGAAGACGAAGCGATCACCATTCTCGAATTCGACAACGGCGCCATCGGTATGGTCGAAAGCAGTTGGAACAGGCCCGGCGGCATGGATGACTGCATCGAAGTCTTCGGTGACAAAGGGCAGACGTATGCCGACATGCTGATGGGCAACGCGCTCCCTACGTATTCCGAGGTGGGCTTCGGCTACGCGGTCGAGAAGGCGGCGAGCACCAAGGGCTGGACGTATCCGGTGTTCGAAGAGCATTGGAACTACGGTTTCCCGCAGGAGATGCGCCATTTCGCGCGCTGCGTGCGGGGCAGGGAAACGCCCGTTTCCGATGGTGAGACGGGGCGCGTGGTGCAAGAAGTCCTGTACGCTGCGTATGCCTCGGCGGGGCAGGGACGCAAGATCGCGCTGCCGTTCCAGCCCAAGGGTGTGGCGAAGCCAATTGATCTTTGGAAGACACAAGGGGCGGGTGGGGACTGAACGATGCGACACAAATCCGTTAAGACAGTTCTGCTCGTTGGCGCCGTGGTGGCATTCACGGCGTGCGGTGGCGACCAACCGCCAGCGCAGCAGGCGGCGCTAATCGAGGAGGCCGAGGCTCCACTTCCGCCCTCCGAGCTCGAAACCCAGCTGCCGCCTTCGGTGCGCGATGCGGTGCTGAGGCCGTTTACCGGCGACGTCGACTCGCTGGTCAAGCGGCGGGTCGTGCGGATCGGCGTGGCGTTCAATCGCACGTTCTATTTCGTCGACAAAGGCGTGCCACGCGGCATCGCGTACGAGTACGGCCAGCTCATGGAGGCACGGCTCAACAAACACTTCCAGACCGACAACAGCAACAAGATCCACGTGATCTTCGTGCCTCTGCCGCGCGAAATGCTGCTGCCGGCACTCATCGACGGCAAGGTGGACCTGGTCGCGGCGCAGGTCCCGGTGACCCCCGAGCTGCAGCAGCACGTCGCCTTCAGCGATCCCACGCGGACGAACGTCAAGCAGATCCTGGTCACCGGTCCCGGCGCACCACCGATCACCACCATCGAGGACCTGTCGGGCAAGGAAGTGTTCGCGCGTGAATTTGGCGGCTACTCCCAGGGCCTGCATGCGCTCAATGAGCTATTTGCATCCCATGGCAGGCCGCCGGTGGTCATCCGGGAGGCCCCGCCGAACCTGGAGGACGACGATCTGCTCGAGATGGTGAACGCCGGCCTGATCCCGGCGGTCGTGGTCGACGACTATCTCGCCGTCTTCTGGCGGAAGGTCTTTCGCAAACTCATCGTCCACGACAGCATCACGCTGCACTCAGGCGGGACGCTCGCGATCGCGGTGCGCAAGAACAACCCGCACCTGCTCGCGGCGCTGAACACGTTCATGGGGAAGTACGGGTTGGGCACGGCCTTCGGCAATCGGGTCAACCGAGACTACCTCGTCAACGCGACCTACGCGAAGAGCGCCACGTCCGTGCGGGAGCGCAAGTCGTTCCTGGCGGTCGTGGCGCTGTTTCGGAAGTACAGCGACCGGTACAAGATGGATTTCCTGCTGATGGCCGCTCAGGGATACCAGGAGTCCCGGCTCCATCAGTACGCCAGGAGCCCGGTGGGTGCCATCGGCGTCATGCAAGTCATGCCGGAGACCGGCAAGCTGCTGAAGGTCGGCGACATCACCGAACTCGAGCCGAACATCCACGCCGGCGTCAAGCACATGCGCTCCCTGCTGAACACGCACTTCGAAAACGAGCCGATGGACGATCTGAACAAGGGGTTGTTCACCTTCGCGGCGTACAACGCGGGGGGGGGCCGGGTGCGCCAGCTGCGCAGGGAAGCCGAGCAGCGTGGCCTCAACCCCAACATCTGGTTCGGCAACGTGGAGCAGATCGCATCCGAGCGCATTGGGCGCGAGACCGTGACCTACGTGGCCAACATTTTCAAGTACTACGTTGCCTACCGGCTCGTGGTCGAGGAAATGGAACGCCGGAACGCAGCCAAGGCCGAGGTGAAGGCGCACGCCGTGCCACAATGAGGACTTACGCGAGCGCCTGTAACCGCTCCACCAACACCGCCGCACTCGGCACGCGGTCGCCGGGCTCCTTGGCCAGCAGCTGCAGGACCAGCTCGTCCAGCCCCGCCGGTATGCCGGCGACCAGCGTGCTGGGTCGTCTCGGCGGCTCGTTCAGCACCTTCGCAAACAGCGCCATCACCGTCGGCGCGTTGATCGGCGGCTCCCCGGTCAGCGCCTCGAACAGCACCACCCCCACCGCGTAGAGATCGGCCCGCGCATCCACGGCCTCGGCCGCGAGCTGCTCGGGCGCCATGTACAGCGGCGTCCCCACGATCATCCCCGCCTGGGTCTGGCGCCCTCCCCCCGTACGCTCGACCAGGCGCGCCACACCGAAGTCCATGACCTTGAGCACGCCCTCATCGTTCAGCAGCATGTTCTGCGGCTTGATGTCGCGGTGGATCACGCCCATCTCGTGCGCCACCACCAGCGACTCGGCCAGCTGGATCCCGATCGCCAGCGCCGGCTCCACCTCGAGTCGCCGCCGCACGTTGAGCAGCTCGCGCACCGTGAGTCCCTCGACAAACTCCATCGTCAGAAAGCACAGCCCCTTGGCTTCGCCGAAATCGTGCGTCCGTACGACGTTGCGGTGCGTGATCCGCCGTGTCAGCCGGATCTCGTCCTTGAACCGCTCCCGGGAGTCGGCGTCGAGTACCAGCTCGGGCCGCAATGTCTTGATGGCCACCGTCTCGTTCAGCTCGGTGTCGCGTGCCCGGTACACCGTCCCCATACCGCCACGGCCCAACACCGACTCGATGGTATAGCGCCCGGCGAACGTCTCGCCGGTGGTCAACCGGTCGTCCATATCCACGATCGCGTGCTCGGTGGTCCGGCGCGCGACGGTGATCTCGCCCCGCAGCAGGTCGAGGCGGCCGCGCAACCGGCGCTCGCGCTCGCCCACCTCAGTCGCCATACGATCCATCACGCGCGCCAGCCGCCCCACCGCGTCGCCGCGCTGGGCCACATCACCCAGCTGGCCCGCCGTGTAGGTGCCCGCTTCCACCGCGCTCGCGGCGTCCGTCACCACGGCGAGCGCGCGCGCCAGCTCGCGTTCCTGGTCGCGAAATCGTTTCTCCACCAGCGACGCCGCCAGCCGCGCCCGCAGCACGACCGGCTCGAACGGCTTGGGGAGATAGTCCACCGCCCCCGCCTCGATGCAGCGCGCGATCGCCGACAGCTCATCGAGCGCCGAGATCATGATGACCGGCACGTCGTGCGTCGCGGGGTCGGCTTTGATCCGCTCCAGCACCGCCAGGCCATCGAGGTCGGGCATCAGCACGTCGAGCAGCACGACGTCAACCGGCTCGCGCGCCATCAACGCCAGCGCCTCGCTCCCCCCGGCGGCAGGCACCACCGCGTAGCCCTCGCGCTGCAGCCGGCGGCTCAGCACGTCGCGGTTCCCCGCATCATCGTCGACGACGAGGACCCGCGCTTTGCCGTCGCTGCCAGGACGCACCTGCGTCGTCGCGTCCGTGCTGCCGACGTGCTTCGGTACCAACCGCGCCGCGGCGGCCTCGATGCGGTGAAGGTCTTCGACGAAGGTGGGCGAGGGGGGGGAGGCTTCGCCCGCCGCGGCGAGGATCGCCTGCACGGCTTCGGTAATGCGCCGCTGCGGGTCCTCCAGACGCACGTGCAGCCCGTTCACCTCGCCGGGCTCGATGGCTTCCTTGGTCGGGGCCAGCACGAGGCTGATGAGCTTGAGCGCGTCGTGTGCCGCGGCGATCGCCCGTTGCAGCGCCTCACGCTGCGTCTCCCTGCCCGGCCCCTGCACGTCCTCGAGCAGCATCTCCGCGTAGCCGACGATGTGGTTGAGGGGAGTGCGCAGGTCGTGACGCAGCGCCGCGACCGGGTTGCTGCCGGGGGCGGAGTGGGGGGGGGTGTGGGCGCTCACTGCGGCGCAGCCGGCAAGAGCGCCGCCATCTTGCCCAGCAAACGATCCAGCTCGATCGGCTTGGTGTCGTAGTCGTTGCAGCCGGCCGCCAGCGCCTTGTCGCGGTCGCCCGCCATCGCGTGCGCGGTGAGCGCGATGATGGGCACCGTGGCCGTCTCCGGCGCGGCGCGCAGCTGCCGGGTCGCCTCCCAGCCGTCCACTTCGGGCAGGCTCATGTCCATCAGGATGAGATCGTACTTGCCGCTGCGGCCCATCTCCACGCCGGCGCGGCCGTCCACCGCCATCTCGACCTGAAAGCCTTTGCGCAGCAGTCGGCGCGACAGCATGTCGCGATTCATTTCGTTGTCCTCGACCAGCAGGATCTTCGCCATCAATGTCTTCCCACAGGGTCCGTCGCGGCGACGCGCACCACGGCTGGCAGGGTGAGCGTGAAGGTCGAGCCCGCTCCCGGGGTGCTCTCGACCTGGACCTCGCCACCCATGAGCCGACTGAAGTGCCGGGTGATCGCGAGGCCCAGCCCGGTGCCGCCGTACCGGCTCGCCGTGGATGCCTCCGCCTGCGAGAAGGCCTGGAAGAGCCGGCCCATCTGTTCGGCCGTCATGCCGATGCCGGTGTCGCGCACCTGGAATTGCACTGTGTCGGTACCGTTATCGCCATAGCGCCGCACGCTGAGGGTGATGGTGCCCGACTCGGTGAACTTGGACGCGTTGGATAGAAGATTGAGCAGCATCTGCATCACCTTGGTGCGGTCGGTGTGCATGCTGCCCGCCGCCGGCGCGCCCTCGACCACCAGGCGGTTCGCGCGTCGTTCCACCAACGGGCCGACGGTCGAGCGGACCTGGTCGAGCAGCGGCCCGAGCGCGAAGTCCTCGCAGTGGATCTCCATCTTGCCGGCCTCGATCTTCGACAGGTCGAGGATGTCGTTGATGAGTGCCAGCAGCAACCGGCCCGACGCCTCGATGCGGCTCAGGTCCGCGCCCAGCTGACCCACGCCCAGATCTTCGATCTCTTCCTTTAATAGCTCGCTGTAGCCGATGATCGCGTTCAGCGGAGTACGCAGCTCGTGGCTCACGCTGGCGAGGAAGTGGCTCTTGGCCTGGCTCGCCTCTTCGGCCGCGCGGCGCGCCTTGAGCAGCGGGGTGATGTCGTGGTACAGCGCCATCAAGCCGAGCCGCTTGCCGCCCACGATGACCGGCACACCCAGGACTTCGACGTCCACCATCGCGCCGCTGCGATGCCGCCGCTGCGAGATCACCTTCACCGGCCGCTCGTCCAGCGCCTGCTCGGTGTAGCGTACCGCCTCGACGCGCGTGGCGTCGGTCGTGATCAGATCGTCGAGGTTCTTCCCCCGCACGTCGGCCTCGCTGTAGCCGTAGAGCTGTTCGAAGGCGGGATTGCACGACACCACGTTGTGATGCTCATCCAGGGTGACGATGGCCACCGGGTTGTTGTCCACCAGCTCCTGGAAGTACTTGCGCTGGTGCTGCGCCGTGGTGAACAGCCGGGCATTCTCGATCGCGATCGCCGCCTGCGGCGCGAACAGGTTGAGCAGCCGCAGATCCTCGTCGCCGAACCGGCGCACCGGGTTCTTGTCCATGAACGCCATCGCGCCGACCAGGTTTTCGCCGATGAGGAGCGGGGCGACCATCACTGCCGTGAACTCGACCGTCGCGTATTGCGCCGAGCGGCCCGACCATTCGCGATAGTTGGGGATCAGCAGCGGCTCGCGCGTGCGGGCCGCGTGGCCCATCGCGCCTTCGCCCAGCTTCATGCGCGTGCCTGTGGTGTCCTTGCGGCCCATGTTGTGACTGGCGACGATCTCCAACTCGTCGACCTCGGCGTGGTAGATCGCAAGCTCGCCGTGGCTCACGGCCAGCAGCCGCATGGCGCGCTCCAGCACCGCCTGGAGCACGGTTGTCAGGTCGCGCCGGCCCACCAGGTCGGCCATGGTGGCGCGCAGGGCCTCCTGCTCGTCGGCGCGGGCGCGCTCGGCCCGCAGCAGGCGGGCGCGCCCGATGGCGATCCCGGCCTGGTTGGCCGCGGCCGTGAGGACTTTGAAGTCAGCCTCGTCGAACGCATCGGGGCGGTTGCTCTCCACCACCAGCACGCCGACCAGCGCGCGGTTGGCCAGGAGCGGCACGTCCACCTCCGAGCCCTCGTTGCGGGTCGGCAGGTAGCGCGTCTCCTTTGTCACCCGCGGCGTATAGTGAATGCGCCCGTCGAGCAGGGGACGCTCGCTCAGGCCCTGGCCGGGACGAATCCGCAGGCCCGCCGGTGCCTCTTTCCACCCCGCGCTCGCCACCAACACGCGATCGCCGGTCGCCTGGTCAACCAGCAGCACCGCGACGAAGTCGTATCCCAGCGCCTCGCCGCGTAGCCCGTCCACGACGGCGTGACAGACCTCGCTCTCGCTCTCGGCTTCGGCGATTCGGGTGCTGAGATCGAGCAGCGCGTCCTGGCGCGACGCCGCGGCGTTTTTCACGTGCTCTCCGCGGGTGCCGGCGCGTGGACCGGGAGCCGAACCGTGAACGTGCTGCCCTTGCCGTAATCGCTGGCCACCGCGATGTCGCCACCCAGCAACCGGCACAGCTTGCGCGAGATCGCGAGGCCCAGCCCGGTGCCGCCGTAGCGCTGCGCGATTTTCGCGTCGGCTTGCACAAATGCCTCGAACAGCCGGCCCGCCTGCTCGGGCGTCAAGCCGATGCCGGTGTCGGACACGGCGAACACCATCCAGCCGTCCTCGCGCGCGACGTCGAGCGTGATCGTGCCCCGCTCGGTGAACTTCGACGCGTTGGACAGCAGGTTGAACAGCACCTGCCGGATGCGCATCTGGTCGGAGTGCATCTCGCCCGGGTCGGCGGGCGTGCGCACCTCGAGCGTGTTTCCACGACGCGCCACCAGCGGTTCGACGGTGGCCCGCACCTCGTCGATCACCAGCCGCACCGCGAACCGCGCCGGCGCGATCTCGACGCGGCCGGCCTCGATCTTGGACAGGTCGAGCACGTCGTTGATCAGCATCAGCAGGTGCCGGCCGGCGCCGCGGATGCGGTCCAGATCGGCGATGAACGACGGCAGGCTGCGGTCTTCGGCCTCCTCGCGCAGCAGCTCGCTGTAGCCGATGATGGCGTTGAGCGGCGTGCGCAGCTCGTGGCTCATGCTGGCCAGGAACTGCGACTTGGCGCGGTCGGCCGACTCGGCGTCCTGGCGCGCCTTGAGCAGCTCGGTGATGTCGTGATAGAGCGCCATGAGGCCGACCCGCTCGCCGCGCACCACGGCCGGCACCGCGAGGATCTCGACGTCCACCATGGTGCGGTCTTTGCGCACGCGCCTGCCGACGCCGTGGATGGCGCGGTCGGTGGCCTCCTGGGTGTAGGCCACGGCTTCCTTGCGCGTGTCCTCCGTGGTGATGAAGGGGTCCAGCTCGCGGCCCAGCACCTCGGCGGCAGCGTAACCGAACAGCTTTTCGAACGCCGGGTTGCACAACGTGATGTGGCCGCGCTGGTCGAGCGCCACGATGGCAACCGGGCTCTCGCGCACCAGCGACTCGAAGTACGCCTGCTGGCGCTGGACACTGGTGAACAGCCGCGCATTCTCGATCGCGATCGCCACCTGGGGCGCGAACAGGTTGAGCAGACGCAGATCTTCGGAGTTGAACACCCGGTTGGGGTCGGAGTGCAGCGCCGCGATGACGCCCACCAGCCGCTCACCGATCAACAGCGGCGCGACCATCACCGAATTCACGTTGATGTCGTCGTACTTGGCCGACTGCCCGATCCATTCGCGGTAGGATGGGATGATGAGCGGCTCGCGGGTGCGGGCCACGTGACCCATGGCGCCTTCGCCGATCTTCAGGCGTGTGCCTGTCGAGTCCTTGCCGATGTTGGCGCTGGCCAGGACCTCCAGCTCGCCGGCGGCCTCGTCGAACAGGGCTACCTCGCCGCCGGTGACCCCGAGCAGCGCGACCGCGCGGTTGAGTACCATCTTGAGCACCCGGTCGAGCTCGTGGTCGCCGACGAGGGCCGCCATGGTCTCGAGCAGGGCGGCGTGCTCGTCGCCGCGACGCCGCTCCTGGGCCAGCAGGCGTGTCCGCGCCAACGCGATGCCGGCCTGGTCGGCCGCCGCGGTGAGGATCTCGAAATCGTAGGACGTGAAGGCGTCGGGCTCGCTGCTCTCGACCACCAGCACGCCCATCGTGACGCCGTCCACCACCAGCGGGACATCCACCTCGGAGCCGCTGGCGAGGGACGCGATGTAGCTGGCGTCGCGGGTGACGTCGGCCGTGTAATGGAGCTTGCCGTCGGCGATGGCCCGGGCCGAGATGCCGGCGCCGGGCGGGACGCGATAGTTCTTGGGCGCGCTCGACCAGCCGATGGAGGAGCGCAGGACGCGCTCGCCGGTCGCGGGATCGAGCAGGAAGAGCCCAAGGAAGTTGTAGCCCAGGGCCTCGTCGTGGAGGCCCTGAACCACCGCGTCGCAGATGGCGGCTTCGTCGTGGGCGGCGGCGATGCCGGTCGACAGACGCAGGAGCGCCGCCTGCCGGTGGGCCAGGGGGTCGAGCTTTGGAGCCGGGGGTGGGGTCAGCGGAGTCGTCGTCCTCAACAGGGTGGGTTAAGCTATGGTTGGTCGGGCGTTCCCGGAACCACCCGAGGTGTTGTGACTTGCTGATCGAACTCAAGCAACCGTGGCTACTGCTGGTGCTGACGTCAACGGGGACCATCCTGCCGGCGGCCGCCGCGTTCTCTCCGTGAGCCGAAGGCTTGTCATTGTCCTGAGCCTCGGCGCTGCCTGTGCCCAGCCCGTTCGCGAGCCATCGACCGATTGGCGCACAACTGGTGGAGCGCCGGGAAACACGCGCTACTCGCCGCTCGACCAGATCAACACCAGCAACGTCGCGCAGCTCCGCGTGGCATGGATCTATCACACCAAAGACCTGCCGGCAGACCGCGGCGAGATTCAGGCGACGCCGATCGTGGTGGACGGCGTCCTTTACACGACGACGCCGGCGCTGGCGGTGGTTGCGCTCCGTGCCGAGAACGGCAAACTGATCTGGCGATTCGACCCACGCACGACGCACCCCTCGCTACGCTCGGGGCGGGCTCTCGCACAACGCACCGAATTGACTCACGTCAACCGCGGCGTCGTCTACTGGGCCGACAGCACCGACCGCCGGATCTTCTTTAGCGCGGGCCGCCGTCTGTATGCGCTCGACGCGCGCATCGGCCGCCCGATTCCCACGTTCGGCGAGGCGGGATCCATCGATCTCGCCGCCGGGCTGTCGCGCGACATCGGCGACGCCTATCTCGTCGCGACGAGTCCCGGCGCGATCTACAAGGACCTGCTGATCCAGGGCATGCGCGTCGGCGAGGAAGAGAGCTCGGCGCCCGGGGACGTGCGCGCCTATGACGTGCGCACCGGCGCGATCCGCTGGACGTTCCATACGATCCCGCATCCCGGCGAATTCGGCTACGACACCTGGCCCGGCGGCGCCTGGCAGACGGCGGGTGGCGCGAACAGCTGGGCCGGCCTGACCGTCGATACCGCGCGGGGCATCGTCTACGTCCCGACCGGCTCGGCGACGCCCGACTTCTACGGTGGCGACCGCATCGGCGCGAACCTGTTCGCGAATTCGTTGCTGGCGCTCGATGCGGCGACGGGCAAGCGGATGTGGCATTTCCAGACCGTGCACCACGATCTCTGGGATCGCGATCTCCCCGCCGCACCCAATCTCGTCACGGTCACGCGCGGTGGCTCGCGCATCGATGCGGTCGCCCAAATCGCGAAAAGCGGCTTCGTCTTTCTGTTCGATCGGCAAACGGGGAAGCCGCTGTTCGATATCGTCGAACGCGCGGTGCCCGCGTCCGATTTGCGAGGCGAGCGCGCCTGGCCCACGCAGCCGATCCCAGTCAAACCGGCACCGTTCGCGCGCCAGTCGATCAGCGCGGCGGACGTCACCGATCTCGAGCGATTCCGCGCGCTCAATCACGGCGGTTTCTTCACGCCGCCGAGCACGGAAGGGACGATCGTGCTCCCTGGCTTCGATGGCGGGGGTGAGTGGGGCGGGGCCGCCGTCGATCCTGAGACCGCAGTCATCTATGTCAATGCGAGCGATGTCCCTTGGATCGCCGCCATGCGCGAGTCGGCACACCTTCCGCCGAGCGGTGCTGCTCCGCGCAGCGGCGCGGCGGTCTACGCCGGCTCCTGCGCCGCCTGTCATGATAACCGAGCGCGCGGGGCTCCTGCACTCGCGGGAGTGGCGCAGCGCCTCTCACGCGACGAGGTGCGAGGCATCATCGATCGGGGCCGCGGCTTCATGCCCTCGTTCGCAGGTCTCCCGCGAGCGGAGAAGCGCGCGGTACTCGAGCACCTCGGCTATCCGCCTTCGTCGGACACCGCGCATTATGCATGGGAACGGACCAGCGCGACGCTCGCCCCCTACGAGTTCGTGGGCTACGAACGGTGGCGGGATTCGAGCGGCTATCCGGCGGTGAAGCCGCCCTGGGGGACGCTGAGCGCGATCGATCTCAACACGGGCGAGTATCGCTGGCGGATCCCACTGGGCGAATTCGCCGAGCTCAAGGCGCGCGGCATTCCGGCCACCGGTACCGAGCTGTACGGAGGGCCGATCGTGACGCGCGGTGGGCTCGTGTTCATTGCCGCGAGCCAGGACAGCAAGTTTCGCGCGTTCGACAGGAACACCGGCGCGCTGCTGTGGGAGGCTGAGCTTCCCGCGCCGGGTTATGCGACTCCGAGCACCTATTCGGTTAGGGGAAAGCAGTTCGTGGTGGTGGCGGCGGGGGGGGGGAAGCTGGGTTCGAAATCGAGCGACACGTATGTGGCGTACGCCCTGCCATAGCTGCGACTCCCCGGGGGCACTTTAAGCGTATGACATGCATATCCTCTGACATGGAGTCGATCATGGACCTGCCTTTCCCCCTGAAGAAGAAACCCGGACCGGTCAAACTTCCCGAACCGCCCAAACCGAAGCCACCTAAGCCGTGGGAGCCGGCCAAGATTCCGCGCGATCCGAAGCCCCCGACCGTTCCAGGCCAGTAGCCGACAGGCTCGCGCCAGCGTAGCCTGCTGGAGTGCTATTCGACCTCACGCAGGCCATCGAGATCCTGGAGCGGACCCCCGCCACGTTGCGCGAGCTGCTGCGCGACGTGAGCGCGGGTTGGGAGCGCGGCACCGAAGGCCCCGACACCTTCAGTCCGTTCGACAACATCGGCCACTTGATTGACGGTGAAGAGACCGACTGGATGCCCCGTGCCCGGATCATCCTCGCCCAAGGTCCAAATCGGCGGTTCGAGCCCTACGATCGCTTTCGGCACAAAGCGCGCAACGTCAAGCGGACCATGGAGTCGCTGCTCGACGAATTCGAGAAGCTGCGCGCTGAAAACTTGCGGACGCTGCGCTCCTGGAACCTGACCGACGCGCAGCTCGAGCTCCGCGGCGACCACCCCGCTCTCGGCCCAGTCACGCTGCGACACCTGCTCGCCGCATGGGTGGTCCACGATCTCGGACACATCGCGCAGGTGGCGCGCGTAATGGCCAAGCAATACCGGGCCGAGGTGGGCCCGTGGGTCCCGTATCTCCCCGTATTAACCGACCACGAGGTTCCACGATCATGAGATATGGTCTTGCCCTGGCCCTGGTGCTTGGCGCACCGCCCGCCGCCGCTCAGTCCCTGGCGGCGCGTCCGGAAGACGTCGCCACGATCGACGGCGTCATCAAGGCGTTTTACGACGTCATCTCCGGGCCGGCGGGTCAGCCGCGCCAATGGCAGCGCGACAGCACGCTCTACATCCCGAGAGTGCAGTTCGTCGCGATGAGCGTAGAGAACGGCAAGCCCGTGCCGGCGGTGATGGATCACGGGCAATTCGCCCGGGCCTATAACAGCGCGTTTGTGGATCGGGGGTTTTTCGAGCGCGAAACCAAACGAGTCACGAAGCGCTTCGGCAACATCGCGCACGTGTTCAGCGCGTACGAGTACCGCGCGACGGAGCAGGGCCCTGTGCAGGGCCGCGGCGTCAACAGCATTCAACTGTACTGGGACGGCACCCGTTGGTGGATCGCGAGCGCGACCTGGGACGATGAGCGGCCCGACAACCCGATTCCGGCGGAGCTGCGTTAGGCGAGAGTCAGGGTCCCGGTTCGTAGCTCTCGAGGACCTCGGTGACCACCTGATCCGTCAAGCGAAGCTCCGCTTTGACCATCCATCCCTGGTCTCGTGAAACCCACATGGTCCACCGTAAGCTCTCGCCTAGGTGCTGCTCTATTTCCACACGCCAGCACTCGAACCTGCCGGCCGGCACCGACACACGATCTCTGCCCCGGACCCGCAGATCGAGCGGCACCGCGTGCTGCTCGAGGGTGCCCGGCCCGGTCCGCTTGAACAAGCCGGTCTGATACAGGCTGCCTTGCCAGCCGCGAGCCAGGGGAATCGCCGGGAAAAGGACGCGTAGCCGGCTGGGCCAGAAATCGCTGGTAAAGACGGCCCGGGGCGGAAATGGTAACTGCATCGTACCGCTGTAGAACCCTGTCATGGGTCCGGTGATGGTGATTGATTGAGTGCCCCTTTCACTCGAAAAGGATTGCACCGTGCGTGTCCGGCGCTTATACCCGGATACGACCGCATAGCGCGGCCGAAGCGTCGACGCGTCGATGTAGACCGTATCAACAAAGTCGTGCGTCCGTTCGTTGCGAAAATTCCTTGCTGTAGTGACGATCCAGGCCGGATCGCGGTCGTACGTGCCGCGCGCCATCCGAATGCGCGTGCTGCCGATAAAAGAGGATTCGGTGAGGACGCCGTCGGTTGTCGTTGTCGAGCCATAGGTCCACACTCCTTCCGTCAGGCGCGACGGATCGAGTGAGTCGGCCAGAATGAGCGGATATTTGGGTTGTGCGGGTATGCCGCTCGACTCCCGAGCGTTGCCGTCCGGGAACCATGGCGTCATCCCGCGCAACAGCTCGCCGAGTCGATCACGGCCGGCCGATTCGCCGATCCTGGAGAGCGATAGCGAAATGATCCAGGAGCCACCGATCAAGACAGCCACGGCGGCAGCGGCGCCGATCCAGCGCCATGGTAGGGCCAGCCCGCCAGCCAGGAGGCTCACCCGTACTCCCGTCGCTCGGCTACGGAGAATGCGCGGCAGAAGGTCCGCGCTGACATCGGGGACGGGCAGCTGGCGCAAAGCGGCTCTCAATTCGTCTCGTTCATTCATTGCTTGCCTCCCAGGATCCGCCGCAGCCGCGACATCGCGCGCATCAGTCGCACGCGAGACGCGACGGCGCTGATTCCCAACATTCCCCCAATTTCAGAATGCGAATACCCTTCGATCTCCTTGAGCACCAGCACGCTGCGAAGCGATGTCGGCAGCGCGTCCACAGCGGCCTGCAGGTCTCCCGTCTCCGATCCACGCTGGGGTGCATCGGCCGCCTCGTGATCTTCCAGCCGGATCGCCGCACGGCGACGCCCGGCGCGCAGTCTCATCAACGCCACCCGCGCGGTTAACCGCTTGAGCCAGGCGTCCAGGCGCCCACGCTCCTCATAGCGCTGCAGGGCCTCCGGCAGGCCGACAAAGACATCGTGGACGACGTCCTCTGCGTCCTCTCGCGAGCCGCTGAGCCGGTAGGCCAGACGGAACAGGGCCGGCCCAAACAGACGGTACAGGTCCCCCAGTGCGGCGGGACTGCCGCCCCGGGCCTGCTCGGCAAGCTCGGCAGCCCCCGGGGGGGGCGACGGCGCCACACGGGTCCCCATGAGCTACGATACCAATGCCTTGAGGGGGAAAAACGTTACAGATTTGGTTTTGGCGGCTAACTCGTTTATTATGAGAGCGTTCATGAAGTCTGGCAGTAGCTCACATGAGGGGTCAAATCATCAGTCGGCGCTAGCGGTCTCCGGCATTGGGCCGGAGGAGCACGCACGGCGCGCCACGGTGAGCGAGACAACCCTCCCAGCATCCTGCCAGCAATAACTACGGCGAAATACGCCATTACCACGAGCCCGACGCAGCAGACGAGCGTCGTTCACTTCCTCTCCAAGGGGAACGTGCTACGAGTTTGTCCCGCCTCAGGGCAGGAACCAAGTACGTTATGACACCGCAGCCAGCGCACAACCATTTACCACGCCCCGCCCACAAGGAACCACCCGCCCACGCGCCGAATGCGGCGCTGATGATCGACTTCGACAACGTCACCATGGCGATCCGCTCCGATCTGCAAACCGAGCTGAAACGCCTGCTGCAGTCGGAGATCATCCGCGGCAAGGTCGCGGTGCAACGCGCCTACGCCGATTGGCGCCGCTACCCGCAGTACATCGTCCCCCTCTCCGAATCGTCCATCGATCTGATCTTCGCGCCGGCGCACGGCGCCAATAAGAAAAACGCGACCGACATCCGGCTCGCGATCGACGCGCTGGAGCTGGTCTTCACGCGTCCCGAGATCGGGACGTTCATTCTACTTTCCGGGGATTCGGACTTCTCGTCGCTCGTGCTGAAGCTCAAGGAATACGGGAAGTACGTGATCGGCGTGGGAATCCGCGAATCGTCGAGCGACCTGCTGATCCAGAATTGCGACGAGTATTACTCCTACAACGAGCTCGCCGGCTTCACCAAGACGAGCGACGTCGAGTACATCAAACGCGATCCGTGGGAGCTGGTCGTCGAAGCGGTCAAGCAAATGACGGCCCACAACGACGTCATGCGCTCCGACCGCCTGAAGCAGGTCATGCAGGAAATCGACCCCAACTTCGACGAGAAGGACGCTGGCTACTCGCGCTTCAGCAAGTTCGTCATCGAGGCCGCGCGCCGCGGCCTGATCACGCTGACCCGGCTCGACAACGGGCAATACGAGATCGCGCTCGGTCCGGAGGTCGCAGGCGCGGCGGCGCAGCCGACACTCGCCGCGATGAGCGAAGCTCCGGAGCGCCCGCGCACCCGTGGCGGGCGGGGCAGGGGTCGCGGTCGCGGTGCGCGGGATCGCGAAGAACCGCCGGCCACGCCGGCCGAGGAGGCCCTCCCCCTCACGACGGCCCCGGCAGAGCCCGCCCCCGAGGCGCCCGCGGCCAAATCGGGCTTCTCGTTCGGTGGCGCGTTCGGTCTGTTCAAACAGGCGATCGCTGGCCCCCCCCCCAATGACGAAAAAACCGAAGAGGAGCCCGAAGCTGCGCAGCCGATCGTCCCGACGCCGGCGACTGCGTCGACCCCGGACCTCGAGGACGAGGATGACATGCCGATGCCCGCATCCTCGGCGCCGCCACCGCCATACAGCACGCCGGCAGGGACCCCGGGGGTTCCGGTGCGCAGCGCGCGCTTCCGCCGCGGCTCACGCGGTGGCGCCCCGCGCGGTGGTGGGGGTGGGGGGGCCCCTGAAATCCCGCGCATCGGCGTCGTGGAGGT
>Ga0137323_1000177_pt1 | contig 18066 bp, 22 predicted proteins | sample EasRivERMZT423_2_FD_102285 | JGI IMG/M metagenome (GOLD analysis project Ga0137323, IMG submission 102285) | Soil microbial communities from meander-bound floodplain in the East River, Colorado, USA - East River MetaG ERMZT423_2 | ecosystem: Environmental > Terrestrial > Soil > Floodplain ... | reverse complement strand
GCCAGTTCACTTGCGCGTGCATTTAATGAAGCCGAGCGTGACCGTGTACGCCTGCCCTAAGGTGCAGGTGAGCTGAGGTGGACTACTACCTGAAGAGCGGCGCCGGCGCGATCATTTACTCGAATCGGGCCTGGTCGAATGGCGAGAAGATGGTGCCGACGACGGCCGACGTTAGTTCAAACGTCGATGTTGCGCGCTGCTGGGTGTGGGAAGTTACGACGGCAGGGACTAGCACTGGCACGCCGACGTGGCCAGCGAGCGTGACTCAGGACAGCACGACGGTTACGCAGAACGGCGTGGTGTGGACCGCACGCCGACCTGGCTGGCAGAACGCCTCTACGCGCAACTGGGCATTCGCGACGATCTACCTGCAATACGCAGCCCTGGCGATGGCTGCCGGGGACCGGCTCTTCGCCTCGCAGGCTCATAGCGAGAGCTGGCCAGAGGCGGTTTTTGCGCACACCGTGGACTTCGTGAACTCGACGATCTTGCAGCCCTGTCAGGTGTTTTGCGTGAACGACGCCCAGACTGACCCGACACTGATGGCGCGTGCGACGGGCGCCACGGTGGCGGCGCAGCAGATGCTGAACATCTCGGCCAACGGCCTGGCGGTGTCGGACTTCACGCTGCAGTCGGCGATGAACCACGCCTCGAACCGGGACGTGCAGCTCGCGGCCAACGCCGACGGCTTCGCCGGCATCTGCCAAGTCTACGAACGCTGCACGCTGCAGATCGGAAACACCGCCGACGACGCGACGATCGCGCCATTGATGAACGATCACTTCGCGCCGATCAGGTCAATCCTCAACGATTGCCTGTTCAGGTTCGGCGGCGTGAACCAGCACATCGAGTGCGCTGGAGGCACCGAGATCAACGGCGGCGGGTTGCATGCGAGCTCGGCCGCGATAGATACGCTCTTCCGCTCCACGCAGAGCGACGGCACGTACATGATCATGACCGGGTTCGACCTGAGTGGAGCGGCTCAGGACCTCTATCTCTTCGATGGCGCTAGCCTGGACACGCACATCGGCGGCGGGCGGGTAATCGTGCGCGAGTGCCGCATGCCGAACAACTGGAATGGCGGGCTCTTTCGCAACCAGCTTGACCACGAGACGGTGATCGAGCTCTATAACTGCTCGGACGCGCTTGGCAACAAATGGCGGCTGTGGAATCACGGGCTCGCTGGAAACGTTCGAGACGACACGACGGTGTATCGGCCCGGTGGCGCTAGCGATTACGGGGTGTCGTTCTCGCTCAAGATGTCGAGCAGCGCGTATGCAAAGTACCCGGTGACGGCGCTCGCGACCCCTGAGCAGGCGCGCCGCTTCCCTGGTACGCAGGCCGAAGTGGCTGCGTGGTCGGCCGGGACCAGCATCACGCTCGAGATGGAGATTATCCACGACTCGCAGGGCAGCGGGACGGGTGGAAGGCTCACGGACGAGGAGATCTGGATCGAGGCGCAGTTCCTCGGTGCAAGCGGCTTTCCGCTCGGGAAGTTCTTGACGAGCACGAAGGGCGCTTCGAGCACGGTGCCGTTCGGAGACTATTTCACGAGCGCCTCGACGCCGGCTGACAGTGTCGACAACTGGGTGCAGAGCGGCATGACCACGCCGCGCAAGCAGATTCTTTCCATCACGTTCGCGCCGCAGGAGAAAGGCTTTGTGCAGTACAGGGTGTGCTTGGCAAAGGCGAGCGCCACCGTGTACGTCTGCCCGCGAACGACGGTGAACTAGCGTGCCGCGCCAGTATCAGGACGTCGGCGGGGCGTACTTAAACGAGACCGGCAACCGCCAGTACCAGGACACTGGCGGCGCCTACATCAACGAGACGCAGGGCGGTGGCACGAGCGATACGGTGCTTACCGCGCCCGGCGAGGCGACGGGCGACTTCCGCACTCCGGTAGTCTCGACGCAGACCCAGATCACCGGCTCGGTCATCCATGAGACCACCGGCTTTCGGCAGTCCATGGTGCCGCAGGCCGAGGGCGTGTTCGTCGTCGAGTCGTTTGGCTCTGGATCCTCGAGCGGAGTTCTCTCGGGGAGCGGCGAGGCGAGCGCGAGTTTCGCGGGCGAGTTTCAAGCTGATGGCGTGTTTGCGGCCGATGGCGATGCCGCAGCATCGTTCACCGGCGCGTCGCAAGCGGCTAGCGTGCTGTCGGCTGATGGCGATTCGACGACATCGTTCACCAGCGTTGGCGGTACGGACGGGACCCTCACCGCGGACGCCGAGGCGACGTCGTCCTTTGTTGGCGCAGCCACCGTTGATGGCGTCTTTGCCGCCGCTGGCGAAGCGACGGCGGCCTTGGTCGGCGAGGATTCGTCTGGGTCGGTGTTCACGGCGCCCGCAGATTCGACGGCGAGCTACGTCGGCGTATCGGTCGCTGAGGCGGTGCTGGGTGCATCCGGTGAGGCGACGGTCAGTTACATCGGCGCAGCGTTCGCGGAGGCGGTATTGAACGCCGCCGCCGAGGCGAACTTCACGGTCACGGGTGGGAGTTCTGTGCCTCCGGTGTACGACTGGCTCGCGCGCGGTCGCATCGGGTCCATCGTGGCCAGGGATCAAACGAATCGCATCGGGAGTGACAGGGCATGAACTTCGTCGAGACGCACGTCGCGGGGGACACGCTTAACTTCCCGGTCGAGGTGCCGGAGTACCCGAACACCGACGGCTGGACGCTGAAATACCGTCTGACGGCGCGCTTCACCTCGCCGGTGCAGGCATCGATCGTGCTCACCGCGGTGAACAACGCCGACGGCACCTACCAGGTGCAGGAGTCGCCGGCGAATACCGAGCTGTGGGCGGCTGGGTATTACACCTGGGCGCGGTGGGTGGAGAAGGTCGGCGCGATGCAGACGCTCACCGAGCGCGGCCAGCTCGAGGTGCGTCCGAACCCGCGAACTTTAGCGCAGGGGGTCGACACTCGCAGCCAGGCCGCAAAGGCGGTCGACGACATCATGGCCGCGATGGCGACCTTTACCGCGTCCAACGGCACCATCAAGAGCTACACCATCGGCACCCGACAAATCACCTACCGGGACAAGGCGGAGATGATCACGGACCTGGATTTCTGGCGCCGTCAGCTCATCGCGGAGCAGGACGCCGCGAAGATCACAGCCGGGTCGCCTAACCCGCGAGCCGTAGGAATCAGGTTCCACCGTGTTTGAGAACCTGAGAAAGAGCCTCGCGCGGGTGATTGCCCCGAGGCGGCCGCCAGCGGCACGGAAAGCCAGGGTCCAGTCTGCGCGCGCGCCTATGCAGATGCGCATCTACCAGGCGGCGCGCTCGTCGCGTCTGACCTCCGGCTGGGCGACCTCCACCACGTCCGCGGATTCAGAGCTTAGCGCGAGCCTGACGGCGCTTCGCAATCGCAGCCGGGCGCTGGTGCGTGACGCGGCCTATGCCAAGCGCGCGAAGGTGGTGGTGCAGAACAACGTGATCGGCGCCGGTATCGGAATGCAGGGGCAGGTCATGTCCAGCCGCGACACCCTGCGCGAGGATGTGAACACCGCGATCGAGGAGGCTTGGCGAGACTGGTCCTGCTCGGAGTATTGCCACACCGGCGGCACGCTGCACTTCTGCGACCTCGAGCGCGCGTTGATGGGCCAGGTATTCGATGCCGGCGAAGTGTTCGTGCGCAAGCACTACCGCCCCTTCGGCGGAGGTGAGATCCCCTTCGCGCTGGAGATGATCGAGGCGGAGAGGATCGCGGACGAATTTTCGTACCCGCCGTCAGCAGCGGCAGGGGCCATCATCAAGATGGGCATCGAGGTCGACCGCTACGGCCGGCCTGTCGCCTACTGGCTGCGGCAGCGCCATCCGGGCGAGTTGCGGGTACTGCCTGGAGAGGCTGACAAGCTCGAGCGCGTGCCTGCCGAGCAGATCCTGCACCTGCGCCTGGTGGACCGCTGGCCGCAGACGCGGGGCGAGCCATGGCTGCATGCGGTGGCGCGCAAGCTGAACGACATGGACGGGTATTCTGAGGCCGAGATCGTCGCGGCGCGGGGGTCGGCAAATTATCTGAACACGATCGAGACCGCCGAGGGGGAACATCCATTAGCCACTCCGGTCGATCCGTCGAATCCAGGGGGCGAGCAGGAAGTCATCACCGAGCCCGGCATGACCCTGAGGCTTGCTGTTGGCGAGAAGATGAACTTCAACAATCCGAGCCGCCCGAATACGGCTCTCGATCCGTTTATGCGCTACATGCTGCGCGAAGTCGCTGCCGGAACCGGGGTGAGCTACGAGTCGCTCTCGCGCGATTACTCGCAGTCGAACTACTCCTCTAGCCGCTTGGCGCTGCTGGATGACCGCGACCTCTGGCGGATGTTGCAGCAATGGTTCCTGCGCAACTTCCGGCTGCCGCTGCATAAGGAGTGGCTGCGCTCGGCGGTGCTCGCGCGCGCGGTCGCGCCGGTGCGGGTAGAGGAGTACGCGGTGGACCCGAAGAAATTCGAGGCGGTGCTATTCAAGCCGCGCGGCTGGAGCTGGATCGACCCGACCAAGGAAGTCGAAGCCTACAAGGAAGCGATCAAGGCGGGCTTTACGACGGTGACGGATGTCATTGCGCAGACGGGCGGCGGGCAGGACATCGAGGAAGTGCTGCAGCAGCGCGACCGCGAGCTCAAGTTGATGGACGATCTAGATCTGGAGTTCGACACGAGCCCAAGCGTGTACGTGGAGGAAGAGAAGGCAGCACCTGCCGCGGCGCCAGAACCTCCGAAGCCGGACAAGGAAGAAAAGGAATCGGAAACAGAAAGGGCGCAGCGCATGCTGATGAACTCCCTGGCATGGGCGCTGCGGCGCGAGGAGAAGGCACCAGTAGTCAACGTCGACGCGCGCAGCACAGTGAATGTCCCGGAGCAGTTGCCAGCACAGGTCAAGGTCGATGTGCATGTCCCTGAGCAGCCGGCGCCTCAGGTGAACGTAAACGCGTTTCCGAAGAAAAGCACCGAGACAATCGAGCGCGATGATGCCAAAGAGATCACCAAAGTGTTGCGCGTAAACGAGGGATAGACCATGGCGAGCGCAGTTTTTCCGAAAGCGAAAGAGCGATCGCTAGGCGCGGGTCTGGACCTGGTCAACGTCGACGTGCGCGTGATGCTGGTGCTCAGTTCGTACACCTACGATGCGGCGGACGAGTTTGTCGCTGACCTCGGCGCCGTGGACAACGGGCGCTCGACGGCACTGACCGGGAAGTCGATCACCAACGGCATCTTTGATGCGAGCGACTCGACGCTGAACGCTACCGCCGCCACGGCGAGCAACGCGCTGGTCGTGTTCATCCACACCGGGGCGGATGCCACCGCGCGTCTGATCGCCTACATCGACAACGCTGTCGGCCTGCCGTTCACGCCAGAAGCGGCGCAGACCTGCCCGATCGTTTGGGATAGCGGGGCCGACAAGATTTTCGCGCTATAGAGGAAAAACATGAGCAGACAGTACTTTCAGGATCTGGCCGAGCCTAATAGTGCGGCGTTCCCTACGATCACGGCTACTACTGAGACCGTTCTGGTTCCGACGCTGTTCACCCAGATTCCGGCGATGGAGCCACGGGCCGGGAAGGTTTACAAGCTTTCCGTAGGGGGAACCTGTACCACTGGCACCGCAGGCACGCTCATCATTACGCCTCGTTTCGGGCTCGTGATCGGTGGTGTTGCTCTAGGGGCATCGCCCACGCAGAACTATGTGCCATCTGTCACGCTGGCGCCGTTTCTTTTCGAGTACGTGCTGGTATTTCGGTCCATTGGCATTGCTGCCGGCGCGACCTCCACTGCGGTAGGCACCGGAAGGTGGAGCAGCAATGGAGCGGTAGCGACCGCGGCGAGCGCGACGACAGTGCTTTGTTCCAGCACAGCGAGCGTCTCGGTGGATACGACTGTTGCAAGCGGGCTCTGGATCGGCGTCACATTTTCTGTTGCCCCTTCGGTGATTCCGCACTGGGCGACGTTTGCTAGCCTGAATTAAACGTGGCGATCAACGCGCCCAAGGTTGGTCTAGCCAGTATCGGGCCGTTCTTTGGCGGGCCAGTGCGGTTTGTTCTTCCAACGGCGCCGGTGCGCTACGTCATTAGCGGCATCACAAAGGACAGCACCGGGGCGGTGCTGGGAAGTTGCGCGGTTACTCTGTACCAGACAGGACAGGACGCAGCACTGCAAACGAAAACCTCGGATGCCGTCGATGGAAGCTACACGTTCAACGTTACCGAGACCATCGGGCGTACGTTCTACATCGTTGCCTACAAAGCCGGAAGCCCTGACGTAGCAGGCACCACGACCAATACGCTAGTCGCAGCATGACCGACATCTTCCTGCGTGCCGGGGAAGCGAATCCGTCCGATGTAAAGCTGCGCGATCCGACACTAGCTGACGTTGGCGGGTCGCACCAGATCGAGCCGGTCGGGGTCGCGTCATCTAGCGCGCTGGGGCAGATAGGGCTCAACGGCACGATTGCTGCGGTTGGGGTGGCGAGCGTTGCGGCTCTGGGAGATGTTGGCCTCAACGGTACGGTTGCTGCGGCAGGGATCTTGTCCGACGGGCAGGTCGGAAGCCCTGGGGTTCAGGCGCAGATCAACGCGGCCGGCATCGCTTCAGTGGCGGCGATCGGTGCGGTGGCGCTGAATGGGACGCTGGCACCGGCGGGGATTGCGAGCGCTGCATCGCTCGGAGTACCAGGCCTGCACGGGACCATCGCGCCGGTCGGGATTGCCTCTGCTGCTGCCGTTGGACAGCCGACCGTCGAGACGTCTGATGAGCACACGATCACGGCTGCGGGGATCGCGAGCTCGGCGTCGCTCGGCGCGCCGGACGTGCATGGAAGCATAGCGCTTGTAGGGATAGTCAGCGGTGAGCAGTTCGGGCAGTCGGTCATCGGGCTGCCGGTGGTTTCGCTACCCGGTGGCGGGTCAAGGCCCTGGTGGTTGTTCGAGCAGAGCCCGGTTCCGCACTGGGTGCAGGCACCGCACCGGATAAGCCCCGATGGAATCGAGTCGGAGACGGTGTTCGGGCGGCCAGTGGTGCGTGGCGTCCCGCGGCACGTCATCGGTGCAGACGGCATAGCGTCTTGGGCGGCTGTCGGGCGGCCGGTGGTGCGGGTTGTCCCGCGGCACGTCATCGGCGTCGAAGGCGTTCAATCTGGCGAGAAGATCTGGCGACCTGAAGTCAGGGCCGAGATCAGAGCCATTGGCATCCTGGTAGAGAGGGAGAAATTCGGCGAGAAGATCGGGCGGCCGGAGGTCAGGGCCGAGATCGCTGCCGTTGGTATCGCGTCGGAGGGGGCGTTCTGGAAGGCGGAAGTTAATACTCGCCTGCACCGCTCGCGTAAGTTGCGCGAGGAAGAGTGGTTGCTGCGAAGGGCGGCGTAGAGCATTCCACGGCTTTAAGTCCGCACCAAATTCGAAGGGTCCGCATTGCCGGGCCCTTTTCTTTTGGAGGTCACGAAATGGCGAACGAAAAGAAACCCACGATCCTCGAGATCCTCGCCAAGCCAGACCGGCGCGAGGGGGTGTTCAAACGCGAGAGCGCGAAGGAAGCGGACCGAACCGTGGAGATCTCGTTCTCCTCGGAAGAGCCGGTGGAGCGCTGGTACGGCATGGAAATTCTGTCGCACGCGAAGGGCGCGGTGAACCTGGATCGCTTGAAATCCGGCCGCGCGAACCTGCTGGTCAACCACGACCCGAACAACTGGGTGGGCGTCATCGAGTCGGCGCGGGTCGACGAGGACAAGATCGCGCGGGCGGTGGTGCGTTTCGGCAACAGCGTGCGAGCGAACGAGATCTTCCGCGACGTTCGCGAAGGCATTTTGAGTTCGGTCTCGGTCGGCTACAGCCGCGACGCGATGAAGCTCACAAAGGCCGGTAAGGAAGAGCCGGACGAGTACACGGTCACTAGGTGGACGCCGTTTGAGACGTCCCTCGTGACGATCCCCGCCGACACGAAAGTCGGCGTGGGTCGGGCAGCAGAAGGTTCCCATCAATCCGCGGCAGCCGCCGCTCGAAAGGAGCAACAAATGAACGCAGCAGAAGAAGCCGCGGCAGCCGCTGCCGCCGCAGTTGCCGTTGTCGACAAGCCTCTCATCAACCCGGTGGAAGTCGAGAAGCTGCGCCGGCGCGGGATCGAGAACCTGTGCAAGGCGAACAAGCTCGACGACGTGACGCGCGATCACTGGATCACGACCGGCGCCTCGATGGACGTGGTCGCCGAGCAGATGCTCGGCATCATGGAGGAGCGCGGGCGCGAGAATCCGCAGTCGGCGTCCAAGCTGGGCCTCTCGAAGAAGGAGATCAAGCGCTTCAGCCTGTGCCGGGCCATCGACGCCTGCGGCTCGCAGAACATGGGTCTCGCGCCCTTCGAGGCGGAGTGCTCCGCCGAGATCGGCAAGAAACTCGGGCGCGTGTCGGATCGCAACAAGTTCTTCGTGCCCTTCGAAGTCCAGCAGCGCGCGGACCGCACGCCGGTCGAGGATCTGGCCTACCAGCTCATCAAGCGCGACCTGACGGTCGCAGCCGGCAGCGGCGGCGGGTTCCTGGTCGAGACGGCTAACATGGGTTTCATCGAGCTCTTGCGCAACCGCTCGGTCGTGTTGTCCATGGGCGCGCGCCGGCTGACGGGTCTCACCGGAAACGTGTCCATCCCGAAACAGACGGTCGCCGCGACGGCGTTCTGGCTGGCGACGGAAGCCACGTCGATCACCGAGAGTCAGCAGACCTTCGCGCAGATCGCGCTGGTGCCGAAGACGGTCGGTGGCTACACGGAAATCAGCCGGCTGCTGCTGCTGCAATCCGATCCGTCAGCCGAGGGGCTGGTGAAGTCGGACCTGGCGGCGGTGGTGTCGCTGGCGGTGGACGTGGCAGCTCTGAACGGCAGCGGTGCTTCTGGTCAGCCGACCGGCATCATCGGCACGGCTGGCATCGGCGGTGTGACGGGCACATCGCTCGCCTACCCCGGTGTCATCGAGTTCATGACCGACACCGCAACCGGCAATGCGCTCTTCGATGCTTCGGGCTTCGTCACCACTCCGACGGTTGCCGGGTTGCTTAAACAGCGCCTCAAGACCGCGGCCATCCCGGGCTACGTGTGGGAAGGCAAGCTGCTGGACGGCACGATCGACGGCTACCGCGCCATGGCATCGAACCAGATGCCGGCGGCGAACATGCTGTTCGGCGACTTCTCGCAGGTGATCCTCGCCGAGTGGGGGGTGCTGGAGGTCGAAGTGAACCCCTACGCCAACTTCCAGGCAGGCATCGTCGGCGTGCGCGCTATGTACTCGATCGATATCGGCGTGCGCTACCCCTCGGCCTTCTCGCTGGCCACCACGATCACCTAAGCCCAGCGCATGCTGGATTTGAAATCGGCCGGCGCGCTAATTACTGGCGCGCCGCAACCAAAGGAGAAAGCGAAAATGAAAGTCAAAGCACTGAGCGGTTTCTACGTGGAAGGCAAGCTCGTCGAAGCCGGCACGGAGGTCGAAGTAAACGAGCTAGTCGGCAACGAGGTAGTCACCTCGAACAAGGCCGTGCGCGTGGACGCGCCGAAGTCGAAAGGCGCAGGATCCGCCGCAGATCCGTTCGAGGCCTGGACCAACGACGAACTGAGGGCGTATCTCGACAAGAAGAAGGTCGTCTACCCGTCCCACGCCGACAAGGCCGCGCTGGTGGAACTGGCCAAGACTGCCTGACCTCCAGCCAAACCCAATTTTCTGAAGGAGCAAGCAATGGCACAGCAAGCGATGTTGAGGGTGAAGGCGAAGAAGATGTTCAAGGCCTCGATCCAGGGCGCGACGCCGGTGATGGTCAACCCCGGGGACGTGGTCGAGGTGGACCGCTACATGGCCGGGATGCTGGTGCAGTCCGAGAAGGCGGATCTCACGCAGGACAAGCCGCACATCAACCCGGACTACAAGGCGCCGGCGCGCGCCGCCGCGGGCACCGACCCGTTGTCCCTGCTGACGCGCGCGGTGGAGAGCCTCACGCAGATCGTCCAGGAAACGCTTGGCCGGTCCAAAGGCCAGGCACGCTAGAGCTTCTGCAGGTCTAAAGCCCGGCTCTGACCGGGCTTTTTTTCGGGCATCTTCAGGTTGAGGGCGCCCGAAAAAAAGCGAAGTTCATTCCCCAGCAACAAGGAGACTGTCATGCTCAGCCACGAAGCCGATGCGGTAACAACCGTCAAGTTGCTCGATCCAGTGTCCGCGGCCGCCACCGTTAACGCGACCTCCGGCTGGGTCGATGTCCGTGACCGGGAAGGCGATCTCGTGTTCGTCATGCAGGTAGGAGCCATGACTGGCTCGATTACCTGGACCATTGAGGATGCGACCGACGGCTCCGGCACAGGCGCGGCCGGCGTGACGCCGGACGAAGGCGCGTTCGCCGCCGGTGCCGCGAACCAGATCCAGAAACGCACGGTTGGCGCCGGTTCGGTGCGGGGCTGGGTGCGCTGCGTGGGCACCATCGTTACCGGGCCTTCGCTGGTCGCGGCGAGCGTCATCGCGCGCCCGAAGAACTTCTAGGTCATGTTCAACGAAGATCTCACGGTTTTTTTCAACACCACCGAGTTCGCAGTCGCTGCGACTTTGCAGGGCGGCGCGGCCGGTGGTGTGTCGGCGATCTTCGACGAGGCGTACCTCGAGCAGATGGGCATTGCCGGAACCAGCCCGGCGGCGCTCGTGCAGGCCACCGCTGTTCTGCAGACGGACGTGGGCAAGACGCTCACGATCGGCGCTGTCGTGTACACCATAAAAGGACGCGAGCTCATCGACGACGGCGCTCTGGCCGTACTCAACCTTCGCGTTTGAAGCCATGGCCGACCACCTTCGCAAGCAGATCCGCGACGCCGCGGTGACCGCACTCTCCGGCCTCGCTACCAGCGGCGCGAACGTGTTCGAGAACCGCACGCACGAGCTACAGGACACGAATCTTCCGGGGCTTCGGATCTACGCGAACGACGACTCTGTCGAGATCGAGTCTCTTGGCATCTCGCGTTTAGTCCGGCGCATGACCGAACTCGTGGTCGAGTGCTGCAGCAAAAAGTCCGTCGCATTTGACGATGAGCTAGACGCCATGATCAAGGAAGTCGAGGTCGCAATCGCGGCCAACCAGGGCATCGGCGGCGCGAAGTGGGTGCAACTGCGTAACGTCCAGATCGACATGGAAGGCGAGGCCGAGAAGGAAGTCGGCGTCGCCCGGATGACCTTCGAAGTTCACTACATCACGGCGCTTGCTACGCCTGACGTCGCTCAATAAAGGAGATTGACCATGACCATCGCGGCAGGCGTTGCGAAGTCACTCAGATACAAGGTGGAGGCTACCTGGGGCACGGCTCCAGGCCCGACCGGAGCGCAGCTTCTGAGGCGCGTTACCTCAGACCTTAACCTCGCGAAAGAGACCTATCAGTCGGCGGAGATCCGCTCCGACTACCAGCTTTCGGATTTCCGGCACGGGGTGCGCTCGGTCGGCGGGGCGATCAATGGCGAGCTATCGCCAGGGACGTGGGAAGACTTTATCGCGGCGGCTCTGCGCCGCGCCTACGTCGCCGTGGCTGCGATCACCGGCGCGTCTATCACAGTCGCCGGGGCCGGGCCTACGTACACGATCACGCGCGCGGCTGGCTCCTGGCTCACCGACGGCGTCAAGGTCGGACAGGTCGGTCGCCTGACGGCGGGCGGGTTCAACGCCGCGAACCTGAACAAGAACCTGTTCGTTCTGGAAATTACCGCGACGGTGCTGACGGTGATGCCGCTGAACGGAGTCGCGCTCGTCGCTGAAGGGCCGATCGCCTCCGCCACCTGGACGATCCCGGGCAAGACCACCTATGCGCCGAGCACCGGCCACACCGACCTCTCCTACGCGATCGAGCATTACTACTCTGATCTCGACGAGAGCGAGCTTTTCCTCGGCTGCAAGATCAACCAGATGGACCTCGCGCTGCCGCCGACCGGCATCTCGACGATTGCGTTTCAGTTCATGGGCAGGGATGTCACCGCCGCCTCCGGTGCGAGCGCGCCGTACTACACCTCACCCACTGCGGAGACTTCCACGGGAGTGCTCGCTGCAGTTAACGGGCTCCTCATCGCTCAGGGAGCGGCCATCGCGAGCGTTACCGGGCTCTCCCTAGCGCTCAAGGGCAACATGGCGGCCGAGCCGGTCGTCGGATCGAACGTGTACCCGGACATCGCCGAGGGGCGGATCACGGTAGACGGGCAGATCACCGCGCTTTTCGAGACCGTCGCGATGCGCGACTACTTCCTGAACGAAACGGAAGTGGCGCTCGCGGTGGCGCTCTCCACCGGGTCTACCGCTGGCGCGGAGTTCATGAGCTTCACACTTCCGCGGATCAAGTTCGGCGGCGCGACCAAGGACGACGGCGAGAAGAACCTGGTCCAGACCATGCCCTTTACCGCGCTCTACAACGCCACGGGCGGCGCCGGGGTGAAGCACGAGCAAACCACCATGGCGGCGCAGGACTCACAGGCATGAGTGAGCCTTTCGACCTGTCTGACTGTGACGTTCGTCCGCTATCGCAGGAGGGTGTCGACATGGCGCTCCTCTCCCCGGCGGGCCGTCCCACCGGGGTCACGTTGCGCGTGCGTGGCCGGGACTCTCAGGCCTACCAGGACATGATCCAGGCGCAGGTACGCAGAGCGATCGAGAGAGCGCCTCGAAAGGCGACCACGGAAGAGCGCAACGCCGAGTTCTGGGAGCTGCAGGCGACGCTCGTCGTGGGCTGGTACACCGAGGGCAAGCCCGCGGCGCTGGTGTTCGAGAAGGGCGGCGCGAGCCTCGAGTGCACTGCCGCGAACGTTGCCGCTGCCTTGGAGAAGCACGCCTGGCTCTTCGAGCAGGTGAACGGCTTCGCGGATAAACGCGCAAATTTCTTGCCGGGGTCCGCGAGCAGCTGATTGCGTACGCGCGCCACGCGCGGCGGCTGTCGAAGGCGATGAAGGACGGCCACCTGTACCGCGAGCACCTCGAGGCGGCGGCGAAGAGTGCCGGCCCTGCCGGTCGGATTGCCGCCGCTGAGCTCGCGGGCCCCGAGTTTCCCGAAGCCTGTGCATACGTCTGGACATGGTTCTGCGAGCTTGCGGTGGCGCGCAGGTTCGACGACGGCATGCCGCAACCGATAGGCCATGCCGAGCTCCAGGCGTGGGCGCAGTTCACGCGGCGCATGCCTAACGCATGGGAAGTGGACCTGCTGCGTGCGCTCGACCTAGCCTGGCTCTCCACGAAGGATGAGGACCGCAAAGGGGGCGCGTAAATGGGCGTTACCGGCACGGTCACCCACGACCTGCAAGGGCTGGAAGCCAGGTTGCGGCTGCACCCGAAGGAGCTTCTCGCAGCAGACTTGCGCACGAAGAACCGCACGGCGGCCTCCACGCGCACCGAGGCGGTGCGGCGGCTGCGCCCGGAGTTCGGCTCTCTCAAGGCGGGCACGATCAGGAGGCAGATCAAGCTGGTCCGCGCTACGCCGGGAACGCCGCGCGCAATCCTCGAGTTCTCTGCGAAGCGCTTTCGCCTCTTCGGGAACTACGGGGGGAGCCAGACGAAGACGGGCGTGCGCATCGGCCGCCTTCCCTGGAGGATCGAGGCGCTCGATGGAGACGTTGTCCCACCGCAAGCGCTCGCGCATGCGTTCATCCAGCGCGGGCGCATGAGCGGCGTGCCGAACGTCTGGATCCGCACAGGCACGAAGCGCTATTCGATCACCGCGCTTCTGGCTTCTAGTTTGGCGAGCGCGTTCAAGGTTGGCGGCCTTGGCGCCGGGCTCGTCTCGTTTGGCCGATCGAGGTATCGCGTGGTGTTCGCGCAGGAGATGAAGTTCCGGGTTTCGAAGCGGCTGTCGCGGGGAGACTGAATGGCCGTCAACGAAACGATCGAGCGCATCGTCTACGAGGGGGTCGACAAGATCTCTTCGGTGGCGAAGTCTGCCGCCGATTCGCAGAAGACGCTGCGCCTCGCGGTCGACGGGGTGAAGAGCGCGCTCGCGTCGGTCGGCGTCACGGTCGGTGCAGGGGCGATGGTGGCGCTGTACCTGGACACGCTCAAGGCCACCGCGGCGCTTGACGACATGGCCGAGGCGACCGGGGCCAGCGTCGAAGGCCTGTCCGCGATACAGCGCGTCGCCAAGGTGAGCGGCGCGGACTTCGACGGACTGACGAGCCAGATCGGCAAGATGATCAAGGGCTTGCGGGAGGGGGGCGAAGAGGGCAGTAAGACCGCCAAGGCTTTGGACTTCCTTGGCGTGAAGGCGAAGGACGTCGATGGCCGTTTCAGGGATACGAGCCAGGTCCTGATCGAGGTCTCGCAGGCTCTCGGGCGCTACGAGGACGGCGGCAACAAGGTCGCGCTCGTTCAGGACATCCTCGGCAAGGGTGCCGAGCGCTACCTTCCGCTTTTGAAGGACATGGCGGAAGGGACCGACCTCCTTGCGACGGTGACGACGAAGCAGGCCGCGGAGGCGGAGAAGCTCGAGAAGAACATTAACCGCCTGGGCCTGGCGTTCAGCGACACCCGCAGGGAGCTGGTGTCTGGCATGACCCCGGCGATGATTGCCCTGACGGACAGGATCCTTGAGGCGAACAAGGCCGGGGGCCTGTTCCTCGTCACCATGCGCGCCGCCGCTGACCTTGCCAGCCGCGCAGGCGGCCTGGGACCAATCGGACTAGTCGGACGTGTCGCAGGCGCAGGCATCGACGCAGCGACGCGTGGCGCGCCTCCAGGTGGCTCCCAGGCCGATGTTCGCAGGGTGGAGAACGCCCTCGAGCCGCCGAAGCAACTGACGTATCAGCCGCCGGACGAGGGGGCGGTGGCGAGGGCGCAAAAGGACCGCGAATTCGTTGCCAAGCAGCTGCAGGAGGGGCTCGAGGAAGAGCAGCGCATCCAGACCGAGGCGTTTCACTGGACGGCCTTTTACGCAGATAAGCGGCGCGAAACCGAGAAGGCGACGGCCGACGCGATCATCCAGGCCAAGATCGACTTTTACGAGCGCGACCAGGAACTAGCCATCGCGCAGGGCGAGGAATTGCTGGCGGCGGACAGTACCTCGCATTCGCTGAAGCTCGACATGTTCCGGCAGAGCCTGCTGACCGAGGAGGAGCTAGAACTAGAGGCGCACACCAAGCGCCTGGAGCGCCTCGCCGAGTTCAGCGCGGCCGAGTTGGAGGCGCTTGGCGGGCATGCCGCGGTGAAGGAGCAGATCGAGCAGGATCACCAGGCGCGGCTCCTGCAGATCCGCTCGCGCGGCCTGAACACGCTCGCGGCCTTCAACAAGGCGAGTTTCCAGCAGCAGGCGGCGACGGTGTTCGGCGAACTGGAGGCCATCACCGCCGGGGTGGCGCAGCACAACCAGGCGCTTTTTCGCATCAACCAGGTGGCAGGTATCGCTAACGCGGTGATTGCCGCGCACGAGGGCGCCTCCAAGACGCTCGCGACCTACCCGTGGCCGCTCGCCGGGGTCCTGGCCGCGATCCACTACGCCGCTGGCGTGGCGCGCGTGGCTGCTATCGCTGGGGCGAGCTACGGTGGCGGCGGGGGCGCGGGCTCGGCGCCGTCTATCGCTGGCTCGACGCCGGCGACGCCGGTGACGCCGGTACAGGCCGCGCAGGTGCCTGCGCCGCCGCAGATCACGCTCACGCTCGCGGGGGCCGGACGCTACAGCGCCGAGGAGATCCGGGAGCTGATCGTCCAGATCAACGAGCAACTACGCGACGGGATGAGGCTCCAGTCATGACGCCGCCGCTGCAAGAACTGGAGACGTACCTCCTGAACCAGATCGCCGAGGCGGAGCAAGCCTTGCGGCTGTACCAGGAAAGCATCGAGCGCTGCCGCGAGCTCAGGACTGGGTTGCAGCGCTCGCTCGACGCGCTGCGCGAGGCGCACAAGTGACGGTGCATGTCACCACGCAGGCGAGCGTCGAGTCGCAGACCGGCCTCCTCACGCTGCCCCGGATCCTCTACAACAACCGCGCGCGATCTGCCTCGCTCTCGGCGAGCAGCGCGGCGAGCGGCTTCCCGGCGGCGGCGGCCCAGAAGGACAACACGTTCGAGTTCTGGAAGCCGACGGCGGTGCCGGCGACCTGGCGCGTCGACCTCGGCTCGGCGCTCCTGTGCAACGCTGGAGGAATCGCCGCCCACGACATGGGGACGGTGGGGTGCTCGGTGCAGTGGCAATACAGCACGGACGATGCGGCGTGGAGCAACGCCTCCGACGTGCATGCCCCGGCGAACAACAGCGAGCACCTTGCGCTCTTCCCGCAGCAGACCGCCCGCTACTGGCGGGTGAACATCACCAACGCCATTCCGACCATCGGGGTGATCTACCTCGGGCCGATTCTCGCGGTAGCTAATGGCATTGGCGGCCAGTTCTCGCCGCCTAACCTGGCGCGCGTTACCGAGATGAACCCGAACGATGCGGACGGCGGGCAGTGGCTCGGGGCCTCGGTAGTCCGTTCCGGTGTGCGCTCGGCCGCGCAGTGGCAGAACCTCACCTCCGCCTGGTATCGGGCCAACTTCGACGCGTTCGTAGTCGAGGCCCGCTCGCGAGGTAGACCGTTTTTCTTCGCGTGGATGCCATCGGCGTTCGTCTCGGATGTCAACTATTGCAGGCTCGACGCCGATGTCGCGCCCGTGTTCAAGCCAGGCGACGCGGTGGACGTCTCCATTCGCCTGAGCGGTGTCGACCGCGTCACCTAACGAGGCACCATGCTTCTAGCCGCTGCTCACTACGACCCGGGAACCGCAGTTTCCAAGTCGACCGCGTCGCTTCTCGCCCAGACGGCGATCGACACGACGAACCTGCGCCTCACGTTCACCGTGCCCTCCTCGGGCCGCGTGACGGTACGGATCGCTGGGGTGCTGCATGGCGCAACCACGCTGCCGCAGATACTCCTGGGCGTGCTGGAGGGCTCGACGGTCAAGGGTCGAGCCGCGCCGCAGCTCTCCGGGGGGAACATCGCGGCGACCTCGCAGGTCCGGGCGGAGGCGGTGTTCCCGGTTATCGGCTTGACGCCTGGCGCACAACTCACATGGGATGCGGCCTACGGCGTAGAGACCGTGGTCGCCTCGACCGGGCTCAAGTACGGAGGTCCTAACAATACGACCGGCGACGATGCGTTCGGCGGCTTCGTGTTCGAGGTCTGGGATCCTCGGTGAGCTTCGGCGCCCTGCTGCCGCTGCTCGACGCGCCGGCCTCGACCGAGGCCGAGAGCTTCGGGCGCGTGCCGGTCGTGCTGGTGGAGATCGTGCAGGACTTCTGCACCAACACCTACGGCGTGAACAACGGCACCACGAGTTTCTGTACCGCCACGGGAGCGGCGGGTACCGAGTGCTTCAACACCTTCAAGACCTGCCAGGACACGGCGAACTTCCGGCGCGGGCAGAAGATGGTGCGCTTCTGCAAGTCGATGCAGGACGTGCCGCCATCGTGGGGCGCGATTCCCTCGGTGCGCGACGTTCGCTCGACGCCGCCGCGGATCAATGCCGGGGGGCAGGGCGGGAGCTCCAATGCGCTCGGCGTGCGCGGCACGCTGGCGGTGACGCTGAAGGACCACCCATCGAGCGATCTCGCGCTCGACCCCTACGTGGCCACGCGGTCCTACGACCCGATGACGCGCGGCACGTTCTGGACGAAGTGGCTCGCGCGCAATACATATTTCCAGAACCGTCCGGTACGCGCGCGCTTCGGCTACCTCGGGCAGGACCTCGAGGACATGCAGGTGCACTACTACGTGCTCGATCGCGTCGATGGGCCGGACGCGAGAGGCACGGTGAGGCTGCAGGGCTCTGACGTTCTGCGGCTCGCGGACGACGAGAAGTCACAGGCGCCGCAGGCATCCAAGGGCGTGCTGCAAAGTAGCCTTACCAACGTCGCGACCTCGTTCAACGTGACCGGCTCGACCATTGCGGAATACGGCGGCACCTCAGGCACGCTACGGATCCGAGACGAGGTGATGACCTACGCCGGAGCCTCCGAAGCCGCCGGCGTGATCACATTCACCAGCGTGACGCGCGGGACCGACGGCACCACCGCACAAGCGCACAACGCCAGCGACACGGTGCAGCGCTGCCTGCGCTACTCGAGCG
>Ga0137323_1000173_pt1 | contig 18334 bp, 22 predicted proteins | sample EasRivERMZT423_2_FD_102285 | JGI IMG/M metagenome (GOLD analysis project Ga0137323, IMG submission 102285) | Soil microbial communities from meander-bound floodplain in the East River, Colorado, USA - East River MetaG ERMZT423_2 | ecosystem: Environmental > Terrestrial > Soil > Floodplain ... | reverse complement strand
CTTTGTGCGCTGCTCTCGACTACTTGCGCCAGTCCCGTGCGTTAACGTTAACGCGTGATCCTCACGCCTAATGCGTGCGCTACACGCAAGCGAAAACTAGTCGAACTTTATCGTTAACGTAGCAGCATTGGGGACTTTCACCCAACACGAATCGTGCCAACATCCCACTTGGCACACTTCCTGCATGAAATGTTAGCATTCCGGCGAATGCTAACACTGCCTGTTAGCCGTGCAAACTGCACGACCACGAGCCTGGATGCTATAAGTCCTTGAGCCTCAAGACTTTCCACCCGAGACCCGGCACGGGGGGAACTCCGCCAAAATCCTCGCTTAACGGGCTCCGCGCGGGATGAAAAAATTGACATCGAGGCTACTTTCTGGAACTTGACAAGCCATCCGACCGGTGCTACCGTGATTTATGAGCCAAATACCATCTTATCCATCCATTTACGCACTCGGCCACCGTGCCGTTGCCGATCTATTTGCCGGTGACGAAGTCGTGATCGAGGAAAAATTCGACGGCAGTCAGTTCTCGTTCGCGGCCCTCGACGGCGTCCTACACTGCCGGTCGAAGGGCGTGGCAATCGAGATCGCCGCCCCGGACAAACTTTTCGCCGCCGCCGTGGAGCACGTCAGGAGTGTCTTTCCCCTGCTACGTCCCGAGCACGTCTACCGCTGCGAGTGCATCGCCAGGCAGAAGCACAACGTTCTCACCTACGACCGGGTCCCTGCGGGCTCCCTGGTGCTTTTCGATGTTGAGCTGCCCGGTCAGAACTTCATGACCCCCGAGCAGAAATATGATGAGGCCATGCGTCTCGGCATTGAGCCTCATCAACAACTCGGGCGCAATTACGGGGGAGCGGTCGCTGACCTAGAGGGCTTGTTGAATCGCACGTCCTCCCTCGGTGGCTGCAAGATTGAGGGCGTCGTCGTCAAGAACTACGCGCGGTTCGGCATCGACAAGAAGATCCTGATTGGCAAGTTCGTCTCGCCCGAGTTCAAGGAGAAGCACCAGCAGCAGCCCGCGAAGCCGGGTAAGGCCGACCATCTCGCCCTTCTGATCGCTGAACTCCGCACCGAAGCCCGGTGGCGCAAGGCCGTGCAGCACCTCCGCGAGAACGGCGTGGACGTGGGCATCCCCGAAGCCATCGGCCCCCTGATTCGAGAGATCCAGGCGGACGTGCTAAAGGACGAAACGGCGTTTATACAAGAGCGCCTCTTGGCTGCTTTTCAGCGCGAGATCACCAACGGCATCGTCCGGGGCTTCCCCGAGTGGTTCAAGCAGCAGCTCGCAGAAGGGCAAATCAGCTAACCGAAAATGGACAACCAGAAGATCACCGCCATCGTCGGGGTCATCGACACGGCCCGGGATCTCGCCATCTCCGAGCTGGTCCCACTTTCGCCCGAGGCCCTTCGATTGGCGGCTCACTTCGACACCGTGAAGTTGGGCGTCACGGACATCTTGCAAGGCTAACCTTATGACGAAGAAGGAACGAATGAAGCTTCAGCGAATCTTTGATTTGCTCGCCTTCACACGGGACGTGATTATCAGCCAGGTCCCGGACTCGGCTGGGCAGGCGGTCCATAAGAACTTCCACATCATAGCAGTGAAAATTGAAGAGATTCTTCGTTGACAATCTCGAAATATGTGGCACCCTTATTATGCCGGGTCTTACACAGTAGGCGCTAGTTCGATTTTGAGGTTGATCTCTCATAACGACAAAATTGCTGTGTCCGGCACGTCAGAGTAGCTCAAATGCTCGAAGAGCGGTGCCCCGCACGGCACATGGATGCAGAAATCGCAATCTGCCCTGACAAAACGCTGGTGTCGTCTAAAGACGGTAACAAAAAGACACGCGGTCATAGACCTATCGTAATGTGAAGGACTCGTCACCCACACCGCCAGCACCAATTTTCGGAATCGCAGGATAGATCAGTCTGGTAGATCAGCAGGTCCATAACCTGAAGGCCGTGGGTTCAAATCCCATTCCTGCATCCAATTTATGGGCTGAGTAGTTTAACTAGAACGCTGGGGTCAAACCTGGAAGCGTCGGTGAAAATCCGATCCAGCCACCAATTTACGGGTTGGTCGTCTAACGAGGACGCGGGGTGTGAACCCTGAAATGTCGGTGAAAATCCGGCCCGGCCCGCCAATTTACGACGGTAGCCTCAGAGAATAGAGCAGCGGGGTTACAAGTCCCCGCAGGTCGTGGGTTCAAGTCCCACCCGTCGTAAACACAATTTTCTTCCTGCCACCTTCACAGAAACACCGCACCTTTGGATAGATGAAACACCTCGTAGCGAAACTGCTCGTTGCCCTGGCGCTTGCCACCTCGGCACTCACCTTCACCGTCTTCAACCCCGGGACCCCCGTCGTCCAGCTCAATCGGTTCGAGCGGGCGCAAATGCAGACCGTGCTCATTCGGTCGGCGGACGGCGGCGAGGGCTCGGGCGTCATCGTCGAGCGGACCAACCCGGACGGGGAGAAGCGCTTTTTCGCCTGGACGGCAGCCCACGTAGTCGCGGGCTTCACCGAGGTCGAGGTGGTTCGCATCGGACGGGAAAATGCCGAACGGATTGATTGCGAGCTGACCTTTCCCGCCTTCGTCATTTCATTCTCGGAAGCCGAGGACCTAGCCCTTCTGTGGGTTGACATTCCGGCGTCTTTCGTTTTGCCCGTTGAGTTTCAGTTCAACTTGCCCCATGTCGGCGACCCAGTCGTCCACGTCGGGAACTATGAAGGCGGGGATTACGACCAGTCGGTCGCTACGGGCATTGTGGCCCAGATTGGGGTGCATCCTCCGTTTCCTGATTGGCCTCGGCCGCTGCTTGACCAGACGGACGCGCTTGTGATCCCCGGCAGCTCGGGCGGAGGTATTTTCGATGCGGATGGTAAGGTGCTCGGCATCGTTGTCGCGCGGCATGAGCTTGGCATCTCGTTCTATGTCCCGACCCGGCAGATCCTGAAGTGGTCGGTCCCCGCAGGCGTGACGTGGGCTCTTATGCTTGATTGGTGCCCTTCGGATGACGCCCTTAAGCCGCACTCTTAGAGTATGGCGCAACTACCAGCTCAAGGCGACACGTATTACGATCTGCTCTGGAAGGCAGTCGAGAATACGGCTCAGTCCAGCCCGGCTCCCCGGCTACCAGCCCAAGGGGACACAGAAAACGACTTGCTGGAAAAGATCACTCATAACACGAGTGGCTTACCCTAATTTTTATGCCTAGACTGCCAGCGCAGGGCGACAGCCACGGAAATCTTCTCTGGAAGATTGTAGAGAACACATTTGCGGGCGGCGTCGGTGGTGGCGGCATTGGACCTGCTGGACCTGCTGGACCGACCGGGCCAGCCGGAGCGGACGGCGCGGCTGGCGCTCAAGGTCCGTCTGGTGATCTCACCCCGGGCATCGAATCTCTAGCTGACGCTACGGCGATCTGGCTTACCGCCGCCGAGCGGGTCGGCATCGGCACTAGCGCGCCGGACGGGCTGCTGCATGTTTTTTCAGGTAGCGCTGGGGTGACTACGCCCCCTGCATTCGCAGATGAACTCGTAATAGAAGGTAGTGGTGACACGGGCTTGAGTTTTCTTTCTCCGAACACTACCGTTCAGTCCATTACTTTTGGTGATCCCGAGGACAATGACGCGGGCTCGTTCAACTACAATCACGCGGTCAATGTTCTTTCACTCCAGGTAAATTCCACCGAATACGTTTACTTCAATGGCACCCAAGTTGGTATCGGCATCAACACACCAGACGGCACATTGCACATTGCTACAGGCAGCGCCGGTGTGGTAACGCCACAGGCTTTTGCCGATGAGTTGGTTATTGAAGGCAGCGGCGACATTGGGATGAGCTTTCTCTCCCCTAACACTACCGTTCAGTCCATCACCTTCGGCGATCCCGAAGACAACGACGCGGGCTCGTTTAACTACAACCACGCGTTAAATGTTCTGTCCACCCAAGTCGGGGGAGTGGAATTTTTCTATCTCGTGTCTTCCGCCCGCGTGGGTATCGGGACAAATGCGCCAGATGGGCCGTTGCATATTTTCTCTGGTAGCGCGGGCATAGTTACCGCAGATACGACTGCTGACGGACTTGTTATTGAGGACAGTGTTTCTACGGGAATATCAATTCTTACTCCAGCCAATGCAGATGGCAGTATTCTGTTTGGTGATCCCGATAATGCGGCCCAAGGATTTATTCTTTACGATCACCTAAATGACATTCTCAAGGTTGAAGTGGGTTCTGGTGGCCGAATCCAAATTACCACCGCAGATAATGATTTGTCTCTGTTTTCCGGTGGTGCCTTATTTTTGGATGCAGTTAGCGACATTTCTATTATCGCTCCTATCGTGGACATTAGTGGGACCGATAACTTTGTGGGCGGAACCAACTTTCGAGTCTTTTCTACCAATATTGGTTTCTTCGGTGTAGCCGCAGTAGTTCAGCAAGTATCTGGCGCGAACCTCACTAATAGCGTGACGGTGGGCGGCACAGATGACACCATCGCCAATTTTACGGACCTCACGGTTTACGCAAACGATGCGGCTACGATTCGCAATGACATCTACCAGCTAGCTAGAAAACTGAAACAAGTAAATGACGCACTCAGACTGTATGGACTCCTTACCTAATACCTTTTCGGTCGAATTCACTAAGGACGAAGCGGAAGCCCTCGTCAAGTTAATTGACAGAGCCGTTCAAGCGGCGGGATTGCAGGTGGCCTCTCAGGCCGTGTATTTCCACCAGAAGATCGACAAGGCTTACCGAAACCGCCCCGCCACTCCCAACCCCACCTAATATGCCCACAGCCCTTACCGACTCCGCCCGTGCCACCGTCGTTTACCTGATCGACTACATCTCGAATTCAGGGAGCTACGGTCTGCCCATCGACCACAACACCGCCGACCAGCTCGGTCGTCACTATGCCTCGTTCGGCTACGACAGCCGGATCAAGTTCATGGAAGATCTGCGGGACCAGCCCACAGTGACCTTCCTTCGCATTTTGCTGCACTTGAGCGACGGGGTTTGACATTTCGCCTGAGCCGTGATATGGTTCAGGTATGAATGTATTTGGCTATCTCAGGGTAAGTGGCAAAGGTCAGATTGAAGGCGATGGGTTTCCTCGCCAGGCGGAAGCAGTTCGTGCATTTTGCACGGCGCACAAACTGAAGCTGAAACAGCTCTTCCACGAAGAAGCTGTCAGCGGCACCGTCGAGGGCATAGACCGCCCCCAATTTTCGGACATGCTTGCGCAGATTGAAGCCGTCCTCGCGGCCAACCTGGAGCGCCCCATCACGGCGATTGTGGTCGAGCGCATGGACCGGCTGGCGCGCGATTTGATGGTCAGTGAACTTCTTCTCGCCGAGTGTCGGAAGCGCGGTATTAAGATCTACTCAGCCGACCAGGGAATGCTGATCGACATGGCCTCGGACGGCGGCGACCCGACCCGAGTGCTCATCCGGCAAATAATGGGTGCATTGGCCCAATGGGAGAAGTCGAACCTGGTGAAAAAGCTCCGTTCCGCCCGGGACCGCATGCGCGCGCGCGGCGAGCGGTGCGAAGGACCTAAGCCATTCGGGCATTTCCCCGGTGAGCAGGCGATCATGAACTCAATTTTCGAGCTGAAGGCCGCAGGCATGACCCTACAACGGATGGCAGATTTCCTCAATGAGAGCGGTGTAAACAACAAAAACAGCCGGGATGGTAAGTGGTCTAAGACGGTGGTGGCCAATTTTCTCGTAAGACACGCTAACAGAAGAACATGACGCTCCCTGTTGCAATATACCTTCTCAGAGACCCAAGCTCGGGTTTAGTGAGATATATCGGAAAAGCCGCTAATCCAAAGGAGCGGTTTTGGCGGCATCTTTATCTTAGGTTACCGACGCACTGCTCTAACTGGATCTGCTCTCTACGGGCTCGCGGATTGCAACCTAAAATGGAAATTGCGCGGTGGGTGCCCACCTCAACCTGGCGAGTGGCCGAGCGTGAATTAATTCAGTTTTTTCGGGATGTGTCTCCCGTCGAATTAACCAATCTTTGTGATGGGGGAGAATGCGGTGGAGGTATGGTGGGTCGAACACATTCTGACGCTACTCGCGCCAAAATGTCCGCCGCGCTTAAGGGAAAACAAAAATCTATTGGCCACTGTAACATCATGCGTGACCAACGGTTAGGTAAAAAACACTCGCTTGAACACTGTGCTAGAATATCTGCTTCTCTTCTAGGGAAAAAGCGAACTCTGGCTCAGCGCGCGGTATTTAGCGAAGCCCAAAGAATTCGACGCGCTATTGAATCCGCCGCAAGCGGCAGAAAGGTATAAGATGCAACAACATAAGAAGAAAAAGAAGAAGAAGTCGGTCAAGTATTGATCTGACCGGACGACGCGGCCCGCCGAGCGCACTACTTGAGTATGACTACCTTACTCGTCCTCACGGTGCTCGCCCTTGTCGTGTTTGTTTACCTCAAGCGCGCCAAGATCCTCTCCTACTTCAAGTCGCACGACGTTACCCTGAACGACAGGGATGACGACTCGGCTGTCTAATCAATTCGGGGGTAGCCCAACTAGAGGCAAGCCCACAAAGCCCAAAAGTCTCGGATGACCCGAGCCCCCGAATCCTCTTATATGAAGAAGCATCCATACGAGCGGACGTTTGAATACTGGGTTGTTTACGGCAACGGAGCTTATTGGATAGTGGTGTGGGGTTTCGTTATCGCATGTGCGGTTGTATTCGGGGTGGCAGCTCTGGTAACATGAAGGTCTACGCATTCTACGACAGCTCGCCTTCCGCGCACCCCGAGCAGGCCGAGTTCATCCGGCTCTGGGCGCTGTCATGGGAACGTCGCGGGTTTCAGCCCCGGCTGCTCACCGCGCGCCACGCGCACCGCAGCAAGTTCTACGCGCCCTTCGTTGAGTTGGTTGGCGCGGACAGCAGATACCTCACCGACCCCCGCTGGCTCCAGTGGTTCGCGCTCCACGCGGTTCGCGGCACCGGCTGGCTCGTCTCGCCGCAGGTCATCAATTTTTCGTTGAAGCCCAAGCGCGCCCGCAAGCGTCTCGCCGTAGATTTCCACCTTCAAGACTTCAAAGATCCCGGATGCTCGCGCGCCTCGCGCAAAGGCGTCGCGGCATTCGTCGCTGGTTTTCTGACTCCGCTCATCGGCCCACCCGGCGACTTCCAAACTTTCCCTTCTGAACATCTCGCCCGCTTCGAGCACGCCTCGCAGGTGCTGACGTGCGGGAGGACTCTGTGACGGACCCCGCCGCAGAAGTTGCGCGGCTGATTCACGCGGATAAAAAACTGGATGCTGCGAAGTTCATTGCGGACTTCTGCGGGCTGCGGGTTGATATGTCTGAAGACCCCGCGACGCACTTGCCGGTGCTCCAGAATTACCTCCACTATTTACTCAACACGAACAATCTCGTCGCCGCCGCGCAGATACTGTGGACGCCGACTCAGTTCGACCCGAGGCCGCAATTCCGCGCCGACATCTGGGACCTTTTCGACACGTCGTCGATGGGGCTCATCATGGGCGCGGGCAGCACGAGTAAATCCTTCAGCATGGGCGTGCGGTTGTTTCTCGAATGGATTCGTGATCCGATGTGGACCACGATCAAACTGGTCGGCCCCAGTGAGGACCACTTGGAACGGAATCTTTTTTCGCACATCGTCGGGCTGCATAAGAATGCCTCGCTTCCGATGCCCGGGGACGTGGGCCAGCTCTACATCGGCATCGACAAGCGGAATCAGCTCGGGTCCATCACCGGCACAGTCATACCCATCGGAAAGGTGAAGAAGGCGGGCCGCTTGCAGGGGTCCAAGCGGTATCCTCGCAAAGAGCCGCATCCTATTTTTGGCACGTCCAGCCGGATGTATGTGTTCATCGACGAAATGGAAAACGTCCCGGGCGGCATCTGGGGCGACATTGACAACTTGCTCACGCAGGTTACCGACGACCGAGGGTTCGGCCTGTTCGGCGCATACAATCCGACGAACCGCGAGGACGAGGTCGGCAAGCGCGCCGAGCCACCGTTCGGCTGGGATAATTTTTCGATTGAAGACCATCATCGCTGGAAATCGCTTCGTGGGTGGGATGTTCTGCGGCTCGACGGCGAGAAGTGTGAGAACGTCATCGAGGGTCGAACAATTTTCCCCGGCCTTCAGACGCGTGCGGGGCTCGCAGCCATCGCGCTGAACTCTGGCGGTCGAACTTCGGCGGGCTATGTCACGATGGGCAGGGGGGCATACCCCAATCAGGGCGTCGAGATGACGATGATCCCGCCCGGGTTGCTCACCGCGTCCAAGGGCGAATACATCTGGCTCAGTGACCCGACCCCCGTGGGCGCGTGCGACTTGGCCCTCGAAGGTGGAGCGGGAGCCGTTTTCACTCTCGGAAAGTGGGGCCGCGCGAGCGGTATCAAGCGCCCGCCGTCAGTCAACTTCCCCAAGGGCGAGCGGGTCATGTTCAAGGACCGGCAGGGCATCGTGGTCCCTAAGTGGGGACTCCAGGCAGAAACGCAGATCCTGTTAGAGAAGGGCGAAACCGTCAAGATGACCGACCAGATCATCGAGCTGTGCAAGCGCGCAGGCATACGCGGGAATTATTTCGCCTGCGATCGAACCGGCGCGGGCACCGGCATCGCCGATTTGTTGCGGCACAAGTGGTCGAACCAGATTCACGACATCAACTACTCCGAGGGTTCGAGCGACAGCAAGCTCATGGTTGAAGACCAGCACAAATGCTCCGAGGAATACGACCGGATTCACACCGAGCTGTGGGTGGCGCTCCGCACCTATATCGAGTTCGGCTACCTGTTGCTCGCGCCCAAGCTCGATATGTCGAAGCTCGCGCAGCAGCTCACGCAGCGGAAGTCGGGCAAGGCGGGGCGTAAGATCAAGATTGAATCGAAGAAGGACTACATGGACCGAGGTTTCACCTCGCCAGATGAGGCGGATTCGCTCACTCTTCTAGTCCACGCCGCGCGCAAGGGCAGCGGGACCATCTTGTCGATGGCTGGCGCGAAGGCCGACATGGGTCCCGAGCGGAACGATGACGGCGAGGCTTACTGGTATGAGGAAAGTGGTGGCGGGAACCGAATTGACCCGTCGAATCGCGCAGACTACCTGGACTTGACATGAACCGCATCAACGTAAATATCTACCCAAAAGAGGGTTATCACTTTATTGAGACTGATGGCACACGCATTATAGGCCCATCTTGGTCAGGCGTGGTCGCCCGGGTCAAGGATTATCGCAGGCGGAATGGGCTCCCTGCCGGGACTCCCGACGCCGAAGTGCATGTTCAGGCGTGTAAACGCAATCCCAATCTGTGCTCGAATGTAGACGCGGCGACTATCATCGCGCGGCAAAAAGTTTCCATTAAGGGACGTATGTTGGGCCATCTCAACTTGTTACGTAAGAAACGGGCTTCAGAACCTCTACTTTTCGTAGATAAGGAAGCCGCCAAGCGCCGAGCCACCATCTGCGCGGCATGCCCCATGAATACGCCGATAAAGGAGGGCTGTGGCTCTTGTCGAGCCGCACTGGCCGAAGTCCGCCGCGACATATTAGGACCCCGCTCAATCGACGGTAGGCTCAATGGCTGCCTAATCTCAGGCGAGGACGTAGCGGTCCAAGCGCACATCGAGACCGAGAACATCTCGCTGCCGACCGCGCCCGCCCACTGCTGGAGGAAGCGAACGCTGTAATGGTCTTCCCCAACCCTTTTCGATTCGCCCTGGCCATGCTTCGCCTCGCGTGGGCGCGGGCGCGTGGGTATGAGACGCTCGTGAGGCCCGAGGAGCAAGAAGCGCGCCAAGTCATCTGTGGGGCATGTCCTTTCCTCGACCCCGACTTTGGCCAATGTGGCGTCTGCGGCTGTGATGTGGACGCCAAGACGCTCTTGACAACCGAGGAATGCCCCAAGAAAAAGTGGGGACCGATTTGGCGTAAACGCCGCACTACTTGATATATGCCCAGCAAAGACCGCATACCGCCGCCACCTGATAACAACTACGAGAGTGGTGGGCTTATCCAGAGCCCAGACATATCTGAAAAGGGCAAGCCCACTCAGAAGTCCATTCGTGACACGGACATGGCCAAGGATGTCATCAAGACGGTCATCGCTGCCGGGCGCAACCGCGCCATCGTGAACAGCCGTATATTGGCGAAGTATAACGCTGAGCGACCTTATGACAGTTGCAAGCTCGAAGCCGAAGGGCTCGGGTGGCGGTCGAACTTCACCACGAAGCCGCTGCCGGGGATGATTGAGAAGGTCTCGCCGCGCTTCGTCGAAGCTATCCAGGGTTTGAAGTATTTCACCAACTCGACGCTCAGTGACAAGTGGCAGAACAATGTTGAGAAGTCAGAAAAATTTCAGGCGGTCATCACCAAAACAATTCGCAGCCGGAAAGGCTTCCGCACACTCCTCGAAGACATCGCGTTCGGCAACGCGCTATTTGGGAGTGCAGTCGTTAGCTGGCTCGACGAGTTCACCTGGTTCCCGAAACACTTCGGGCAAGATGAAGCTTTTCTACCGGACGGAACGAAGCAATCGCCCGAATTTTGTCAGCTACTCGTGCTGAAGGAAATGTTCTTGCCTCACGAACTTTTCTCGCACATTGAAGACAGGGACGCGGCGGACATGGCCGGTTGGAATATCAAGAACACCATCGACGCCATCAACAAAGCATCTCCCAGCCAGATTCGCGATGCGCTCAGCGTAGGCGGCACCACGGAAACTTTTTACCAGAATGCCCAGCGGGAGTTGACCCTCGGGGCCAGTTACATGGCGGGCGCGAGCGTCATCGCCGTGTGGTCACTCTTCGCGCGCGAAGTTGACGGCAAGGTCTCGCACTACCGGCTAGCGGGCGATGAGATGCTGGAGATCTTCGAGAAGGACGACCGGTTCAAGTCGATGGAAGAGTGTGTGTCCTTCTTCGCCTATCAGAAAGGAAACGGCACGATGCAGGGCTCGAAGGGCGTGGGCCGCGAGATCTACGAGTTGGCCGGAATGATTGACCGAACGCGAAATGAAATCGTGGATCGCTCCATCATGTCGGGCAAGACGCTGATCCAGGGCGACCCGAAGCGCATCCACACTTTCAAGATGTCGATCATCGGGGCAACCGCGATCATCCCCGAGGGATGGAATGTGCTGGAGCAGAAAATCGACGGAAACATTGAGCCTTTTCTCAAACTCGACGCCTACTTCGGGATGTTGGTTGACCAGTTAATCGGCTCGACCTCACCGCGCAATTTCGGCGGCGAGCGGGTCACAGCAGCGGAGGTAAATCTTTTCGCAGCTCGCGAGGAAGAGGGTAAGGACATTCGCATCTCACGTTTCGTCGAGCAGTTCGTTGATGTCGTGTCTACGATGCAACGTCGGATCTGCGACACGGACACCATTGATGATGACGCGAAGGCCGCGCAGAAAGAGCTTTTGGAATTCATGACTCGCGCAGAGATCAAGGAGTTGGTCGAGAAACCCGTCGCCGGAACTGTTCGTGATCTTACGCCGCAGCAGCGCCAGCTCATCGTTGCCGTTGCGAACGAGAAGAAGGGCAACCCTCTATATAATGCCCGTCAGCTCGAAGTCGAAGATTTGACCTCGCGACTTGGCGCGGACTTTGCGAAGCGCGTATTGCTCCCGACCGAAGATCCTACCGAAGAGGCGGAGCAGACCCGTTTCCAGAATCTGGAAATTGTATTGCTGTCCAGCGGGCAGCCCGTGCCCGTATCGGCGCGCGACAACCATCTCATCCATCTCAAGACCATCGGACCAGTGGCCGAACAGGCTGCTGGGCAGATTCTACAAGGGCAGTCCGACACCGCCGTCCTTGAAGCCATGCTCGCGCACATCACCGAGCACACGAATCGCGCGCAGGAAGCGGGAGCCCCAGAGGAAGAGCTGAAGCCCTACCTCGAACTCGTCAAGAAGGCTGGCGAAGCTATGGCCCAGCTCAAGTCGCTGGATTCTGACGCCGCCGCTCTCGCCGCTGAGGGTGAAGCTGCCGCCGCTGAGGAAGCCGGGATGGCCGCCATGCCGCCCGAGCAGATTTAATTTGACAGAACGGCTTTTCGGTGCTCCAGTTTTTAGTATGGATTTGACATCTGATTCTTTGCCTTGGGATAGCACTGACATTGCCCTCTGGCGACAATTTTTGGACACGCGCACCGGAGCCCGGTTGATCCCGAAGCTGCTTGAGTCCGTGCCCGCGCTTCTCAGCGGCGGGGACGTAAACGCAATTTTGATTCGGTCAGGAGATGTGCGCGGCTTTAGCACGGCGGCACGGATCTTGCTATCGTTGACGATTGAGACACCTGTAACCCCGGTGGCCGCCCCGGCAAATTACGCGGCTCTTGAAGACGATGCGGCCTGGTCTGACGGCCAGACGCTGACACCCACCCCTAAATAGTTATGCCCGAAGAAATTATACCCACCCCCGCCCCCGAACTAGAAAAGACTGCCGAGCTGAACGCTGAAATCGCCGTTAAGCAGGCTGCGCAGGACTTGAGCGGCCATTCGACCGCCGCCGAGGAGAACGCTGCCACCTCGGACGCGCTGGACGCGCTCCTAGCTGCCAAGGTTGAACCTAAGACTGAGACGGACGACGCGCCAGCCGTGGAAACGGTCAAGCCTGCTGTAGTGCCCGCTAAACCGGACGCTACACCTGCCGTAGTGCCAGCTAAACCAGACGCTACGGTTCCCGCCGTCGTGGACCCCGACACCGAGGCCCGCCAGAAGAAGGCCGAAGACATTTTCAAGGACACGCCCGGCCTTCCGCCCGGTGCCAGCCCGAAGTCCTCTGAAGCCTTTGCGGCTGTCAAGATAAGAGCCGCGCAGGAACTCGCTTCTGCACATAAGTCGATTGATGATCTGAAGGCGGAGAAGGCCGCGCTCGAAGAGAAGCTCAAAACCCCAATTCCCGCCGAGCTGGAAGAAGAGTTGAAGGGTCACCGCGAGTGGCGCGCCAAGCTCGACGTGGACGCCGACCCGAAGTTCAAGACGTTCGACGCATCCATCGCCTCGTCCCGCGAGTTTATTTATGCCCAGCTCAAGCGGTCCCCGGCAGTCTCCGATGAAACCATTGCGCAGATTAAGAAGCACGGCGGCCCCGAGATGGTGAATATGGAAAAAGTCTATGAAGCCACCAAGGACCCGGCGCTTCAGCGAATCATCGACTCCCGCATCGCGGAGATCGAGCAGACGAAGTGGCAAAAGGAAGAAGCCGTCAAGACCACGAAGGCGAATATCGCCGCTTACGTCGAGGAGCGACGTAAGGCGATGGAGACCGCCCCTACCGCGCACAATGAAGAGACTGCGAAGATTTTCGAGGGTTACGCGAACAGGCTGGAGTGGCTGCACGAAAAGACGGTTGATCCCAAGTCGGATAAGGCAACTCAGGATGAAGTCGCGGCACACAATAAGTTCGTCGAGAGCACGCGGGATCAGCTCACCAAAGCTTACGTCGATGACTCGCCGAAGATGCGCGCAATTCTACTCACGGCGATGGCGCAGTATCTGAACAATGAGCGCGAGTATCAAAAATTGAAGACCCAATCTGCTGCGACTGAGGCGTCGCTCAAGGCCGAGTTGCAAACGGCGACCGACGCTATCGCCCGGTTCAAGAAGGCCAGCACATCCCGGCTCAGCGGCTCGGGCGCACCTCCCGGGGGCAGGACCGCCGACCAGCAGTCTAAGCCTGGCGATATTTTCACCACCAGGCCCGCAGACGCTCTCGATAGTATCGCCAAGGATATTATAGAGAAGAAAGCGTTAGCCGCTGCTAAGTGAACGATCTGTCATCAGTGGATAAGACCGAGGGGTGGCCGCAGACGGTTGTGCCGCCGCCCGCGACGGTGGTGCTTCTTCAGAAGAAGGTGCTCATCGTGCTACCGTGGCTCAAGCACGTCTCGCCGATCACCTCGTTTTGCGTCACGCAACTTTCGGATAAGCGCCGAACGTCTTCCGTTCTTAACTTTGGCGATGCGTTCGTCGCTCACAGTCGTAATTCATGCGCGGATGCTTTTCTCAAGTCGCCGTGTGAATACATGTTGACGATTGACGACGACATGATTATACCGTTCGGGTCCGCCCGATGGTTTAATGCTCACACGGGCTTCAACCTGCCGGAAAAGTTCGCGGGGCTTAACACCATAGACCGGCTGCTGTCGCATGGGAAGTCACTCATCGGAGGTTTGTATTTCGGTCGGCAGCGCACTGGCGTCGGTATGTTCAACGAGGCGCAGCACCCCGACATGAATCGCCGAATTCGTAACGCCCCCGAGGACGCAATCATACCGACGAAATGGGTGGCCACCGGCTGCATGTTGGTCCACCGAAGCGTGTATGAGGACATCGAGAAGAAGTTTCCCCGGCTCGGGCGCGGGCCTGGCGGTATCGGCGGAAACTGGTTCAGCTCTTCTGAGCACACCGCGATGGATTGGATTGACAAGACGCGCACGATGCTTAGCTCTGGCCCGATGGACGGCGAGAAGGCGCTGAGGGCTTTCACCATGCTAGAGGCGGCATCCAACGAGGCGCGGGCTAATTCGTGCATCACGAACGGTGAGGATGTGACATTCTGCCATCGCGCGCGCGAGGCCGGTCATCAGCCCTACGTAGATCTCGGGCTGCTATGCGGTCACATTGGGCACACGGTTTTCGGTCCCAAGAATTCGGGTCAACCCAAGCTTGTATGAACAAGCCCAAACCACCCTCGCACAAAATTTTAATCCAGCTACCTTTCTGGCAGGGTGACCGGGCGCAGGCGTTCAAGTTGGCGCGGCTACTCGCGGACCTTCAGCCCGGGCTGTGTGACTTGGCGGATCTACTTTTCACGGCTCGATTCGACGCTCGGCACGGCGAGGAGACCATCAGATACGTCAGCCGCAAGTTCAAAGTCTGGAAGCACACGTCAAAGCGGCGTCAGGTCGGCTGGCCGCTCGGGTGCAACGGGCTACTTTTCGGCGGTTTGGAATTTTTTTACCACAAGAAGGCGGCGGGTCAGATCCCGAACTACCGCGCCATCCTGAACATCGAAAGTGATTGCGTTCCGTTAACGAGGGACTGGCTGTCACGGATTATTAACGAGTGGGACGCGAACTGCATCAGCCGCAAGACGCACATCTATGTTGCGGGCGCGCTCATACCCGGGGATGCTGAGCGTCGGGACCACATTAACGGGGGTGCATGTTTAATGTCTGGTGACCACAAATTTATGAAGTGGCTGGTGTTGACGGCTTCCAGTTTTCAAACTCAGGCGGGGTGGGACTGGGTCCTCGCCCACGAGTTCAAGCGCTGGGGTTGGACCGACATCCCTGGTTTGCAAAGCTGGTGGCAGAGAAAGACATTTTTCGCCGCCGACTGGGACCATGTTGTTAAGAGCGGTGTATTTTTTATTCACGGCGTCAAGGACGATTCTTTGTTGGACCTGGCCAGAAAGAAACTTCTTGGATGAACGACAACACCTTAATCGCTGTTTCAGCATACGCTGGAGATTTGAATCAAGTCGAAACGTTATTGCCGTCGTATCTTCACCACGGGTGCCCTGTGTTGCTTCTGACCCCGACGGATGCTCCAATCGAGCGTGTGTCTCATGCATCCGTTAAATGCCGCTCGGTTGGGTTGAAGGGTTGGGTAGGTCCTCATACGCTGGTGCGACACCGACTATTCCTGGAGTTGATGCTCCGCGAGTCACATCAAGGTTGGTTCTTGTTTCATGATTCTGACTCTGTTTGCCTTTGCCCCCGCATCCCTGCTTATCTTTACGAGAGGCCGGACGTGATGTGGTCCAACGTTGTGCTCGACACAAATCCCGGCGAGTCCGCACTTCCAAAAGTCGCGCTCCAGCCGCCCTACTTCTTCTCGCGGTTCGTGCTTGAGCGGATGATTGAGGGGTGCAAGAATCCCGCCGCATCATACCACTGCCCGACGCCACACGGCCCGCTGCCGGTCCCGACCGAGTGCATCGACCATTTCATTCTTCAGATCTGTGCGTCAGCAGGCATTCCGTGCCCGAACTACATCAACGGCGCGAGCTTCAGAACTGAATCAGAAGGTGACCTAGCGGTCATGGCGGATCTCGTAAGGCGGCACGGTAGAGTGTTAATCCACTCGGTCAAGCGGCCCGAAGCCTATTACTCACTCGTCGCGGCCCATGCAGATTGCAGGAGAACCTATGGATAAGTTTTCAAAGATTTTGGTCACCGGGCACAACGGCCTCGTCGGCTCCGCGCTGGCGCGGCATCTGCGGTTCACCGGCTACAACAATGTGCTGACGTGGCCGCGCTCGGATGTCAACCTAGCTAACGCCGAAGAGACGGCATGGGCTTTTTCGTGTTACCGGCCCGAGTATGTGTTCCATTGCGCGGCCCGGGTGGGCGGCATCGCGGACAACGCGGCGAACCCACTCGACTTCTACCTCTCGAACATCGCGATTCAGAACAACACGATCATGTCCGCCGCCGAATTCGGCGTCAAGAAGCTGCTTTTCCTCGGGTCGAGCTGCATTTACCCCTTGGGGTGCCCGCAGCCAATTCGCGAGGACTATTTGATGAGCGGAAAAATTGACTCGGCGACTGAACCCTACGCCCTGGCCAAGATTGGCGGGGTCCGGCTGTGCAAATGGTTGCACAAGGAGCGCGGTTTGCCCTACATCGCGGCTTTGCCGTGCAATTTGCACGGTCCTCGGGACAATTTCGACGTGAAAACCGCCCATGTGGTGCCCGGGCTGATCGCACGTTTACACAAAGCCAAGATTGCGTGCGACCCGACATTCAAAGTGTGGGGTGACGGCACCGCTATGCGGGAATTCCTCCTGGCCGACGACCTGGCGAGCGCCCTGGTGCTCATCATGCGGGAATATGACGACGCGACGGAGCACATCAACGCCGGGAGCAGCCTAGAGCTGACCATAGCGAAGCTTGCCTGGATTATCGCGTATGTGGTGGGGTATGAGGGCGAGATCCAGTTCGACCCGGCCCAACTTACGGGTGTATCTCGCAAGCTCCTCGACAATTCCAAGCTTTTCAGTATGGGCTGGACCCCGAAGACCGATTTTTTCGAGGGGCTACGCGCCACCTATCGGTGGTATATGGCAAATACTACCTGACGGTTGCCGGTTTTCCCCGCACTCTTTGTATAGAAGCTGAAAAACCCCTCGGTGTGCTTCTACCGGGGACGGCCTATTACGTTGTCTGGCCACAACGATTAAACAAACTCCGCAGTGAGTATTTGCTGCAACTGTTTGCATCTCAGTTAGATGCAGTGTTTAAGAAAGGCCAAATAACATGGCTCTCCAGACTGAATGTCTAGACCCGTCCGATATTTCGGACTTAGCGTCCAAAGACACCAATCGTATCGTCGGCGCTATTGCCAAGACTCTAGCCGCCAATTCCCCCTTCATCAACGTCATCGGTGGCGGGACTGTCCCGAGCGGTGTCTCCGATACCCAGCGCTCCGTGGTCCAGATGCAGGCTGCGCCGGGTGATTCGCTGGCCATTCCCACTTTCGTTTGCGACACTGAGATCTGCGGACAGACCGGCGTCCAGGACTTGACCGACACAGTCGAATTCACGCTGCGGCTCGAATCCAAGCGCGCGCGGGGGCCGAACATTTGCGTCAAGAAAGGCTACGCGGCCTTCAAGGGCAGCTACGTCATGGCGGAGGACTCGCTTAAGAAGCTCGTCACTCAGTATATCAACGCCGACATCCGCGCGCAGCTCTACCTCCGGTCGGCTTCCAAATTTACGGCCAACGCTGGCTACGATTTCAATTCGCTCTTCACGGGCGGAGACGAGTCGAATCTCGGCGTCCAGTTCGCACCCCTGTTGCCCACCGGTCCTATGACCTTCAAGGCCCTCCACTACATCGCTCGGCATCTCCGAGAGGTGCTTTTCGGTGAGTGGTTTTCGCAGGACAAGGGGATGCCTCATTTCCGATTCATCGGCGGGGCGGATCAGGTCGAATACTTCCGGTCTGAAGTTGGCGTCCAGAACGTCATGACTGCCTTGACAACGGGCGGGTATCGGCTCGGCGAAGTCTCGCTGACCGCTTATTCCTTTGAGCAATCTCCGGCCTATCGCGGTATCGCATTCGGTGTTGACCAGCGGCCCCTTCGGGCCACCGGCTTCAATCCTGATGGCACCCTGGCGCTGGTGGACCCCGTCATCATCGTCAGCAATCCTGCTCGCAACACTGCTTACGCTAAGGTCAACCCGGCCTGGCTGGCGGCTCCTTACGAAATTGGCTTCCTCATCGCTGATGGGAGTTTCGAGCGCCTCGTGCCCGAGAAGTATGTTGGCGAGGGCTCGTTCAAGTTCGCACCG
>Ga0137323_1000172_pt1 | contig 18360 bp, 13 predicted proteins | sample EasRivERMZT423_2_FD_102285 | JGI IMG/M metagenome (GOLD analysis project Ga0137323, IMG submission 102285) | Soil microbial communities from meander-bound floodplain in the East River, Colorado, USA - East River MetaG ERMZT423_2 | ecosystem: Environmental > Terrestrial > Soil > Floodplain ... | reverse complement strand
GTAGTCCTTGGGATCCCCGTACATCGCGTGCCGGTCCTTGTACAACGGGTTGAACCGCGCGTACGCGTACCACGCTTCATCGAAGTGAATGCGGTCGACGCTCGGATCGAGCAGCTCCGTCACCCGGCGCGCGTTGTAGCACAGCCCGTCGTAGGTGGAGTTGGTGACGATCGAGTGGACGGGCCGGGTGTCGATCCCTTTCGTGACGAGCGGATTCGCCTTGATCGCCGCCTTGATCGCGTCCGGCTTCAGCCGGTCGGGCAGAATCGGACCGATGATCCCATACTGGTTGCGCACGGGAACGAGGTACGACGGAATCGCCCCGGTCATCACCAGGCTGTGCTCGATCGATTTGTGGCAGTTGCGGTCGCACAGCGCGATCTGGTCGCGGGCCACGGCGGCCATGAAGATCACCCGGTTCGACATCGACGTGCCGTTGGTGACCGAATACGTCCGGTGCGCCCCGAACACCCTGGCGGCATAGCGCTCGTGCGCACCCATCGGGCCGCTGTGATCGAGCAGCGACCCCAACGCGCCGACGCTGATGGAGAGATCGGACCGGAGCAGGTTCTCGCCGAAATAATCGAAGAACACGCGGCCGACAGGCGACTTGAGAAACGCCGTGCCACCGGTGTGGCCAGGCGTGTGCCAGGAGTATTCGTATTCCTGGCTGAACTTCATGACGGCCGCCGCGAGCGGCGGCAGCATCACCTCGAGGTAGCGGCGCACGGCCGCGACCACTCGTCCGCCGACGAACGCCGCCGTATCCTCGAGCGTCCAGACGTATTCGTCCACCATCTCCATCACGTCGATCGGGATCGACGACGCCTCGCCCCGCTCGGCCATGAGGAAGATGGGAATCTTGTCGTTGCGTGAGCGGATGAACTCGAGCAGCGCGCGCGACTTCTTATGGTCGCGCTCGCCATCCGATCCCAGCGCCCAGTCCAGTAACAACACGTGAATGGCCGAGTCCGAGACGACGACGGACATGCCATCCTCGGCGGACTCCGCCTCGACCACCTCGATCGCGCGATCCCGCAGCTCCTGCACGAGGGTTCGCGCCGCGTGTCCCTCGGCGGTCTGCGTTCGGAGCTCATCGTCTACCATGAGCGCCCGAAGTTGGATGCGTTTTTGGCGTCGCTCGATCATGTCACCGGCTCCTCATGCCTGGATCACTCCGGCCGCGTGTTCCACCGATAGAAGGTCAGAACGTCCGGCGTCGGCTCCCCGAACGATTGGACGTACAAGGCCCGGAACTCCGGGGTCGGGTACAACCGGCTCAGCGTGCGGTCCACGAGCGTTTGAAACGCCTCGTCACCGCGAGGCAGCGGCAACGCGAACGCCTCGTATGTGAATAGACGGTCCAACACCTCGAGCTGTGATCCCTTGGCGTTGTGCGCGACGGCATCGAGGAGTACGGCACGGTCCGCGAAGAACACGCTCGCCCGCCGCTCCAACACCGCCGCAATCCCTGCGTCGTAGGTCGCCACCGGCGCGATCTTCGTGGTGAGCTTGAACTCATTGATCTTGCCACTCAGCCACGGCTCGGCGGTTGTGCCCGTGATGACGGTGAACGTCTGGGTCTGCAGCAATTGGCCCGCCGACGCCCGCCAGGTCGGGCTGGACGGAGGCTTCTGGTTCAGGACTTCAGTGAGACGCTCGGGAGCGTCTTTCCGCAGCAGCGCGCCGATCCCTCCTGGGAATACGGCCAACGAGAAGGCGACTTGTTCCCGGCGGCTCCACGTATCGCTGTCGGCGCCACAGAACACGTCGATCTTGCCGGTGCCAACCGCCGTGAACCGATCGGCTGCGCCGACCGCCACCCACTCGACGCTCAACGTCGGCAGGCTCAGTGCCTCCTTCACGGCGTCGCCCACCTTCTTGCACAGCGCGACCGAGAATCCCGCCGCGTTTCCGGACTGATCGCGGTATGAAAAGGGCCGCGCGTCCGGTTGATAACCGAACTTGATCCGGCCACTCTGCTTGATCCGCGTGAGTGTGGCGGACGCTGCCGCCCCACTCTTTTGAGCGACGCCCACCGTCGGCGCGGCGATGGCGAGGCAGACGATGACGCAGACCGCGTTTCTGATGTGAGACATGGCTGCTCTCCTTTCCACGGTTGCGGTCGCCCTCAGGCGCGAGCCGGTTGGTTGGGTGCCGGACTCGTGCGCGGTCCGATGAAGCGGTTCGCGATGAATCCCCACAGCAGATACGTGATCGATGCCACCAACATGCCGCCCATCACCGCCTCGAATCCCGACGCGTAGAGCGCGTACGTGCTATAGAGGATCGCGATCGTTGCTATGATCGAGTTGCGCCGGTAGACGTTCGGCGGGGCGTTGGCCGACTTCATCATCACCCCCAGCGCCGACAGCGCGATGATGTACGGAATCACGTTGGTGACGACTGCCAGGTTCACGAGCTTCCCGAACTGTTTGCTCAGGTTCGGCGAGATCGTGGAGAGCGCCAGCCCCGTCTGGACGACGCCGAGCACGAGCATGCCGACAATGGGTGCCCCGCTGACGTTCACTTTCGAGAACAGCTTCGGGAACATGCGCTCGTCGGCGGCCGCTTTGCCGGTCGACGCGATGGTGAACTGCCAGCCGAGCAGGGAGCCCAGACATGCCAGCACTGCCAGCCCCATGACGATGCGGCCGATCGTCGGGTTGAACATGTGGGCATAAACGGTGCCGAACGGGCCGGTGGACTTGGCCAGCTCGTCGTTCGGCACGATTCCCTGAATCACCGCCGTCGAGAGGATGTAGATGACGCCGGCGCCCAACGTGCCGAACAGGCACGCGAGCGGCACGTCGCGCTTCGGATTCTCCACGGCAGCGGAGTTCTGGGCCGCGGACTCCATGCCGAGGAACGCCCACAGGGTGAGCGAAATGCTCGATCCGATCCCCGCGCCCAGACTCATCCCCTGCGGATTCCACGCCGCCGAGAAGGTGGCGCCGCTGAACCAGAACCAGCCGATGATCGAGAGCAGACCGACCGGGAGAATAACTCCCCACACGGTGATGGAGCCGATCTTTCCGGTGACCGCGGGCCCGCCGAAGTTAGCGACCGTCGTCAGCCAGAGCAGCGCGATCACACCGAGGCAGGTGGCGATCGGCGCCGAAGAGAGCCACGGGACGAACGCGGACAGGTAGCCCACGGCGGAAATCGCGATCGCGACATTCCCGATTGCGAGGGACAGGAAGTACAAGATGAAGACCATGAAGTATCCATCTTTGCCGTACGCGTCCTCGGCGTAGGCCGACATTCCGCCGGGTCGTTGATTGAAGATCCCCGCCTGGGCGAAGCCGTAGGCGATCGCCATCGAGCCCACCGCCGTCACACCCCAGGAGAGGAGGGAAATCGCGCCGACCTGAGCCATGTTGGTCGGGAGCATGATGATGCCGGAGCCCATCATGTTCACCGCCACGATGAACGTGAGCTGCATTAGACTCATTTTCTTCTTAGGCTCGGGCACGTTGTCCCTCCTTCTTCGGGGGCTGGGCCGCATCCGTCTCGCGGACCACATAGGTGTGGAACTGGATGCGACCGTGCATCAGTCAACTACCGCGTCAGACAGTACACGTAGTAAGTGCCGTCTTTTTCTTCGGTGCCTTCGACCTCTTTAGCAAAGCCGGGGAAGCGGTGCCCCCACTCCTGCACCGCGCGCAGGTAGGTGAGCCACGGGCCGTCGGCGGGCCCGATGTTCTCGCCGGGCATGACGATCGGAATTCCCGGCGGGTAGGGGATGACGCCGACGCCCACGACGCGGTTCGCCATCTTATCGAGCGGGACCTTCTCGGCCTTGCCTGCCATCAAGAGCTGGAACGCGCGGCGGGGTGTCATCTCGGGCGTGGGCAGCGTCGCATAGGCTTGCGCCTGCCAGTATCCCTGCCGCCCTTCCTTCATATAGGTCCACATCTCGTCGCCCAGGTCCTTCAGACCCATGCCGGCATAGCGTGCGGGCGCGGCGGCCGCGATGCCGGGCACGACCTCGGTGAGCGGCGTATTGCGGTCGTAGTCCGCCTTGAAATCGAGCAGCGTGTTGAGCAGCGTGCCCCATTTCCCCTTGGTGATGCCCAGGGAGAAGAGGAACAGCACCATGTGGTCGGTGGTGCGGGACGGCACGATCCCGTGCCTGGCCAGGTAGGCCGTGACGATGTCCGCCGGGATGCCTTTGTCGGCGAACTTGCCGTCGTCCTTCATGCCCGGACACACGATCCCGAACTTGATCGGATCGAGCATGCACCAGTTCTCAGGGATCTCGTCGAAGCCGTGCCACTTCTCGCCTGGATGCAGTACCCAGCACGAGGGGTCCGTCGTGAGCCGTTCGGGCGACACTTCGTGGAATGGGACGCGCTTGCCCGTCTTCGCGTCTTTGATCTCGGGTGCATTCCACGGCGCGAAGAACCATTCCTTCTTCGCCGCAAACTCCCTGTGAACGCGCGCCACGGTCAGGCGGCACGCCACGGCTTCGTTGATCACGTCCTGCGTCAACGTCTCCCCGGCGGGGCCGTCCATCATGGCGGCGGCGACTTCGTTCGAGGCGATCAGCGCGTACAGCGGCGACGTGCTGGCCTGCCCGGCGTAGGCCTCGTTGAACCGGCCATGGTCGATCGCGCCGCGACCGTCGCGAATGTGGATGTAGGAGGTCTGTGAGAGCGCAGCGAGCAGCTTGTGGGTGGAATGCGTTGCGAACACCGTCGGCCCATCCTTCGGGTGCTCGGCGGGGTTGCCGCGCATCGCGTGCCGATCGCGGTACATCGGATTGAACCGCGCGTAGGCGTACCACGCCTCGTCGAAGTGGATGCGGTCCACGCTTTTCGCCAGGCGCTCCTGCGCGCCCGTGGCATCGTAGCACATCCCGTCGTAGGTGCAGTTCGTCACCACCGCGTACACCGGTCGCTTCGCGGAGGCCTGCTTCGTGAGCGGGTTCTGCGCGATGCTCTCGGCGATCGCCTTGGGCTCGAGGCGGGACGGCGGGATCAGCCCGATGATGCCGTAGCGGTTGCGCGTGGGCAGCAGGAACACGGGAATGCCACCGCTGATCGCAAGACCCTGCTCGATGGACTTGTGGCAATTGCGGTCGCACAGCGCGATCTCGCCGTCGCCGACGCAGGCGCTCATGATCGCCCGGTTCGATCCTGACGTCCCGTTCAGGACCGAGTAGGACCGGTGCGCGCCGAACACGTGCGCGGCGTAGCGCTCGCTCGCGCCGATCGGGCCCAGGTGCCCGAGCAGGGAACCCAGGGCCGCGCGCTCGATCCCCATGTCCGAGCGGAACAGGTTTTCGCCGTAGTAGTCGAAGAACGCGCGCCCGATCGGGGATTTGAGAAAGGCGACGCCGCCCTGGTGACCGGGCGCGGCCCACGAGTACTCCCGGTCGCGGTCGTAGCGGGCGAGCGCGGCCGCAAACGGCGGCAGCAGGCCCTGGATGTAGCGCTCGATCGCAGCCGAGGCGCGCCCGCCGATGAACGCCGCGGTATCCTCAAGGATCCAGGTGAACTCGTCCACGAGCGTGGCGACTTCGACCGTGACGGTCCCCGTGATGCTGCGATCCGCCATGAGAAACACCGGCACCTTGGCGTTGCGCGCGCGCAGCGTGCGCAGCAGCTGCGTCGCCTCCTTATGCGTGCGCGCATTCTCTTTACCGTTTTCCTTACCGATGGTCCAGCTGAGGAAGATGCCGTGCAGCGCGGCATCGGAGATCACGTGCGCCTGCCCGTCCGCGATCGACAGGGCTTCCACGACCTCGATGCCGCGCTCGCGCAGCTCGCCGGCCAGCGTCTGGATGGCCCTGCCGCCTGCCGTGATCGCGCCATCGAGCTTGTCGTCGACGATCAGCACCCGACGGGTCAGGGGACGCGCGTTGCCGACGATCACGCGCCACCTCGACCGGGGACGCTAGTACGCATACGCGACATAAATCATTCCGTACGTGAAGTCCGAGCTCCGGCTGTACGCTTGCGTGGCCGCGGCCTGTGGGTGGGCGAGCGCGGCGACGAAGCTCACGATGAAGTTGCTGTTGACGCTCCAGTCGGCGTACGCGTCGATCTCGCTCGCGACGTCCGTGGACGTGATCCCCACCGGAAGCTGATCGAGCTGGAAGACGTAGCCGAAGACGCCACCGCTCACCGATCCGCTCGGCTTGACGTGCACGCGCACCTGGTGGGAGATGAGGTTCGAGTTGGCGAGGAAGTACTCCCCGCCGATCTCACCCTGCCACCACGTGCCCCAGTCGTAGAAACCGGGAAGCAGCATGTCGAATGACTCGTCTTTCGCCGAGCCCGGATCGTCGCCTTGGAAGAACGCGTATCGATAGGAGAGCCTCGGCGTCCAGGCTGTCTTGGACAGCTCGTACGCGGCCTGGACGTTGTAGGCGGTGGACGAGCGCAGGTCTCCGTTGTCCTCGAGCGCGTATTCCGCTTCGAACGAAAGTCCGGGGAGTTTGCGCAGCGGTGCGGTGTACGCCCGCACGTTGTAGACGCTCATGCCGTCGCGCGCGGGGTTCGAGTCGGACATGAAGTGCATGTAACTCGCGCCGAGGGTCGTCGCTCTCCCCAGCGTCCGCTCGTAGTTCGCGCCCGCGACCCGCGTGCCCTGCTCGGATTCGGGGACCTCGTTGCGGTCCAGGTAGAAGCCCTCGAGCGTGTTCGACTTGGCCTTGAACCGGGCGATCCCGGCGAATGCCCATGCCTTGCGGGCGTTGCTCCAGAATCCGCCGCGGCTGCCGCCTTCGCCGCCGCCATCCCACAGCAGCAGGCCGTGGCCGATCCGGTATTGCGCGCGGCCCACGGTCAGCTCGAGCGCATCCTCGCCGGCCCCCAACGCCGTACCGGACCGCCATCCGACGTACAGGTCCTCGATCATGAACGACGAGGCTTCCGAGCCGACGAGCGCCGGTGGAGCCGCGTATGTGCGCTCACCCACGCCGCTGATCTTTCCGAAGAACGACCCCTTCCCGGCACGCACGGTGCCGGAGATGGCGGGCTTGGCGTAGCTCTCGAACCAGTTGTCGCTGAGGTCGCCGGACGGATCGGGTTTGACGTCCGTGTAGAGGGAGTTGTTGAATCCGAACGCGCCGATCCCGGCGTCGAGGTTGAATGTCCATTGCACTTTTTTCGGCAGGCCCGTCGGCCGCTCTTCTTTTGCCTGCGCGAGCGCCTGACTCGACAGCGCCAGGAGAATGAAGCCCAGCGAGCTGCTCAAACGCATAGATTCCCCCGGGTCGTGGAAGGACGGCTCCCGCGAAAGTGTGCCCGGTAGCCTCAGGAGCCAGTATTGGACCTTTGTTCTATTCCATCTCCTTATGCCGCAAGTGACATTGCCACTCGGGATACACCTTCAATTGAACGGGGGAGCATTGGCCATGGCCGCGATGCACCGGGCTACTCTCGTCGGCTGCGCCATCGCGCTCTTCGTCGCCGGGTGCGGGGGTGATGGCAAGGCCGCGTCGGCCGCCGTCGTCGACGTCGTGGTCGCGCCGGTCCAGGTGCGCGACGTTCCCATCGTCGTGGAATGGGCGGCACAAACGTTCGGCGCGAACGACATCGAGATTCGCGCGCGGGTGAAGGGGTTCCTCACCAGCAAGGCGTACCGAGAAGGATCGCAGGTGAAGCGCGGCGATCTGCTGTTCCAAATTGATCCTTCGGAGTATCAGGCCGCCGTGGCGCAGGCGCGCGCCAGCATGAACGAAGCCCAGGCGAATCTCTCGAAGGCGAACGCCGACGTCGCGCGGCTGCGGCCGCTCGTCGAGCGCAACGCCGTGAGCCGCCAGGATCTCGATCACGCAGTCGCCGCGCAGTCGGCCGCCGAGAGCCAGGTCGCCGCCGGGCGCGCGGCCTTGAACACGGCGCAGCTGAACCTCAGCTACACGAAAATCACGAGTCCCATCTCCGGTCTGGCAGGCGTCTCGCAGGCAGACGTCGGATCGCTCGTCGGCAGTCCCGGTCCGACGTTGCTCACCGTCGTCTCACAGGTCGACACGGTCAAAGTGAAGTTCCGGATCTCGGAGCAGGATTACCTGACGCTCCGCCGCGCGATGGGCGATTCCGTGAGCATGGGCGTGCGGCGTCCCGCGCGGCTCGAGCTGGTGTTGTCCGACGGCTCGGTCTACAACCAGAAGGGCCAGGTCGTCACGGTGGATCGCAACATCGATCCCGCCACCGGCACCCTCGGCATCGAAGCGCTGTTCGCCAATCCCACCGGGTTGCTGCGCCCGGGGCAATTCGGACGTGTGCGCGCGCCGGTCACCACGCGCACCAACGCGATCCTCGTGCCACAGCGAGCCGTGCGCGAGATGCAGGGCACGTTCAGCGTCGGGGTCCTGAAGCCCGACAGCACGGTGGAGATCCGGCCCGTCAAAGCGGGCGCGCGGGTGGGCAGCGACTGGGTGGTGGATACGGGGCTCGTCGCCGGTACCGTCATCGTCGTCGAGGGGATGCAGAAGGTGCGGCCAGGGGTCAAGGTGCGCGCGACGCAGGCGCCAGCCGATACCGTTTCCGTGATGCAGGCCCCAGACACCTCGAAGCGAAACTAATCGATGGCTGATTTCTTCATCCGACGGCCGACGGTCGCCATCGTCATCGCGATCGTGACCGTGCTGCTGGGTCTCGCCACGCTCCAGAAGCTGCCCATCGAGCAGTACCCCAGCCTCGCCCCGCCGACCATCCGAGTCGAGACGACGTACCCCGGCGCCTCCGCCGAAGTCGTCGAGCAATCGGTGGCGACGCCGATCGAGCAACAGGTCAACGGCGTCGACAACATGATCTACATGAAGTCGCTCAACACGAGCGACGGCCGCATGCTGCTCGACGTGTCGTTCCAGGTCGAGCAGGACCGCGACATGGCCAACGTGCTGACCCAGAACCGGGTCTCGCAGTCGCAATCGCGCCTGCCGCAGGAGGTGACGCAGCAGGGCGTGACGGTCAAGAAGATCAACCCCAGTATCCTGAACGTCGTCTCGCTGTACTCGCCGAACGGGACGTACGACGCCCAGTTCCTCAATAACTACGCGATGATCAACGTCCGCGACGCGATTCTCCGCGTTCCAGGCGTTGCGCAGGTCGACCTGTACGGCGGCGCCGAGTACAGCATGCGGATCTGGCTGCGGCCGGACCGGCTCGCGACCATGGGGCTCACCGCCTCCGACGTCATCAATGCGGTGAAAGAGCAGAACCTGCAGGCGCCGGCGGGGAAGGTGGGCGATGAGCCCGCGCCTCCCGGGCAGGAGTTCACGTACACGGTGCGCGCGCCAGGCCGGCTGGTCACACCGGAGGAGTTCGACAACATCATCGTGCGCCAGACGCAGGGCGGGATCGTGCGGGTCCGCGACGTCGGGTACACGCAGTTGGGGAGCGAAAACTATCGCTCGTTCGGCCGGCTGGACGGGAAGCCGGCGGGCGTGCTCGCCGTCTATCTGCTTCCTGGAGCGAATCAGCTCAAGTCCGCCGAGGGCATTTATCACACGCTGGATGAGCTGAAGAAGTTTTTCCCGGCGGACATGGACTACAAGATCACCTACGACACCACGCCCGCCGTCGAGGCCTCGATCGAGTCGATTGTGCACACGCTGATCGAGGCGTTCATCCTCGTCACGCTGGTGGTCTTCATCTTCCTTCAGAGTGTGCGCGCCACGCTGATCCCGCTGCTCACGGTCCCGGTGTCCCTCATCGGTACCTTCATCTTCTTTCCGCTGCTTGGCTTCTCGCTCAACACGCTCACGATGTTCGGCCTGGTGCTGGCCATCGGCATCGTGGTCGACGACGCCATCGTCGTGGTCGAAGCGGTCATGCACCACATCGAGCATGGGAAGACCCCGCATGAGGCGACCGTCCAGGCCATGAAGGAAGTCGCGGGGCCGGTCGTCGCGATCGCGCTGATTCTCTCCGCCGTGTTCGTGCCGGTGGCGCTGCTCGGTGGTCTCACGGGACGGCTGTACCAGCAGTTCGCGCTCACGATCGCCATTTCGGTGCTGCTCTCGGCATTCAGCGCGCTGTCGCTCTCCCCAGCCTTGTCTGCCATGATCCTGAAGCCCAAGCATGGAGAGCCCAAGGGAGCGATCGGCAAGTTCTTCGCGAAGTTCTTCGGCTGGTTCAACCGGACGTTCGAGCGCGCGACGGCCGGATATGTCAACGTCTCGCGGATCTTCGTGCGCCGAGCCGTGCTGGCACTGGGCGTGATCGCGATTGCCACCGTGGCGACGGGCGGCCTGGCGCGGGTGCTGCCGGGCGGGTTCGTGCCGGACGAAGACCAGGGCATTTTCATGATCAACGTCCAGCTGCCGCTCGGCTCCTCGCTGCAGCGCACCGACGCGGTGCTCCGGCAGATCGAAGGCATCATGGCGCAAACCGAGGGCGTGGATGCGTGCAACGCCATCGGCGGGCTGGGGATGCTCACCAACAGCTTCAGCCCCGAGTTCGGTTCGTTCTTCTGCCGCCTCAAGCCGTGGGATGAACGAAAAGGGAAGGCGCTCCACGTGGCCGGTATTCAGCGCACCGTGAGCGCGGCACTCGCTCAGCTTCCCGGCGCCGTCGCGTTCCCCTTCATGCCGCCGACGATCTCCGGGTTCGGCGCCGCCGGCGGTTTCAACTTCCTGCTGCAGGACCGCAGCGGGACGATGACGGTGGAAGACATGGGGCGGCAGACGCAGGCGTTCCTGACGGAGGCCCGCCAGCGGCCTGAGCTGGCGAACCTGTTCACATCGTTCAATCCCACGACGCCACAAATCGCGGTGACGCTCGATCGCGAGAAGGCGCGGGAGTTGGGCGTCCCCATCAACGATGTGTTCGCCGGGCTCTCCGCGTTCATGGGCGGCGCGTACGTCAACGACTTCAACCGCTTCGGCCGGCTGTACCGGGTCTATGTGCAGGCGGAGCCGGCCTTCCGGACGCGGCCCGAGAACATCGGGCAACTGTACGTCCGCAGTAGAACCACGTCGACCATGGTGCCGCTCTCCACGATGCTGCGCGTGACGCCATCCTCGGGAACGGAGATCACGACGCGCTTCAACCTGTTCCGCTCGGTCGAGATCAGCGGCGTGCCGGCGGCGGGATCCAGCTCTAAGCAGGCCATGGCGGCGCTCGAGGAGGTCGCGGGCAAGGTGCTGCCGTCGGAAATGGGGTTCGCGTACTCCGGCATGTCCTATCAGGAGAAGGTCGCTCCTCCGGCCGCGCCGACGTTCATTCTCGCCATCGTGTTCGTGTTCCTGCTGCTGGCGGCGCAGTACGAAAGCTGGCGGCTCCCGTGGGCGGTGCTGCTCGATACCCCGCTGGTCGCGCTCGGCGCATTCCTGGGCGCCTGGGCATTCGGCTTCGACAACAATGTTTACGTCCAGGTCGGTCTGATCATGCTCATCGGCCTTGCGGCGAAAAACGCGATCCTGATTGTCGAGTTCGCGAAAATGAAGCAGGACCAGGGAGCGAGCATCGAAGACGCCGCGCTCGAAGGCGCCAAGTTGCGGTTCCGCCCGATTCTGATGACGGCGTTCGCTTTTATCCTGGGTTGCGTGCCGCTCATGCGGGCGAGCGGTTCCGGTGCGGCCTCGCAAAACGTCATGGGCACGGCGGTGGTGTTCGGCATGCTCGTGGCGACGGTGATCGGCCTGTTCATCATTCCAGGACTCTTCGCATGGACGCAGCGCTGGAGCTTCGGGAAAAAGAAGAAGGATGCCACCGGGAAGGCGCCGGCCCCGGCCCTGGCCAAGGCGTCGAGCGCGCACTGATGCGACGGCTCACGTGGCGCCGGCTCTGGCCTGTCTGCCTCACGCTGGTCCTCGCGGCCTGCCCGGTCGGTCCGAACTTCCAGACGCCGCCCACCGCCGCACCCGAGCATTGGCGCGACTCGACCGTGTCCACGCAGGACTCGTCCTACGCCAACCTGCCGTGGTGGCAAGTTTTCGGTGACACCACTCTGCAGGAGCTTGTTCGCATCGCGTTGCGAGAGAACCGCGATTTGCGCATCGCCCTCGCGCGGGTGAACGAGTCCAGGGCACAGTACGGGATCAGGCGCCTCGAGCTCCTCCCGCAGATCAACGTCAGCGGCACGGGCGCCGCGGTCAGCGTCAATGATTCGTTACTGGGACTGCGCACCGGCACCTACGGATTCTTCGAGCTGGGCGCGAGCATCAGTTGGGAGATCGACCTGTTCGGTCGCCTGCGGCGGCTCAACGAGTCCGCGAAGGCGAGTTTGCTCGCGACCGAGTACGGTCGCCGGGCGGCCATTATGACGGTGGTCGCGGAGGTTGCTCGCGTCTATCTCGAGCTGCGCGACCTGGATCAGCAGACCATCCTGGCGCGGGCGACGGTGGAGACGCGGCGTCAGTCGCTGGAGCTGGCGCGCTCCCGCTTCGAAGGCGGGCTCACGTCGGAGCTCGACATGCGGCAGGGCGAGGCGGAGCTGGCGCGTGCCGAGGGGAAGGTCGCAAGCATCCGGTTGCAGGCAAGCCGAACGGAGCAGGAGCTCAACGTCCTGCTGGGGCGCATGCCGGGTACGTTGCCGCGCGGTGCAGCACTCATCAATCAAAACTTCCGCACCCAGATTCCCCCCGGGTTGCCGTCCGCGCTGCTGCAGCGCCGGCCCGATATCCGCGAGTCGGAACAGCAGCTGCGCGCCGCCAACGCCATGATCGGCGCCGCGATCGCCGCGCGGTTTCCGACGATCTCGCTCACCGGGGCCGGGGGCACGCGGACCGACGCCATCGAAAACCTGTTCCAGGCGGGGACCGGCTTCTGGCACCTGGCGACGAACATCCTGCTCCCGATCCTCAACGCCGGCCGGAGCGGCAAGCAGGTCCAAATCGAACGCGCCCGGACGGAAGGCGCGGTGGCCCGTTACGACCAGGTCGTGCTCAATGCGTTCCGGGAGGTCGAGAACGGATTGGTCGCGGTCGAGCAGCTGCAGATCCAGGTCGGTGCGGCCGTGCGGCAGGTAGCCGCGGCGCGACGCGCGGTCGCGATCGCGGCGGATCGCTACCAGGGGGGCGTGGACAACTACACGACGCTACTCGACGCGCAGCGCGTGCTCTCTGATGCCGAGCTGGGGGAGTCGAGCTTGCAGCGGCAGCAACGCGTGGCGGTGGTGCAGCTGTACCGGGCCCTGGGCGGCGGGTGGGATCCGGTGACGGACTCGCTGGCGCTCCCGACGCCGGCACAATAGACCGATTCTTCTCATTTCACCCATGCCTTGAGGATCGTCAACATGAAGTCTCTCACGCGGTGGCTCACTCTGTTCTGCGCCCTGACGGTAACGCTGGCGGCGCCCCCTCCCATCGCGGCGCAGGACACGCCTGCCGACAACATGAATCTGGTTCGCGAAAAGCTCCGGGTCGACAAGAAGCTCCTGGTCGCGGAGAACATGCGGATGACCGAGACCGAGGCTGCCGCGTTCTGGCCGGTCTACGATGCCTTTCAGGCGGACCTCGCCAAGATCCAAAACAGCGCGATTGACCTGGTGACGTTCTACGCCAACAACTACCGCGCCATGAGTGACACGGCTGCCACTCGCATGCTCGATCAGTTCCTCGCCCTCGAGCGGGACCGGGCAGCCCTCCTGCAAACGTATCGCCCGAGGTTCGGCGCGGTGCTGCCGCCGGTGAAAGTGGGCCGCTACTACCAGATCGAGAACAAGGTCCGCGCCGTGCTCAACTACGAACTGGCCAAGGGGATCCCGATGATGTAACGCGTACCGGCGCTCCAGCGACCGCGCCAGCCCAACGTTATGTTGCGAGGATGCCTCGCTGCGGAACGATTGTGTTGGCCGGTCGCCCGAACGTCGGGAAGTCGACGCTGCTCAACGCGCTCGTCGGCGAGCACCTCGCGATCGTTTCCCCTAAACCGCAATCGACGCGGCTCCCCGTCGTCGGCCTGCTCACCAAAGACGATACGCAATACATCTTCACCGATTCGCCGGGCTTGCTCGAGCCCGAGTATCAGCTGCACGAAGCCATGCGCCGCGCGGCGCTGCGCGCGATCGACGACGCCGAAGTGATCGCATACCTGCATCCACTGAGCGAATATCCCGCGCCACCGCTCCAGCGCGTCGCGGGCCTCGAGCGCACCCCCCGTGCGCCCATCGTCACGATCTACACGAAGGCCGACGTCGGGCCGGTCCGGACGGACGTGCTTGCGGTCTCGGCGCTCACCGGGGCGGGAATTGACTCAATGTTGACGGCACTGCGCGCCCAGCTGCCGGAAAGCCCCTTCCACTATGATGCGGACGAGCTGGCCACCCAGCCGATGCGCTTCTTCGCGGCAGAGTTCATCCGCGAAGCGGCGTTCGAGCAGCTCCACGAGGAGCTGCCGTACAGCGTGGCCTGCGAGATCGATGAGTTCCGGGAGGGTGCCGAGCCGGTATATATTCGGGCGATGTTGTACGTCGAGCGCGACAGCCAGAAAGGGATCGTCATCGGCGAGGGCGGCCGCACCATCAAAGCCCTCGGCGCGGCGGCGCGCGCCAAGATCGAGTCGCTGCTCGGCAGCCGCGTCTTTCTCGACTTGCACGTCAAAGTGCTGCCCAAGTGGCGCCGCGACGAACCGTCGCTCAAACGTCTGGGGTATACCCCATCATGAGCCTCGCCCCCGACCTCCTCGAAATCCTCGTGTGCCCCAAGTGCAAGGGTCCGCTCGAGCACCGAACCGATCCCGAGGCGCTGGCGTGCCACCGCTGCCGTCTGATCTACGCGGTCGAGGATGACATCCCCATCATGCTGATCGATGAGGCGAAAAACTTTTGACGGTTTGGCGGTTAGTCGGTTAGGCGGTTGGGGTCTCCCAATCGCCTTCGTCCTTCTAACCGTCGAACCGCCTAACCGCCTAACCGCTCAGGAGCCACCGCTCAACGCCGGCGCTCTCTTCCTCGTCTTTCCGGTCGGCGCGCAGGCCGTCGGCATGGGTCAGACGGCGATCGCCTCGGCGGGGCGGGGCGAGGCGGCGTTCTGGAATCCGGCGGGCCTCGCCTCACTCAGCGACGATGAGTTCGCCCTCCACAGTGCCACGCTGGTCGCCGGCCGCAGTCACGTGCTCGGCGCCTACTTTCCTTCGCGCGGCATCGGCGTCATCGGCGGCGCCGTCTACCTGGTGGACTACGGTGATCTCGACCGCACCGACAACAACGGCAACACGATCGCGCGCATCGCGCCGCGCAACTTCGAGTTCCTCGCGTCCTACGCCACCACCCTGAGCGGCTCCTTCGCCTTGGGCGTGAGTTACAAGCTGATTCAGTTCCGCGTGGACTGCAGCGGCGACTGCCGCGACTTTCCCGCGGGGACCGGCGCGACCCATGCGCTCGATTTCGGTGGGCAGTTCCGCGTCGGCGCGGGCGGCCCGCTCCGCGTCGGGATCGCGCTGCGCAACGTCGGCTTCCGGCTGCAAGTGCAGAACCAGGCGCAGGCGGATGCGCTCCCCACCCGGCTCGCCGTGGGCGCGCTGTACGCGCTGCGACTACGTCCCGGCGCGGGCGGCACGCTCGAGGACGCGTTCGACCTGAAAATCGCCGCCGACGTGGACAGTCCCTGGGGCCAGGCGGGACAGTCCGAAACGCGCCTCGGATTCGACATCGGCTATCAGCGACTCGTGCGGGTCCGGGCCGGCTACGCGTTCGTCCGGGATGGCTTGAGCGGCCCGAGCGTGGGTCTCGGCATCGAGAGTGGATCGCTCGGCATAGATTTCGCCCGCGCGTTTCTGACGGGGTCCGACCTGCAGGTGGAGAGTCCGACGTTCTTCTCGTTTCGCGTGACGTTCTGATGCACCCCGCCGCACTCTGCGTCGCGCTGCTCCAGCAGCTCGGCGCTCCGCCGCTCCAGGCGCCGGCCGCCGCCGTGCCACCGGAGACCGCCGCGCCGAGGATCTGGGTTCGCCCGCTTGCCTCCCTGATCGTGCCGGGGAGCGGCCAGCTGCTCGCGGGGCAGGATCGCGGCGCGGTGTATCTCGCCGCCGAGGTGTACCTGCTGTCGCGCTACCTGCAGCTCGACCATGAGGCCACGCAGCAGGCCCGACGCTACCAGGACCTCGCGTTCGACGTCGCGCGCCGCGCATTCCAGCCTACGCGTCGCGACACCATCTTCGAGTACTACGAGCAAATGGAACGCTTCGTCGAGAGCGGCGCGTATGACGCGGATACCGGCTCAGCGTTCGTCCCCGAAGAGAACACCCGCACCTACAACGGCTCCGTGTGGCTGTTGGCGCGTCGCACGTACTGGGCGGATCCGAACGTCAAGCCCGATCCCACGTCACCGCAGTACTGGAACGCGGTCCAGTTCTATCGGGCGCGGGCAGTCAGCGACAATTTCCAGTGGAGCTGGCGCGAGCATTCGCTCGAGCATCAGGTATTCCGCGACTACATGCAGCGGAGCGACAATGCGTTCCGGCGTGCGCAAAGCCAGATCGGCCTGCTGCTCGCGAATCACCTGGTGAGCGCGGTCGACGCGCTCATTTCGGCACGCATCTCCGCCGCCGCGGGCCGCACCGCCGAGATGCGGACGTCCGTCGGCATCGGGGGGCGGACGCAGGTGCGTTTTTCAGTGTCGTTCTGACCAGAAGTCGAATGATCAATGATCATTGTCCAATGATCATTGATCATTGATCATTCCGAGAGGACAAGTCATGGATTGGCTATCAAGCCCCGAGGCATGGCTGGGCCTGCTCACGTTGACGCTGCTCGAGATCGTGTTGGGCATCGACAACATCATCTTCATCTCCATTCTCGCCGGGAAGCTTCCCGCCGAGCAGCAGGCGCGTGCGCGGCGGGTCGGCTTGCTCGGCGCGATGGCGACGCGCATCGCGCTGCTGGCGGCGATCGCGTGGATCATCCGCCTCACGGCCCCGCTGTTCTCCGTGCTCGGCCGCGACGTCTCGGGGCGCGACCTGATCCTGTTCGCCGGGGGCCTGTTTCTGCTGGCCAAGAGCACCAGCGAGATCCACGAGGCCCTCGAGGGTGACTCCGGCCGGGACAATCCCAAAGGACGGGCCTCGTTCGCCGCCGTGGTGGGGCAGATCATGGTGCTCGACATCGTGTTCTCGCTCGATTCCGTGATCACGGCGGTGGGAATGGCGCGCGATCTGCCGGTGATGATCACGGCCGTCGTGCTCGCCGTCGGCGTCATGATGTTCGCGGCCGCGCCGATCAGCGACTTCGTGCACCGTCACCCCACCGTGAAGATGCTGGCGCTCAGTTTCTTGTTGATCATCGGCGTGTCGCTGGTGGCGGACGGGCTGGGCCAGCACATTCACAAGGGCTACATCTATTTCGCGATGGGCTTCTCCGTGTTCGTCGAGGCCCTCAACCTGCGGGTGCGCGCGCGCAGGCGCGGCCGACCAGTGGAATTGCGCGAGGCGGTGACGGCGGAGACGCCGGTGGCCCGCAGTTAATTTGACACGGGAGACGACGAGGCCTAAGTTTAGGCGCTTTCTACCTTTACGCGAGGAGTAAGGTGCGGTCGCGCCAAGCCATTCTCTTCTTCTCGCCGGCTGGACGTGCCGTACCTGACTTCGTGACCGCCTGGGTCAACGGGAAAAGCATGCCCGTGATCACGCTCCCTCAGGCGGCCGCGGTGGAAGAGCGGGTCCTGCGGTTGCCGCCGACGCTCGTGGTGCTGGACGCCGACAGCGCCGGCGATGAGGGGATGCAGCTGTGCGCGCGGCTCAAAGGAGACGCCTACACGGCGATCGTGCCGCTCGCAGTGGTGACCAACCGGCACGCGACGGACACGGTGCGGCGCTGGTTCGCGGCTGGGGCGGACGAGGTGATCACGCCGCTGTTCGAGCCGGGGGAGCAGGCAGAACGGCTCGACGCCCTCGTGAAGCGTGCGGAGCGCGACGTCGCGGTCAATCCCTCGACGCGCCTCCCGGGCACGACGGAAATCGAGCGCGAGATCAGGCGGCGCATGGAGCTCGGCGAGTTTTTCGCCGTGTGCTACGCCGACCTGGATCACTTCAAGGAATTCAACGATCGCTACAGCTATTACGATGGCGATCGGGTGATCTATCTGCTCTCCCGCATCCTGCACGACGTGGTGCGGGGGATGATCGGCAAACAGGGATTCGTGGGTCATATCGGCGGCGACGACTTCATTTTCGTGCTGCCGATCGACAGCATCAGCGCGGTGTGCTCCGAGATTCTCGAGGTGTTCGACACGCTGGTGCCGTTTCAATACAACGAGCAGGACCGCCGTGCGGGGTACTATTTCGGCAAGGACCGCCGGGGGCAGCTCCATCGCGTGCCGCTCATGACGCTGTCGATCGGCGTCGTCACGAACCAGCACCGGCGCTTCCTCCATCCGGCGCAGGTCAGTGAGCTGGCCACCGAAATGAAGAGCTACGCGAAAACGCAGGCGGGGTCGGTATTCGTGGTCGATCGCCGCCACGATCG